>Ga0207684_10001290_pt1 | contig 27619 bp, 21 predicted proteins | sample KBSK5501metaG_FD_184342 | JGI IMG/M metagenome (GOLD analysis project Ga0207684, IMG submission 184342) | Corn, switchgrass and miscanthus rhizosphere microbial communities from Kellogg Biological Station, Michigan, USA - KBS K5-50-1 metaG... | ecosystem: Host-associated > Plants > Roots >...
CACCCCCGGTCGCGCGGGCAAACGCCCAGTCGTACAGGGCGGTGCGGATGTTGCCCACGTGCAGGTCACCGCTGGGTGAGGGGGCGAACCGCACCCGCACCCCAGAGCGGGGGCGGGCGCGAAGCGTGGGGGCGGGACTAACGCTGCCGTGCTCAGTCACCCTTCTCCACCTTGTTCGTCAGGGTGCCGATCCCATCGACCGTCACCGAAACCTCGTCCCCGGGCTCCACGGGCCACGCTCCCGCGCCCACAGCCGCGCCGGTGAGCAGCACGTCCCCCGGCAGAAGCGTCATCACGCTACTGGCGTAGGCGACCAGCGCGGGCACGCTCTGGCGAAGCTGGGACCCGCCGCCGCCCCCGCGCCCGCGGACCTCCCCGTTCACCGCCGTGGTCAGCGCCAGGTCGCCCGGATCGGCGCCGGTCTCGATCCATGGGCCCAGCGGGCAGAACGTGTCGAACCCCTTCGCCCGCGTCCACTGGCCGTCCCGTTCGGCCAGGTCACGCGCCGTGACGTCGGTCGCGCAGGTGTAACCGAAGATCACCCCGGCCGCCTGGCTGGCCGGCACTCCCCGGCACAGCCGGCCGATCACGACGGCCAGTTCTCCCTCGGCCGTCACGCTTCGCGTCAGCTCCCCTGGGTAACGGATCGCATCCGACGGCCCGCATACAGCCGTCGACGGTTTTAGATACAGAACGCTGCCGTCCGCCAGCCCGTCATCCGTCCCGGAACCGGTCCCGGGGCCGGCCGCCCCAAAACCGATCACCTTGCTGGGCAGCACCGGAGCCAGCAGCCGGACATCGGTGAGAAGGTACGTCGTCCCGGTGAGCCGGGTGCTGTCCTTGGCGGCACCGAGCGGGTGCCCGGCAAGCTCGGCGATGACCTGCTCACCGGGCGCTCTGCTTGTCCCGCCCCCGCGCTCTGCTTGTCCCGCCCCCGCGCTCCGCGCCCGCCCCCGCTCGGCGCCCGCCCCCGCTCCGCGCCCCTCCCTGGCGGTGCCCACCAGCCCGTAGAAGACCTCGTCGCCAACGGCGAACCTCGCGATGCGCACGCCTCACCCCGGCGCTACTGCCGGTATCCCTCCACCTCGCTGACGGGCCGCACCTGCGCGTCATCGGGGTTCTCGCCGAACTCCCGGCGGGCCCGGCGCTGGCGCAGCAGATCCCAGCACTGGTCGAGCGCCGCCTCGGCCGCGGCGAGTTGATCGTGCTCCGCCTGGCTGGTTATCTCCCCCGCCGCGAGCTTGGCCCGCAGCTCATGTTCGGTCTGGATGAGCTCGTCTATGTGGCCCAGGATCTCCTTGTCGTTCATGGCCTCCACCGTATCGCCGGGCGGCCACGAGTTCGCCTCAGCCGGGCTGCCCCGAAGGCCCCGCCATCCGTTCCGCTGGCTGGTAGCCGGCCCGGAGCAGCGCGTAGGTGACGGCTTCCTCCAGCGCGTGCCAGGAGGCTGCGATGATGTTCTCGTCCACGCCCACCGTGCTCCAGGTGCCGTCCGGCGCGCCGGAGCCGTCCTCGGACTCGATGAGCACGCGGGTCACCGCTCCGGTGCCGTGCGAGCCTTCGAGGATGCGCACCTTGTAGTCGGCCAGTTCCAGCATGGCCAGCTCGGGGTAGAGCCGCTCGAGCGCCAGCCGGAGGGCGTTGTCGAGCGCGTTGACCGGGCCGTTGCCCTCGCCGGTGGCGACGATCCGCTCGCCCTTCGCGGACAGCTTGACCGTGGCCTCGCTGACCACCGCGCCGTCGGCGCGGCGCTCGACGATGACCCGCCAGGACTCGACCCGGAAGTGCCGCAGCCGCTCCCCCGCCAGTTCGTCGCGGAGCAGTAGCTCGAACGAGGCGTCGGCGGCCTCGAACGTGTAGCCGCGGGCCTCGAGGTCCTTGACCCGCTCCACGACCCGGCCGGCGCTGCCGGCGTCGCCGGACAGGTCGTAGCCGAGTTGCTTGCCCTTGATCTCGACCGAGGCCCGGCCCGCCATGTCGGAGACCAGCATGCGCATGTCGTTGCCGACGACGCCCGGGTCGATGTGCTGGTAGAGCATGGGATCGACCTTCACGGCCGAGGCGTGCAGCCCAGCCTTGTGCGCGAACGCGGAGAGCCCGACGTAGGGCTGGTGCGTGTTCGGGGTGACGTTGGTGACCTCGCTGATCGCGTGCGAGACCCGGCTCATCTCGGCCAGGCACCCCGGCGGCAGCACCTGGCGGCCCTGCTTGAGCTGGAGCCCGGCGACCACGCTGAACAGGTTCGCGTTGCCGGCCCGTTCGCCGTAGCCGTTGGCCGTGCCCTGGACGTGGGTGACCCCGGCCGCCACCGCCGTCAGCGTGTTCGCCACCGCGCACGCGGTGTCGTCGTGGCAGTGGATGCCGAGCCGCACCCCGGTCGCGGCGCCTACCGCCGCCACGACGTCGCCAAGCTCGCTGGGCAGCATGCCCCCGTTGGTGTCGCACAGCGCGACGACCTCGGCTCCGCCCTCGGCCGCAACCCGGACCACCTCCAGCGCGTACCCGGGGTCGGAGCGGTACCCGTCGAAGAAGTGCTCGGCGTCGAGGAACACCCGCTGGCCCTCGGCCGTGAGGTGCCGGACGGTGTCGGCGATCATCGCGAGGTTCTCGTCCAGGGTGGTCCGCAGCGCCGCGGTGACGTGCCGGTCGTGGCTCTTGGCGACCAGCGTCACCACCGGAGCCCGGGACTCGCGGAGCGCGGCCACCTGCGGATCGTCCGCCGCGACCGCCCCAGGGCGGCGGGTCGAGCCGAAGGCTGCGAGCGTGGCGTGGACGAGCTGAAGCTCGGCGGCAGCCCGGCGGAAGAACTCGGTGTCCTTGGGGATGGCGCCGGGCCATCCGCCCTCGATGTAGCCGACGCCGAACTCGTCCAGCCGCCGCGCGATCGACAGCTTGTCGGCCACGGTCAGGGTGAGCCCCTCCTGCTGGGCGCCATCACGCAGCGTGGTGTCGTAGACGTGGAACCTCTCGTCGGGCATCTCAAGTCCGTTCTGTGGATGGGCCCCGAGCACCCGCCGCGCACAAGCAAAAGACCCCTCGCGGATGCGAGAGGTCTGCGCGCCGGCGGGTGCGGGCCCGGGGCCTGCTAGGTGCCGGCGCGCCTGCCGATAATGATCCGGCCGCACGTCACCACCGCAGTCTTGCACATGCAGTACGCCGCCGTGAAACGACTGTCTCACCATACGAGACGGCCCGCGCGTGGCCGGCCAGGACGGGGCCCCGTGCGCGCGGACCGAGCCAGGAGGAATCCCCGCCGCGGTCACCTCTTTGTACAATCTGGGCTGCGGCGGGTTCAGCACCCGTTTCATGTGTATAGCCGGGACCGGGCACTTCCGGTTCGCGTTACGCCCTGGCGCGGACGGCCTCGGCGGGTATCCGGGAGTTGCCTGGTCGTGAGCGAAGTGGCGGAAAGCCAGGTTGACGGCGGGAGGGTGCGCGCCGGCAGGCACGCGCGGGCGCCCGGCCGCCGCGCGCAGGCGCCGATCATCGCAGTGATCGCGGTCACGACGGCCCTGGCGCTGGCGCTGCGGGTCTACTACCAATCCACCCGCGCCGGTTTCCTGGCCGGTGTCACCGAGTACGACGACGGGCCGTATTTCGGCAGCGCGCTGCGCCTGGCGGCCGGGGTGCTGCCCTACCGCGACTTCTTCATGGTCCAGCCGCCGGGGATCACGCTGCTGCTGGCGCCGGTGGCCCTGGTGGCCAGGGTGACCGGCACCGCCGGCGGGATGGAGATCGCCCGGGTCCTCACCACCGCGGCGAGCGGCGCCGGGGTGGTCCTGGCGGGCCTCCTTGTCCGCCGCTACGGAACCCTTGTGGTGCTGCTCACCTGCGGGATCATGGCGGTTCACCCGGAGAGCATCGCGGCCGCGCACACGGTGCTTGTCGAGCCGTGGCTGGTGCTGTTCTGCCTGATCGCGGCGCTGGCGCTGTTCGACGGCGACGGCCTGGCCCGGGGCAGGCGGCTGGCCTGGGCCGGGGTGGCGTTCGGGTTCGCCGGCGCGGTCGAGGCGTGGGCAATCGTCCCCGTGGTCGTGGCCGTGCTGCTCTTTCTGCCGAGGGCCAAGCGGGCCTGGCCGTTCGTTGCCGGGGTAGCAGGGGGCTTCCTGGTCCCCGTGCTGCCGTTCGTCGCGCTCGCGCCCCGGCAGTTCTACGACAGCGTCATCGTGGCCCAGCTCCAGCGGGTCACCCCGGCGCGGACCCCCGTCTGGGGACGGCTCGCGAACATTCTTGGCATCGTCAATCCCTCATCCGGGCAGGAGACCGCGGTCTTCGTCATCGCGATCGCGGTCGCCATCCTGGTTGCCGCGACGATCGCCGCGGCGTGGCTGACCTCACACCGCCCGCCCCCGCCGCTCGAGCGCTTCGCCGTGCTGACCACCGGCCTCGTGGTGGTCATGTTCTGCCTGGCGGACCAGTTCTACTACCACTTCGTCGCGTTCCTGGTGCCCTTCGCCGCCATGTCCATCGCCCTGCCCGTCTCCCGCCTCCTGGCGCCGGCGCCCCCGGCCGGCCGGCCGCGGGCGGCGACGTGGGGGCTCACCGCCGTCCTGGCCGCCGCGGCGGTCGTCTCTGTCGCGGTGACCCAGTTCCGGGCGGAGAGCGTGCAAGCCAACGTGATCGGCCCCGCGCCCCGTGCCATCGACCGCATCATCCCGCGCGGGGCCTGCGTGCTGACCGATCAGGTGTCGATGACGATCCTGGCCCGGCGGTTCTACTCCGACGTGCCCGGCTGCTCGCAGATGGTCGATGGGCTGGCCACGGACCTTGCCCTGTCGCACGGGCGGAAGCCGTCGGACGGAGCGGGCTCGGTGCCCGCTGTGGCGGCGGTGTGGCGGCAGGCCTTCTCCCGCGCCCAGTTCGTCCTGCTGTCCCCCAACAACGTGGGCCGCATCGCCTGGACCCCGGCGCTCAAGGCCTATTTCAGCGCGAACTTCGTCCCCATCAACTCGTTCTGGAAGCGCGTGGCGCTGTACAAGCGCAAGGGGCTAAAGCTGCACCGGGGGACGCACTAGCAGATCTTGTGGACCCAGCCATAGGGGTCGGGGCGGTAGCCGTACTGGATGCCCAGCAGTTCCTCGCGCAGCCGGAGGGTCACCGGGCCGGGTGACCCGTCGCCCACGGTCCACTCCCCGTCCGGGCCCTTCACCCTGCCGACCGGCGTGATCACCGCGGCGGTTCCGCAGGCGAACACCTCGGTTAGCTCGCCGGACTCGCAGTCTGCCCGCCACTGCTCGACGGAGATGGCGCCCTCCTCGACCGGGATGCCGAGGTCGGGGCCCAGCTTGAGCAGCGTGTCCCGGGTGATGCCGGGCAGCAACGTCCCGGTCAGCGCAGGGGTGAGCAACCGCGCCTGGGGGCCGGACCCGTAGACGAAGAACAGGTTCATCCCCCCCATCTCCTCGACCCAGCGGTGCTCGGCAGCGTCGAGCCAGACCACCTGGTCGCAGCCGTTCGCCACGGCCAGCCGCTGGCCGGCGAACGAGGCGGCGTAGTTTCCCCCGCACTTGGCCTCTCCCGTGCCGCCCGGGGCGGCGCGGGTGTACTCGCGGGACAGCCAGACGGACACCGGCTGCACACCGCTCTTGAAATAGGCCCCGGCGGGGGAGGCGATGACGGTGAAGAGGTAGGTCGCCGACGGACGGTTGACGCCGAGCCAGCGCTGGGTCGCGATCATGAACGGCCGCAGGTAGAGGCTGTGCTCCCTGGCCGTGGGCACCCAGTCACGGTCCTGGGTGACCAGCAGCTCGATGGCGTGGACGAAGGCGCTGGTCGGCAACTCCGGCATCGCCATCCGGGCGGCCGACCGGTTGAACCGCGCGGCATTGGCGTGCGGGCGGAACGCCACGATCCCGCCACCGTCCGTCCGGTACGCCTTCAGCCCTTCGAAGATCTCCTGCGCGTAGTGGAACACCGAGGTCGACGGGTCGAGCGTGAACGGGCCGTACGGCTCCAGGCGGGCGTCGTGCCAGCCCCGGCCGTCCGCCCAGCGAATGGTGATCATGTGATCGGTGAATACCTCGCCGAACCCCGGTGCGGCCAGGATGCGCCCACGCTCGTCTGCCGCCAGCGGACTGTCGCTGACGCGCACGTCGAACTGGATCTCGCTCATCGCAGTCCTCCCTTACCGCCCGGCGCCTTTGCCGGGGGACCACTCATTCCCGAACCATGGTTGGTCTGCGAGCGACACTAACCCTGGTTCCGGTCCCGACTTTTCCTTTGGAAAAGTCGGTGTCCGTACGGGGTCGCTCTTGCGGACCAGGGTAACCCTGACAGCGTTGACCCTTATCCCGAGACTCGCTCCGAAATGTCGTCGCCGATCTCGGCGGTCGACCGCGCGGCCCAGGCGCCCTGGCGTTCCACCAGATCGTCGGCGGCGGCCTGCTCGATCCTCGCCGCAACGGCGGTGAGGCCGAGGTGCTCGCAGAGCATCGCGGCCGACAGGATCGCGGCGGTCGGATCCGCCTTCTGACGGCCCGCGATGTCGGGCGCGCTGCCGTGCACAGGCTCGAACATGCTGGGGGCGGTCCGCTCCGGGTTGATGTTTCCGCTCGCCGCCAGGCCGATCCCCCCGGCGACGGCCGCGCCGAGGTCGGTGAGGATGTCACCGAACAGGTTGTCGGTCACTATCACGTCGAACCGCTCGGGCTGGGTGACCAGGTACATCGCCGCGGCGTCCACGTGGCAGTAGTCCACGGACACGCCGGGGAACTCCTTCGCGACCTCGTCCACCGTCCGCCGCCAGAGGTCCCCGGCGTAGGTGAGCACGTTGGTCTTGTGCACGAGCGTGAGCCGCTGCCGGGCCCGCTGGACGGCCAGACCGAACGCGTACCTGACGACGCGGCTCACCCCGTAGGCCGTGTTGACGCTCTCTTGGGTGGCGACCTCGGCGGGCGTGCCCTTCCGCAGCACGCCGCCCGCGCCCGAGTACGGGCCCTCGGTCCCCTCCCGGACGACCACCATGTTGACCGACTCGGGCCGGACCCGGTCCAACGGCGTCCCCACGCCGGGGTAGAGCCGCACCGGCCGCAGGTTCACGTAGTGATCGAGCTCAAATCTCAGCCGCAGCAGCAGCCCACGCTCCAGCACGCCGCTGGGTACGGACGGGTCGCCGACCGCGCCCAGCAGCAGGGCCTGGTGGCTGCGGATCTCCTCGAGCACCGAGTCCGGCAGCGTCTCGCCGGTTCGGTGCCACCGCTGGGCGCCCAGGTCGTAGCTGGTCTGCTCGATCGCGAGACCGGCCGCCCTGAGCACCTTGAGTGCCTCGGCCACCACCTCCGGGCCGATCCCGTCGCCGCCGATCACGGCGAGCTTTATCTCCGAAGCTGCCATGCGCGTACCTTACTGGTCGAGCGCGGCGCTGGAGTCACCCCCGTTATCACGGCGGTCCAGAGCGACCTGGACGGCCCGCGCAGCCCGTGCCCGCGCAGGGCCCGGATTGGCAGGACCGGAGCTGAACCGCGGACCGCGACCACCAATTGTGGGGGTTCCAGGGCCATCCGGGGTTCGGGGGTGTCCCCCGGCTGGCGCTGCGGCCCCCTGGGCTAGCACCGCGGGCCCCGGCGAAGCTGGCCGAAGGCCAGCGAGCATGGTGGACCGCTCGTCCCACCGATACATGTCGTACACGACGCGTCTCCCGATTCTCAAGGCTTGGCCAGCGCCCGACCTCCGTAGCGGGCTGCTGGCCTGCCGTGATCAGGCCCCGCTACGGCTGCTCAAGAGAAATACGAAGCGCCGCATACTGCTGGTGAGCCTACTCCAGCTCTTGCCGCATGTCACCCTGAGAGCGGCTTCGTCTCACATTCTGAGATCTGGATAGCGCACGGCCGTCCGTAAGCTCATGTCGAGGTCCACCGTCTGGCCGACCACCGCGCCAATCGTTGCGGTGATGTCGCCGAGCACGAGTGGCGGGATGGCGGAGTCGACGGTGAGCGCAATGAGGGCGGGCCCGCCCCTGGTGTCCCTGGACACCTGCATCCCCGCGATGTTGATTCCCTCACCGCCCAGGATCTGGCCGACCACGCCGACGATTCCGGGCCGGTCGGTGTAGGTGAGAAACACCAGGTGCTCGGCCAGGGCGATCTCCATGTCGAAGCCATTGACCTCCACCAGCTTCTCGATCTGGCTCTTCCCGGTGAGCGTGCCGCTGACCGACACGACCTGGCCGCCGGGCAGGGTGCCGCGCAGCGTTACCAGGTTGCGCCAGTCCGGGCTCTCGCTGTGGGTGACCAGGCTCACCTCCATGCCCCGCTCGGCGGCCAGCAGCGGGGCGTTGACGTAGGTCACGGTGTCCTCGACCACGCGGGAGAACACCCCCTTGAGCGCCGCGAGCTGCAAGACCCGCACGTCGCGGGCGGCGATCTCGCCGCGGATCTCAACGTCCAGCCTGGCGGCCACGCCGCCGGCCAGCGCGGTGAAGATCTGCCCGAGCTTCTCGGCCAGCGGAAGGCCCGGCTTCACGTCCTCGTCCACCGCGCCGCCCTGCACGTTCACGGCGTCGGGCACGAACTCCCCGGCCAGGGCCAGCCGGAGCGACCTGGCCACCTGCAGGCCCGCCTTCTCCTGCGCCTCATGGGTGCTCGCCCCCAGGTGCGGGGTGGCGACCACGCTGGGGAAGTCAAGGAGCGGGCTGCCGGCCGGAGGTTCGGTCGCGAACACGTCGATGCCGGCCCCGGCCACCCGGCCCTCCTTCAGCGCGAGGACCAGCGCGTGCTCGTCCACGATGCCGCCTCTGGCCGCGTTGATGATCCGTACCCCGGGCTTGACCAGGTGGAGCTCGCGGTCCCCGATCAGCCCGGTCGTCTCCGGGTTCTTCGGCAGGTGCACGCTGATGAAATCGGCCTCGGTGAGCAGTTCGTCCAGGCCCACGAGCCGGACCCCGAGCTGCGCCGCCCGGGCGGCCGGCACGTAGGGGTCGTAGGCGATGAGCTGCATGCCGAAGCCGGCCAGCCGCTGAGCGACCAGCACGCCGATCCGGCCGAGGCCCAGAATTCCTGCCACCTTGCCGTAGACCTCGACGCCGGTGAATCTCGATCGCTGCCACTCCCCCGCCTTCAGCGACGCCGCCGCCTGCGGCACGTTGCGCGCCACCGCGAGCAGGAGCGCGGCGGCGTGCTCGGCGGCGCTGACGATGTTGGAACTCGGCGCGTTCACCACCATCACGCCCGCCTTGGTGGCCGCATCGACATCGACGTTGTCCAGGCCAACCCCGGCCCGGGCGACCACGCGCAGGCCCGGGGCGTGCGCCAGCGCCTCGGCATCGATCCTGGTCGCGCTCCGGACGATCACGGCGTCGGCGCCGGCGAGGGCCGCGAACAGCGCGGAGCGGTCGGTGCCGTCGGCGCGGCGCACCTCGAAGCTGGACTCAAGCTGGGCGACGGCGGCGGGGGAGAGCTCCTCGGCTACCAGGACGATGGGTGCAGGCACGGTTAACCCCTAGAGGCGTCGGCATCGGAGTGCGCGCACCCGGCGACAGAGCCGCTCTGGCCGTGGCCCTCCCGCTGGGCGCTCACGAGTCTAGCCGGGCTTGTGAAAGCGTTCACGAACTTTACCGCCGGGTGGTGGCGTTTAAAGTGGGGGAACACGTCTAAGCCGCGGGGTACGAACAGGTGTCATACTCGAAATACGGCGGCCCGGCAGGAAGTGGGTGCCGGTTGGCTAGGAAAACGTCCCACATGGGGAAGGCGCTTGGCGGCCTCGGGGCGCTTCTGGTCGCGATCGCGGCGACGGGCTGTGCCGCGCCCCAGTTCACCTATGTCTCGGACGGCGCCGCCAACACCTACTTCAAGGTGCCCTACAACTGGCACAAGATCAGCGACTCGTCGCTCGCCGCGCAGTTCAAGTCGGGAGGCAGCTCCCTCGGCCATGGGGGTGGCCTCTGGGACGTCGCCTACGACGGGTCACCCGTGCCCGACGCCAAGCACTTGTTCAGCCCGACCACCGAGAAGCCGTTCGCGTTCGCTTTCGTCGTCCCGCTCAGCGCGGCCGGCGCCAACGCCATGTCCTACAACGGGCTGCGCGACGTGATGCTGCCGGTGACCCCCCAGGCCCGGCAGGCCGCGGTGAAGGCCAACTTCCCGCTGACCGGCTTCCGCCTGCTGCGCGACATCGTGCTCACCCCCAACCAGGGAGTACATGGGGTATGGGAAACCTTCGAGTACACCTACCCCGGCGGCATCACCGACACGTTCGACCAGGTGGCCCTCACCAACGCCGACAACACCCAGCTCTACGTGCTCGTGATGCACTGCCAGGCGAGCTGTTACAGCCATAACCGGAACGAGTTCAACACCATCATGTCGTCGTTCACCGTGGGGAGCCCGTAGTGAGTGAGGCCCTGGTAACTCCGCCCGAGGGCTTGCGCCCGCCCGGCGGGCAGCCTCGGGATTCGGAGCGCCGAACTCGCAAGCCCCTGCCGCTTTGGGACCGGATCAAGTTCCTGCTCCTGCTCGGCCTGGTCTGGCTGATCCTGACCTGGGCCGCGATGGCGAACAACCCGGTGATGGGGTTCGCCGACGCGGCGCGGATCGAGTCCAGGGCCGGCGCGTGGGTCTTCGTCCTGATGGGGCTTGAGGCCGTCCGCCAGATCCATTTCCTGATCAGCGAGCACTGGGCGGGCTACCACCGGTTCTGGACGCACACGGTGTTCGGCGGGTTCGAGCGGCTCACCCACCGCAGGCTGTCCGACTGGACCAGGTTCCGGATCCGGCGGATGCTGATGTGGCTGTTCTGGATCGCGGTGGCCGCCGTGGTCCTTGGCAAGATCAAGCAGACCACCCCGGTGCTGGCGCTGCTGCACGCGCCGGGCTACCTCTGGCACGCGCTCCCGTTCGTGTTCCAGATCGTGTTCGCGATGCTCTTCCTGATCCTCCAGTTCGGCGCCCTGTTCTGGTTCCTGTCCCGGGGCGGGGTCGACGTGTACTTCCCGGACGACATCAAGACCCGGTTCTCCGACGTCTGGGGCCAGGACCACGTGCTGGAGCGGGTGAAGGAGAACATCCTCTACCTTGAGCACCCGGAGCGGGTCGAGGACCGGGGCGGCTACGTGCCCGGCGGCATCCTGCTCTGGGGGCCGCCCGGCACCGGCAAGACGCTGATGGCCGAGGCGGTGGCCGGGGAGACCGGCAAGCCGTACGTGTTCGTCGACCCAGGCGCGTTCATCAACATGTTCTTCGGCATCGGCGTGCTCAAGGTCAAAGGGCTGTTCCGCAAGCTGCGCCGGCTCGCGCTGCGGTACGGCGGGGTCATCGTCTTCTTCGACGAGGCCGACTCGCTCGGCAACCGTGGCGCGCTCGCCCAGGGCGGCCCCGGGTTCCCGCGCGGGATGACCCCCGCGCCGCACCGGGCGGGCTGCCACGGCTTCTCGTACCTGTCGGAGGACGTGCAGTGGCTGCTGTTCCGGCAGGCCATGCAGTCGGGCATCGAAGACGAACCGGAGGGCCGGCGCGACAAGCAGATCATCGGCGCGGGCATGAACGGCGGCGGTGGCGGCGGCGGCATGGGCACGCTGCAGGCGCTGCTCACCGAGCTGTCCGGGCTCAAGAAGCCGCGCGGCTTCATCAACCGCTACGTGCGCCGGATCTTCGGCATGCGCCCCAAGCCGCCGCCCAAGTACCGGATTCTCGTCATGATGGCGAGCAACATGCCGGAGGCACTGGACGAGGCGCTGCTGCGGCCGGGCCGCATCGACCGGATCTACAAGGTCGGGTACCCGTCCAAGGTCGGCCGGGTGCGGACCTACGAGGGCTACCTCGGCAAGGTGCGGCACGAGCTCACCGCCGAGCAGATCGACAAGCTCGCCGTCATCACCCCGTACGCCACCGGGGCCACCATCAAGGACCTGGTCAACGAGGCGCTGATCACGGCGATCCGTGACGGCCGGGACGTCATCACCTGGCGCGACGTGATCCGGGCCAAGCAGCTCAAGGAGCTCGGCCCGCCCCAGGACGTGGAGTACATCGAGCGCGAGCGGCACGCGGTCGCGATCCACGAGGCCTGCCACGCGCTGGTCGCCTACCGGACGCGCCAGCACATGGAGATCGACATCGCGACCATCGAGAAGGGCAGCGACTACCTCGGGATGGTCGCCAGCATCCCGCCCGAGGACCAGTTCACCCGCTGGCGCAGCGAGTACGAGACCGACATCCTCGTGTCCCTCGCCTCGCTGGCGGGCGAGCGGATGTTCTTCAACGCCGACAGCTCCTCCGGAGTATCCGGCGACCTCGAGTCCGCAACCACGGTGGCCTCGTTCATGGAGGGCTTCTGGGGCATGGGCGGCACCGTGTCGTCCTATTCGACCGCCAGGCGCCTTGAGGTCGGCGCACCCGGGGGCGGGCAGGGCGGCCGGAAGAAGAGGGGCCAGGACCCGGAGGCCGAACTGCGGCGCGCGCTCGCCGACCGGATCGAGGACAACCTGACCTCGCTGCTGGCCCGGGTCGAGGCGATCATCCGGGAAAACCGGCGCCAGGTGCTCAGCCTGGCGCACGCGCTGGAGACGCACAAGACCCTCAGCGGCGAAGACGTATTCGCGGTCTTCGAGCACACGCAGGGGACCCTGGTGGACGGGCGGCCTTACGCGGACCCGGAGTTCGTGGACCGGCTGGAGGAGTATCACGACGCGGCCGCGAGCGCGCACCGGGCGCACGGAAAGGTCGAGCTGAGCATGCCTGTCGCCGCCACCGCAGCGGCGCCCAACGGGCAGGGCGCCGTGGCGTCGCTCGACTCCGGCCCGGCGTTCGAGGGCGGCCCCGGGAACGGCGACGGGTCCGGCGACTGGGCGCCCGGCGGCGAGTGGACCCCCGATCCTGGCACCACGTCCGGCTCCTGACGCCGCGATGCGCGGCGCGTACCGTGCCCGGCTGATCGCCAATCTGATCAACGGGTCCACGGCGGCCGGGATCATGGTCGCGGCCGCGGGCCGGGCCAGGCTTACCCGCGCCGGGGACGGCCTGATCGTAGCCGCCGGTTACCGGCTCCCGGTGCCCCCGGCACCGGCGTTCTGCCTCGGAAACGTGATCGTGACCCGCCTGGACTCCGATGGCGTGGCCGGCGCGGAACGCCTGTTCGCGCACGAGGCGCGCCACGCCACCCAGTTCGCCTGCTGCGGCGGCGTGGTCATGATCCCGCTCTACTTCCTCGCCGCCGGCCTGTCCTGGCTGCTGACCGGCGACTTCAGCTCCGCGAACATCTTCGAGCGGCGCGCCGGGCTGGCCGAGGGCGGCTACGCCGAGCGGCCGCTCCGGCCGGCCTTTACCCGGCGCGGCGGGGTTTAGGCGTCGCCGGTGTCCTCGCCGTCGGAGAGCCAGCTCATCAGCGGGCGCAGCTTGGCCCCTACCTGCTCGATCTGCTCCGCGTGCAGCGCCTCGCGCCGCTTGAGGAAGTTCGGCCTGCCGCTGTCGAACTCCTCGACGAGTTCCCTGGCGAACGAGCCGTCGCGGATCTCACCGAGGATGCGCCGCATCTCCTCCATGCTGCGCCCGTCGATGATCCGCGGGCCCCGGGTGTAGCCGCCGTACTCCGCCGTGTCCGAGACCGACCAGTACATCTTGGACAGGCCGCCCTCGTACATCAGGTCAACTATCAGCTTCATCTCGTGCAGGCACTCGAAGTAGGCCACCTCGGGCTGGTAACCGGCCTCGACCAGGGTGTCGAACCCTGCCTTGATCAGCTCGGAAACCCCGCCGCAGAGCACGACCTGCTCGCCGAACAGGTCGGTCTCGGTTTCCTCCGCGAAGGTCGTGGCCAGGGCGCCCGCCCGGGTGCCGCCGATCGCCTTCGCGTAGGCCAGCGCGAGCGGCCAGGCCTTGCCCGTCGCGTCGCGCTCGACCGCGACGAGCACAGGGACGCCGCGGCCCTCGGCGAACTGGCGCCGGACCAGGTGGCCCGGGCCCTTCGGGGCGACCATACAGACGTCCACCCCGGGGGGCGGGGTGACGAGCCGGTAGCGGATGTTCAGCCCGTGCGCGAAGAACAGGGCATCGCCCTCGACCAGGCTCGGCGCGATCGCCTCCGCGTAGAGCGCGCGCTGCACGTGATCGGGCGCGAGGACCATGATCAGGTCTGCCTCTTCGCAGGCTTGCCCGGGGGTCAGCACCCGCAGGCCCTCGCCCGCGGCGGCCTCCCGGCTGCGTGAGCCCTCCGGCAGTCCCACGCGGACGTCCACGCCGGAGTCACGCAGCGACAGCGCGTGGGCGTGCCCCTGGCTGCCGTAGCCCAGCACTGCCACGTGCCGTTCCTGGATGACTCCCAGGTCGGCCTGGTCGTCGTAGAAGATGTCTGCCATTGCCCGCCTTCCGCTCACTGCGCCGGGCCGGCCGCGCCGCGGTCCACTGGCCGCAGTGCCGCCCGGTCGGTTATGGACTTGCTCCCGCGGCCCAGGGCCACCATGCCGGACTGGACGAGCTCCTTGATGCCGAACGGCTCAAGCACCCTGATGAGGGCGTCCAGCTTGTCCCGGTTCCCGGTAGCCTCGACCGTCACCGCGTCCTGGGCGACGTCGACCACCTTGGCCCGGAACAGGGCCACGGTCTCGAGCACGCGGGACCTGGTCTCGGCGTCGGCCCGGATCTTGACGAGCAGGAGTTCCCGTTGCACCGCGACGGAGGGCTCCAGCTCGACGATCTTGATGACGTTGATCAGCTTGTTGAGCTGCTTGGTCACTTGCTCCAGCGGATGCTCGGCGCAGTTGACCACGATCGTCATCCGGGAGATCTCCTGGTGCTCGGTCGGCCCGACCGCGAGCGACTCGATGTTAAAGCCGCGCCGCGAGAACAGCCCGGCCACCCGGACCAGCACGCCGGGCTTGTTCTCGACCAGCACGGACAGCGTGTGCCTGCCGGCGCTCGGCTCCTGTTCCCGCAGCCGCGCCGGTGCCTGGCTCATTCGGTCACATCCCAGTCAGGGGCCATGTCCCGCGCCACCTTGATGTCGTCGTTGCTGGTGCCGGCCGCCACCATGGGCCAGACCATCGCGTCCCGGTGCACGATGAAGTCGATCACGACCGGGCGGTCCTGGATCTCGGCCGCTTGCTGGATCACGCTGTCCACGTCGGCGGCCTTGTCGCAGCGCAGGCCCACGCAGCCGTAGGCCTCCGCGAGCTTGACGAAGTCCGGAATCCGGGTCCCCGCCGATGTACCCTCGGCCGCGCGGTCGAGGTCGGTGTGGGAGTAGCGCTCGTTGTAGAAAAGCGTCTGCCACTGGCGGACCATGCCCAGGTTCCCGTTGTTGATGACCGCTACCTTGATCGGGATGCCCTCCAGCGCGCAGGTGGCAAGCTCCTGGTTGGTCATCTGGAAGCAGCCATCGCCGTCGATCGCCCAGACGGCGGCGTCCGGCGCTCCCACCTTGGCCCCCATCGCGGCGGGCACGGCGTAACCCATGGTGCCCAGGCCGCCGGAGTTCAGCCAGTGACGCGGGCGCTCGTGCTCGATGAACTGGGCGGCCCACATCTGATGCTGGCCGACCCCTGCCACGTAGACCGCGTCCGGCCCGGCCAGCTTGCCGATGCGCTCGATCACGTACTGCGGTGCCAGCGAGCCGTCGTCCGGCTGGTCGTACCCGAGCGGGTAGGTCGCGCGCCACGTGTCCAGCTGCACCCACCAGGCGGCCAGGTCGGCCTTGCGGCCGGCCTCCTGCTCGGCTCCGACCGCGGCGATCAGCTCGGTGATCACCTCGCGGCAGTCGCCCACGATGGGGACCTCGGCGTGCCGGTTCTTGGAGATTTCCGCCGGGTCGATGTCGGCGTGCACCACCGCAGCCTCCGGGGCGAAGCTGTCCAGCCGGCCGGTCACCCGGTCGTCGAACCTGGCCCCGAGCGCCACCAGCAGGTCCGCCTTCTGCAGGGCGCCGACGGCGGCCACCTTGCCGTGCATGCCCGGCATGCCCAGGTTCTGGGCGTGACTGCTGGGAAACGCCCCGCGGGCCATCAGCGTGGTCACCACGGGCATCCCGGTCAGCTCGGCCAGCGCGAGAAGTTCCCCGCACGCGCCGGCCTTGATCACGCCTCCGCCCACGTACAGCACGGGCCGGGCCGCGTCCATCATCATCCGGGCCGCCTCGCGCACCTGCCGGGAGTGCGGCCGGGTCACCGGGTGATAGCCCGGCAGGTCGAAGTGGACCGGCCAGCGGAACTGGGTCTTCGCCTGCAGCGCGTCCTTGGCGATGTCGACCAGAACCGGGCCAGGGCGTCCCGTGGACGCCAGGTGAAACGCCTCAGCCACCGTCCTGGCGATGTCATCGGCCCGGGTGACCAGGAAGTTGTGTTTCGTGACCGGGAGGGTGATCCCCGCGATGTCCGCCTCCTGGAAGCCGTCGGTGCCGATCAGGTTGGTTGGCACCTGCCCGGTGATGGCAACCATGGGCACCGAGTCCATGTAGGCGTCGGCGAGAGGCGTGACCAGGTTGGTCGCGCCCGGGCCCGACGTGGCGATGCACACGCCGGTACGCCCGGTCACCTGGGCGTAGCCGGCCGCCGCGTGGCCCGCGCCCTGCTCGTGCCGGACGAGGATGTGGCGCACGGTTGCGGAGTCGAACAGCGGGTCGTAGGCGGGGAGGATGGCCCCGCCCGGGATGCCGAACACGACGTCTACGCCGAGCCGCTCGAGCGCGGCCACGAGGGCCTGGGCGCCGGTGATCTCGGCCGGCTGCGCCGGAGCCGGCTCGGGGTCCGGCCGGCGCGGCTGGGCTCTGCTGGACGCGTCCCGTCCCGGTGCCCTGGCCGCGAGGTCACGCGGCGAGGGCGTCTGGCCGGGTCGCGCCGGGCCCGCCAGCCCTGTCCGTGGGCCGACCGTCGTCGTGGTCTGGTCAGTCATCGGAATGCTTCCTCGTCTGGGGGTCTGGGAACTAGAGGCTGGCAACAAAAAACCCCTCCTGCCCTGGGGCAGCCGAGGGGTAGCGCGCGGAAACGGGTTCAGCGATCCGCGCGCCTGGCAAGTACGAGAATCTGGGCACCAAGCACGGAGTCCACTGTGGTCCATGGGGTTGGATCCGTCAACTTGAGAACAGTTTCGTCTCGCGATATGAGATCTCGCCGATCCTGGCGGCCTTGGCCCGGGCGAGCGCCATCTCGGCATCGCGCCACACCCGCGCTGCCGGGCTGCCGTCGGCGAGGGCTACCCCGACGCTGGCCGTAATGCTCATGTCCGCATCCCCGATCCGGAAAGGCGCCGAGGCCAGGCTGCGCGACAGCCGTTCGGCAATATCGGAGAGTTCCTCGGCGCTCGCCGCGCTTTCGGTGAGGATCGCGAACTCATCGGCGCCCCAGCGCGCCACAGTGTCCTGCGGGGAGACCGCGATGCGGAGCCTGCGGGCGACCTGGGCGAGCAGAAGGTCGCCGGCGGCGTGCCCGCGCTCGTCGTTGACCGCGGTGAAGCCGTCCAGGTCCAGCACGATGACCCCGGCCACGGCCGGCTCGCCGTCGCCCTGGCCGGCCGGCGCGGCGTGCCCGGCCTGGCTGAGCAGGTCCCGGGCACGCTGCTCGACGTAGGCCCGGTTCGGCAGCCCGGTCAGCCCGTCGTGGAAGGTCAGGTGCGTGACCTGACGGCGCAACGCCACCTGGGCGCTCATGTCCCGGGCCGTGAGAAGCAGCCGGTCCGGATGGCCCGGGTCGATATACCGCGAAACCGTGGACTGGACGTGCCGCCAGGAGCCGTCCGCGGCCCGTACCCGGCAGGGGTACCGCCCGACGCGCTGCGCCTTGCCCGTGACCGCCCGCCGGACGGCCCGCATGCCACCCGCCCGGTCCTCGGGGTGGAGCAGGTCGACCAGCGGCGTACCGCGCAGGGCTTCCGGGGTGTATCCGTAGCCCGCGACCGCGCGGCTCGCGTACCTGATGACCCCGTCCAGGTCGCACAGCAGCACCACGTCGCTGGTCCGCTCGGCGAGCTGGCGGAACTGCCGGCCCGACTCCTGCCACACCCGGGACCAGGAATCCACCCGCCGGACGAGGCTCACCGCCCGAATCCCCAGCGTGGCCGCCATGGCCCCGAGGACGAGGAACTCCACTGGCTCGGGCAGCCGCCCGCTCCTCATCGCCTGGGTGAGAATCAGCAGGCCCGCCACGGCGGCCGTGGCCGCCGCCGCGGCCGTGGTGACCTCGCGTGCGCCGCCGATCCACCGGGTGCCGGCCGACCAAAGGCCGCTCGTCCACGGGGTCAGGCCGAGCAGGACCAGCGCGGCCAGCTGAGCGATCAGCGCGCCCGCCCCCGGATGCGTGCCGGCGACCCGGGCACTAACCGCGAGCGAGTCACCGATGGTCGCGGCGAGGAGCGCCAGGTAGGGGGTCACGCCCCAGCGGCCAGCCGCCTGGACGAGGGGCAGCGCCGCACCGAGCACCAAGAGGTCGGCCAGGGGGTGGATCAGCCCGGCGGCGAAGGCGGACGGGCTCTCGTCGGCCCCGGCGTAGGCGTGGCCGAACAGCGTGACCCAGCCGATGAGGAACAACGCCGCCGCCAGCAGGTACCCGTCGGCCAGCGTGCCGAAGCCCTGCCAGCGGCGCCGGGACGGCGCTTCTGCCGCCGCGCCGCGGACGGCGGCCGCGAGTTCCGCCAGGCCCACGGCCATGGCAAGCAGGAAGAGCAGCGCGGGCAGGTCCGCGAACGAGACCACCATCGCCGTGTCGCTTGCGGGGAGCGAGACCGTCTGGCTGACGATCATGTTCGCGCTCGTGAGCCCGGCCGCGACCGCGAACCACAGGTAGGGGCGCCGGTCTGGCCAGGGCTGGCGTCGCGCCCCACGCCACAGGCTCGCTACCGCGGCGGCGGCGAGAAATACCGCCACCGCAGCCAGGCTCATGGCGGATCACCCGATGCTGTGAAGCGCACCGAGTCTCTCCTTCCACCGAGTCCCGCTCGCTGCAAGGCTGATCTGCCCGACGGTTTGCCTTGTGGGTACGTGCCGCCGCTCAGTAACCGGGCCATGGCCCGCTCATGCGGGAAGGTAATCGATGGCCGCCGGGCGTATCGCACCGCTGCGACCGCCCGGATACCAGTTGTAACTAAATGCTGTGAGGCTCACTGTAGATCTCAAAGGTCACACTTCGATTCCGAAGCGGCCGAAGTAAGGCGACGGAATCAGATCAGAACTGCTGGCCCTGTCGGGGGATGGAACGGGGCGCTGACTCAGTACGCTCCGGTGACCACGTTGGCCAGGCCCTCGCCCCTGATGAACCGCCCGGCCTGGGCGCGCAGGAAGGCGAGCATCCTGGTCTCCTGCGCCGACGTGGAGGCGGCCACGTGCGGGGTGATGAGCATGTTCGGCAGGCTCCACCATGGGTGGCCGGGCGAGAGCGGCTCGGGGTCGGTGACGTCCACGGCGGCGCGCAGCCGGCCGCGCCGAAGCTCCTCGGTCAGCGCGTCGGTCACCACGAGCGACCCGCGTGCGGCGTTGACCAGGAGTGCGCCGTCCTTCATCCGGTCGGTGGTGACCCCCGCCAGGTCAGCCAGCGCCGACGCGATCTCCTCCGTTGGCACCCAGAACAGCACCCGACCACCTCACCCGCCCGCGACCGCCCGCGACCCTCCCCCCGGATCCAGTCTGCCCTTTGGCACACTGGCCGGGAGGGGGCGCGGGTACGCAGCCTTCTGGAGGGAGGGCAGCGATGGTATCGGGTGCGACCGGAACGCTTGACGAGGCATACCAGCGGTTGCACGCCACCGGGCCGGAATTCGGCGGCTACCTGTCCAACCATGGGCCGATGGCGGCCGAGGCGATGGTCCGCCGTGGGCATGCCGGCCGGGTGCACCGGTGGCTCGATGGGTACATGCGGCGGCTGGAGGAATTCCCGCGCGGCAGCGGCCCGATCGGCGCCAGCTGGCAGGACTCGCTGGGCGATCCGCGGCGGGTCGCCGACTGGACCAACTACTCGGCCACGGCGCCCAACGCGATCTTGCGCACGCTTCCCGCGCTGGACAGGCACCTGTGGGCGCCCAGCGTGACCGCGGCCTGGGCCGCGACCGCGGCGCTGACCGCCGTCTACGCGCCCCCCGACCCGGCCGGCCCGGCCGGGCTGCCGGACCCGCCGCCCGGGCCGCAGGCGGGGGAGGAGGTCTTCGCGCGGGCCGTCCAGCACGGCGACGAGCACGTGATCAAATTCGCCGACACAGCAACCGACGTGTACGCGCGCACCGGCAATACCGAAGCCCTCGCCGCCGCCATCCGCGCCACCCAGCTAATCGACTGACCCAGCGCGGTCTGTTCAACTCGCTTTGGTCGGTTTAGTTTCAAGGCGACATGACTTCCAGTCCGACACATGGAGGGACATCAGGCATGTCACGTTACGACTGGGGCGAGACCAACCCGGCCATCGACCGCCTCAAGAAGGGCGTGGAACCCGCCCGCCGCGCGGTGATCAGCCATCCGCTCTACCACTCCTTAGACAGCCTGGACCGCGTGGCGACGTTCATGGAGCACCACGCCTTCGCGGTCTGGGACTTCATGTCCCTGCTGAAGACCCTGCAGTGCCGCCTGACCTGCGTGCAGGTGCCCTGGGTCCCCACCGGGCCGACGGGCAGCCGGCGGCTGATCAACGACATCGTCCTGGTGGAGGAGAGCGACGAACTTGGCAGCGGCTTCATCAGCCACTTCGAGCTCTACCTGAGCGGGATGGCGCAGGCAGGTGCTGACACCGGCCCCATCGAGAGGTTCATCGAGTTGCTGCGCGAAGGCGAGCCGGTGCTGCCCTCGCTCAAGCAGGCGGGAGCGCCCGAGCCCGCCGCCGAGTTTGTCACCCGGACATGGGAATTCATCGACCATGCCCCAGTCCACTGCCAGGCGGCGGCATTCGCCTTTGGCAGGGAAGACCTGATCCCCGACATGTTCGACCAGGTGGCGGCCCTGAACCGGGATCTCGACGACCGCCTGTCCACCTTCCTGGACTACCTGCGCCGCCACATCCAGGTGGACGCCGAGGAACACACCCCCATGGCCATGCAGATGCTCGCCGACCTGTGCGGCGACGACCAGGACAAGTGGCTCCAGTGCGAGGAGACCGTCAATGCGGCCCTCGCCGCCCGCGCCAAGCTATGGGACGGCATCCTCGCCGCCCTGAACCCCTGACCCGCCGGCTCTCGGGGCGTGGTTATAACAGCCACGCCCCAAAGACCGGTGTCGATGGCCCTCCGTGGCACATGTAAGCCCGGGCGGTGGTTCTCCTGTGGCGGATGATGTAGAAGGGGGCGGCAACCCCCGGCCAGCCACGCTGCTTGCGTAAAGACTAAGACTGGGTTAGGCGCGCGATGATTAGGTCGCGGACTCGGGCGGCGTCGGCTTGGCCGTCGGTGGCCTTCATGACCGCGCCGACCAGGGCGCCGACCGCGGCGAGTTTGCCGCCGCGGACCTTGTCCGCCACGTCGGGGTTGGCGGCGATCGCCGCGTCGATCGCCGCGGTCAGCACGGTCTCGTCGCTCATCACGGCGAGGCCCCGGGCCGCCACCACCTCGTCGGGAGTTCCCTCACCGGCGAGCACGGCCTCGATGACCTGGCGGGCCAGTGGGTCATTGAGCGCCCCGGACTGCACCAGAGCGGCCACCCGGGCCACGTCGGCGGGGGTGATCGGCAGGCTGGCGAGCTCGGTGCCGGAGTCGTTGGCCAGCCTGGCGAGCTCGTTGAGCCACCACTTGCGGGCGTCGGCGGGGGAGGCCCCGGCGGTGATCGTCTGCTCCACCAGGTCGATCGCGCCCGCGTTGCGGAGCACCATCATGTCGCCGGCGGAGATGCCCCACTCGCTCTGAAGCCGGGCGCGGCGGACGGCAGGCAGCTCAGGCAGCGACGAACGGATCTGCTCCACCCAGTCGCGCGGCGGGGCCAGCGGCACCAGGTCGGGCTCGGGGAAGTAGCGGTAGTCCTGCGCCTCCTCCTTGCTGCGCCCGGCGGTCGTCACTCCGGAATCCTCGTGGAAGTGCCGGGTCTCCTGGGTCACCCGCTTCCCCGCGTCGAGGACCGCCGCCTGCCGCTCGATCTCGTAGTGCACCGCCCGCTCCACCGAGCGCAGCGAGTTAACGTTCTTGGTCTCGGTGCGGGTCCCCCACGTGCCGGAGCCACGAGGGGCCAGCGACGTGTTGACGTCGGAGCGCAGCGACCCCTCCTCCATCCGGACGTCGGACACGCCCAGTGCGCGCAGCAGGTCACGCAGCTCCGCCACGTACGCCTTCGCCATGGCCGGCGCCAGCGCACCGGTGCCCTCGACCGGCTTGGTCACGATCTCCACCAGCGGGATCCCGGCCCGGTTGTAGTCGACCAGCGAGTAGTCCGCGCCGTGAATCCGCCCGGTGGCGCCGCCCACATGCTGCGACTTCCCGGTGTCCTCCTCCAGGTGAACCCGCTCGATGCCGACCCGGAACGCGCGCCCGACGCCCTCGCCCTCCTCCAGCGTCACGTCCAGCCAGCCGTCGGTGCAGAGCGGCTCGTCGTACTGCGAGATCTGGAAGTTCTTCGGCATGTCCGGGTAGAAGTAGTTCTTCCGCGCGAACCGGCACCACTCCGCGATGGAGCAGTTCAGCGCCAGCCCGATCCGGATCGTGTACTCGATCGCCGCGCGGCTCGGCACCGGCAGCGACCCGGGCAGCCCGAGGCACACCGGGCAGACGTGGGTGTTCGGGTCGCCGCCGAACGTGGCCGGGCAGCCGCAGAACAGCTTCGTCACGGTGCCCAGCTCGACGTGGGTCTCCAGCCCGATCAGCGGGTCGTACCGAGAAACCGCCTCGTCGTAGGGGACCAATCCGCCGGCCCCGGCCCCCCCCCCCGCCCTGCTAGCGCTGACCCCGCCACCCCGCCCCATGACCGTGCTGCTGCTTGGCATCAGGCCAGCCCCCTCGCTTCGTTGAGCAATGGAAAACCGCGGCGGGCATCGAGGGCCGCCTCGACCGCGGCGGCCACCCGGTACATGCGGTCGTCCCCCAGCGCCGGCGCCATGACCTGAAAACCGACCGGCAGGCCATCCTCAGGGGCAAGCCCGCAGGGCACCGACATGGCCGCGTTGCCGGCCAGGTCCGAGGGGATCGTGTACAGGTCGGCCAGGTACATCGCCATCGGGTCATCGACCCGCTCGCCGAGCGGGAACGCCGTGGTCGGCGTGGTCGGCGACACGAGCACGTCCACCCGCTCGAAGGCCGCCTCGAAGTCCCTGATGATCAGGGTGCGGACCTGCTGCGCCTTGCCGTAGTAGGCGTCGTAGTAGCCGCTCGACAAGGCGTAGGTGCCGAGCATGATGCGCCGCTTCGCCTCCGCGCCGAATCCCTGGGCCCGGGTGAGCGCCATGACCTCCTCGGCGCTGCGCGTACCGTCGTCCCCGACCCGCAGCCCGTAGCGCATCGCGTCGAAGCGGGCCAGGTTGGACGAGACCTCGCTGGGCGCGATCAGGTAGTAGGCGGGCAGGGCGTAGCTGAAGTGCGGGCAGGAGACCTCGGTCACCTTCGCGCCCAGCGACTCGAGCAACTCGACCGTCTCGCTGAACCTGGCCAGCACGCCTGGCTGGCAGCCCTCACCGGCCAGTTCCGGCACCACGCCGATGGTCATCCCGCTCACGTCAGCCTGCCGCGCGGCGGCCACCACCGGCGGGACCGGCGCGTTCACCGAGGTCGAATCGCACGGGTCGTGGCCGGACATCACCTCGTGCAGGAGCGCCGCGTCGAGGACCGTGCGGGCCAGCGGCCCGGGCGTGTCGAGGGAGGACGCGAAGGCCACCACACCGTACCGGGACGAGCCGCCGTAGGTGGGCTTGGCCCCGACCACCCCGCAGACGGCCGCCGGCTGGCGGATGGAGCCGCCGGTGTCGGTGCCGATCCCCAGCGGCGCCTCGTAGGCCGCCACCGCGGCGGCCGACCCGCCCGAGGAGCCGCCGGGCACGCGGCCCAGATCCCACGGGTTGTGCGACGGCCCGAACGCCGAGTTCTCCGTGGACGATCCCATGGCGAACTCATCCATGTTGGTCTTGCCCAGGATCACCACCCCGGCGTCGCGAAGGCGGCGGGTGATCGTGGCGTCATAGGGCGGGCACCAGCCGTCGAGGATGGCCGAACCGCAGGTGGTGGGCATGTCCACGGTGGTGAACACGTCCTTGAGCGCCAGGGGCACCCCGGCCAGCGGCCCGAGGTCCCCTCCCGCCGCGCGGCGCTGGTCCACCGCCCGCGCGGCCGCGCGCGCCTGGCCCGCCGCCACGTGCAGGAACGCGCGGACCCTGGGCTCGACCTCCTCGATCCTGGCCAGATGCGCATCCGTTACCTCGGCCGCGGAAACCTCGCCGGCCGAGATCGCCGCCGCGAGCGCCGCGGCGGTCATCCCGGTGAGCTCGCCGTCCATGGCTCAGTCCTCCGCCAGGATGCGCGGGACCCGGAACCGCTGCTGCTCGACGGCCGGCGCCTGGCTGAGGACGACGTCCGCGCTCAAGCACTCCCACAGGACGTCGTCGCGGAACACGTTGACCAGCCGCACGGCGTGCGAGGTGGCCGGGATCCCCTCGGCGGCCACCTCCTGGACCTTGGCCACGGCGGCGATGATCACGTCGAGCTGGGCGGCGAGGTGGTCGAGTTCCTCCTCACCCAGGGCGAGCCGGGAGAGCCGGGCCAGGTGTGCGACGTCATCACGAGCGATAGGCATGCTGCAATCCTAGGGTCGGGGGCACGGGCCGCCGACCGGTTAAACCAGCCCGGGCTGGCGCCCGTGCCCGGAGCGGCGGGGCCGCCACGCTGCCGAAGTTCAATCCCCCGCGACGGCGGTCGTCGGCGGCGCCGGAGACGAGGCGACGTGCTCGCCGGCGGGCTGGCGCGCCTTGGGCGCCAGGACCGCGGCCGCCGGCCCATAGGCGGTGACCGGCTGGTGGCTGGCCAGCCAGTGCGTCGCGGACACCGGGTCGAGCGGGCGGCTGAAGCACCAGCCCTGGGCGGCATCGCAGCCCATGGCGGTCAGGGCCGCCGCCACCTCGGCCGTCTCGACCCCCTCCGCCACGGACCGGATGCCGAGCGCCCGGACCAGGCCCACCAGTGACCTGACGATCAGCTCGTTGTCGGCGGGGTCGAACAGCCTGGTGATGAACGACGCGTCCACCTTGATCTCGCTGACCGGCAGGCGCTTGAGCCTGACCAGCGACGACGAGGCCGTGCCGAAGTCATCGAGGCTGATGGGCACGCCCAGCGCGGCTAGGGCGCGGGTGGTCGCCACGGCCTGCGCTGGCTCGTCCGCCAGCACCCCCTCGTTGATCTCCAGGATGAGGTGGCCGGGCTCCAGGCCGTGCCTGGCCAGGCCGCGGCTGATAACGTCCGCGAGCCCGGTGTCGAGCAGGTCACGCGCCGCGAGGTTGAGGCACACTGGCACGGACAGCCCGCTCCGCCGCCACAGCGACGCCTGGGCGAGCGCGGCATCCACCACGAACGCGGTGAGCTCCGGCATGAGCGAGGACTGCTCGGCGGCGGGGATGAACCCGGCCGGCAGGATCAGCCCCCGCTCCGGGTGCCGCCACCGGATGAGCGCCTCCATGCCGCAGGTGCCCCCCTCCGCGAGGAACACCTTGGGCTGGTAGTGCAGCTCCAGCTCGCCGCGGTCCAGGCCGCGGCGCAGATCGCCGAGCAGGGACAGCCGGGCGACCGAGTGCCGGTCGGCCCCGGTGGAGTAGGCCTCCACCCCGGTTTGCCGCTCCTTCGCCAGGTACATCGCCACATCGGCCCGCTGCACAAGAAGGTCGGCCTCGGAGGCGTCCTCGGGGTAGAACGCGATGCCCACGCTCGGCTCGATCTGGAACGTCATCCCCTCCACGCCGATGGGCTCGGCCACCTCGGAGCGCAGCCGGACCGCCACCTCCCGCGCCGTGGTCCCGGGCTTCACCGCGGGGAGCAAGACCGCGAACTCGTCACCACCGAGCCGGGCCACCATGTCCCCGGGCCGCACGCTGTGCGCGAGCCGGTGCGCGATCACCCTGAGCACCCGGTCGCCCGCCGCGTGGCCGAGGGTGTCGTTGACCACCTTGAAGCGGTCCATGTCGAGCAGGAGGAAGCCCACCCGCCCGCCGGTCCTGGCCGCCTCCACCAGCGTCTCGCTGGTCTTCTTGAACAGGAAGGCGCGGTTCGGCAGCCCGGTCAGCTCGTCGTGCAGCGCCTCGTGCTCCCGTCTTAGGGAAACCGTCGCGTTCGCGTAGATGGCCGCCAGCGGCAGGAGGAAGAGGAACACCAGCAGCACCGACCGGCTCATGACAACGACCACCAGCGGGGCGGCGGACAGCAGCACGAGGTTGACGAAGGCCTGGTACGGCAGTTCCTTGCGCAGGGTCGCCGGGATGGGCGCCCGCGAGTGCAGCGCCACCGCCACGCTGACCAGCAGGAAATTGACCACGAAGTACGCAAGGGCGGCCAGCCCGACCGTCCCTAGCTCCCGTCCCAGTGGTTCCCACGGATGGTTCGGCTGCGGGTGGATGCCCGCGGCGAGGAGGACCAGCCATGCCGCGCCCAGGCTGAGCGTGTATTGCGCGGTGTTGAAGGCGGTGCGAAAGACCGGGCGCCGCCCTATCGCCGCACTGATCACACTGGTTACCAAACGCACCAGCGCGGCCACGGGAAATCCCCAGTACAGAAGCGCCGCGAAGCAGAACGTGAGCGAGGCGTCTCCGGAATCGGGGCCCGATTTCCCCGGCGTCACGATGGGCCGCAATTCACCGATCACGCTGAACGCGGCAATGGCCGGCAGAAGGGCATGGGTGAGCAGCGTAGACAGCCCGGAAGTCGCGAGGCTCACCATCGCCAGGGCAGCGACGGCGCAGCCGGCTCCGGTCACCGCCGTCAGGTAGATCCACAACGGCGAGCCGATCCGCGGGCCCGTGTCCCGCGGGTCGTTCGGATCCCTCATGGCGTCCTCGTACCTAACCGCAGCCAGTCGTTACACACTGCCCACGAGAAGCGTACGGTGAAAACGGCACTTCGCGAAACCGCTTGCATACTATCCGTTACAGGCTTTTGGTCCGGCCCAACATAAGTGCAGGTCAGAGCGCCATTGTCGGATCACTTGTTTGCGAGCATCCCAGAGGAACAGGGTTCACGCTCCCGGCGCGGTCCCAGCCGCCCCGCGCGCCGCCTCGGGACCCTCCGTCAGCAGGGTCCGCAGCCCCGCCTCATCCAGCGCTGGCAAGCCGAGCGCCAGCGCCTTGTCGTACTTGGAGCCGGGGTTGTCGCCGGCCACGACGAAGTCGGTCTTTTTCGACACCGAGGACGCGACCTTGCCGCCAAGCCGGGTCACCTCTTCGCTGGCCTCGTCCCGGGTGAAACCCTTCAGCGTGCCGGTGAGCACCACGGTGACCCCGGCCAGCGGACGGGCGTCCGCCCCGCCTCCGGCGTGCTCGTCCGCCAGCCTCACCCCGGCGGCCCGCCACTTGTCCACGATCGCGGCGTGCCAGTCCACGGCGAACCAGTCGATCACCGACGCCGCGATCGTCGGGCCCACCCCGTCCACCGCCGCGAGCCGCTCGGCGGGCGCGGCGGCGATCAGGTCCAGCGACCCAAGCTCGGCGGCCAGCGCTCGGGCGGCGGTCGGGCCGACGTGCCTGATCGACAGCGCGACCAGCACCCGCCACAGCGGGCGGCGCTTGGCCTCATCCAGGTTGGCCAGCAGCAGGCCCGCGTTGACCTTCAGCGTGCCCTGCTTGTTG
>Ga0207684_10001291_pt1 | contig 27611 bp, 23 predicted proteins | sample KBSK5501metaG_FD_184342 | JGI IMG/M metagenome (GOLD analysis project Ga0207684, IMG submission 184342) | Corn, switchgrass and miscanthus rhizosphere microbial communities from Kellogg Biological Station, Michigan, USA - KBS K5-50-1 metaG... | ecosystem: Host-associated > Plants > Roots >...
AGTCGTGATGTCGAAGCGATGACCTCGAGAGTGCGCCGCATGCACGATCAAATCAATGGGACTACACCCGACGGTCAGCCATATCAAGCGAACGATCCCGAGCTTCTAACCTGGGTCTACGCGACAGCGGCCTACGGCTTCATGAACGCATATCTTCGCTACGTTAACCCGCGCCTTAACCGCGCCGAACACGACCGCTACTACGGCGAATCCGTCCATGCCTGCCGATACTATGGCGCTGACTGCACTCCCGCTTCGGCCACGGGAGTCGAGCGGTACATCGAAGAGATGCGGCCGAATCTGCGGAATCATGAGATTCTGGAGGAGTTTCTGAACCTGGTGTCGAACGTGCCAATCTTGTCGGCCGCCGCTTTACCCGCGCAGCGCCTTCTGGTTCAAGCAGCCATCGATGTCTTGCCGTCCTGGGCACGAGAACTTTTGAGGCTTGAGAAAGCTCAGCCGTTGCGTGTCGCCATGCGCCCCCTGGTGCGCGCTATGGTGGGCTTGGCCAGCCAGGTGATTCGCGATGGTCCACCCCAGCGAGCGTGTCTCCGAATGGGATTGTCCGCCTCGCACCTCTTCAGCTGACTTCTGCTGCTTCTTGACGAACCGCTTGCTGACTACCTGATTGATCGTGGATTCCACAAATGCTGTATTGGCGGTTTCGCCGTCATTGCGTGATGCAAGACGAATAAGGAACCCGGTTAGAACCGGACTGACCCGGATCTGCCCCAGCGCGCATTGTCGAAGTCCGTACGGCGGAGGGTCCCGTCCTGCAGGCAAAGTTTCTGGCACGGAAGTTTGCGACCTCAGAGCGCTGCGCACGAGTCTTGACCGACAACGAGCTTTATGACGGGCGAGGCCATCAGTTAGTAGTACCTACGGTACTCAGTACGAAAGTACTATTGCTAAATACTTACGGAGTTCTTTAGGTTCAGCTTCCGTGAGTGGGCATTTCCCAGCTCCACAGAATCGTGAATTCAGTGGCGTTATTCTTTTGCGACGTTCACCGAGTTGGCTACGGCCGGGCGGATGCCGGTGTGATTGAAAAAAGAGCCAGCTAGCCGAAGGGACAGATGAGTCGGGCACTCACAAAACACAAAATCAACCCATGAAAATCGCTCAACTACGGAGGTCGCGAACAGCAACCCGTCAACTCATGAAAATAGCAAAATCAGGAGTTGTAGCCCTTGTTCTGGCTCTTTCTCTGGCGGCCAGCGTCCACGCTCAAAACGTCGGTATCGGCTATTCGAACCCGCAATCGAAGCTCACCGTCAACGGTAATTTTGCCCTGGGTGCTGACTACAATCTCGCCGCGCCTCCCAATGGAGCTCTTATTGAGGGGACCACTGGCATCGGTACAACCACACCCGAGGGAGTCAATTCATTCCTCACCGTGGCCTCCACCGGGCAATCCAACATCACATTGCTAGCGGCTCCTGTTGGCAAGGCACCGGCTATCCGCTCTGGGATTTTTTTCGGCAGCACCTATTTCGAATGCACGGATTCTCCGTCAAATGGGACAAAGGACATTACGTTCTTCAATATTCCTACCCAGACAAATGTGTTAACGCTGTCGCCGACTAATTCGGTTGGAATAATAACGACGACCCCCGTTGTCCCTCTCGATGTAAGATCGGCCCAATCTCCCAATCTTGGCGCCGGAACGGAGGCTAATTTTTATTATGGAAGTAGTGCTTTGGTTCCGTCACAACCCGTGCCCGCTAACAGTTATACGCTAACCGCATATTTTCAGGATCGTATTATTAGCGGATCGGCGATCATATCCTTGAACGGAACCGTGACGGCTTCTGATGCGCGGTTAAAAAACATTATCGGCAAATCGGATGGTGCGAAGGATCTCGAGACCCTCGGTAAGATCGAGGTCACCGATTATACCATGAAGGACACCGTGAAATTTGGCAGCGCGCCTTTCAAGAAAGTCGTCGCGCAACAGGTCGAGAAAGTCTATCCGACTGCGGTTAAGACAATAGGATTCAAAGGACTGACGTATATACCGGATATCTTTGTTCTTTCGAGCAAAGTGGAAAAAGGTAGAGACGGCACTGCGATTACGATCAGCAAGGCGCACGGGCTACGAGTCGGGGATAGCGTTCGCCTGGTGACTGATAGAAACACCGAGATGGAGTTCGACGTCACAAAAGTCGTAGACGCGAATACATTTGTCATCAAAACCGACGCCGCCACGAAGCTTAGCGATAAAATATTCGTCTATGGCAAGTATTGCCCGGATATGAAAGCTATTGATTACGAGGCTATCAGCATGTTGAACGTGAGCGCCACACAAGAGCTCTCCAAGAAGGTCCAGATCCTGGAAAAAGATAAATTTGAGCTTCAGAGCAGAGCGAAGCTGCTGACGGATGTCGAAGAAGAGCAGAGAGTCATGATTTCGAAACAGCAACAGCAGATAGCCGATCAAGCAGCTGAGATCGCGGCTCTCAAGTCACTCGCATCGGACGTTGAAGTACTAAAACAGGCGGTGACGAGAATGCGGGAACAACAGCACGGCGGCGTGCGAGCCGTGGCGCTAGAGCAATAGGAAGGTCTCGCAAAAAGACCCGCAGACCTCATACTCTATTTCTTAAGAAGTAAAACGCCGGCGATCGCTTGCTTTGCAGGACTTGGCCAATCGGAAAGATCTTTGAATACCGCTAGGAAAAAAATCGCTGTCGAGGCACACGGCTTTTTTTCGGGGTCCCAAAGGGCTTGGCCAACCACCAGGCTGCGTTAAAATCGCAACCTATCGATAATTGACCATGGCCCACGTCTCAGCCTAACGTGCCGTTCATGGACCGAGTCGCTCCATCGCTTCCCGACTTTCTCCGTTCCTCCAACCGTATCTTGATTTTCACCGGCGCAGGGATTTCGACAGCCAGCGGCATCCCGGATTTTCGAGGGCCTGGCGGTGTCTGGAGCAGACGCCAGCCTGTCTACTACGATGATTTCATGACTTCTGAAGCTGCTCGGATCGAGCATTGGGACTACAAATTGGAAGCGTGGCCGGCATTTCGCGCCGCAGAGCCAAATGCGGTTCACCACGCGATCGTGAAACTGGAGAATGCTCAAAAGGTTGTGGCGGTCGTCACTCAAAACATTGACGGGCTCCATGCGCTAGCCGGGACAGATCCTGAGCGGCTGGTTGAGCTGCACGGTACCAACCTGCTTGTCGAATGCCAGATCTGCCAGTGGCGCGGCGATCCGGAACCATTTTTTGAACATTTCCGGATTTACCGAACGCCTCCAGTCTGTTCGTGCGGCGGCTTCCTGAAGCCAGCTACAATCAGTTTTGGTCAGAACCTGGATCCCGTGGCGTTACAGCGGGCGCATGAGGCCGCGACACATGCGGACCTTGTGGTCGCGCTTGGTTCCACCCTTTCCGTTTACCCGGCGGCATCATATCCGTTACTCGCAGCGGAGCGCGGCGCACCCTACGTGATAATCAACCGAGGACCGACCGACCACGATCAAGATCGCCGCGTGTCATTGCGTCTGGAAGGAGAAGTTACCCAGATTTTTCCGGCGGCGGTGGAGGAGGCGCTCCGCGATCGCTAGGGTTGAGCATGAGACGTTCTCGTAGACGTCGCAAGGCGACGACAAATCCGGTTTCTACAACAGCTTCGCCAGCACCTCGCCCACCAGGTTCGGATTCGCTTTCCCTTTTGAAAGCTTCATAACCTGGCCTTTGAGAAAGTTAATCGCGGCAGCTTTGCCGGCCTTGTAATCCTCAACCGACTTGGGATTCGCGGCGATCACTTCCCGGCACAGCGCCTCGATCGCGCCGGCATCGCTCTCCTGTTTCAAGCCTTTCTCTTCAACAATCGCCGCCGGCGGTTTGCCGGAAGCAAACATTTCCGCGAACACCTCTTTGCCTTGCTTACTGCTGATCTTCCCATCTTCGACCAGGTTGGCGAGCTCTTCCAGATAGTTTGGTGGCACCGGGCAATCAGTTATCGTTTTGTTTGAGCTTCCCAGCGCGCTCAGCAAATCATTCAGAATATAGTTCGCGATCCCCTTTGGTTTCCTCGCTCCTTTTGCGGCCGTTTCGAAGTAAGCGGACAGATCTAAATCATTGGCTAACACTCCGGCGTCGTATTCAGTAAGCCCGTATTCTTTGGCAAAGCGCTCCCGTTTTTCCCACGGCAATTCGGGAAGACGCTGCCGGACCTCGTCTATAAAGGCATCTGTCTGGACCGGCATCAAATCAGGGTCTGGGAAATAGCGGTAATCGTGCGCTGATTCTTTCGTTCGCATCAAAGTTGTTTGGCCCAGATCATCGTCCCAGCGCCTCGTTTCTTGCTGCAGTTTCTCGCCCCGCTCCAGTGTTGCAATCTGCCTATCGATCTCAAAAGCCAACGCTCGGCGTACACCGCTGATCGAGTTCAAGTTCTTTAATTCGATCTTCGTTCCGAACTGCGTCTCTCCTTTCTTGCGGACGGAAACATTACAATCGCATCGCAGCTGACCTTTCTCCATGTCGGCATCACTGACCCCGCCATAGATCAGGGCTTGTTTCAGTGACGTCAGGTAAGCGAACGCTTCTTCGGGAGAGTCGATATCTGGCTGCGAAACGATCTCCATCAAAGGTGTCCCGGCGCGATTGAAATCGATCCCGCTGGTGGTTTCAAAATGGAAGCTTTTAGCCACGTCCTCTTCCAGATGGATTCGTACCAGGCGCACCCGTTTACCCGGACTACGAATATCTTTCTGGGCATCCTTCGGATAAGCCAAATCATACAATGGCACCTCACCGTTCTGGCAAAGCGGCAGATCGTATTGTGAGATCTGGTAATTCTTCGGCATATCCGGATAATAATAATTCTTCCGATCAAATTTTGAGAGAGGCGCGATGTCGCACTTCAGGATCAGCCCGGTCAGGGCCGTCATCTTGAGCGCCTCAACATTCATGACGGGCAACGCTCCCGGTAACCCCAAGCAGACTGGACAAACATGCCGGTTCGGCTCCGAGCCATATTCTACGGCGCAACTGCAGAACATTTTGCTCTTGGTTTTGAGCTGGACATGGACCTCCAAGCCAATCGTTGCGATGTAATCACTCTTCATTACCAGTTCTGCTCCTACGGTGAATTGAGAGCGTAATCAAGCGCCGCCTGGAGTTGTTCGGGCGAGACCGCCTTGCGAACCTCAGGATCATTCATCAAAGCTACTACTTTTCGGTTGCCCGTCAGGGCAATCAAATTTCCATCGCGCGCCGCAGCCTGGATTTCAGGGTCATCTTGTAACGCCCGAACGTGCGGATTTCGCCACAGATCTTGGAAACCGGGATACGCCATCATTTTCTGGAGGATTTTCGGATCGCTGACCACCCGTGCCCATTGGTCAATTTCACGGTACCAATTACGGGGAATGGGATCGACAGCATTGATGACCGGGCGCCCGGCGCCAAGCTCTACAGAGTTCTTCAGTTTAGCGAGCGTACGCGGAAACGCCACAGCGACCCCGGCAGCGGCTCCCGCGCTCAGCTGTTTCTCTGCGATGTAGCCGGTCAAACGAATTCCGATAACTGCGAGCCAAAGAAAAAAAAGGCCATACAACAAACCGATCAACGCTCCGCCCAGTCCGTAGACCAAGTGTGCAATCGGAGACTCTTGGTCGCGCGTTCTCTTGAACAAAATGCGCCCAATCAGCATCACGATGTTCGTAGTAAACAGCCACAGCAGAATGATCGCCAGAAAAGTGACAAACGTTTCCGGAACGTGCAGAACCGATCTAAGGTACCCGGCGAGGTCGTTGCTGAAGCGCGAGGTCACGAAAATCGCAATGATAAGAGCCGCAACAGACATCAGCTGACGCATCACGCCGTTTCTCCATCCACGCCATGTACTGATCAAAAGCCAGAGAAAGGCGATCAATAGAACGACCCCTTGCCAGCTTGGCGAGCCTTGTGTTTCAGCAGTGCCAAGCGTCATGAAGGAATCGAATGAATAAGACCCATGGCTGACCGATTTACCATGGGCTCAGGAGATGGCTTCATGCCGTAGAAGATGGTCACAAATGACCAATGTCGCCATGGCTTCAACGATGGGCACTGCTCGTGGTACAACACACGGATCGTGACGCCCACGCGCTGCGAGCTCTGTGGTTTCTCCCGAGGTGGTTACGGTCTCTTGAGCGCGTGAAATGGTCGCCGTCGGCTTGAAGGCCACTCGAAAAATGATGTCTTCCCCGTTACTGATTCCTCCTTGGACACCACCGGAAAAATTAGTTCGGGTTCGCACTCTACCTTCTCGCATCTCAAAAAGATCGTTGTGTTCCGCTCCGGTCATTCGCGTCGCGCCAAAGCCGGACCCAATCTCAAATCCCTTTGTCGCAGGAAGACTCAACATCGACTTGGCCAAATCAGCTTCTAGCTTGTCGAATACAGGCTCGCCCAAACCGGGCGGTACACCGCGGATTACACATTCTATCACCCCACCAACAGAATTCCCTTCCTTACGCATGGTCTTTATCCAGTCAATCATCTGAGAAGCAGCATCACGGTCAGGGCAGCGAACGATCGATTGTTCGACATCAGAAAGTTTCACGGTTGCCGGATCGATAACTGCATCGATTCGGTGGATGCTCTTTACGAATGCAACAACCTCGAAACCGTCGATTTTTTGGCAGAGCACTTTTTTAGCGACTGCAGCAGCGGCGACGCGGCCCACGGTTTCTCGAGCCGAGGCACGACCGCCACCCTGCCAGTTCCGGATACCGTATTTTGCCTGGTAAGTATAGTCAGCGTGAGAAGGCCGGAATGATGACTCCATTTCACGATATGCCTCCGGCCGGGCGTCCTTGTTGCGAACCATCAATGATATAGGTGTTCCCAGGGTCAGCCCGTCGAAAACCCCGGATAATATTTCTACTCGATCCTCTTCTGCACGCTGGGTGACGATTTCGCTTTGACCGGGCCGTCGCCGATCAAGATCTGCCTGGATTTCATCGGCAGAAATTGCGATTCGGGGCGGACAACCATCGATAATTGCGCCCACGCCTCCCCCATGGGATTCGCCCCAGGTTGAGACTCTAAACAAGACGCCGAACTGCGAAGACATGTAACGGAAAGTAAGTGTTTCGGGTTCCAGTTTCTAGCCTGGACTTCTCACGGGACCGTAAAAGCCCGGGCCTAGTTCTATCATGGTTCCCCATTAGAAGGCGTAGACTTCAACTTGGCAAAACCGCCCTTTCACCTTGCCCGCTCATTGCGCTTTCGATATGAGATTGATCCTTCGAAAGGAGCTGCCTCAATGCCACCTACAACGCTTTTGCTTGCGGGTACGAAAAAAGGTCTCTTTATTTTCACCAGCGAAGACCGCCGGAAATGGAACTTGCACGGGCCATTTCATCGCGGCAAAGAGATCAATCATGCTGTATACGATCCACGTTCGCAGCGAGTTTATGCGACGGCGAATGACTCCTGGTTCGGTTCCGAGATAGCCTGGAGCAGCGATTTTGGGAAGACATGGGCAACACCGCAGAATGGTCCAAAATTCGATTCATCGTCTGGACTTAAGCTTGATCGCATTTGGCATGTTGAACCGGGGCGACCCGATGAACCAGACGTGTTTTATGCCGGCGTGGCTCCGGCAGCGCTGTTTCGAAGTGACGACGGCGGTCAAAACTGGGCTGAAGTCACCGGACTCACATCTCATCCGAGTCGTGAGCATTGGAGTCCAGGTGCCGGCGGTCTTTGCCTCCACTCCATCGTGCTAGATCCGAAACAACAAGAGCGAATGTTTGTCGGCATTTCCGCTGTCGGCGTTTTCCGAACGGACAACGGTGGCAAAGATTGGATTCCGTTGAACAAAGGAACGCGGGCTGAATTTCTGCCGGATAAGTACCCCGAGTATGGCCAATGCGTGCACAAGGTGTTAATGGCTCCAAGCGAAAACTCGGTTCTGTTTCAGCAGAACCATTGTGGTGTTTACCGGAGTGAAAACGCGGGACAAGATTGGACCGAAATTACTTCGGGATTGCCTTCGGATTTCGGGTTTCCTCTCGCGCTTCATCCCCGAGAGCCGAAAACTGCGTACGTGATTCCCCTGCAGGGCGCTGAGTTCCGCTGTCCGCCGGAGGGCAAATTAACTGTTTTTCGGACTCGCACTGGCGGTGGGACCTGGGAAGGACTGACTTTCGGTTTGCCAACTGAGCATGCCTACGTAGGCATTTATCGAGAAGGAATGTTTGCTGACAAAGGCGAGCCGGCCGGCATCTATTTCGGCACCAACACCGGAACTATCTATTACTCGATCAACGAAGGTGATTCATGGCAGGTTCTGGCCGAAAATCTACCGCCCGTATTTTCTGTTTCTGCCGCCCACGTTTCCTAGATGCAGAGCGGCAGGCGCTGCCATAAATGTGCGAGGAAGTGGTAAACGATAGATGCCGGCGGCGGCCCCGAAAGATTTCGGGGTACACGCCTGCCGCCCTACAGAAATGAACGTTCATCATCTCGAGCTCTTTTTCTATGTCGCGAAATACGGGGGGATCAGCTCGGCAGTCCGACATATGCCTTACGGCATTCAACAACCGGCGATTAGCGGCCAGATTTTGCAACTTGAAGAATTTCTTGGCCAAAAACTGTTTCAACGCAGGCCGTTCGCTCTGACCCCGATTGGTGAGCGGTTGTTCCGGTTTATTCAGCCGTTCTTCGAGAACCTTCAATCAGTTTCCGACGAACTCCGAGGCCAAGGTGAAAAGAAACTGCGCATGGCTGCGTCTTCTGCGTTATTGCGTGACTACGGACCGTTACTGCTCGAACGCCTGCGCAAGCAGGTGCCAGACCTTCGCCTGATCCTGCGGGAAGCCGACCAGATAATGGCTGAGAATTTCTTGGCAACACAGGAAGTCGATCTGGCCATAACCGAGCTCCACGCCAAACCTCCCAGCGGCATCAGGTATGAAGTCCTGGTTGAGCTGCCGCTTGTTCTGATCGTCAGCAAAGATCTAAAGGCCAGACGCGCAGAAGAGCTCATCGAAAAGCGGCCGCTTCCTTTGATCTCCACTCCGGCTACCACCGCGATCTATAAACTTTTCCAGGACGGTCTTCGCAAACTCGGGACCGCATGGGAAATAGGGATCGAGCTCTCTACCTTGGAAATGATCCAGACTTACGCTGCCGCCAGCTACGGCATCGGCCTCTCGGTCTTCGCGCCCGGCGTCCGTGTCGACGATCGCTTGAGAATCCTGGAACTAACCAGCTTTCCACAGCTAAAGCTCGCGGCCTTTTGGCAAGAACCTCTTGCACCCCTTCCCAAGGCTTTCCTGGAAGGGGTCCGCAAAGAAGCCAAACGCCAATCCGTGCCCTGATCGACCCATCTCCCATCAGTCCCATACGTCCTATCGGTCCTATTTCTCCTGACATAGGGCTGTCACGCCACCTCTCTAGTGTGGCCGGAAACAAACGCACAACCCCATCAACCACTACTAAAATGTGTAACTCCCACAGTAACACTTCCATCGATACTTCTTTGACTTCGCCAAACCCGCGAGCGAGAGTTTCGGCGATGATTGCTCAACCTACCCAGACTGCAGCGTTCCCTAAGTTCAGCTTGTCACGTCTTCTCAAGACGGTGTTCAATCCACGGCCAGGCGAGCGCGTCGCGATCTTGATCGATCTTGAGGATCCGCATGGCATCAAAAACTTTGGATTTCTCAAAGATCCCGCACTCGCTATCCAACGCCATGCCTATGACGTTTTTTTTCAAGGCTTCCAAAATGGCGTCCTGGATGAGTTGGAGCTAACCGGTGGCGAAATGTTTGCTTATAAGATCACCGGCGGAAGCAATCTAGATCTGCCTGATCTTGCAGTCGCACCAGACGGCCGCGAACTCAACCTGGAAAAGGATATCTACCCTAACTACAAGCTGATCCTCTGTATTTCGACTTACTCTGCAACCGCACCGCTCACAGCTTTTGCGAAAAAGTATGGATTCCGGGGAGCGACACTCCATGGACTCAACGAAATTATCCTGAATAGCGGATTGTCGGTTGATTATGACGAAGTCAGCCGGAATGCCGAAAAACTGAGGCTCGGTATGACCAAGGCCGATTGGGTGGAAATCGACTTCGTCTATGGCGCGGACCGGTTCACTCTCCGGCTAGATTTAAGCAAACAAGAGGCGCAGAAGAGCCACGGTCTTTGTCGGGGCGGCCCAGATATCGCAAATCTACCGGCCGGCGAAATCTACTATGTGCCGACCGGTGCTTCCGGGCAGTTCCCGCTGAAGTTCGAGGATAACACAATCGGACTCATGACGGTCCAGAAGGGTCGCATTATTGACTCCAGACTTTTGCAGGGAAGCAAGAAAACGATCGAAGCCCATCGGGCAAGAATCCAGGCGGATCCTGCCGCAGGTGAGCTTGGGGAGCTCGGATTTGGCACTCAAGTGCTTCCGGTTTCGGGCCGCGATATTCAAGACGAAAAAGTGCTGGGCACTATGCACGTTGCTACCGGTCGCAGCGATCACCTCGGCGGCCACCTGACTCCGGATAAGTTCGTCCATAAAGAGAATGCGACCCACGACGATATCTTGTTCGCCCCGCATAAAACACCGGAGATTCAGGTCCCGCAGGTTCGGATGCACCGGAATGGCAAGACTGAAGTTCTGATCGAGAACTTCCAGCCGGCGCCATACATGGCGAATCTGCTGAAAGGGAACTAACGCTCCCCTGTCCACCGTTTACGGTCTACCGTCTACCGTCCACCGTTTGGCATCTCTTGATCGACATGAACTGTGGACGGGAAACTGATGACGGTAGACAGAAAACAGAGCGCCGCCAGGGGCTCTATGAATCGGATCCGATTGTTGACCAGTATCTGCTCTTTCATTATGGGACAGCCCAGGATCAACTCCCTTACAAATTTGGTCCGGCAGACGCGTTGTTCTATCCGATACGCTGCGTGACCGAGTTCGGCGCGGATATCGGAAACGCGGAACGCGCTCTCGATCTAGGTTGCGCAGTGGGTCGTTCCACTTTTGAGCTTGCGACGATTGCTCAAAGTGTAATCGGGATCGATCTATCCCAGCGTTTTATCGCAGCAGCCAGGCGGATCCAGCAAACAGGCCGTGCCGTGATCCGGCGAATCGAAGAAGGAGAAATCTCAACTACGATCGAACGCGAGCTACCCAACGGAATAGATCGCGCGAGATGCTCTTTCGAAATAGGTGACGCGACCGCTTTAAGACATGATCTAGGCGAGTTCGATCTCGTTCTTGCAGCGAATCTGATCGACCGGGTCGGGTCACCGAAGAAACTTCTGGAGGCGTTCCCGCGATTAATCCGGTCAGGCGGCTATTTAATTCTGGCCTCTCCGTACACCTGGCTCGAGGAGTTTACTCTCAAAGCAGAGTGGATCGGCGGCACCATCGATCCGTCGGGGAGACTGCTTCGGACAATCGACGGAATCCGATCGGTACTTGAATCAGGATTCACGCTGCGACGCTCTGTCGATTTGCCTTTCCTTATCCGAGAGCATGCTCGGAAATTTCAGTGGAGCGTCGCGCAAGCGACCTTGTGGCGGCGACACTGAACCGCTCCGTTGCCGCCGTTGATGTCGACCTAGAACCCGGAGGGTTAGGGCTTCCAGCTCGACGTTGGCTCTTAAACGCCACGCCGCCCTACCAATTACCTCGGCGTCAGCGTGATGCTCTGTCGCATCTTATCGTAACCGACCACGAACGCTTCAACAGTATAGGTTCTTCCCGCGACCATGTCGCGCGTCGAAAGGTTTCCGACGAACTCCGCTCGTTCGCCGGGATTAACAATGATGTAACCCGGATTTTGTGTCACTGGTTGATCGTCCGACCACTGTGCCAGTTTTTTGCCAGTCGCATCCCTCAGGACAAAGTCCACCTTCCTGCTGTCGGCAAATTGCAAATTCACGGTCTTTTTCGTTCGATTAATTAACTGAAGGTCCGTTTCGATCGAACGCACTTCGGAAAGCTTGATTGTGTCCGGAACGAGTCTGAACCGGAATTCGAGCCCATAATAGACCGGAGCGCTGATCGGACCAAATGCCCCACCTTGCGTGACATTCGTCGCGGAGGCCCGGCCTTTCTTGCCGTGCCCCATGAACGGCACCCAGCGATATGCTCCGGTTGAAGAGCATCCAACAAGCGTTAGCGTGATGATGGCGAATACCATCGCTCGCAGATTCATGGGACCGTTGTTTAGCGGATGAAAAGCTACGTTGCAAACCCTATCCATGAGGGGAGCGCTTCGCGCTTCCAGTCCACCATTGTGTTTTTTGATGGGTTTTGCGGTCTTTGCAATAAGACGGTCGACTTCCTTCTGCGCGAAGATCATGAGTGGAGACTGCTGTACTCGCCCCTTCAAGGAGAAACATTCCGGCCTATACTCCAAGAGCGTCCGGACCTTGCCTCCACCGACTCCATCGTCGTTGTGCATCGAGATTCTTCCGGCCAACACGTTTTCACTTCGAGTGATGCTGTCTTGTTTGCCCTATCCCGGCTTCCACGGTTCAAATCGCTGGCGAAGGCAGGATATTTCGTTCCAAGGTTTTTAAGAGACCTGGGATACCGTTTCGTTGCTGCGGTGCGCTACCGCATCTGGGGCAAACGTGATAGTTGCCGTTTGCCGACACCGGAGGAACGCACACGGTTTTTGCCATAAGATTTTTAACGCCGACAACGCCGGCACCGCGGGCATCGGAAGAGTTCGATTGGTGGGGTGGCGGCCGCTCAAGGCCGCGCTGAAGCGCGGCGCTACCGATGATAGACCTTTCCGATGTCGGCGTTGACGGCGATGTCGGCGTTTTCCCTCACGACTTGCCAATGCGCCGGCCCTCGTTAATCCTCCTCCCGATGCTTCGCACCCTGTTCATTCTGCTGCTCCTGGCCGTTTCTTCCAGCGCCGAAGATCACCTCGACCCTTCTGTCACCCAGCTCATCGTCGGGATCGCACCGACTTGGGATAGTATGCATGGCCGCCTCCAACGATTTGAAAAGGTGCATGGAGCATGGCAACCGGTCGGGCCGCCGGTCCCGGTGCTTTTTGGCAAACATGGACTTGCTTGGGGCCGCGGCGCGCTGGTTGGTCAAGGTGGAGGTCCTCAAAAGGTCGAGCGCGACAACCGTGCGCCGGCCGGCGTATTCAAGATCGGCACGATATATACGTATGATCAGTCGCTTCCTCAGGGTGCCGATTTTCCATTCCATACGGTTGGCCCGGGAGATGCCTGGGTCGACGATCTGCACAGCCGTTACTATAATCAGCACGTCGTAATCGATCCCAGGAATCCGCCGGACTGGTTTCAAAAACAGAAGATGCGGCACGGCGATTTCGCGTATCGCTGGCTTGTTGAAATCCGTCACAACGCCGATCCACCTGTCCCCGGGTTCGGAAGCGCGATTTTCTTCCATATTCGCCGTGGGCCTGACCGGCCTTCTGCCGGATGCACGACAATGGCCGAGAACAATCTGGTAAGCTTGATTCAATGGCTGCGAGCACCGGCTAATCCAATGTACGTCTGCCTGCCGCAAGCGGAATATATTTCGCTATGGAAGACATGGGATTTGCCGAGCCCAGCTGTCGCACGGGAAGTGTTAGGGAGCGTTCAACGAATGACCAAGGCGAATTAATTAGGAGTCAAAACTAAAAAGCGTTGCGTCTAGGCGCTCAACTTTCGTAAGGTCCGTGAGCGATCACACTCGCTATGACCTGCCCCCCAAATCTAACCTGTCTCGCCCATGAAAATTCATCGTTTTCTGTGCGCTGCGCTCGCCGCGTCCATCCCTTCCCTTGCTTGCGCCCAAGGCAACTGAAGTGAACCAGAGTATAAGAAGCTTACCGTCGAACCCAGCGCCCAACTTGAAGTATGGAGTTGGGTCGTCGGCCTCGATTCAATCGCAAAAGAGTTCGAAAAAGAGTTCCCAAACATCAAAGTTAAAGTCAACAATATCGGCGGCGGCCCGACCGAGTATCAAAAACTGCAGACCGCAATCAAAGCAGGATCAGGTGCACCGGACGTCGCTCAGATTGAATACGATTTTCTTCCATCATTCATCGTTACAGATGGATTGGCAGATTTGACCCCTTTCGGCGCCGAACAGGCAAAATCCTATTTCGTTGGGTGGACCTGGGGACAAGTCTCACCGGACGGGAAAGTAGTTTACGGTATCCCGCAGGACGTCGGGCCTGCCAGGCATCGAGCGCCTGTTTCGGGGTAAACTTTCCGGAAACGAGGTCACTCATCTGTTTGTTGTAGTTATCGTTGACGAACGCGAACCAAGGTGACCATGGAAAATCAACGTCCACCCCTTTTGCCGCGTCGGCATAAATTTGAACCACATTCTGTCCACCGCAAAATTTAGCTGGATCCTTATCGGGCAGGTTCAATTCCGGATCTGCCAAGCCTTGGGTTGATGCGGGAAAGATGCCGGTGTTGTACCAATTATTGAGCACGGCGCTCTTGTGGGTATTTAGCCAAATATTAAACAGGGTTGCTGCTTTCGGAAATTTCGACTGTTTTGTGACAACAAAGGCGCTGCCTCCCCAGTTCCCGGACTTCGTCTCGCCCGCCTTCCATTGCGGCAAAGGCGCGACTTGCCAATCACCGGCAGTCCGCTCTTTCAGAGAAGCCGCCATCACTCCTGGACCCCAGGCTGCCTCGATCGAGGCAGCGATTTCGCCATTGGCAAACGCATTGTACAGCTCAGGCGTGAACCCCTTGTAAGTGGTCGCGTAACCTTTTTTTACCAAGTCATTCCAGTAAGTGAGAACCTTCTCAGCGATCGGATTGTTTAACTCCTGGTTCCAGGTGTCATAGGACGTCTTGAAAAACTTTGCGTCGGCCGCCCAAGCCAAGCCTATGAACCAGGGAGCGTAGTCGGCAAAGAAGTTAGCGATTTTCACTTTTCCTTGAGACGCTTTCGACAGCTTCTCTGCTTGCGCGGCGAACTCATCCCAGGTCTTCGGAACTGTTATCTGATATTTATCGAAGGTTTTCTTGTTATACATCAGCGCCAAAAAGACCAAGGTTTTGAAGTAAAAAGTCCATAGCGCAAGAGTAAGCTATGAAAAAGCAGAGCGAGATTGCCTACGCTTTTCTTGCCCCATTTCTGGTCCTGTTCGTCGCCTTCTACCTCAGCCCCATCGCCTACGCCGCGTATCTCAGTCTTTTCACAAAGAAACGGATTGGGCTGCACTCCGCGCAGGATGTCTTCAGCGGCGTGACTAACTACATTCGCGGCTTTCAGGACATAAATTTCCTGACCAGCCTCAAGAACATTCTCATCTTCGGGATCTTTCAGATTCCGACGATGCTGATTGCAGCTCTGATTCTCGCCCTTCTGTTGGAGTAGTCCCGAGGTGTCCTGATGCGAGTTTGCCGGACGATCTATTTTATTCCGTACACGATTCCGATAGCGATCGGCGGCCTGGTCTGGGGATGTTTATATGCGCGCGACCTCTCGCCGGTTAACCAGATCCTCTCCACTCTCCACTTCGTCAGGTTCGATTTTCTGTCCCCCTCTCTCATCCTGTTTTCCATCGCCAATATCGCGTTTTGGACATGGACAGGCTATAACATGATCACTCTGTTCGCCGCGCTGAAGAATATTCCTGACGAGCTATCCGAAGCCGCCCGCGTCGATGGCGCGAAACGATGGGATATAGTCTGGAGAATTAAGCTGCCTCTCCTGATGCCGACATTCCAATTGCTGTTCCTATTCTCGATAATCGGCACGTCCCAAATTTTCGCGGAAGCATGGGTGTTGCGGCCGATCGAATACGTGGCAGACAATATAACTCCAAACGTCTACATTTACCTGACAGCGGCCCGCGATACCAACTACTCATACGCCGCCGCCCTCGCGATATCGCTAGCGGCTGTCGTCTTTGTAATCAGCTCGCTTCTCTTGCGAAAACTCCAGCCCGATTAGCGCGGAGACAGCATGGCCACAGTAAACAAAGATATCACCCGAGAATCGGCCTCTACCAAGTCGCTCCGAACGGCGGTATTGCTAGCATTTCTCTTCTATTTCGCTACCCCCGCGCTCTGGGTATTCTTCGCTATTAGCAAGGATCCTAGTCAGATCTTCACCACGTTTGGCTTATGGTTTGCCCAGCCGTTCCATTTCTTCCAAAACGTGTCCGAACTCTTTTCCTACCAGGGCGGAATTTACGCGCGCTGGTTCGGAAACTCGATCATCTATGCATCCACGATTTCTGTTCTAAGCACGATGATCTGTGCGGCCGGTGCATATGCTTTCGCTAAATATGATTTCTGGGGAAGGAAGGCTCTATTCTCTTTCATTCTTGGAACGATCATGGTTCCGAATACAGCGCTGGTACTCCCCTTGTTCCTGTTGATGAATAAGCTCGGGCTCATTGATACGTACTGGGGCGTCATTCTGCCGGGCCTAGTCAACCCCTTCGGCCTCTACCTCATGCGCGTGTTCTGGGACACTGGATTCCCAACAGATCTGTTGGAAGCCGCGCGCTTGGACGGGGCGAGCGAATTGCGCATATTCTGGAGGGTTGGAGTCCCGCTGATGCAGACCGGGTTAGTCACTGTCGCCTTGCTCAGTTTCGTCGGCGCGTGGAACAACTTCTTCCTACCTTTGATCGTCCTAAACCGAGACAGCCTGTTTCCGCTCACGCTCGGCATGAATGTCTGGAATACCATCATTCATTCAGGAGGAGGGAGACCGATTTATAATCTGATCGCGCTGGGATCCTTGATCAGTGTTCTGCCGCTACTTGTTGCCTTTATTTTCCTTGGCAGATATTGGCAAGGCGGGATCACCGCGGGTGCAACGAAAGGGTAGTCATCCTATCACAGCCCTTCGGGGTGCCACGCGTACGAGGCCGAGCTGAAGCTCGCCCCTACCGACGATAGAGCAACCTCACAGAATCGGTAGGGCTGAGCTTCAGCTCAGCCTCGTGCGCGCGGCAGCCAGACAAACGACAACTCTTAACCCCTACTTGCGATTCATCTCCGCGCTGTCCATTTTGAGAGGATGGCAGACAAGCAACAGTCCGCTCTAATACTCGTTGGACATGGTTCAACCCTGAATCCTGACTCCAGTGCTCCGACGTTCCAGCACGCGGATGAAATCATCCGTCGCAGACTTTTTCGCGAGGTCTATTGCGCCTTTTGGAAAGAGGAACCGAGCCTGCGCGAGGTTTTGCGGATGGCCGAAAGCAAGGACGTCTATGTCGTCCCAAATTTTATCAGCGAAGGGTATTTCACCGAGACGGTGATCCCCCGCGAACTCGACTTGAGCGGTCCCATCACTGAGCGCGACGGCAAATTGATCAAGTACTGCCAACCAGTCGGCAACGATCCTCGAATGATTGACCTCTTGCTCAGCCGGGCCCGGACGATTGCTCCAGATGTGTCGCCCGCCAACGCCAGCCTGCTGATCGTCGGGCATGGGACACAGCTAAATGAGCGATCCGCCGAGGCCGCACGGCTTCAGGTGCAGCGAATTCGGGATCGACAAATCTACGCGGAGGTTTCCGAGGCCTACATGGAGGAAGCGCCATTCATCGCTGACTGGCGGAAATTGACGTCCCAGCCGGATGTAATTGTTGTTCCGTTCTTTATCGCCGATGGTCTGCACAGTTACGAAGATATCCCGGAACTGCTCGGCATCGACCCGGCGCTCCGGCCGAGAAAAGCTAGTTCCGCCAAGACGCCGATCTCAAAGCAAACGCAAACTCCGACTCACTACGTTATCGACGGCCGCAGACTTTACTATGGAAGCGCGATTGGAACAGATCCGTTAATGGCGGAAGTTATCCTCGACACGATTGATCGGTTCGATCGCGAGCATGCCCAACTGCAATCGCAAGATACGCCCGCGCCTCAAACTGTGACGTCGGACCAGTTTATCGAGAGAAGCTCAATTGGCGAAATTGAAGTAGAAAAAACGGCGACCGGCTATCGCATTTTTCATTCGGCTGATCGAACGAATCTGCAGACTGCTCAGGTGTTTCGAGGCGCAACAAGCGCGCGCGAACTCGCGCGATTTGATGGTGCGGGGTCTTATCGACCGCTCAAAGGCGCTCCCAATCTGCCTCGAGGGTGGGTTCTTGAGCTCCAGAGCGTCGACGAGGTCCGTCGCGCGCTTGATTATTTCTACCCCGCTGCACTAGGCACCTGGACAGCCTTCCAATCAAAACATCTCAACGTCGTTCCTCTCCGGCAAACATTGAATCGACAAACCGGCATGTACGAAATCGCCAGCAAGCTGACAACCGAACAGGCCAAGGCTTTGATACCGGCCTTCTGCAATTCGGAGCACAAATGCTTGCGCACCATTCTATGGGATATCGAACCGGGACAGCCAGCGGTAGACGCATCAAAATCGGACCCCGGCGTCGATCAAGCAGGTTTGGGCCGACGAGCCACGCCGATTCTTTGCGCAGAAGCGTGTAACCTCCTGGTGGCAGCCGCTCGATCAGCGGTCAAAAAGTCGCTGCGAAAAGCAACAACATGACCGCGTACCGCTGCCGTACTCTGGTTACGATGGATGGCGACCCCATCGATCACGGCGCTTTCATAGTCGAGGGAAATCGGTTCGGCGCTGTTGGACGGGCAAGGGACGTTCTTAGAACTCACACCGGTTCGATAAAAGATCTGGGCGACGTCATCGTGCTCCCAGGTCTTATTAATGCGCACTGTCACCTCGATTACACACTCATGCGAGGCGCTCTCTTGTCTCCCGGCAGTTTCCCGCAATGGGTTCAGCGCATCAACGCGTTGAAGCGTTCGTTCAGCGACGAGGACTATCTTAGGGCGACGATGCTGGGCCTCGAGGAGCTCCGGCGATTCGGTGTCACCGGCGTCCTCGACATCATCGCGACTCCGCAGATTCTCCCAAGGCTACCTCCCCCTCCCATCCGAACCTGGTTCTTCTTGGAATTGATCGATGTTCGACCGCATCCATGGGTCGATGAACACGCTTTTGGCTCATGGTTATTCTTTACCGAAGAAAGGCCCGCGCTCGCCGGATTCGGGCTAAGTCCTCACGCCCCGTACACAGCATCTCCCGGTCTGTACCAGGCCGCCTTGGAGTGCTCCCGCGCCTTTGGGATGCCCGTGACCACGCACGTCGCCGAGTCGAAAGAAGAGTATCAGATGTTCGCCGACGGGCGCGGCGAACTCTTTGATTTCCTGGCAAAAATCGGGCGTCATACGGAGGATTGCGGCAAACGCTCGCCATTACGCCATCTATTAGAGGATCAGTTGGTCGGCAGTGATTCTATTCTCGTCCATTTGAACGAATTGGACGCGACCGATCTCGAACTGCTTAGCTCGCCACAATGGCGAGGGCTCAGTATCGTTCACTGCCCAAAGAGCCATCGATTCCTGCACCATCGACGGTTTCCACTCGAAGCGCTCCGCCAGCTCTCTCTAAACATCTGTCTCGGGACTGACAGCCTCGCCAGCAACGATTCGCTCGATCTGTTCTCCGAGATGCGGGCCGCAAAAAGAATTTATCCAGACCTTCACCCAAAAACGTTGCTAGAAATGTCGACATTGAATCCAGCCCGGGCCTTGAAACAACAGCATTGCTTAGGTAAGATCGGTTCCGGTTACTTGGCGGATGCAATTGCGATTCCCTCTGATAAAGGTGCAGCGGAAGCCTACCAAGTGATCATGGAAACGAAAGACCCGATTCAATGGATGATGATCGACGGCAAGGTATTCTAACAGCCGCCCGGTTAGCGGCTGTCGTTATTGGGTTCTGTTTCTCTTCGAACCAACTCTTTTCCGTTGATACTCCGCAGCAGGACAAAAATCCTGCACCGGCAACGAAATCCGCAGAGCCCGCAGTGGGAAGCCCGGAACCGACCGTCATCGCGGAAAGCGCCGCAGCAATTGATTCGTTCAGTGGACAGTTCCTTTTCCTAAAGAATGAGAACGCGCGTCAGTACCCGGCGAGCTCAACCAAGATCCTCACCGCCCTCCTCGTGATTGAAGCAGGAAACCTGGATAAGCAGGTTACGATCGATCTGACGGACACGAAAGTCGAACCGAGCAATTTAGATTTGAAGCCCGGGGAAGTATACACCCGGCGCCAGTTGCTCTTCGGCATGATGTTGAAAAGCGCGAACGATGTCGCGATGGCGTTGGCGCGCGACAACGCTGGTTCGGTAGAAGCCTTTGCAGAAAGGATGACCAAGCGAGCGGCAGAGCTCGGAGCGACTGATAGCCATTTCAAAAATCCGCACGGCTTGCACGATCCAGATCACTATACCACCGCGCACGATTTAGCCCTGATCGCACGTGCCGCCATGGAGCAACCGTTCTTCCGGCAGATCGTATCGACGATCTACTATACGTGGAAGTCGCCGAAGGGTGCCGTCTACCAGCTGCGAAACCATAACCGTCTGCTCCGTCACTACATCGGATGCAACGGACTTAAGACCGGCTTTACTCGTGCGGCCCAGCAAGTGCTGGTCAGTTCAGCGCTACGCGACGGGCATGAAGTCATTTCCGTGGTCCTGCATACCAACAAACCAGGTATCTGGGATGACAGCAAAGCGTTACTGAGTTATGGCCTGATCAAGGTCGGCTGCCCAGCGGATGTCGTGGCTTCGTCGGGAGTCCAGAAGGTCCAGGAAAAAGACGAGGAAACGACCGAAGGCGACGAAGCCCGCTAGATCCGAATTTACGCCAAGCACTTATTCGCAAAGAGCGGGCGACACGCTCCCGCCGCTTCGTGCGATACAGATCAGGACCGGGAATTTAGCGGAAACCTCAGCTCAGCACCCTAGCTAATAGGTCTGGCGACTGGTTCCGGAATTCTTAAGGTTAAGAATTGTCATAACGATCATTATCATTCATAATGGTCGCCCTTGGGGCGCCTAACCAAAAAAACTGCGCCCTCTGACCCCCTCAATAATTTCATGAAACGCGAAACCCGCGATGGCCGCTCATTCGAGCAACTAGTAGGACAGAGTCCCAGGATGGAGGAGATCTATAGACTGATCGGCAAAGTCGCCGATACCGATTGCACCGTTCTCATCCAGGGCGAAAATGGAACGGGAAAAGACCTTGTCGCTCGTGCGCTTCACGATCAGAGCTCCCGCAAGAGGTATCGGTTCGTGACCGTCAACTGTAGCGCCTTGCCTGACCAGATGCTGGAATCAGAGCTGTTTGGTCACAAGAAAGGAGGTTTCACCGGGGCCACCGTAGAGCGGCCGGGCGCTTTTGAGCTTGCTCATCGAGGCACTCTGTTTCTGGATGAAATCCATTCGACCTCGCATCGAGTTCAAACCCAGCTGATGCATGCGCTTCAGTCCCGAGAGATTCGACGGCTTGGCGAAACTAAAATGACGCCAGTAAACGTCCGCGTGATTGCAGCATCGAACGAACCGCTCAAGGCGCTGGCCAAAGAGGGGCTGTTCCGCGAGGATCTGTATTACCGGTTATCAGTGATTCCTGTCGATCTACCGCCCCTTCGTGAACGACCCGAGGATATCCCTTTGCTGGCAGAGCATTTCATTAAAAGGTTTGCAACTCGGACTTCAACCAAGGAGAAAACACTGGAGGATCGAGCAATTGCTCAGCTGGTGCGTTACCCTTGGCCAGGAAATGTGGAAGAACTGGAGAACGCGGTCGAGCAGGCCTGCGCATTGAGTGAAGGTGAAGTGATCGATGCTTTGCCCTCATACCTGGTCGAGCATTTGGGAGCCGCGGATAATAGCGAAGCCTCAGCCTGGCGCGCCGGCCAGAAACTCTACGAGCTGGTTCGCGACCACGAGAAGCGTTACATCGAAATGACCCTCCGGCTGAACCAGGGCTCACGGGAAAAAACAGCTCATATGCTCGGTATCAGCATCGCCACCCTGTACCGCAAACTCGACCTGAAAAACCGAAACGTCCCGTAGGCCCGAAGGGCCATGGACCACGAGACGCCGATCGAGAAAACCGAGGGCGTGGCATTATCGCCGCATCATCACTTCCGACTTATCAGTTCCCAGCACATCCTCCGTTGTCGGCGTTGCCGGCGCTGTCGGCGCTGACGGCGTTGTTACCGCAACCTACCCGGAAGGGTGATCACAGCCCTCCGGTACGCACTTGCTCCCCTCGATTGGCTCCCCTATCGTTGTAGTTCGTCCGAATTCGTACAGATATGGCAGGTCCGGGGCTTCATCAGTTTCAACATCTCGCTATGCAGCAGGTGCTCGCACCACAGCTGCAGCAGAGTCTTCAGATATTACAGGCTCCAACTTTGGAGCTGAGAAACATTGTCCAACAGGAACTGCAGACAAATCCAGTTCTTGAAGAGGAAGCCGTAGCACCAGAACCGGAGGAAGAGCGCAAAGAGGATAACGAATTTCAGGAAGAATTCGATAGGTTGGCCAAACTTGATGACGAATGGCGCGATTACATGGCGCAAAACGCCAGCTACGCCTCTCGTAACCCAGACGAAGAAGAAAGACGCCAATTCTTCCTCGATTCAATCGCCACCCAGGAAACGCTCCAGCAACACCTCCTCGATCAACTTAATACCGCGGATATTACTCCGTCACAGCGAGAGGCTGCCGAATTGATAATCGGCAACATCGATGACCTGGGATTCCTGCAGACATCTCTCGAGGAAATCTCGCAGCAGAGCGGTAAGTCTCTCGACGAGCTGCAGGCGATGCTCGACCTGGTGCAAACTTTCCACCCGGTGGGGGTTGGAGCCCGGGATCTGCGAGATTGCCTCTTGATCCAGCTTCGACGTCTGGGCAAGGAGCAAAGCATGGAGTACAAAATTGTCGCGGAATATCTCGACGATCTGGGAAGAAAACGGCTCCCGGAAATTGCGCGGCGGCTCGACGTCACCGTCGATCAAATTCAAAAAGCAGCGAATTTTATTTCGACGCTTGATCCGAAGCCGGGGCAGATCTTCGCGCCCGACCCTAACAGCTACGTACTGCCTGATGTTAGTGTCGAAAAGGTCGGCGACGAATATGTGGTAACGCTCAACAGCGATCAGATACCCCACCTTCGCATCAGCAAGACATACAAAGATCTGATGACCCAAGGCGCCAACGGCTCCGACGTTCGCGACTATATCCGAGAAAAAATCCGGAGCGGGAAATTCCTGATAAAGAGTATCCACCAGCGCCAGCAAACGATTCTGAATATCGCCAACGAAATGGTCAGCCGTCAGCGAGACTTCCTGGAAAATGGTCCCTCATTTCTTCGGCCTATGACCATGGTACAAATCGCGGAGGTGGTTGGTGTACACGAGACTACCGTGAGTCGAGCGATCTCAGGCAAGTATATGGCCACGCCTCAGGGCGTGTTCGAGATGAAGTACTTCTTCACGCCGGGATACCAAACTGCCGAGGGAGTCAATCTCAGCAACACCAGCGTAAAAGGAGCGATCGCCGACCTTGTGCGCAACGAGGACGCTCGCAACCCGTTGAGCGATAAAGAAATTGTGGAAATCCTTTCGGACCGGGGTATACCGATTGCGCGGCGAACCGTCGCGAAGTATCGCGGTGAATTGAATATTTTGCCGAGCAACCTCCGAAAAGAATTCTAAGTGCGTACATTCTTAGTTTGTAGTATCTGGGCGATCTCTTTCGCGGTTTCGTGTTCGGATGCGCGAGGACAAGAAAGAACTGGCACCCGGCCATTTCGTTTTCCGGCCGACACTTTCGCGTATTCCAACGAGACATACTTCGAATACCGGTCGACACCTCAAGGTGAGGTCAGCATCCATCGACGGCCAAAAGGAAAAGAGCCAGATTACTCGCGCTATTGCTTCGTCATGACGCGAGCTGTGTTGCAATTCTACAAGTTTGCAGAATTTCGCACCGATCTGCCTAAAGCATCCGACTCAGAATATCGTCAGCCCATCCAACGGCTCAGCCGGATCCCGACATGGAGCTCCGGGCCGTCTGCAAAAATCATCATTCCCGGTTACAAAAACCTTTATAGCTTCTCATTAGAGCACAGACAGGTCCTGCAAAAGAATCTTGGGCGTTGGTGGCCTCCATTCTGGAGGTTTGGCAATTGGCGAATCGCTCTCCCCGTCCCCCGGTCGAGCCAGCAACAGAATGCGCTCTGGCTGAAGCATGAGTTAGACGCCGGCAGGGCGCCGGCAATTTACATGACGCGCTGCAAACCGTTGAACCACTGTCTAATCGCCTATTCCTACAATGCGGCGCCTGACGGCGACTTGGTCTTCAACGTTTATGACGTGAACCAGCCGGGCAAGACTGTGCATGTCCGGTATCACGCCGCCGACCGAAGTTTTTATTTTGATAAAACCTGGTATTACAAAGGCGGCCTGGTCAGCATCTTGAAGCTGTACATCTCGCTTCTCTGGTAGGGCGTTTGGCGTTTGGCGTTTGGCGTTTCGCGCTCGGCGTTTCGGGTTCATCGTCCTCGTTCTCGATCGGGAACCCTCGGCGTGGTAGCCGCACGAGGTCGCGCTGAAGCGCGACCCTACCGATGATAGACCAGGCACACCTTGGGTAGGGCGACGCTGGCTGAGCCGTGCCGTGCGTATTCGAGGACGAGGACGAGAACGACGATGCGCGAATATGACAACACTTATTTTATTTATGTTATACTATTGACTCAATCCACCCTTTATTTCACGATAGACAGACATGGCCCTCCTGCGCTGGCTCAAATCCAAACCAAAAGAAGCTGCTCCCTCTGAACCGATCGAGGCGATCCATTTAGAGGAACTCCCTGCTCGCGCGCCAGGCAAAATCAAAATCAGACTACGCACAATTCTGGAGAATCTCCCGTCCCATCTGCGAAGCCAACTATCGCTTGAGGTGCTTGATACCGAGTTCCAGCTGCCTCTCACAGAAATTCAACCTCAGCTGGCGACCGGCAAGATCGCGCTCCGAGCTTCAACTTTTCGTGCAGCGCTGCCGGATAGCGCGCGTCCGGCATTTGACGCGTTAGACCCTAATCTCAAGATTCCAATTCCGATTCGGGACATCTTCTCTCAGCTGCCGCCCGAAACCTTGTCTCGACCGTCCGGCCAGCAGCCGGAAGAGCAGCCTCAGAAGATCGAAACGCCGTTCTCCCTGCATGTGGAAGAGGACTCTCGACGATTCGATTCAACCGGAAAGCCTGTGACGCCTCCAAGCAAGCCAGCGCCCCAGTCGGAGAAATCCAGCGTCGACGTTTGGACCAAAAGTGCGGAGTTGGTCAAAGAGCTGCAGGCGCTGTTGATGACCGACGAAAAGCTCGACTACACAAAGGTTCTTCAACAATTGAACCAGTTGCCCGGGCTGACAAGCTGCCAGCTTAACCGTGACGATGGCCGAAAAATCGCTGGAAACGCACGCGACGTGAAGCAAGAAGCCGCCATTTCTTCTATTGTGCCGAATCTGTTCAAGACCCTCGACGCGAACACTAAAGAAATGGGTCTTGAATCGCTGGAAACCGTCACGTTCACCTGCGGCAAAGATCAGCTCAGCGCATTCTTACGAGACCATCTCTGTCTCACCGTGTTGCATGATAACCGGCCGTTCCGGCCAGGTATCAGAGAAAAAATCCAAGCTGTGGTTCGGCATCTCGCGCGAATTGAAGCCGCGTGAACGAAGGAGCGCGCATGCCAATTATCAATTACGCCGGCAAAGAGATACAGTTCAAAATCGTCTATTACGGACCGGCGCTCTGCGGTAAAACGACAAACCTCATGTACATCCATTCGCGGCTCAGTCCGAGCCATCGCGGTGATCTCATTTCTCTGGCAACCGCCGCTGACCGCACGCTGTTTTTTGATTTTTTGCCTGTTACCGCTACCCCACTGCAAGGGTTCAAAACGAAGTTTCAGCTTTATACCGTCCCCGGTCAGGTGATCTACAATTCGACGCGTCAACTCGTTCTACGCAATGTCGATGCCGTCGTATTTGTGGCTGATTCTCAGTGGGACAAAATGGAAGAAAACGTCGAGAGCATGCGAAACCTGGGCGAAAACCTGGAGAAACAAAATCTCTCTTTGGACGACCTACCTTACGTTCTGCAATTCAACAAGCGGGATATTCAAGACGTCGCACCTACCAATTATCTCGAATATCTTCTGAACAACCGGCGCAAACGCGTCCGAAGCCATGAATCGGTCGCTTCCACCGGATTCAACGTTTTCGCTACCCTGGATTACGCCACCCAGCTTCTGTTGCACAAGTTTAACCGCGAAAACAAGGCGTTGGTGCCGGGGCTGAAAAGCGCACCCCACGGCGCCTGATACGGCGAGACGTTGGTTTCGGGCCTTCTACGCGTTGGATGCTAATTCTTTTGTCGTGTAGCTGACAGCGAAGTCAATGAAGGTGCGCACGCGCGTCGGCAACAGGCGAGTTCTAGCATAGACGACGTGAACGGGTAAGTCTTGCGGGTTCCACTGCGGCAAGACGCGCACGAGTCGTCCGCAACGCAGGTCTTCCCGAATCAAAAACTCCGGAAGCACGGATACCCCGAGGCCGGCTCGCACCGCTTCACGGACACTCGTCACACCTTCGGAAATTAGCACTGGCGAAAGGTGAAGCGTCTGCTCGGCACGGTTGCGGGCCGAGAGTTTGATTTCCTTTGCGTTCCAAAATTGAAGCCCGGCAATCGCGATCCAGGGCCACGATTTCAGGTCGGCGGGTACTCTCACCGGGGGACGCACTTTGAGCAAGGAAGGCGAAGCGGCCAGCTCGAGGGTGATCTTTCCGGCCGGCCGGGCGATAACGCTTTCGTCCGTGATCTTTCCGGGCAGGATTGCGACGTCGCAACCCTCCTGAATCAGGTGTAAGGGGCGGCTGCTAAGGCAGAGCTCCGCGGTGACCTTCGGATTGGCCTGCAAGAAACGGCTGACCAAGCGAGTGACGATGGACTGTCCCAAGTCAATAGTCGAAAACAAGCGCAAGTGGCCGCTCAGCGTCGTTTGACCGTCTCGCAAGCGCTGGTCCGCCTCTTCCGCGTGAGCCAGCATGGTCTGCGCATCCGTCAGCAAACGCTGTCCCGCCTCCGTAAGGCTCATCCGGTGGGTATCGCGCCGCAGGAGCGCCGTGCCACAGTGTTCCTCCAATAGCCGGAGGTGACGGCTTAAAGTCGGCTGAGGAGTTCTGAAGCGGCGCGCCGCGGCGGAAATACTGCCGCACTCCACGATGCAAACAAAGGTACGGAGCAGCGAGAGATCATCGAATGCCGTCATTCACTTCGTGAATAGCTGTTATGCAAAGCCGAAGGCTACACAAAAATGACGACCTGCGTTATGATGCCACCGTTCTGAAAATCAAATCTTCCAGCTCCAGCAATTATGAATAAACATCTGAAGATCGTAGTGATTGGCGGCAGCGGGCTTATCGGCGCAAAGCTCGTGAACAATCTTCGGCAGGATGGTCATGAGGTAGTGGCGGCGTCACCGTCCTCTGGTATCAACACCATCACTGGTGAGGGCTTAACCAAAGCGCTTACAGGTGCTCAGGTTGTCGTTGACGTTTCGAACGCGCCTTCTTGGGAAGACAAGGCCGTCTTGGAGTTCTTCGAAACCTCCGGGCGCAATCTCTTTGCCGCGGAAGCGGCCGCTGGCGTGGGGCACCATGTTGCCCTGTCAGTCGTCGGCACTGACCGCCTTCTTGCCAGTGGCTATTTCAGCGCG
>Ga0207684_10001292_pt1 | contig 27565 bp, 22 predicted proteins | sample KBSK5501metaG_FD_184342 | JGI IMG/M metagenome (GOLD analysis project Ga0207684, IMG submission 184342) | Corn, switchgrass and miscanthus rhizosphere microbial communities from Kellogg Biological Station, Michigan, USA - KBS K5-50-1 metaG... | ecosystem: Host-associated > Plants > Roots >...
GAAGCTCTTGAGGCGGATCTCGGCCTTGACGCGCTTGGTAAGCCCTTTCGCCTTGAGGATCTGGACGGTGCGCTCGAAGTAAACGTCGGAAACCTCGCCCGCCTTGATCTCGAGTTCGGATGCGACGTGGAAGGGGCGCTTGGGGCGGTTCGCCATACGGATTCGGGGCCTCCAACCACCCCGGAGTGGACGGATTGTCCCAGAAAGGCCGGGGGAAGTCAATCAAGGGCGGTGGCCCCGACGGGGCACAAACCCCCGCGCTACAAGACGTTTCTGCTACTGCCGGCGGGCTAGAGGTCCAGGGACTTCAGGTAAGCTCGGAACGCATCGGACAGGTCGGGACGGGCCAGGGCGAATTCGACGGTGGCCTTGAGGAATCCCAGTTTCTCGCCGGTGTCGTGACGCTTGCCCTCGAACTCGACGGCATAGATGGGCCGTCGACCGCGCAGCACGCGCAGACCATTGGTGAGCTGGATCTCTCCCCGGGAGTCCGGAGGCGTGTCCTCGAGGATGGGGAAAAGATCGGGCGTCAACACGTAGCGGCCGATGATGGCCAGATCCGAGGGCGCGTCCCGGGGGTCCGGCTTCTCTACCAGATCGCGGACCTCGTACACATTTCCCCCGAGACCGCGCGCGGCGATGACGCCGTAACGCCCGATTTCCTCGCGCGGGATGCGCATGACGGCCAGCACCGGGCCCCCGTGGCGCTCGAAGACGTCGAGGAGCTGGCGCATGCACGGCACGCGCGACACGATGATGTCGTCGCCGAGGAAGACGCCGAAGGGCTCGTTGCCGACCAGGGGCCGCGCGCAGAGGATGGCGTGACCCAGTCCGAGCGGCTCCTTCTGGCGCACATAGGACACCGAGGCCAGCTCCGAGATCGTCTTGATCTGGGCCAGCTCTTCCAGCTTGCCGCGGTCCTGAAGGTAGTACTCGAGCTCGAAGGCCGCGTCGAAATGATCCTCGATGGCGCGCTTATTGCGTCCGGTGACCAGGATGATCTCGTCCAGCCCGGACGCCACGGCTTCCTCGACGACGTACTGGATGGTGGGCTTGTCCACGAGCGGGAGCATCTCTTTCGGCTGCGCCTTGGTGGCCGGCAGGAACCGCGTGCCGAGCCCGGCGCAGGGAAAGACGGCTTTGCGAAGACTCATGGGGCGGCCTTGCTCTGAAGATACACGACGCGCTGCGGAAACGGAATGCCCTCGCGCTCGAAGGCCTCCTTGATGCGGCGGCGGAGGTCCTGCTCGGTCTCGTCGCGCCGGCGCGCGTTGACTTTGATCATCAGCCGGAGCTGCAGATCGCTTTCGCCGAACCGAATGACGCCCTGGGCTTCGGGTGGCTCGAGCGCCAGCCCGGTCTCCTCGGCCCAGGCCTGGCCGACACGCTCGAGGACATTGAGCGCGCGCCGCACGTCGCTCTCGTAGCCCAGGTTCACGTCCACCACCGCGCGCGCCCACCCGCGCGTGTAGTTGATGAACTGGGTCAGCTCGCCGTTGGGGACGATGCGCTGGGCCCCGTTGAGCAGCCGCATCTTGGTCACGCGGAGGCCGATGGTCTCCACGGTTCCCGTGTGGCCGCCCACCTCGATCACGTCTCCCACCCCGACGAGCCCTTCGAACAGAATGAAGAAGCCCGTGATGACGTCCTTGATGAGCGTCTGGGCGCCGAGTCCCACCGCCAGCCCCAGGACGCCGGCCGAGACGAGCAGTGCCTGGATGTCCACGCCGACCTCGCGGAGGATCACGACGAGCGCGAGGAAAGACAGGGAGTAGAGCGAGACGTTCTTCATCAGCGGCCGGAGCGTTTGGGCGCGCTGCACTTTGCCGAGATCGTCGACGGCCGTCTCGAGCGGCCGGAGGACGCGATCCACCAGATGGCTGGCACCCCGATAGAGCAGGATCGTGATCAGCAGGTAGGCCAGGATGACCAGCAGCCGGGAGATGACCGAGACGACGGGCTCTTCCAGATGCGTGAGCCGCCCCACGAGCGCGGCGACGGCTTCCGCCAGGGAGCTCATGCCGACGGGATGCCGTCCTCCGCTGTCCGGACTTGGATCTTGAGCTTCTTGACCCGGTACCAGAGGCTGCGCTCTGAAATCCCGAGGATCTTCGCCGCGCGGGCCTGCACGCCATTGGCTTTCTGGAGGGCGTCGAGGATCGCGCGGCGCTCCCACTCTTCCAGCGCCTCGTCGAGCGAGCCGCCGAGCGTGGGGCCGGCTTCCGCGCCGGCCTGGGACTGGGCGCCGCGCTGGACAGCGGGCGGCAGATGCTCGGGCAGGATCGTGCCGTCGGAGAGCACCATCGCGGCCTCGAGCACGTGCTGGAGCTCGCGGATATTGCCAGGCCAGGCATAGGTCCAGAGAGAGCGCAGCGCCTCGGTGGAGACCGTCGCCGGCTGGCGCCAGAGCCGCTGGGCGGCGCGGTCGAGCAGGTGGGTCACCAGCAGTGGCAGATCGTCGATCCGCTCGCGCAGGGCCGGCAGCCGCAGCCGCACCCCCTGCAGGCGATAGAAGAGATCCTGGCGGAAGGTCCCCTGCGTCACGGCGACGTCGAGATCACGATGGGTGGCCGCGATAACGCGCACGTCGGCCGTGATCGACCGGGTGCCGCCCACGCGCTCGAACTCCCGCTCCTGGAGCGCGCGGAGGATCTTGGACTGCATGGCCAAGGGCATGTCGCCGATCTCGTCGAGGAAGAGCGTGCCGTCCTTGGCCAATTCGAATCGGCCGGGCCGCGCGCGGATGGCGCCGGTGAATGCCCCGCGCTCGTGGCCGAACAGCTCGGACTCGAGCAGGCCCTCCGGGATCGCGGCGCAGTTGACCGGGATGAACGGGCCGTCCTTCCGGGAGCTCAGCCGGTGGATGGCCCGGGCCAGCACCTCCTTGCCGGTGCCGCTTTCGCCCTCGATCAGCACCGTGAGGTCCGTGGGCGCCGCGCGCTGCGCCATGTCGAGCACCCGCTTGAGGGACTCGCTGCGTCCGATCAGCTCCTCGAAGCCAGTGCCCTGCCCGGCGCGCAGTGCCTTGACTTGAAGCTGCAACCGCCGCCGGTCCAGCGCGCGCGCCACCACGACCTGGAACTCGGCCATCTTCAGCGGTTTGGTGAAAAAGTCGTACGCCCCGCGCGTGATCGCCTCCATGGCGATCTGGCGCGTGCCGTGCGCGGTCATGACGATAATGGGCGTCTCCGGCGCGAGGTCGCGGCACTTGGGAATGGCGTCGAGGCCGTCCATGTCGGGCAGGCGCACGTCGAGCAGGATGAGGTCCCACGCCCCGCCTCGGAGCTTGTCCAGGAGGCTGCCCGCGGTCGGGGCCACCTCGACCTCGTAATCCTTGCGGACGAGGGCCTCGCGCAGAACGAACGCCAGGTCTTCGTCGTCCTCGCAGATGACGATATGCTCGGCCATGGGCTATGCCTTCCCCGCCGCCAGCACCGGCGCGGTGGTTGGCAGATCGACGACGAACGTCGTGGCCTCGTCGCTGCCGAAGTCCAGCCGCAGGCTGCCGCGGTGGGCCTCGACGATCTGGCGGGCGATGGCCAGCCCGAGGCCCGTGCCGCGTGGCTTGGTCGTGAAGAAGGGATGGAAGATACGCTCTCGGAGCTCCGGCGGAATGCTCGCGCCCGGATTGCGGACGAATACGCGCACGCGATCAGGGCCGTCGGTCTCGCTCCAGATGTCCACCGTGCCGTGGTCGGGCGCCGCCTCCAGCGCGTTGCGGATCAGGTTCGTGAACACCTCGCCCAGCCGGAACGGATCCCCCCAAACGGGCGGCAGCGACGCCGGATCGTCGAAGGACACATGCAGCCGCGGGTCTTTCGGCAGCATGGTCATCAGATCGTCGAACAGGTCGGGGATGGCTACCGCCTGCCAGGTCTCCGGCTCCGGGTGGCTCAGCGTCAGCAGGTTTTCCACGAGGCGGTCCTGCCGGTCCACGGCTTGCAGCACCCGATCGATGTACTGTCGACGGGTGTCGGGCTGGGGGAGATCGGCCTGGAGCAATTCCAGCAGCCCGCGGATCGTCGCCAGCGGCGTGCGGATCTCGTGGGCAATGCGCGCGGCCAGCCCGCCCAGAAACGCGAGCTGGTCGGCGCGGCGGATCTCGTCCCGGATCCGGCGCTTCTCGGAGGCGTCGCGAAAGACCAGTACCTGAGCGGTCGACGCGGCGCCCCAGTCCCGACGCTGTGTCGTGATCTCCAGCAGGAGCGAGGCGCCCGCCGTCGTGGTCACGGCGACCTCGTTGAGCTGCACGCGATGGCCGGTCTCCGGGGAGTCCTCGAGCAGGCGCGCCAGCGATTCGTTACCGGCCTCGAGCGGAAACGGCCCGCCGGCGGACAGGATCGGGATGCCCCGGAACCGCTCGAGCTTGAGGCCCAGCAGCGCTTCGGCCGTCGTGTTGAAGGACAGCAGCGCTCCCTTCGGTTCGAGCAGCACCATGCCTTCGGGGAGCCGCGCGAGGATGTCGCTGTCCCGCACGAAGCGATCCATGGACAGGGTGAGGCGGCCCACGGCCGCATCCAGCGCCCCCAGTTCGTCGCGGACCCGGGCCGGCGGCGGCGTCCCGGTCTGCTGGGACAGCGCCTCGGCCCGCTCCACGATGCCCCGAATGCGCCCCGCGAACCGCATGCCCACGAACAGGCCGCCCACCGCGGCCATCGCCCCGGCCACCGCGGCGCCAGTGAAGAGCAGGACCGTGAGCTGAGTCGCCTGGTGGCTCGACAGTTCGCTGGCGAATGGGCGGGCCAGGTAGAGGAGCAGGAGGCCGCTGAGAGCGGCCGACACCAGCATCAGCAGCGAGAAGACGACGTACAGTCGGAGCGAGACGCGATACGCGGAGGTCGGGGCCGCCATCGCGCCTGGCCCGACCCTAGTGCGCCTGACCCTGCAGCGCCTTGCCGAGCATGAAGATCGGCATGTACAGAGCGAAGATGATGCTGCCGGCAATGCCGCCCATGATCACGATCATCAGCGGCTCGATCAGGGTCGAGAGCGTGGCCACCGTTTGGTCCACCTGTTGCTCGTAGTACTCGGCGGCCTTGGCCAGCATGGAAGGCAGGGTCCCGCTCTCCTCGCCGGTGGACACGAGCTGGGTGACCATGCCGGGGAAGTGCCCCGTCTGGCGCAGCGTCTCGGCAATGGTGCCGCCGTCACGCATGCGCTGCGTCGCGGCGGCCAGCGCCTCCTCGATGATGATGTTGCCCACGACCCGGGAGACGGTCTCCATCGCCTCCATCAGCGGGATGCCGGCGTTGAGCAGCACCGAGAGCGTCCGGCAGGTCCGGGCCATGATGGCCTTCCGGATCAGCGAGCCGAAGATCGGCATCCGCAACCGCACCTTCGCGAAGAAGTGGTTCCCCACATTGGTCTGGGCGAAGGCGAAGAGCACGGTGAGGGTGAAAACGAAGCCGAGGAAGACCAATAGGAAGTAGTCCCGGAAGGCGTCGCTGACCCCGATCAGGATGCGCGTCGGCAGGGGCAGCATCGCGTTCGCCTTGGCGTACACGCCCTGGAAGACCGGTACGATCTTCAGGATCATGATGATCACAATGAGGATCGCCACGGTCAGGATGACGGCCGGGTAGGTGATGGCGCCCTTGATCTTGCGCCGCAGCGTGTCCGCCTTCTCGAGGTAGGTCGTCAGCGTGTCGAGGACCACGGGGAGCGAGCCCGAGACTTCGCCGGCCCGCACCACGGACACGTAGAGCGAGTTGAAGATGTGCGGGTGACGGCCCAGAGAGTCGGCGAATGTCGAGCCGCTCGTGATCGAATCCCGGATCTCCTCGAGCGCTTTCCTGAAGTTCTTGTTGGCGGCCTCCGCGGCCAGGGCGGTAAGGATGCGCACCAGGTGGAGACCGCCGCCCAGCATTGCAGCCATCTGACCCGTGAACAGCACCAGGGTGCCGATCTTCACGCCCGTCGAGAAGCGCTTGAACGAGAGACGGAAGCCCTCGAGGATGGGCCCCAGGCTCATCCCGGCGCCCATGGCCCCGCCGGCGGCGGGCTTGAGCGCCAGCACCGTCTGCCCTTGCTCGCGGAAGCGGATAATCAGATCCGCCTGCTCCTGGGCTTCCGCCCGGCCGCGCACCACCGTGCCGCGCCGATCCGCCACTTCGTATTCGAATACGGGCATTGTCCTAATCCTGGTCGGCCACCACGGCGAGGACCTCCTCCAGCGAGGTATGTCCCCGGGCAGCGTGGCGGAATCCCGACTGTTTGAGGCTCGTCATTCCAGAGTCCTTGGCGTACTTCTGGATCGTGTCGCCATCCGCCCGGTCGATGACCATGCGGCGCACTTCGGCGGTGACCGCGAACACCTCGTAGAGCGCCATCCGGCCCGCGTACCCGACGTTTCGGCAGCTCTCGCATCCCCGCCCCCGGTAGAGGACCTTGGGGCCAGGGTCGGGCGCGAAGAGCGCCAGCTCGTCGGCGGACGGGGTGTACGCCTCCTTGCAGTCCTTGCAGACCTTGCGCACAAGCCGCTGGGCCGCCGCGATGCTGACCGCGGACGCGACGAGGAACGGCTCCACGCCGATGTTCACGAGCCGAATCAGCGTCGAGACCGCGTCGTTGGTGTGCAGCGTGGAGAGCACCAGATGGCCGGTCAGCGCCGCCTTGACGGCGATCTGGGCCGTCTCCTGGTCGCGGATCTCACCGATCATGATGATGTCGGGGTCCTGGCGCAGGATCGCCCGCAGGGAGCGTGAGAAGTCGAAGCCGATGTCGCTTTTGACCTGCACCTGCTGGATGCCGGGCTGGCGGTACTCGACCGGGTCTTCGACGGTGACGATGTTCTTGCGCGGCGACTTGATCGCCTTGATGGCCGTATGCAGAGTCGTGGACTTGCCGCTCCCGGTCGGCCCGGTCAACAGCACCATGCCCCACGGCCGGCGGATGGCCTTCATGAAGGCCTCCCGCTGATCCTCCTCGAAGCCGAGGTTTTCGAGAGTGTAGCGTTCGACGACCGCCTCCTTGAACAGCAGGCGCAAGACCACCTTTTCCCCGTACACCGTGGGGAGCGAGGAGACGCGGAAGTCTATGTCCTGGCCGTGGATGCGCGAGGAGAAGCTGCCGTCCTGCGGCAGCCGGCGCTCCGCGATGTCCAGCCGCGAGATGATCTTGAGGCGCGAGACCACCGCCAGGTGAAGCTGGCGCGGAACCTCGAGCAGGTCGAAGAGCAGACCGTCGATGCGGTACCGCACGCGCGTCCGATCCTCGTGGGCCTCCACGTGGATGTCGGAGGCGCCGTCCATGGCGGCCCGGGTGAGGATGTAGTTCACGACGCGGACCACTGGCGGATCGTCGGCCTGGGTCCGGAGGGTCTTGAGGTCCTCCGTCAGCTCGGCGGTGGCCGTGATGTTCAGGTTCAGGCCTAGGTCGTTGCGAAGGGCTTCGTCGATGCCTTCCGTCGACACCATCCGCCGGTACATCTTCTCGATGGCTTCCTGGATGGCGCTGCCGGGACCGATCTTGAAATCGACCTCGAGGCCCGTGGCGCGGCGGAGATCGTCCAGCGCCACCACGTTCAGGGGGTCGGCGGTCGCGACGATGAGCTTGCGGCCCTGCCGGTGCGCGGCGATCACACCGTGCTGGCGGGCGACCTCCTCCGGCACGAGCCTGACGACATTCGGGTCGAGCGCCTGGAGCTCCTGTCGGGTGATGGCTTCCTTGCGGAACTGGGCGCCGAGGTACTTGAGCAGCACCTCCTCGTCGATCAGCTTGAGCTCGATGAGGACCTGGCCCAGCCGCTCGCGGGTCTTGCGCTGCCGCTCGAGGGCGGAGTTGAGCTGCTCCTGGGAGAGCACGCCATCGTCCACCAGCATCTGCCCCAGGCTGCTCCAGCCGCGGCGCTCCGGCGCCGTGCTCATTCGCAGCTCCTGCCGTTCGACTGCAACTCGCCCAGTCGCCGGGTCACGTCCTGGTGATACGAGTTCGACCCGTCGATCTGGCTGAGGAAGCTGCGGTAATGGAGGGCCGCCTCGCGGCAGCGTCCCTGACCGTCGAGAGCCACGGCAAGATTGCGGTGCGCCTCGGCGTGGCTCGGCTGCGCGCGCAGCGCCCGGCGGAGCGCGCCGACGCCTCGCGTGATCTCGCCCTGGCGGATCAGCACGACGCCGAGACCGTTCCACGCGTCCGCGTCGGCGGGGTCGAGATCGAGCGCTTTCGTGAGCAGGCGATTGGCCTCCTCGAAGTCACGGTCACGCGCCGCGGCCAGGCCCTCGTCGATCAACGCGCGCGCGCGAAGCCGGCCGCTCGGAACGGGCGCGGCGACGGGCTCGGTGACTGCCGCCTCGGCTGCCGCGGGGAGCGACGGGACCGGCTTCGCTCCGGGCACCAGCCCAGGGAGCATGGCGGTGCCCCCTTCTCGGAAGGGTGGCGCCTGGGGTCGGAACAGAACGGCTGTCGCGAAAGCTCCCATCATTCCTACAATAACTAAAGGCGCGACCAGATGCCATATCCCCTTCCAGGCCCTCGGCGCGGGGCTGAGGCTGGGAATACCCCCAACCCCTTGGGGTCGCGGCGCCTGCTTATCCATCCTCATGAGCCGATCGGCCAAGCGACTCATCGGGGGAAATTCACCGGGCGCGTTCCCAGCGGGCGCGGGTCCGTCAGAGTCGGATTGAACCGCCCCCCGGTCACCCGCGCCAGGGCCATCGTGGTCCGCGGGCCGACGATGCCGTCCTCGGATAGCTGCATGTCACGCTGGAATCGCTGGACGGCTTGCTGAAGGCGACCCTCGTAGCTTGCCGGCAGCGGCGGGCTCAGATAGCCGAGCTTCTGCAGCCGCAGTGCCAGCGTGGCGAGCACGGTAGGCGACATCGCCTGCACGGGATCGGATGGGAGCAGATCCACGTTCCGCCAGACGATCCAGGCTGAGCGCGTCCACGTCGCCTCGAGGCCGTCGCTTTGGAGCCGAACATCCTCCCCCGCCGGCCCGACCAGGATCACCGTCTCGCCTTCCACGCGCCGCATCAGGTACGGGCGCCAAGTCGGCGGCTCGAGGACCTCGACCAGCGCCGGCAACCCGATGGCACGCAGCTCCGCCAGCGACGTGTCCGGCAGGAACGTCGCGGCGAGCTGATAGCGCGCCGCAATGGCCTCGATATCCGGGGCTCCATCGGACGCGGCGGGCCACGCGGCGAGGGCGGTGGCGGTGAGATCGTCGTTCACGCCCCACAGCCGGAGCGCGCGGGCCAGCAGAGCGCGAACGGTGTCCCACGTGACGGGCGCGGGCAGGGGCCGCGGCGCGGGAGCCGCCATCGCGACGGGAAGCGGAGCCGCCGCCGGCCCTGTCGGCGCCGGCGTGGGCGCCGCCGCGGGCGGGGTGGCGACGGCCGCAGGGCCGGCGGGCGCAGCGGCCTTGCTCATCGCGACGGAGCGAAACGGCCGCGGCGACCAGCCGCGCCAGTAGGCGGTGGCGCCACCCGCGATGACGAGACCCGCGAGCGCGCAGGCGGCGATCGTGGCGGGGCTCAGCCCGTGCCGCGGCATCCAGCTCTTCGGGTGCCTCCGACGCCCGGTCCGGCCGCCTTCCAGATTGCCGATCGCGGTCGTGACCAGCGCGGGCGTGACTTCCCTCACCCGCGTGCTGAACGCGGCCATCAGCGCGCGGTCGCACACCATATTGATCACGCGAGGGATGCCGCGGCTGTACCGGTGGATCCGCGCCATGGCGCTCCGGGTGAACGGCACGGCGCCGGGCAATCCGGCGATGCGCAGGCGGTGCTCGATGTACCGGAAGGTCTCCTTCTTCGGCAGCGGGCCCAGATAGCAGCGGATGGCGACGCGCTGGTCCAGCTGGCGCAGCTCGCGCAGCTTGAGCTTTTCTTCGAGCTCGGGCTGGCCGACGAGGACGATCTGGAGGAGCTTGCGCGTCGCGGTCTCGAGGTTCGAGAGCAGGCGGATCTGCTCGAGGGACTCGACGCTCATCTGCTGCGCCTCGTCGACGATCACCACCACGGTCTTGCCCTCGCTGCCGGCCGTCAGGAGGTATTGCGAGAGCGTCGTCATCAGCTCGCCCCGGCTGGCGCCGCGGCGCTCCACCCCAAGGTCGTCGAGGATCGTGCCAATCAGCTCGGAGTCGGAGAGGTGAGGGTTGAGGACCAGGGCGCTCTGGACGTCGTCGGGCAGCTCGCGCAGCAGGGCGCGACACAACGTGGTCTTGCCGGTGCCCACGTCGCCGATCAGGGCCATGAGCCCTTTTTGGCTCGTGATGCCGAAGAGCAGCGAGGCGAGGATCTCGTGATGGCCCTTCGACCGCAGCAGAAAGCGCGGGTCGGGGGTCAGGACAAACGGCGGGTCCTCGAGGCTGAAATACGCCTCGTACACCGATTCTTACCTCCCGACGGGGGCCTTCGAGTCGAGCACCGAGGGCGTGATGATGACGATGAGATCCTGGGTGTCGGTGTTGATTTCCCTCGCCTTGAACAGCCAACCCAAAAGCGGGATGTTCCCGAGCAGCGGCACCTGCCGGATCGTGCGCGTGTTGTTGTCGGTCAGGACGCCGCCGATCACCAGCCGCTCGCCCTCGCGCACAACCACCTGAGTGTCCGCCTTCCGCCTGAAGAGCGGCGGGTTGGACGTGCCGGGCAGCGTGGCGGCAAAATCGGGCTCGTCGTTGTTCACCAGCACCTTCATCCGGATCTTGGTCTCGCTCTCTTCCCTGATCACATTCGGGGTGACCTGGAGTGAGAGCAAGGCTTCCTTGAACTGCACCTGCTGGGTGCCGAGCGCAGCGCTGCCCGTGCTGTACGGCACTTCAAAGCCGCGCTGAATCAGCGCCGCGGTGTTCTCGACGGTCACGATCTTGGGCTCGGCCAGGATCTTCGCCTTGCCCTTGGCCTCGAGCGCCTGGAGGGCCAGGTTCAGATTGTAATCCCGCGCCACGATCCCGAAGAGCGCGTTGAGCGCGGGAGACGCGAGCGTCGGCAGCGTGGACGTGGGCAGGTTGACGATGTTGCCACCGACCGGCAGACCGCTGGCCGGCGAGATCGGGAGCAGCCCGCTGCCGGTGAAGTTCGGGTTCTGGGTATACGTGCCCACAACGCCGGTGCCGGCTCCTGAGCTGACCGCGGAGCCGAACCCGGTGCCGATCAGCGCCGGGTCCCGCCCCGCCACCGGTTGACGGATCAGCGCGCCGCCCCATTGGATGCCCAATTGCAGGAGCGAGTTCTGGGTGGTGATCACCATTTGCGCGGCGATGTGAATCTGGGGCAACGGGATGTCGATCTTCTCCTTGATCAGCTTCTTGAGCCGCTCCAGGTCATTCTCGAAGTAGCGGATGAAAATGGAGTTGGTCGGTTTGTGGGCCTGAACCGCCAATCCGAAGGCCAGCGCATCGCGCCCCGCCGGCCCGGGCTCTGCGACCTGAGCCGTCTGTGGTGTTGGCTCCGGGGCTCCGGCTGAACGGTCGGGGATGTTCACGGGCGGGGCGGGCTGGTACTGCGGCGGCAGGTACTGCCGGCCGGCGCCTGTCCCGCCCACCAGCCCCAGGATTGCCCGGATGGTAGCGGCGGCCAGTTCGGCGTCCGCGTACTGGAGCTTGATCATCTCCTCTTTGACCGGCCCGCGCTCCTTGATTAGCTCGGCTTCGCGGTCCTTGGCTTCCGCGTCCCGGATCTTGACGCGGGCGTCGGCCTCCCTGACCTTGAGCTCGGCCTCGCGCACCTTGCCTGCTACCGAGGCGCCCGCCCGCGCTGCCTCCTCGCGCTGGATGCGCTCGGCCGTGCTCACCCGCAGGGCCACGCCCTGCTCCACGCACTGGAGGTTGGCCGATTCGATGATGGCCTGAAAAACGTCGCGGACCGGCACGCGGAAGAAGTCGAGGGTCACCGAGCCGGACACTTCGTCGGTCACCACCATGTTGATGCGGTAGTGCTGGGCGAGCAGGCGGAGCGTCGTCTGCACGTTGGCGTCGCGAAGGTTCAGCGACACGAGCTCGGAAGGCAGGCGGCCGTAGCACGCATCCTGGGCCACCACGGCCGGCGCCGGGAGGAGCAGCAGCAGAAGCGCCCCGGTGCACAGGACGAATCCGCGGGAAAGTCGGGTGCTCTTTTTCGAATGTGACACGGCTGGCCTCACCTCCTTGGTCCTTGGGACGGGGGTCCGGGCTGCGGTTGCGGCGGCGCCGCCGGGGGCTGCGGCTCCTGCGGGCGCGCGGCGCCGGGCTGCGACTGGGCCGCGGGCACGGCGATGTCGGGCAGCGTCAGACGGCGCGGGGCGCCGTTGGGCTGTCGGAGCAGCACGCCTCGCTCGGTGATGTCCTCGACGCGATGGCCTCTGACCTTGTCTCCAACTCTGACGATGGTATTGTCCACGATCGCGAGATAGCCCCCGGGGAAGCCGACGATGCCCTGGAGGTCCAGGCCTTCGCCCTTGGTGCTGGAGGCGACGGTCGGCCTGGTCGTCGGCGGAACGCCGTAGACGAACGGGTCCCGGGCGGCCGGTGCGCCGGCGCCGGGTGTGGCCGGTACTGGCAACCCCGGCGCGGTGCCCGACGGCGGCGGTGCCGGCGTGAGCTGGATTCCGCTAGCTTGAGAGGCCCGGTTCAGGATATCCCGCGTCGCCGGGGTCAATTCCATCGAGGTGATCCGGAACTTGGCCTGCACTTCAGTCTCACCGCCAGGTCCGAGACGCTGGCCCTCGCGCGGCCGCGCGGCCTCGCGTGTTTCCTTCGGGGCCTCGGTGAGGGAAATATTTTCGAGGATCCCGCGTTCATTTTCGACCCGCGCCGCCAGCCCCTTCAGCTCGTGGTACGGCCCGGAGATGTCGATCGAGTGCCACGACTTGGTGAACTGTGGCGTCGACTGGCGCTCGATCGAGCCGATGGCCGTCACCTTCAATTGGGAACCTTGGGCCAGATCGGCCACTCGCCGCATGAAGGCGGTCGGATCGCCGCCGGTGGCGGTCCAGCTCATTTCCTGGAGCAGCCCGGCGTTGGCTCGCGCCTCGCGCACGAGCTCCTGCTCGCGCTGGTTGATCTCGGACCCGATCCGGGTGAGCTCAGCGGCCACTTCAGTCGCCTGGGTGGACACGCTGCGCCATGTCTTGAATTCCCACGCCAATGCGAGCAGGAACACAACCGCCAACGCAATCCAGGCGATGGCAAGATCGCGCTCCTTCATCGCCCGGTCTCCGACAGGACGATCGTCACCTGGAGCGTCTTCCCGCCAGGTATCTCGCCAGGGCCGCTGCCCGTTCCGGTTCCGGGTTTGATCTCCCAGTTCTTGAGCTGGAACCGCTTGTTCACTGCCGGGTCCTTCATGAGGCCGGCCATGAACTGGGCAATCTCGAGCATGTTGGGGCTGCCCGTCTTGAGCGGGGTCACCGCCTCAATCCGAAGCTCGCCTCCGGCGGCGGAGGCCTGAGCCGCGGGCGCGGGCTGGCCCGGCGCTGGCGCCGGCGCGGCCGACCGGACGCTCTCAACTTTGGTGATCTTGAGCGTCGGCGGGATCTGCTGACTGAACGCCGCCATGAGCTCGGCCCACCGTACCTGCCGCTTCGCCTCGACCGACAGCGCCTGCAGATCGGCGCGCAAGACTCGGACCTCGCCTTCGCGCTTGGCGAGGTTGGCCCGCTGCTGCGGAAGGCTTCCCTGGTCAACCGACAGCTTCCAGCGCGCCACGATTTGGGGCACGGCGCCGATCACCAGCACGACGACGCATCCGACCAAGGCGAAGATGAATCGGCGCCGGCCTTGGGTGCCGATAAACCAATCCTGCCAGGTGCGGGCCACCCGTCCCGGGTGCAACAGGTCGACGGCGAACCGGGCGGTCATAGCCCTCGGAGCCCCAAGCCGAAGGCCTGGAGGAATTGGGTGCCGCCCTTTCCTTCTTCGGCGTCCTGTGGCGCCTTGACCTCGACGGCCTTGAGCGGATCCATGAGCTCAAAGGGCGCATTGAGCCCGAGCCGGTCGGAGAGCCAGCGGCCGAGCAGCGGAATCTCCGCCCATCCACCCAGCGCGTAGCGCGGCAGGCTCTCGCGGTCGTACTCGGTGCGGTAGAAGGTGAGCGAGAGGCGAATATCTTCGGCCATCCGCTCGACGACTTCGCGGCAGGCGACCTCGGCCTTCGGCGCCTCGGCCACGCCCAGCGTGCGCGCGAAGGACTCGGTCGAGTACGGCGAGACCTGAAACGTGACGCGCAGCTGCTCGGTGAACGCCTCCGCGCCCACCTCCAGATAGCGCGCCACCACCGGCCCCTGCTCGCTGTAGACGCAGAGCACCGAGCTGTGGCGGCCGATGTTCACCAGGACCAGCAGCTCGCCGGGCTCGAGGCCGGTGAGGTGCAGCGCGCCATTGAGGATAGCGAGAGCCTCGATGTCCAGGATCTGGAGGTTGACCGCGGCCTGTCGCAGCAGCAGCGTGCGCTCTTCGTAGAGCTGCTTGGGAGCGCTGACCGAGAGGATCTCGTTGGAGACGCCGTCCTTGGAGCGCCTCAGCACCTGCGCGTCGAGGATCGCCTCCTCGGGCGGCAGGAGACCCAGCTCGCGGTACTGCATTTCGAGCGCGGCGATGACCTTGGAGGGTGCGAGCGGAGGCAATGACACCTGGCGGATGACGACTTCGGGTCCACCCACCGAGGCGACCACAGGCTCGCTGTCGGCGCCCGCCTGCGCCAGCGCCGCGTGGATGCCCTGGCTGATCTGCGGGGCTTGGGCTTCGGCCTCGACGGCGACGCTGCCATAGCCGACCACGGTCACGTCCGAGCCGTGAGCCTCCAGCGTCAGGGCCTTGATGGCCCCGCTGCCGACATCCAGCCCCACGGCCCTTCGCCTGCGAAAGAGCTTCCCGAGCATAACCCCTCCGGCCACCCGCGCGGCCTCTGCGGACAGGTCTCCCTCCAGCCAAACACAGCCTATCTAAAGGAGAAAAACTATATCAGCGGAAGATGCGATTCCCCAAAGAAAAACTTGGGCTTACTGGTACCCACAGGTCCCCGTCGGCGTTGTCGGCAAGGCTCCGGGGCGGCAGACGAGATAGAAGCGCGGCACGCCGTCCACCCTCCACCGGTCCCCCGAGGCTCCGCCGCCCGGCAGCTCCTCCGGGATCATCCGCAGATCCCACGGCGTGGCCTGGTACACGGAAGGCTCCTGACCGCCGCCGCCCACGGTGCAGGCCGGCGGAGACGACGAGTTCCGGAAACAGACGTAGTCTCCCCGCAGTGACCCAATGACCTTGGTATCCCGTTGGAGTGAGATCTGGTGATTCGACCACACATACGCCATCAGTGTGTTGACGTTGGGGTTGCTGATCCCGATGGTAACCGCGGCGTCCGACATGAACACCAGCAGATGGTCCTCGGCAAATCGCTCGCCGGGAGGGCACTGGGTGCCGGGCGCGGGGCCGGGCGGACCGGTGCTGACCGTGCAGTAGCTGACGAACGTCTCCTCGAACCGGGGGCCTGCTCCTCCCGTCATCAGAAAGATCGCCGAGCCGCGGTACGTAATGATGCTCGCCCCGGCAAGGCGGTTGACGATGAAGGGCCCCGGAACATTGATCAGGACGGGATTCGTCGGGGAGTTGGGGCTGGCGCAAGTCGGAATACCGAATTCGAGCGTGTTGGGCTGTTGTGTCGCCACCGCTTGGTTGGGAAGGTTTCCCCCCTGATTCACAACCGGGATCGTGGTCCGCTTCCAACATATCTCCGCCGTGATCGGCAGGCCCGCCTTGTTGATGAAGGTGAAGCTGTGCCGGAACCTCGGCATGTTCTGGCCAATTCCGTTGTACGGCCCGCTGGGGTCGAACAAAGCCCCGAAGCTGGTGCCGAGGGAGCAATCGGTGGTGGGCACGCAGTTGGCGCCATTTGGGAAAACGGTGCTGTCGAGCAGCACGGCGTTGGGGACAAAGAACTGGGACGAATAGGAGATGGGATAGGGCGTCCCGTTGATACGCGCCGGCTGGTTCAGCACGGGATAGACGAGGCCGGCCTGGTACCAGAGCGGCAGCTTGGGCGGCCGGTCCTGATAGGGCTTCGTGTAATTGTTGTAGTCTACCCAGATCTGGGCTCCGGCGCCGAAGTTGAACGGGATGGCCCCGGTGGTGCATGGCAGAAGGCAGCCGGTCGCGATATAGACGCCGTCGAGCTGTCCTCTGCCCACGCGGGTATTGCCTGCCTGGCCATATGAGGCCGTATTGGCGCTCTGTCCGGCATTCGTACTGGGGTTCAGCTGGACCATGGTGGTGGTGTTGTCACCGCCGTAGATCCGGATCTCCGCGGCCAGCGACTCGACGAGATTCGCTCCCCCCGAGCAGTTGGTCTGCGGCGGGCAGACGAGCTGGCGGCGCCGGATCCGGTCCAGCTCGTAGGTGCCATCGAGCGTCTGATAGTTGTTCCGCAGGCCGTCGCTGCTGCCCCCCTGGAAACGGATCGCGGGATTGATGGATGACGACCCCAGCACCTGCACCGTCCCGGCGGCCAGGAATTCGCCGGCGATCGCGGCGGGAGTGAGGAACTGCGTCCCGCCCGCGGTGAGGGCGGCCGCGAAGGGCGAGGTAGGCCAGGCCTTGACCAGAGTCTGGACGCTGACGGTGCTGGTGTACCCGGGCGGCCCATTCACCGTGCCCGTGCTGCGCAGGAACACGAGGTTTGCGCAGATGTTGAAGAAGGGAATGCATTCCTGGCCGTAGGGATAGGTGTAGGCTAACCCCTGGGAAATGGGGTTATTGGCCTCGGCGACCAGCACCAGCTTCATTTCGAGCGTGTAGGTGCCGGCGGGATCGGTCCCCGTGGCGGGGAGCGAGGTATTGGTGATGTTCATCACCTGGTAGGCGGTGTTATTACACGGGGTTGGCGTGCACGTGGGTCCATTGGCCGCATCGGCCCAGCTCTCGGTACCATAACCGCCGGCTACATTGGAGTCTGCCATCCATCCGTCGCGCAGCTCGCGGATGCCGCGCTCGAGCCCCGCCTGGGCGATGTAGAGCGCCCGCGCGTCGGTCTCGCTCGAGAGGGCCATCTGGCCCTCGATCTGGGCCAGGTCGAACAGCGCCAGACCCAGGATCGTCATGGTCAGGATGAGCACCATGGCGACGATCAGCACGCTGCCGCGCTGCTCCTTCACGAGCACGCCCAGTGGCATCATCAATCCTCTCCTCTCAGTTTCGCGCGGTGGCGCCAAAGCCGAACCGCATCCCGAGGAAGTTGGTGGCGCTGAAGGCGCCGCCCTGGTAACTCGGGTTGTAGCCTCGGCCGTCCGTGAGCTCGAACCTCACATCGACTAACGGGGTCCTCGCCCAGCGCCCGACATCGGTCGGCCCACAGGGGCCACCGGGCTGGACACAGCTCACCGCGGTGAAGGTCAGGTTCCGCACCCGGAGCACAGCCCCGAGACGCTGCGCCACCTCGCTTTGCATCAGGTCGAGCATGCTCTGGTCGCTTGCGGTGCAGGCACCGATGGGGCTGGTGAACGAAGCGACCTGGCAGAGCCTGAGGTCGGCATTGGTATCGGCAGCGGTGACTGACTGGTAGATACACCAGACCAGTCCATCGGCGTCGAGGACTACGACGGATGTGCCGGCGGTGCTGCCGTTCGGCCCGCAGTCCATGACCTGCATGGCCACGGCGTTCTGGGCGAGCCGGCTGATGCGCTCCTGGATCAGGGTACCTTGGCGCTGGAGATAGGCCTGGGAGCTGCCGAGGTCGAACGCGTCCTTGGTCGAAACGTACAGGGAAGTCAGGGCCGCGATGACGAAGATGAAGATGCTCAGCGCGAGCAGCAGCTCGGGGATGCTGAAGCCGCCGCAGCCGCGGAGCGTCCCGAGCGCGGCGCGGACCCTCATCGGCTCACCAGGATGGTCTGAATGATTGCCGGCTGGGTTTGCGGGTCCGTGGTGCCGGGGGTTCGGCCGTCGATCCTGCGCACCGTCACGACGATTCTCTTGGCCTGCAGCGTGGTCTGGCCCGGCGTGCAGTCGCCCGACAAGACCCAGGCGGTAGCGAAGTCATTGGGACATGCCCCAGTGATAATCGTCGTCCGCTCGTAGCCCGGATTATTGGGGACGGCCACGAAAGCCGTCTCCTCGCGTCCGTCGGGCAGGCTCGCCGTGCCGAAGCCGCCGGCGCGGAGCTCCTCGAGGCGCTGCTGGGCGAGCTGCGTCGCCACCCGGTTCGAGCCTTGCGCCTGGACCAGAGCCTGGCCCGTGCCGTACATCATGAACAGCCCAATAATGGCGATGGCCACGATGACCGCGGCGATCAGAACCTCGATCATCGAGAAGCCGGCTTGGCCGGGGGGAGCAGCGAATTTGGTCAGCGACCTACAATTTTTGGGGAGACTCACGCTTTTCCCCATCGGCGCCTCGCTCCTGTCGGCCCGGGACGATGGACTGGTGGGAGCCCCCGGAAAGCCGAACATACCAAGGAAATTAAGCGGTTCAATAGCGCTCAAATCTACCCTTGGGGTCCCCACCCTGTCAATGGCTCAGCGAACCCATAGGGCCGAGCCGAACCCCGGCCCAATCCTTACAAGGACCATGCCATCTAAACGGGGGGATTTTTTGACCGAATCGGCGCCGAAGGCTCCGCCTCGGACCAGGTCACCCCATCCTTCTGGTTGGGGAGCGGATGTCGAACTCGCGGTCGATCCAGAGTGGGATGGCGACCACCGTCTCGCCCTGATAGGTGATCACCGGCTGGGACCAGTGAAGGGAAACCCGGATCGCCGCCTTCTCGGGCGCCACGTTGAGGTTGTGGGGGTCGACCGGCAGCCCGGCGCGTTGGGCACCGAGAATGATGCTGGCCCGCACGTCGGTCACGTACTCCGGCGTCGCCGTCTCCGGCATGGCACCTGATTGCTTCTGGCGGAAGGTGGCGTCCTCGAAGGCCTGCTCGATCAAGGCCCGCATTTGGAAGTACACCGCGCCTGCCGAGATCAGCCCATACCCGGTGTAGCCGAGTACCACGATCCAGAAGACCAGCAGGACGAAGCTGCGGAATCTCATCGGACTATCCTCATCGGATCTTCAGCCAGCATGGGGTAGTTTAGACTTTTCGGCGCGTCGAGGGCAATATCCGTTGTGCTAGGCTGGGCGCGGTGAGACTCGTCTGGCCCTCGTGGCGCGTCCTTCTGGCGGGAAGCCTGACCGGCCTCGCGATCGTGCTGCTGACCGCCGCCAATCCATTCCACTACTTCGAAATCGCCGAGCTCAAGGCCCTCGACACCCACTTCGCGCTGCGTGGTCCTCGCGCGCCGGCTTCGCCCATCGTGGTCGTCACCATCGACGAGGACTCGTTCGACGACCTCAACCTGGTGTGGCCCTGGCCCCGCGCATTGCACGCCAAGTTCCTCGACATCGTGAGTCGTGGCGGGCCAGTCGCAATCGGAATGGACATCCTGTTCATCTCACCTTCGACCCGCGGGCCGGCCGACGACCGCGCCCTCGGCCAGGCGGTCGCGCGCGCCCGCAACGTGATTCTGGGAGCCGCCATCACGGACGTCGACGCGGCGGGCTCAGGAAAAAACAGCCTCAACCCACCCCTCTTTGAGATACGCGAGGGAGCTGCCGGAATCGGCTACGTGAACTTCGACCGTGATGCGGACGCCTTCGTCCGGAGCACGGCCCTGTACCGCGACTTCGAGAGCGAGTTCCAGAGGCGCTATCGCGAGGGCTTCGACCTGCGCCTCTACCGGCTGGCTGCCGACGCCGGCCTTGCTCAGGGGCACCTGCCGACCACGCGCGACGTCTTGATCAACTTCGCTGGCGGACCTGGCTCGTTCCCGCGGGTCGCGTACCATCGCGTGATCCGGGGCGAGGTCCCGCCGGAAGCGTTCGCGGGCAAGATCGTGCTCGTGGGCGCCACCTCGCCCACGCTCCACGATGTTTTCCCCACCCCCTTCGCGCTCGAGGGCATGCCCGGAGTGGAGATCCACGCCCACATGCTCGAAACCCTGCTCCAGGGCAATCCCATCCGCCGCCCACCCGCGGCGCTGGTCCCACTGCTTAGCGTCGCTGCCGGGGCCGGGGCGGCCTGGGCGGCCACGGTGCTCCGTCCGCTCGCGGCCTTTCTCATCGTCGTGGCGGCCTCCCTCTTCTATCTCGGCGGCTGCCATGCGGCCTTCCTCTGGGGCCGTTGGTGGGCGGACGTGATGCCGGTGCCGCTCGCCCTCGGGATCACGTACGCGGGCACGGTGGCCAAGAACTTCGCCCAGGAGCAGCGCGAGAAGCGCCGCCTGTCGCGGTTCTTCTCCCCGTCCGTGGTCAAAGAGATCGTTCGCCACAAGGACGACGCCAACCTCGAGGCCGGCAGGCGGCGCATGACGGTGCTCTTCTCGGACATCCGCGGCTTCACCTCGATGTCCGAGAAGATGACGCCCGAAGACGTCGTGACCTTTCTGCGCGAGTACTTGACCGTGATGACCGAGGCCGTGTTCATCCACGGCGGTACCGTGGACAAGTACATCGGTGACGCAATCATGGCGCTCTATAACGTGCCCTTCGAGGCGCCCGATCACGCCGCGCAGGCGGTGCGCACGGCGCTGGCCTTCCAGGAGCGCCTCAAGCCGCTGGCCGAGCGCTTCACCGCCCGCTACGGCGGCACGCTGGCGTGCGGGGTCGGCATCCACACGGGCGACGCCGTCGTCGGCACCATCGGCTCTGAGCAGCGCTTGGAGTACACGGCCATCGGCGACACCATCAACCTCGGCTCGCGACTCGAGGGACTGACGAAGGACTTCAACGTGCCCGTCATCATCAGTGAGGCCACATATCTCGAGGTGCGGGATCTCTTCGGCACTCGCGACCTGGGCGAGGTCACCGTGAAGGGAAAGGCGATCCCGGTAAAGATCTATGCCGTCCTCCCCCACCAGGCGCGCCGCGAGCCACGCGTGGCCATGGAGGGGCGCGCCGCCGTATCCGACGGAGAGGTGACGGTCGCGGCGAAGATCGGCGATCTCTCGCGCGGCGGGGTAGCGCTGCGGGCCCTCGCCAAGCCGCTCGATCGCGGACAGATCGTGGCGTTGCGGCTAGAACTCCCCGGGCAGGCACGCCCGGTGACTGTCGTGAAGGCCGAAGTCATGTGGGCGCACGAGGACCGCGCCGGCCTCCGCGTCGTCGATGCGTCTGAAGAGGATCGCGCGGCGCTCGCGGAGCTGGCGTTGCGCTCGGCGGAGCGCGGCGCCGACGCTACTCGATAGGCTGCCGGCCCGTGACCGTCAGGTCCACCAGCCGCTCGCCGTCGAAGTAGAACTGCCACTCGCCGGAATAGGTCCACATCTCCTTCGCGCGCTTCTTCACCTCGGGCCAGAATTGCTTGGCGGTCGCTTCCATCGCCTTTTCGTCGGAGACGATCGCGTCGGGCAGCCCGACAAGCAGCGTGACTTCCTCTTTGGTCATGCCGACGGCCACACGGCGCTCGACACGGAACTGCGTCACCCGCGGGGAGACGATCATGCCGGGCTGGCGGCTGATGTACTCGGCCACGCGCCGGTCGAAGTCTTCGCGCCACGCCATGGTTTCGTCGAAGCTGGGTGGTCGCCCGTAGCCCTTGAGGAAGCGCATCAGATAGATCTCGTCCGCCCTCGGCCCCTGGGTTGCCCGCTGCACCTGCGGCCCGGACGAGGCGCAGCCGGCAAGCGTCATGAAGGCGATCAGCAGGACCGCGGGACGGGTGAGTTTGGCCACGCTCGGGAACGCTAACGGTCGCGGCCGGCCGAAATCTGGATGCTGATGGCCTGGTCCAGGTAGTCGAGATCGAAGGGTTTCGGCACGTAATCGGCGGCGCCGAGCTGGAGCACTTTCGAGGTGGTCTCGATGTCGGCATTGACCGTCACCATGATCACCGGCAGGCTCGGGTACGAGGCGCTGATGCGCTTGAGCGCCTCCAGCCCGTCCATCTCGGGCATAGCCATGTCGAGGAGGACCACGTCCGGCATGAACGTTTCGAGGCCGGCGAGCGCCTCGAGGCCGTTGCTGGCGACCCGAACCTCGTAGCCCTTTCCAGTCAGGAACTCCTGGATGACCAGTCTCACTTCCCGCTCGTCGTCGACGACGAGGATCTTCCCGGAGCTCATGGTCACCCCTCTCTGCCGCGGTCGGCATCCTCCGCGACGCGCGGACGGGCGCGGAGTTGGGCTGAATACTACCTCTCGGCTGGTGCACGGGTCAATAAATGTGCGCACGCCGTGGAGACCCTGGGGCAGAATGACCGTATGGTGCGCGACGCACCAGTCTCGCCGCCGACGGGCAACCCCACGGCCTCCATCGAGCGCTCCGGTCCGCTGACCTGCATGCCGGCGGCGCGGCCGGCGCGGTCCGCCCGATTCGTGTGGATAGCCGGCGCGTTCATCGCCCTGCTCACCGCAGCGGTGTTCCTGCCGGCGCTCGGTGACGGCTTTGTCAACTGGGACGATGAAGAAAACTTTCTCGCCAACCCGCATTACCGCGGCCTCGGCTGGACCCAGATTCGCTGGATGTTCTCGATTCCCCACACGGGACCTTACGTTCCCATCACGTGGCTGACCTTGGGCCTCGACTACGTGCTCTGGGGGACGAAGCCGGCCGGATATCACGCGACTTCTGTGATCTTTCACACGCTCAATGCAGTTCTTGTCTACGCGCTCGCGCGACGGCTGCTGACCGCGGCCGTCCCGGGACGAGAAGCCGCGATCCGCTGGGGAGCCGCCGCGGCGGCGCTGCTGTTCGGCATCCATCCCCTGCGCGTGGAATCAGTCGCGTGGATCAGCGAGCGGCGAGACGTGGTGTCTGGCTGTTTCGTGCTCCTGACCGTGCTGGCCTACTTGACGGCCGGCGCGCGCGGAGTTGCGGGTCGCCTCGAGCGCCGATGGTTCTGGGCGGCCGTCGGCCTCTTCTCGCTGGCGCTCCTCTCAAAGCCGATCGCGGTGGGCCTGCCCGCGGTGCTCGTGGCGCTGGACTGCTATCCCTTGGGACGCATGGCGGACGGAGGCACATCGCCGCTCCGGCGCTTTCTGCGACTTTCCATCATCGAGAAGGCGCCCTTCCTGGCGGTGGGCGGAGTGGTGGCGGCGCTCGCGGTCGCGGTCGGAAAAATGCATGGCGCGGTGACATCGCTGGAGGCACTTGGCGTCGCCGAGCGGCTGGCGATCAGCAGTTACGGGCTCATCTTCTATCTCTCGAAGACGATCGCCCCATGGCCCCTGTCGCCGCTCTACACCTTGTTCTATCCGGTGAGCCCGTGGAGCGCGATGTACGCGCTCCCGGAAATCCTGGTGGTGCTCGTCACCGCCGCTCTGGTCTGGCTGCGCCGGCGATGGCCCGCGGGACTCATCGCCTGGGTGTCGTATGCGGCCCTGCTCTTTCCCGTCATCGGGATTTTTCACAACGGCGCGCAGATCGCAGCCGACCGTTACACGTACCTCGCATGCCTGTCTTGGGCACTGCTTGCCGGAGCCGGCATCGCGTGGTGCCTGGACGCGGGGGCCGCCGCGCGCATCGGGCGGGGCGTGGCGTCGGCGGCCGTCGGCGCCACCGTACTGATCATCGTATCGTTGATGGGCCTGACGGTGCGGCAGATCGGCGTGTGGAGGGACTCGGTGACTCTCTGGCGACACGCCGCTGCGGTCGAGCCGGAAAGCGACGTCCCCATCTTCTATCTGGGCTGGGCCTTGACCGACGCCCGGCGGTTCGACGAGGCCCGGGCGCACTTCGAGCGGTCCCTCGCGCGGGTGCCGGACAGCTTGCCGTGGCTTCGCGCTCAGTTCATGCTCCAACTGGGCATCGTCGAGGAGCGCGCGGGGAACCCGCTCGCAGCCGAGAGCCGGTACCGTGAGGCGCTCACCCTCGATCCGGCACATCCGGTGGCGCGGATCCGGCTCGGCGCGCTGCTGTTCGATCGGGGCCAGCGCGCGGAAGCCGAGCGGGAGTGGGCGCGCGTGCTGGCCCTGTTCCCCGAATGGGACCGCTACCAGCTCTGGGAGATCCGCGCGGCTATCAAGCAGGTCCCGGCGGCGGAGCCGGAAGTAAGGGGACGGCTCGCACTGGCGCTGGCGATGCTGCTCGAGCGGCGCCGGGCGTTGGAGGAGGCTGCCGAGCAGTACCGGCTCGCCGCGGATCTCATCCGCGCGGGGGACCCGTCGCAGCGAGAGGCCTGCGAGCGGGCGCGACGGCTGGCCCCGGCAGACTCGCTCCCCACCACCTGCGGCGCGCGAGGCCAATGACGTCTGCCACCGGCGCTCCCGCCGCGCCGGCGCGCGCGAGCCGGCTTGGCCGCGGTCTCCTTGCTCTCCTGATCGCGCTGGCGACGATCGCCACATTCCTGCCTGCGCTCAGCAATGGGTTCGTGGGCTGGGATGACACGATGAGCCTCGTCGACAACCCGCACTACCGCGGGCTCGGCTGGGCGCAGCTCAAGTGGATGTTCACGACCTTCCACATGGGGCTCTACATGCCCCTGAGCTGGCTCACTCTCGGGCTCGACTCCCTGGTCTGGGGAATCAATCCCCTCGGCTATCACCTCACCAGCGTACTGCTCCACGCGGCGACGGCGATCGCGTTCTACTTCCTGGGCTTGCGCCTGCTGCAACTGGCCCTGCCGTCGGCAGCTGAACGGGATTTGCGGCTCGGGGCGGTCGCGGCGGCGCTCTTCTGGGCCGTGCATCCCCTCCGTGTCGAGTCCGTGGCTTGGGCCAGCGAGCGCCGCGATGTTCTCTCGGGGCTGTTCTATGTCTCGGCCGTGATCGCGTATCTCGAGGCGGCTGCGGCCGGCGGGCGGCGCCCAGGGCGCTGGTACTGGGCCTCCGTCGGCCTGTTTGTTGGCGCCCTGCTCTCCAAATCCATCACCGTCACCCTGCCCGTGGCGCTGCTGGTGCTCGACGTCTACCCGCTTCGGCGCCTCGGCCCGGGGCGCTGGCTCGACCGCCGGGTCTGCCTCGAAAAACTCCCGTTCCTTGCTCTCGCCGCCACCGCCGCCGTCCTGGCGTTCGTCGCCAACAGCCACATCGGCAACCGGGCGTCCTGGCAGGAATTGGGATTCTTGCCCCGGCTGGTCCTCACGGCCCACGGCTTGGCGTTTTATATGCTCAAGACCCTGCTGCCATTGAATCTGTCGCCGTTCTACCCGCTGGATCTTCACGTCACGTGGATGCACTTCGGCTTCGTGATCGGCGCGACGGTGCTCGCGGTCATGCTCGCGCGCCCGTGGCCCGCCTTCACGGCCGTCTGGATCGTCTATGTGGCTACGCTGTTGCCGGTCCTGGGGTTCTTCCAGAACGGGCCGCAGGCGGCCGCCGATCGCTACACCTATCTCGGGTCCATGGGGTGGAGCCTGCTGGCGGGAGCGGCGGTTGCCTGGCGGTGGGCTGGCTCCAGCGTGCTCCGGGCCCTCCTCGTCCTGTGGCTTTGCGGGCTGGCGTGGCTGAGCTGGCAGCAGACCGAGGTGTGGCGCGACTCCATCACGCTTTGGACCCAAGCGGTGCGCGTGAACTCTCAGAGTCGGGCCGCTCACTTCAATCTGGCCGCGGCTTACGAGCATGCAGGGCATTACGCCGAGGCACTGGCCGAGTATGAAGAGGTGCGCCGCCTGTCCCCCCGCCAACCCCGGTGGTACGTGCCGATCGGGCGAATGTACGAGAGGGTTGGAGCGGAGCAAACCGCCTTGGCCATGTACGCCCGGGCGCTCGCCGGCGATCCCGGACTGCCGGAGGCGTGCGAGGCCGCGCGGCGATTGGCCGACCGCCTCAAAGTCTCCCCACCCGAGCTCGCGACCTGCCCGACGCGGCGTTCATGACAGCTCCGCAGGCGGACCCGAGCGGATTGTCGGAGCCCGCGCGCACCGGATGGATTCCCGCCGCCGTGGTCGCGGTCCTGGCCACCCTGCCGTTCCTGCCCGCGCTCCAGGGCGCCTTTCTCAACTGGGACGATGCTCCACTCTTCCTTGAAAATCCCCACTACCGCGGTTTCGGCTGGGCTCAGGTCAAGTGGGCGTTTACGACCTTCCACATGGGCCATTACATGCCCCTGAGCTGGCTCATTTGGGAGCTGGATTACATGCTCTCGGGGACGGATGCGATTGGCTATCACCTCACGAGCCTGCTGCTCCACGCCGCGGCGGCACTCGCCTGCTACTGCCTGAGCCTGCGTCTGCTGCGCTTGGCGCTGCCGTCGGCGATCGAGCGCGACCTGCGGCTCGGGGCAGCCGCGGCGGCACTCTTCTGGGCCGTGCATCCGCTTCGTGTCGAATCGGTGGCCTGGGCAACCGAGCTCCGCGACGTCCTCTCGGGGCTGTTTTATATCTCGGCCGTGATCGCCTACCTCAAGGCGGTCGCGGCAGATGACCGATCCCGCAGCGGCTGGTATTGGGGCTCGCTCGCCCTCTTCGCCGGCGCGGTGCTCTCAAAATCCATTACCGTCACCCTGCCGGCGGCGCTGCTGGTGCTCGACGTCTATCCGCTTCGGCGCCTCGGCCCGGGGCGCTGGCTCGACCGTCGGGTCTGGCTCGAGAAACTCCCGTTCGCGGCTCTCACCGCCGTCGGCGGCATGCTGGCCTTCATTGCCATCCGCGGCATCGGCAATCAGCCCTCCTGGCAGGTCATGGGATTGCTGCCCAGGCTGATCTTCATGGCCTATGGGCTCTCGTCATACGTTTTCAACACCCTCGCGCCGTTCGCGCTCTCTCCCCTCTATCCACTCAATGTGGTGGTCACCTGGTTCCACCTTGGAGGCGCGCTGGCGGGCGCCATGGTCGCGGCGGCGGCGTGGCGCCGCTGGCCGGCGCTCACCGCCGTCTCGGTGTTCTACTTCGTGACGCTCCTTCCAGTGAGCGGCCTTTTCCACAATGGGCCGCAGGCGGCCGCCGACCGCTACACCTATGTTTCCTGTCTTGGCTGGGCGATGCTGGTCGGCGCTCTCGCCGCCTGGCGCTGGGCCGGCGCTCGAGTAGTCCGGACCGTGCTGGCGGCGTGGCTCATTGCGCTCATGGCGCTGACCTGGCAGCAGACCAGGGTCTGGCACGATTCCGTCGCGCTGTGGTCGCGCGTGATCAGCCTCTATCCGGACAGCGCGCTCGCCCACTTCAATCTCGGCGGGTTCTACGAGGGCCAAGGACGATATGCCGAAGCGCTCGCCGAGTATCAGGAGGTGCTGAGGCTCTCGCGGAACAATGCCTACTGGTACATCACGATCGGGTGGGCGTGGGAAAAAACGGGGGTGAACCCGGGCGCCGAGCGCGCGTTTCGGGAGGCGCTGAGGCTCCGGCCGGGGCTGCCGGACGCCTGCGTGGGGCTGGCGCGAGTGCTCGAGCGTATGGGCAAGCGACCGGAGCGTTCCGCGGGTTGCCCGCCGCCAAAACAGTCAAGGGGGTGACGGGTCGCGTGGACCCGTCACCCCGCATGGGGGGGACCGGTGTTGAACTTAGCAGGCGATGCCGGCGGTCGAGGTGGTCGGGGGCGTCGAGCTGTTCGGATCGCAGCGCAGGACGACCCCTGCGGTGGTCGTCGTCGCGAACATCGACAGCGACATGCCGGAGACGTTACCGGCGATCCCGGCGATCTCAATCTGGCCGTCCAGTCCGGGCGGGACGTTGGCGTTCACCGTCAGATCGGACTGGGTGACCTGCCACCGCCCGTCGTAGGTCGTGAAGTTGTTCGTGCCCACGCC
>Ga0207684_10001293_pt1 | contig 27536 bp, 25 predicted proteins | sample KBSK5501metaG_FD_184342 | JGI IMG/M metagenome (GOLD analysis project Ga0207684, IMG submission 184342) | Corn, switchgrass and miscanthus rhizosphere microbial communities from Kellogg Biological Station, Michigan, USA - KBS K5-50-1 metaG... | ecosystem: Host-associated > Plants > Roots >...
CGCCGAAGGCGCATCATTTTTTAGCATCGAGCAAGGGACTGCTCGATCCACCCAGGCAATGGGTTAATGTTAGGCGTTGAACGTTCGTCTACGAAATGAAGATCGATATTCTCACGCTTTTTCCTGAAATCTGCCGTGCCCCCCTAAATGAGAGCATAATGAAACGGGCGCAGGAGAATAAGATTGTCGATCTGCAAATTCATAATTTGCGCCGCTGGACAACGGACAAGCACCATGTGGTAGATGACACCCCATTTGGAGGTGGCCAGGGTATGGTGATGAAGCCAGAGCCAATCTTCGCGGCCGTGGAAGAATTGCGCGCTGGTATTGGCGAAACGCCGAACGTCGAACATCGAGGATCCAACGTCGAGCTGTCGTCACCGAAAGTTATTCTGATGTCCCCGGCCGGACGCCGTTTTAATCAACAGGTGGCGACAGAACTTTCACGTGAATCGTATTTGATCATCGTCTGCGGTCACTACGAAGGAGTCGATCACCGGATTATCGAGCATTTAATCGACACGGAAATTTCCGTTGGTGATTACGTCCTGACTAATGGCGCGATTGCCGCGGTGGTTCTTGTCGATGCGATTGTCCGTTTGCTGCCAGGCGTGTTGGGCCACGAACAATCCGCCGCCGAGGACAGTTTCAGCGGGGGATTACTGGAAGCGCCGCACTACACGCGGCCGGCTGAATTTCGCGGCTGGAAAGTCCCGGAAGTATTGCTGTCTGGAAATCGTGCTGAGATCGCCGCATGGCGAAAAGAGCAGGGATTGAAACGGACGCGCCAGAACCGACCGGATTTGTTGAGCGGGTAGCGCAGGATTAAAGGTTCTGGGTTCCGCGCGAGGGGGAGCCTTCCGGCGCACGTCGCAGCGGCGCCTTTAATTGCTCGGGCAAGGCGTCCACGAAACTCCTCTGGCACGATACTCTATAGTGTCGCGCGCTCGCGGAGAGAGATCGCGCAAAGCCGTCCTTTGTCGAGCGAATGCGATGCCATGAATACAACCGCAAAATGTAATCGGGTTATGATTGCGCTCTTGTGGATTGGAATCTCTTCCACCGCAACGGCGAACCTGAGTCTTATTGATACCTATAAGGATAATCCGGAAACCACCGCTCACATTGTGGCAGTCGCCAGCGCCCGCCTGGGCGATCCTAATTTGATAAGTCTTTTGCGACTGGAAGACTTAACGCCAGCTCCATCAGGAAGTTTGTTCGCAATAACCTATCCCACGAGTAATACGGCCGACATTTCGTGGAACTTAAACGGCAGCGGCTTCGATCTGATTGCAGTATACATCTTCGGCGGAAGCAACGGCGCCAACCTTTATAAAGTCACAGATACCGCACAAATGATCTCCGGATCAGCGATTATCCACCCGCCGGTGACAGGAAATTCGGGCAGCTTCGCCGGGATTTCCCATACCTTGTTCCTCGGGGAGGCCGTGCCTGAGCCGTCTTCGGCAATTCTTTTAGCTATCGGAGGCGCTGGTTTCCTGGCTTGGTGGTTGCGTCGACGTTGACCAGTTGGCGATTGAGGTCAATCGCCGCTACCTAACGCGTCCGAGCACTACGCAGGCGTTAATCCCGCCGAAGCCGAACGAATTGCTCATTGCATAATTGAGCTGGGCGGCGCGTCCGTGGTTTGGGACGACGTCCAGATCGCACACCAAATCAGGATTTCGGTAATTAATTGTGGGAGGGATCCACTGGCGATCCAATGACAAGGAGCAAAGGGCAGCCTCGATTGCGCCGGTCGCACCGAGTGGGTGTGCGTAATAACCTTTCGTGCCGCTGACGGGAATTCTATGCGTTTGCTCGCCGAAAACTTGTTTGATTGCTTTAGTCTCGGTGCCGTCGTTCAGCTGCGTCGAACTAGCGTGCGCGTTAATGTAATCAATTTGCTCGCACGCGAGCTGTGCGTCTGTCAGAGCATCGTGCATCGTGCGAATGCACGCTTCGCCGCTCGGTAAAGGGGAAGTCATGTGAAACGCGTCGTTGTTCAAGCTGTAGCCGAGCACTTCGGCGTAGATGTGGGCGCCGCGGTTTTGGGCGTGCTCAAGTTCCTCAACAATCAGCGAAGCCGCGCCTTCACCCATGACAAAGCCGTCTCGGAGTCGATCGAATGGCCGGCAGGAGAACGCTGGGTCGCCCGTCCACCGGCTCATGGTTTTGATGATGGCGAAAGCGCCGTAGGTAAGCGTCGCCAACGGCGCCTCGGCGCCGCCTGCTACCACGACATCGGCAAAATCGTCCCGGATATAACGTAAGGCTTCTCCTACGGAGACGGTGCCACTGGCGCAGCTATTTGAGTTCGTCGTACCGACGCCGCGAAATCCAAACTCAATGGCGATATTCGAATGAGCCGAACCGCCAAAAACTTGCAGTGCCAGCGTCGGGTTTACTCCCCTGGTTCCTTTTTTCAAAAACCGAATGTGTTGATCTTCGGCCTGGCACACACCGCCAAGAGCCGTCCCAAAACTTACGCCGATACGATGTTGTGGATTTTCGCGCGAGTATTCGATGCCCGCATCATCGAGCGCCATCTTGGCGGAAGCGACAGCGAATTGCGCGTAGCGATCTAGGCGTTTCAATCGATGCGGCGGAAAGAATTCCTCGGTATTCCAATCACGAATTTCTCCACCGCAATGTGCGTTAAACGCAGTGGTGTCGAACGTCGAAATGCGGTTAATGCCGGTTCTTTCCGCTAGAATACCCTTCCAGAATTGCTCAACACCTTTACCGATGCAGGTGATGGGGCCAATCCCCGTGATTACGGCGCGTCTCCGGCTCATGCCGTGACCTTGTTCGCCCTTGCCTCTAAATGCGACTTCATGCAGCGCAAGGTCTTGTTCGCAATGTTGTGAATGAAAAAGTCGCCGATGATTTTATCGGCCAGTGCCGCCAAAAACTTGACGCGAAATTGCAGGTCATGGGCAATCTTGACCACGACGCCAGCAGGTGTTTCCTCGAATGTCCAGACCACGTGCATCCCTTTGGTAAACGCTTTCAAATGGTGAAAGCGCACTTGCATCCGCTCGCGATCTATAATTTCCTCCGACGTCCAGGAGATCGGAATTCCAGAGCGTTTCGCTGCCATGAGAACAATGTTTCGATCAGATCCTCGTTCGAGATAACGAATGTAGCGATAATGCGGCAAAATTTTCGGCCAAAATTCGAGGTTCGCTGCCGTTTCGAAGATGAGCATCTTAGGCGCCCGCATAATGATTGAATTCACTTTGTGCATTTCGGTTGCTCGGAAACTTAGTTTACGGTGTTCTGACAGCGCGACAACGCGAGGACAAAGATGGCACTCAAAATGAAAACGGCTTGTGAAAAGTGTGGGCGTTCGCTGGCAACAGCAGAGCAGGCTTATATTTGCAGCTACGAATGTACATTTTGCCCAAGCTGTGCTCAAGAGATGAAGGTGGTGTGTCCGAACTGTGGCGGTGAGCTGGTGCGGCGGCCTCGGCGTGAAGAAGCAACAAGTGCTGGCGCGTCGGCTCTGTAATTTCTGGGGAGCGCGGGCTGCCAGCCCGCAGTTGCCGGCAGCCTGCCGGCAACACTTTGCAACCGTGATGTGGAAATTCGCATGATTTGCCCGGTCTCGGCAAGTTGCCGAGACCAACAGGCTAGGTCGCCGCGGCGACTGCTCCCCAGAATCGCGCCGCGACAGCGTCACGATCTTACCGATTGGCCATTTTACCTGTCGATCTGCGGTGTCTAATCCGGTAAGTCAAAAAACATTCGTCACCGACGACACGCATCTCTCTAAGGGTGCAATGCACGCTGGCCGGCAGAAAATCTTTGCTTAAGCCGGTCAAGGTCGGAGCATTCGCTCCACCAAAGAGATAGGGAGCAATCGTAAGATTGAGCTGATCGACCAGACCGCGTTCGAGCAGGCTGCGAAAAAGCGTCGCGCCACCTTCGCAAGCAATCGTCCGAACTTTGTAATCGACGAATAACCGGTGCAGCATTTGGGCAAGATCGACCTGGCGCGCCTTGCTCAAGTGCAGAGTGGCCTTGTCGAGCAACGCTACGCGGTATTTTCGCGGCATCCGTGTAGTCGAAAAAATGAGAATCGGCGAGACCTCCGATTGGAAGATATTCAATCGGCTGTCAATCCGGCCTTCGTTAGAGACGATCACGCGCAACGGATAGGGAGCTTGGCCGCGCGCGATTCGCGCCTCGCGCAGTTCAGAGTGCGGCAAACCCAGCCGGACGTTATCGTACTTGAGCGTGCTGTGCCCAATTAAGACAGCATCGCCTAACGAGCGCTGTCGCAGGAGGTGGAGCTTGTCTTCGCGGGAAGTGAAATCGACGGGCGAAGAATTCCGGCTCGTAATTTTGCCGTCGACCGTCATGGCGAAGGTGGCCATGACGAATGGACGGTACTGTTTCATTAAAAGAGAAACGCCGAACATCGAACACCCAACATCGAACATCGAACTGTCTGAATTCGAAGTTGGGCGTTGGGCGTTGGGCGTTCGATGTTGGAGAGTATCAGCGATGCCAAGATGTGGTGTCGATCAATTCTAAATTGCTTTGCTTCCACATCATTCCTTCTCACTAATCTCGTGTTCCAGCGTCGCCACCTCTTTTTCCATCTCACGCAGGCGCACATGTCGGGCTACACCGGTCGGTTTATAGAGAAAATAAACAATGCCGCCTGGTGCGCTGCAAAACAAGATGATGAGAAAACTCATCGTGCCGATCAGCTTGGCTACGGCAACCTCGACATGGCAAAGATTGCTGAGCAATACCTGAAGAATTTGTTCACGCAATCCAACGCCGGCGAAGCTGATTGGCAATGCGGTAATGGTGCGTTCCATCGGCAACACCGCAAAAAAATCAATCACCGAAACTCCAGCACGAAAGGCGTAGGCGACACAAAGGAAGGTTGTAAACGTGGCAAGATGCGCAACTAGCGAAGCGCCGAACGCCGACAGCGTAGCGAACCAATGGCGAGCGTAGAGATGATAGGCCGCGGCAATTTCAATTAGCTTTTCGCGTCCTGGAAACCTTTGCGGAAGCCAATGAAAAAGGTTGAAGCCGCTGACGATGAAACTGGTGAGCAGTCCGGCTAAGGACGTGCTAAGAAGAATGAGCAATAACACGAGTAACTGCCGCGGCGTGACGCCAGACTCAACCGTGACCGGAGTTCGCCACAACCAATCGAACCGGAGACTTACTAACGCGACGGTAATAGTGACGAGCGCAACCAATCCAATTAAACGATCGAAAACGACCGCGAGCAACGCCCCGGCTTTTGCCTTCGTCTCTTTCAGCAGCAGGTAACTCTTGATGATGTCGCCGCCCGTGCCGCCGGGCAAAAATTGATTGTAAAACATCCCGATCAAAAACAGGCCGGCGATACGAGGCATGCTGAGATGGATTTTCTGAACCTGGAGCAGGATTTTCCATCTGATCGCGGCAGCAATCTCCACGACGAGATAGGCAAGGATTCCGGCGCCAACCCAGCGGTAATCGGCCGTTCGCAGCGCGATGGCCATTTTTGCGCGTTGATCTGGATCGTGAAAGACCCACCACAGCATTGCGACGGTCACCGCCAGTTGAAAAATGGTGAGCAAAATTCTCTTCATTCTCCGAACCGCTCCTTCCAAATGTCGATCGATCGGTGGATTTCATCGGGCCGTTTGCGGGGACTCAATTCCAAAACCATTTGGCAGTCAGAAGGAAGGAGAGGAACCAGTTTGTCGAGATCGATATCGCCGGCGAAGGGCGGTTGGTGATCTTGCGCCGGCCAAATGCAGTCCTGCACATGGCATCCGAGCGTGCGCGGCGCGATCGTCCGCAACCACTCCTCGTGGTTAACGAAGCAAAGATTTTCTTTGATCTGAATATGCCCGAGATCGTGCCAATAGCCGAACACCGGAGAGTTCAACTCGTCGAGCAGGGCTGGTATCTCGCGTTCAGTCGGAATTTCTTCGTAGCCGCGCCGACCTTCGATGCCAAGCCGGATGTTCTTGGCCGCGGCGTATTCCATGACGCGGCGCAAAGCATCTTTAACTCGCTCCAAATACGGCGGCGCGGCAGCTTCCCGCTTTTGCACGGCTTGAATTTTCTTACGGACGAACTCCCGAGAAAGCAGCTTGCCCTTCTTGACGAGGTCAATGAGCGAGTCAGTCACCGCACCGATCGGTACTTCCCCGAGATGCAGCACGACGAATGGCGCATCAAGTCGGGCGGCGAAATCAATGGTCTGAAATGTTTGTCTGATTGCGCGCTCGCGCTCTTTTGGGTGGGCCGAAGAAAATTGGTAACAATCCGGCGATGCGCTCAAAACTTCAACGGGAAGGGGACAGAAATTATGCAAGCTGGAGAAGCGCACCTCGCCGGCGTCAAACATCTCCTGGATTCCAGGCATGAGCGACAGTCTGATTCCGTGGCCAAGCTCGACATGATCGAATCCAAGTTCTTTGATTTCGCGTAGCATCGCATCACCTGCGGTGTGCCGTCCGGAGTTCCAGCAGGTTGAAAAGGAGAGCATCGCTAAATTGCAGCCACAGCGGGCGGAGGCTCGACCTCGACGACGGACGGAGGTCGCACGATGCATTGGCGGCGCACACGCGCGAGAACAAAGAAACCGATCAAACCGTAGATAACAGCTCCAATGGCAAGTGCGCTCCGCATTCCGATCAAATCGGAAATGCCGGTGATGCCGAGGCCGGCAATCGGCATTAGCCCAACAAAGCTCAGCGTAAAAACGGCCGATACACGTCCACGCAGATAATTAGGCGCACGCTCCTGCACAATCGTGTTGGCGAGACCGAAATTCATCGAGAGACCGAGTGAATTGACCACGAGTAGTGCCGTCGCAACCGCAAAATCCGAAGTACGCGACAAACCAAAAATCGCGCACGTAACCATGCCGACGCAAACCATCATGACGGTCGGACGACGATCACGCGGGACGCGCAGCAGGAGAATCGAACCAACCACCGAGCCGATGGCCGAACCGGAGAGCAGATATCCAAGCCGGTCACCGCCAAGGCCGAGGATGTTCTTCACGTAAAGGGGCATCATGACGGTAAGGATTGGAAAAATGCAAACCGTGGTCGTCGCAATTAACGCAATCATGGCCAAACTTGGTTTGTCTTTTGCGACGTAACGAAAGCCTTCTTTGATTCCGCTGCCACGCTGCTCTTCTTCTTCAGGGGTGCCGATCGGGCGGGCCGGGAGTGAAATCAACGCGATGATCAAGGCGACGAAGGAAATGGCGTTGCCAAAAAAGGCGGAGGCTGCGCCCCATATGCGGATGCAAATACCAGCGAGAGCCGGCCCAACGACGCGCGATCCGTGAAAAACCGCGCGATCAATCGCCACCGCGCTCGCGATCTCCTCATGCTTGACCAATTCCGGCACGAGCGCCGAGATGGCCGGCATTTCGAATGAGTTGGAAATGCCGAGAAGAGATGCTGCGATGAAGATCTGCCAAATCGCGATGTGACCGGTCATGAGCGAAGTCCCAATCGCGACTGCCAGCGCGATTTGAACATACTGAGTGCTGAGGAGGATTCTGCGCTTATCGAAGCGGTCGGCGGCTGAGCCGCCTATCATGGTCAAAGCGAGCATCGGCAAACCGGCCGCAAATTGAACCATCCCGAGCAAAAGCGCCTTGTTCGTGAGCGTGCTCATGACATAAGCTTGCGCCGTCACCTGCATCCACGTGCCTGTATCGGAAATCACGCTGCCGATGATGAAGCGGCGAAAAGGGCCCGGACGTAAAACGCCGAGCGTATTTCGATCGATTAGTTCATTCTCCGCGCTCATAGGCACAGACTCATACTCGGGAAGCAACCTTCCCGCAATTGGCCGGAGCAAAGTAGAAGCGCCTTCCAGCCGCGTAAGTAAATGAAAAGCGGCTGGAAGCCGCTTAGCTCTGTTGAAAAGGTACTTGTACTATCTGTAGTTGTGTATAAATGGGGGAGGCATGAGTGAAGTTGGACTTGTGCCGTTTGCCCGTGTGGCGTTGGAAGTGAGCCGGGAAGTTGTGCCTGCTTACAGTCATCGTTTTTCCCCGCAGCGTTTCACTCAGCCGCAATTGTTGGCGATTTTGTGTTTGATGCGTTACGAAGACTGGACGTTCCGCGCGGCGGAAGTTCGCTTGGCGGAACACGCTGAGTTGAGACGAGCGCTGGAAATCCAAGCGGTGCCTGATTACAGCACACTCTTTCGTTTTATGCTGCGAGTAGAGGAGCAAGTAATCGCCCAAGTTCTGGCCGAGGTGGTGCGCCGTTTTCAAAGCCGCAAGCCTGCGCCGGGCAAGCCTAAAAGCACCGTGGCGGTAGATGCTACGGGGCTGGCTCCTGGAGCCATCAGCACGTTTTTTATTCGTCGACGAGAGCAGCATGGCGGTGCTGCGATGCCATGGCTCCTGGCTGTCGATACGCGTTTGGGTGTGATTGTGGCACAGAAGGCTCATCAAGGACCGATCAATGACTGCGCCACCTTGCGACCTTTGCTCGATGAAGCCGTGCCAGCTAGTCCCATTGGAACCGTTGTGGCCGATGCCGAGTTCGACAGCGAACGCAACCACCGGCACATCCGCGAGCAAATTGGAGCCGAGAGTATTATTCTGGCCAAGCGAGGTAAGCCAAGTTGGAAGCTTCGCGGAGTGCGTGCTCAAATGCGTGCCGCTTTCCCTGCCGAGCGCTATCGACAACGCGTCCCTGCTGAAACAGTCTTTAGCGCGATCAAGCGCAAACTCTCGGCTAAAGCTCCGGGTCGCTCGTTAACGACCCAGCGCAAACAAGCCCTCCTGCTGGACTTGGCCTACAACATTTACAAACTGTGGCCACCTCAATTTCGATCCCCTCTCAGAGGGTCAGCTTTTCAACAGAGCTAAGCCGCTTCTACTTCCTAAGGGTGCGGCCGGACGTGGTTCGCGAACACCAGCAGACAGCACAGCACCGCCAAAGAAATTAGGATAACAACAATCGCTTTAAGTGTGTCTTTTGAAACTGGCATGGGGTCAATAATGTGAATGGAACTTTGGATTAGTCGATAAAACTTTTCATGGACTAGGTAGGGGCGTTCAACAGACCCGTCTAGCTTAGGCTGGCACCTATTTGACGGCGGTTAGGCGGGCGGGGTTTTCCTCTCCTCCTCGCTCGAGGAGAGGGGGACGGCGAGGAGTCGAACTGCATCAGCGCTTTGCTGGTCAATTCGCGAGCAAACGAAGAAATAATCCCTCACCTTAAATCCTCTCAGCGCTTCGCCCGGTCGCGAGCCCTGGGGAGGCAAACTAGGACAGCACGCGTACCCTAAACAGACACCGCAACCGCCCGCGGGCGATTGAGTCGATCGCCCCTACCTTAAAGCGCGCATCAGACAAGGGCCGGCGATTTCCAAATCGCCGAAATACCGAGCCGCGCGTAAAAAGCAGCGCTGCTCGATTGCCACAGCCAATTGCGCGTGCGGCGACGTTCTCTATTTTGAAGCATGCGCATTGACCGGTTCACGCAGAAAATGCAGGAGGCGCTGCAAGCGGCGCAGGATATTGCCGCGCAGTTTAATCATCAGGAAATTGGGAACGAGCATTTTCTTTCCGCACTTCTCGATCAAACGGATGGCGTGACGCGTCCATTGCTGGAAAAGATGGGCGTTCCCATCGATCAATTGGGGGACAGCCTGCGCACGGAGTTGGAACAACGCCCACAAGTTCAAGGCGCGAGCGTCGAGCTGCGTCTCGGAAACGAGTTGAGGACGGTGCTGGACGCTGCCGAGAAGGAAATGGCGAAGCTGAAGGACGAATTCACCAGTGCGGAGCACTATCTGCTGGCTTTGGCGGGCGCGAATGTTCCGGCCGCGAGATTGTTGAGAGAGTTCGGCATTACGCATGGCAAGTTGATGCAGGCGCTTCAGCAGGTGCGAGGATCGCAACGCGTGACCGATCAAAATCCGGAAGGCAAATATCAGACGCTTGAAAAGTATGGTCGCGACCTCACTGAACTGGCACGGCGCGGCAAGATTGACCCCGTCATTGGCCGGGACAATGAAATCCGGCGTGTCATGCAAGTACTGTCGCGACGCACAAAAAATAATCCGGTGCTGATTGGCGATCCCGGGGTGGGCAAGACCGCGATCGTAGAAGGATTGGCGCGGCGCATCATCAGCGGTGATGTGCCCGAATCGTTAAAACACAAACGCCTTATCGCGATGGATATTTCCGCGATGATTGCTGGTGCAAAGTTTCGCGGCGAATTTGAGGATCGGCTCAAAGCTTTTCTTAAGGAAGTAACCGATTCGCAGGGCGAAATCATTTTGTTCATTGACGAGCTGCACACAATTGTCGGGGCGGGCGCGGCGGAAGGCGCGGTCGATGCCGCGAACATGCTCAAGCCGATGTTGGCTCGCGGGGAATTACGCACGATTGGCGCGAGCACGCTCGACGAATATCGCAAGCACATCGAGAAGGACGCTGCGCTGGAGCGACGATTTCAACCGGTCCTGGTGAACGAGCCGAGCGTCGAAGACACCATCGCGATTTTGCGCGGTTTGAAAGAACGGTACGAAGTGCACCACGGCGTGCGCATTCAGGACTCAGCCTTGGTCGCGGCCGCGGTATTGTCGCATCGCTACATCACCGATCGATTTCTTCCCGATAAAGCGATCGATTTGGTTGATGAAGCCGCCTCACGCTTAAAGATCGAGCTCGATTCCATGCCGACCGAAATCGACGTGATCGAGCGCGCGATCATGCAGCACGAGATGGAACGTCAGGCGCTCAAAAAGGAAAAAGATCCCGCCAGCAAAGAACGGCTGAAGAAGCTGGAAAAGGAACTGGCCGAGCTAAAGGAGAAGTCCACCGCGCTCAAGGCTGAATGGCAAAAGGAGAAGGCTTTGCTCGATGAACAACGCAAGGCGAAGGAAGAACTGGATCGATTGCGCACCGAGCTCGAGCGCGCGCAGCGCCGCGGTGAACTGGCGAAAGCGAGCGAGATTCAATACGGACGGATTCCTGAGCTCGAAAGAAAACTTGATGAACTGACGGCCAAAGAAAACACCAAGAACCGCCTCTTGCGCGAAGAGGTCACGGAAGAAGACATCGCCCAAATCGTCTCCAGTTGGACAGGCATTCCGGTCTCGCGCTTGCAGGAGGGCGAACGACAAAAGCTGATCAGGCTTGAGGAACATCTTCATCAACGTGTGGTCGATCAGGAGGCAGCGATTAAAGCGGTATCCAATGCCGTGCGGCGCGCCCGCGCCGGTTTGCAAGACCCCAATCGTCCAATCGGCTCTTTCATTTTTCTTGGACCGACTGGTGTCGGCAAAACGGAGCTTTCACGTGCGCTCGCGGAGTTTTTGTTCGATGACGAGCGCGCCATGATCCGCATCGACATGAGCGAATACATGGAGAAGCACACGGTTTCACGCTTGATCGGCGCGCCGCCGGGATACGTGGGTTACGAAGAGGGCGGGCAACTTAGCGAAGCAGTCCGGCGCCGTCCATACTCGGTTGTTCTTTTCGATGAAATCGAAAAAGCGCATCACGACGTTTTCAACGTGCTTTTGCAGGTGCTCGACGACGGCCGCATCACGGACGGGCAGGGGAGAACGGTTGATTTCAAGAACACTGTTATCATCATGACTTCGAACGTTGGTTCGGAGTTCATCACCGAGGAAGAGTCGAAGGAAGCGCGGGCGCGACTTGTTATGGACGCGTTGCGACAACATTTCCGACCTGAGTTTCTAAACCGGATCGATGAAGTCATCATCTTTGACCGGTTGAGCGAAGAGAACTTGAAGAAAATTGTCGAGATTCAGCTCAGTCGACTGACAAAACGCCTTGAGGATCAAAAAATCACCCTCGACCTCTCGGATCGCGCCAAAGCGTTTATCGCGCGGGAAGGTTACGATCCCGTTTACGGCGCGCGGCCGTTAAAACGCGCCATCCAAAAACACATCTTAGATCCGCTCAGCCTCGATATTCTCGAGGGCAAGTTCCACGAGGGCCAAACAATCCGCGTAGACGAAAAAGGCGGGGCACTTGAGTTTAAAGCCCGTTAGTCGTTAAACAAACAGATTGAACGTTCTGTGCTAACAGCTGTCTCAGGTTTCACCATGATAAAAATTACAGCAACGGTATTAGTCGCGGCTGCGATGCTCGTTACCTCGGGCGCGTTCGCAGCGGACAAAGCAGCGGGAGATAAGGCATGTTGTGCGCAAAAGATCGCGAACAACGAAAAGCAGCCATGCGCCGACTTAACCGCGCTTAATCTCACAACCGATCAGAAGGCTAAAATCGAGGCTTGGCAGGATGAGTGCATGAAAGCCGGCTGCACTAAAGACAGTCGACACAAATTCTTCCAGCAAGCCAAAGGGATCCTTTCCGCTGAGCAGTTCGCAAAGCTGAAGGCGGAATGTAAGAAGAACTTTAAACAGGCCAAGACAGAAACTTCGTAGGCAGATCAGTTTTAGTTGGGGCGAGAGAGCAATCTCTCGCCCTTTTTTTCGTCCGCGTTGGCGCGTTCCGGAACGTAACTATCGCGTTTTTGTGCCGTGAGTACAATTACTTTGTCGGTGGCGGGGATGACGCGCCTGGTGCCAGACTTTTTTGCAGCAGGTCGGCCAGCCGCCATCCGGCCTTGTGCAATTCGGCGCGTACAATTTTGGTTGCCCAATCCTGATAGGCGACGTGATCCGGTGCGGCATTCTCATCTGCTTCCCCGGCCGCGACCACCCGATCCTCCTGGAATGGTTTTACATCTCTGAATGAAAGTCGCTCATGTGCCTCGCGCGCGATCGGCATAATTTCGTCCGCCCACGCTTCGGCATAATTCTTCACGTCAAGATTCTCGGGCATTTGCCAGTTCTTAGGCTCGTGAGTAGCCATCTCATGCGCGAGCGCCTTTTTCGCTGGGTCGATCAGGGCGCGACGTTCCTCTTTCGGCATCGTGCTCGACACGGGCGGCAGCAGGGCGTTGACCGTGTCGAGATCCCAAAACCCGTGTAGACTCTTCGTGTGGGGCAAATGGCCGCCCACCGGGTCGCCGTTGAGCCGCAGCATCAGGGTGTTGCCGCCTTCATCGGGCAAGGTTGATTCGACATGCGCTGGATCGGCCGTGTGGCCTTGTTGATCGAAATATTCCGCCCCTACGTGCAGCGGCTGATGAATGTCGCCGACGTAATGCGCCAGTAGCAGGATCGCTACTGGTTTTGTGATCTTGCGTTCGTTCTCTTCCGGCAGGTTTCCCCGCAGCACTTCAACGCAGTACCTAATCATATGGACAATGTCCCATTGGCTGCGGCCCGCTTTCCCATCGCCGTACTTTTGGACCGGCACCAAGGGAACGTCTGTGTAATGAAACCAATGATGCGATGGCATTGCCGAGTTCATGTCGTGCGTCGGCTGATTTGCCCGCCAGAAATTACGGAGTTGGGTGTCGATCTTGGGGTGCGCTGAGTAATGAAAGATTTTCGGATCATCCGCACCTCTTTTGTCCCAGCCTTTGATTTCATCAGCAATCACAGCGGCCTTTTCTAATCTGATCCCATCGAGCAACGCGTTCACCTCTTGACCAGTAGCGGAATTTGCGAGGCGTTCGTCCGCAATCGCACCAACGATTTCATGTCCCAGCGGCCCGTACGCGGACGAACTGCATGGGGCAAGAAACAGAGCGACCAGAACCGCGGGCATGGATCTCTTCATGCGAAGGACCGAGCAAAGACCACTGATTGGCGACGGCCAAACAAGACGAGTCGGATCGAGCCATCTAGGGCAATTTGGCGCGGAACTCTTCGATGCGGGCTCGTAACTTGTCAAAATGCGTGCCTGGCCAATAAATCTGGCCACAGTTATTGCAGCGCCAAAATCGCTCATAATAGATACGGGTCAGCGGCTCAAGAGATTCAAGCACTGCAGCTTTGCCAACTTCCGCCAGCAACCCGTTGCAGCGGAGGCAGCGCGAGAACGGGGCCATGACAGAGAAAAGCTGAAACCGACGGATAACTTCGATGGTTTGTTCATTTGCGTCTTGCGAGCGCGGGTAAAAGCCATCGCGTACTACGGCGTGCATTAGCAGTGGGCGGTCGCGGGTTAAGAGCGCCCGATTTTCGCGTTGCATGATGTCGAGTAATTGCCGGTCATCTGCGGAAGCGGGGCAGACGACATCGAATCCAAGGAGGCGTAAGTTGCGAGTTAGCTTGCCGAGATGACCGTCGGTCACGAAGGTTGTAACGGCGGAGCGCTGCAACCGGTGCTCGCGGTGGATCTCATTCGTAAAATCAACGGGATAAATGTCGATTGAGCTATTCTTGTGTAAAATAAATGAAAAATTAACCGCGCCGCCGTCGACTACGATGATGTCAACTTCTGGATGCGGTACGCCGCACGATTCGATTACATCTTTAACCGAAGTTTTCTCTTTTAGCGTTCGCTCAATCACCGGCGGTCTGGCAGAGCGCTTGAGAAAGAAAGCCAGGTTGCCTTTGAAATTCAGACGAACCGAGAACGGCTGCAAAGTCGCGCCATTCTCCCGCGCGCCCAAGCAGCTCACGGCCGGCTCGGTTTGAGCATACCTTGATGAAACCCAGGAGCGGATTCCGGGATCTCGATCGCGGCCACCTCGTTCCGATAAAAGTCAATGGAAGTTGTCGCTCCGATGATGCCGTAGGCGTAACCCTGCGACGCCATATCCTGCAACGTGGCTACGAGTAACGCCCTGCCGATCCCCCTGTGTCTCGCATTCTCATCCACTCCGGTCGGCCCAAAAAATCCCCGCGCCGTGGCGTCGTAAGTCGCAAATCCAAATACATCCAACTCGTTTGTGGCTACGAAACAGGCGACCGGCTGACGCATGAATGAGATTTCGCGCTCGCTGGCCCAACGTTCGCCGAAGTGTTTCGCCACCCACTGCGCGACCAGGCGCTTTTCCGGCGCGAATGCTCGACGCACAGTTATTCCTTCCGGCGGCGGCCGTTTTGGCGCCTGCAGGTTGTACAGTTTAACAAGTAAATCGGCCATCGAATGACTGAACGATTTAACGGCCGAACGTTCATGGTTTCAACATTTAACGTCGGGAGCGGATGCTGGATGAGCCCTCACCTCACTTCGCTCTGTAAGTGAGACGCAGCTCTGAAACGGCAGATGAGGGCGAGTAATTTGTGGAAGCTTTCGGAGTTGAAGGTTCGGCGTTGAACATTGAGCGTCCAGCCGAATTCTGAAACCTGAACCCTTGGTTCCACCGCTTAAAACTTAAAACTTAAAACCTAAACTCGGCCAATTTACTGAATTATTTCGCACTCGTCGCCACAACCGCCTCCGGCCGGTACATGTCATGATTGCTGCCTTGGAATTCGGCTTTCAACTTGACCTTCAACTGCGACAGGTCGACCAGATCCCAACGAGTGAAATTCCAGCGGCCATCCTTGTGCGGCTCGTGCTCAAACCCGGCGACCAGATGGACGGCGTCTTCACGCACTTTGTTGGTCGCAATCTTTGGTTCGAAATAAAAGGCGCGAAAACTACTGTCGCGACTTCCCACCGCGTAAAGCTTTGGGTCAAGATAGAAAACGCGCTTACTGGTAAGGTCGACTAGCCGCAGATCAGGATAACCGGAGCGCTGAATTTTCCCGTCTGCTGTGCGGGGAAAATCACAGCTCACCGCGGGGATCATATTCAAAGATTCGCGGAGCGAATTTTCGAAGTAACTACTCACTTCGTTGATACGCTCGATGTTTTGAATTGGACTCGCTGGCGAGTTCAATTTCTTCATCACCTCATCGAGCGCAGCGCTAATCTGCTTGATCACGCGTTGGTCAATTTCATCCTTGCGATCAACCGCCAAAACGCGTTTGCCGGTCGTATCAAAGATCACTTCGCTAAAGGGAAGACCGCGCAGCTGCTGATTCTCATTTAGCAGCCAAGGAATAAGTTGGTCGACTGGAGATTTTCGCGTTGGAGATGCCGCAGACGAATCAGGGGATTGGGCGAAAGCAATCTGCCCGGACACAATGAGAATAGCGACGAGATTTTTCATGGTCAGCTTGACTGATAGCCGCCTCTCCTCCTTCACAAATAGAGGGTAAGGCAGAGGGATTTCGGACAAAAAATAAAAACCCGTCAATCAATTCTCTCGGCTCGACTAAGAGAAGAGGGCAGAACTACGTGCGAAAGCATCGTAAGCTTCGTCGGGCAATTAATGCTTCAAAATCCCGACAATTAGATGTGGCATATGCAACATCTAATTGTCCAGCGGGGGCTCCATCTGGGCCTCAACTGTAATATCCTTTGGTTTCGCTCGGAATGACCAGGAAGACGTACGACATGGCAGCCTGCACGCGTCACGTTCAACCAACCTGAGCTGCTTTCCTGAGGATCGGCAACACCGATTGAAAACCGGATTCATTGCGGGCGTGCACGAACATTAACGGCTCATCTTGTTGCACGCTTTCACCAATCTTTTTGATGGCTGAAATCCCGACCGCAAAATCGATGGCGTCGCCCGCTTTTTGACGTCCACCGCCCAAAAGAACGGAGGCGCGGCCAATTAAGCACGCGTCCATTTTTTTTACCGTGCCGCTCGTCCCAGCCTGGATTGCACGGACAATCGGCGCACGGTGCAAGTCGAGCATTCTTTCCAGCGCGGTCGCGTCACCGTCCTGAGCATACACGAGAGAAACGAATTTCTTCCATGCGCTTCCATCCCTGAGTCGGCGTTCGAGCTGATCGCGCGGAGTATCCGAAACCTTCTCAGCGAGATCGATGATCAACTTCACCAAATCGCTCGGTCCACCTCCCTCCAGGGCATCGACGCACTCGGCTACTTCGAGTGCATTGCCAACGGTGCGACCCAGCGGCTCATCCATGGGATTTAGCAGATGCGACATCTTCACGCCCATGCGCTGGCCCACCGCGGTCATCGACTCGGCCAGTTGCATCGCTTCCGCTTGCGTTTTCATGAACGCGCCGCTACCGAATTTCACATCGAGGACGAGCCGGTCGAGATCTTCCGCCAACTTTTTACTCATGATGCTTGCCACGATCAGTGCTGGCGATGGCACCGTGCCCGTCACATCACGCAAAGCGTAAAGCTTCTTGTCGGCCGGGCAGATATCCTCGGTTTGGCCAATTATGAAAACGCCAATTTGGTCAAGCTGTTGCAGGGCGCGTTTTTCATCCAAATTGATATTGAATCCGGGGATGCTCTCGAGTTTATCGAGCGTGCCACCAGTAATGCCGAGGCCTCGTCCCGAAATCATCGGCACCCAGATTTCATCGCACGCCAGCAAAGGCGCCAGCACGAGCGAAACTTTGTCGCCCACACCCCCAGTAGAATGCTTGTCGATCTTTGGCGGCGAATTCTGTGGATATTTTAAGACCCGTCCGCTGCGCATCATCGCGTCGGTCAAATGCTGCGTTTCGGCGGCGGTCATTCCGCGAAAGAAAACGGCCATGGCCCACGCGCTTATCTGGTAATCGGGAATGAGGCCCTGCGTGAAATCGTCAATCAATCTTTTGATTTCGGTCTCAGTCAATTCGTGACCATCGCGTTTCGCTTCAATGAGTGCCGGAACATGCATGGCGAGTTGGACGAATCTGCTTAGTTGGACGACGCAGAGGTCGGCCCTCCTGCTGCCGGTTCATGGAGGGATGCCTTCGAGCGTGTCCTGCCTTGCGTCAAAAAAGAGCAACCCACAGGCCAGGACCCCGGTAGCTGGAAAAATTCTGCCAACGAAGCCGCTATATCCGCGTAGGTCGATCTTGTTCCCAGATCACGGGATTCACGATTATGCAGGACAAAAAGTGGAACTTGTTCGCGAGTGTGGTCCGTTCCGCGAAAAGTCGGATCATTTCCATGATCTGCCGTAATAATGACGAGGTCCTCGGGGGAAATTTTGTCGATGAGCGGCCCGAGCCACTCATCAAATTCCGATAGCGCCATAGCGTAACCCGCGGCATCCCGCCGGTGTCCGTAAACCATGTCGAAATCGACAAGGTTGCAAAAAATTAATCCACTCCTGGTCTTCGACCATAATTCATCGATGCAGCCCATGCCTTCGCGGTTTGACGATGCCGGATGCGATTCGGTGATTCCCTGCCCGGCGAAGATATCGCTGATTTTGCCAACTCCGATTGTCGGGAAGCCGGCATCGGCAATTGCGTTCAAGACGGTAGCAGGTGGCTTCATGGAAAAATCGTGTCGATTGGCCGTGCGCGTAAATTTTCCATTCGTGTCGATGAAAGGCCGGGCAATGACGCGACCAATTCGGAACCTGTCCGCGTGACGCCGGGCGATCCGGCAAATTTCGTACAGTCGTTCCAAAGGAATGATTTTTTCATGTGCGGCAATTTGCAGGACCGAATCCGCGGATGTGTAGAGAATGGGATGGCCAGTATAGGTATGCTCGGCGCCGAGGTCGTCCAGAATCGCCGTCCCGCTACAGGCATAATTGCCGATAAACTTCACGCCCGCCTCACGCTCGATCGCGTCGACCAATTCGTAGGGAAATCTGGCAAAGACCGAAAAAGGAACATCGACAATCACGCCGGCGATCTCCCAATGACCGGTGGTCGTGTCCTTGCCAACCGAGCGTTCTTCCATTTTGCCGAAGCTGGCGAGGTGGGGCAGGGCAAAGCTCTTTCGCGTCCAGGAATATTTTTCATCGAGAATCTTGGGCAACCCGAGCGCGCAGAGATTAGGCAGCCAAGTGTCCCGATATCGGGCAAAGATGTGACCGAGCGTGTTAGCGCCTTCGTCTCCGTATTTGGCTGCGTCGGGAGCGTGCCCAATGCCAACGGAATCTAGAACAATGACGAGGGCGCGCATGGCCGTTCAAATGGAGTAATGGAGCAGTGGAGTAGTGGAGAAATGGATTTTGGGAATCTTCATCAATCCATCACTCCAATACTCCAACACTCCAGTCGTCCGCTAGAGCCCGATTGGGTGCCAGGCGGTTTTCATTTCGACCGTGTCGAGGATCCAATATGGATTTTCTGCCTCGCGGCCGCGCCATTGTGCAGTCGTAAGTTCGCGGCGCGCATAGCGCTTGACGTTCAACTCTCCGCCCTTTTGCAACTCTCGGGCGATCTGTTCATCGCCGCTGGCATCGACAATGGCATTCACATCCATATGGCTGGCAAAATACGGTGCGAGCTCGGCGCGATCACCGGCCAAGACGTTTATCACTCCTGCGGGGAGATCGCTTGTCGCGATGATTTCGGAAAATGTGAGTGCGGCCAGCGCATTGGTGGTTGATGGAAAAACGACCGTGCAATTGCCGCTCAAAATTACCGGTGCGACTAACGAGACGAGGCCGAGCAAGGCTGGTTCGTCCGGGCAAAGGGCCACCACAACACCGGTTGGTTCCGGCGTGGTGAAATTGAAATGCGAGCTCGCCACCGGGTTAACCGACCCGAAAACCTGAGCAAATTTGTCCGTCCAACCCGCATAATGCACCAGCCGATCGATCGTCTCGGTGACTTCCGATGATGATGTTGACGCCCGCGTGCCATTGGCGCGAGCGAGTTCATCTTGCAATTCAGTCCGGCGCATTTCCAGCATCTCGGCTGCTCGATATAAGATTTGTCCGCGCAAGTAAGCGCTCTGTTTCGACCAGTTAGGAAACGCGGCCCGCGCGGCCACCACCGCGTCGCGGAAATCCTTCTTCGAGGCGCGGCAATAATTGGCGAGAATCTCGCCATTTCTTCCCTGAGCCGGGAGCACGCGTCCATTTTCTCCGCGCACAAACTTTCCGCCGATGTAAAGCTTGTAGGTTTTTTGGACCTGCAGGCGAGACCGTGACTTGTGCACGAAGCACGATTGCGCAAAGACGGCAAAAAGAAAATGTTAAAAGGTATAGAGACATCGCGCTGTCAGGCGCGCACCCGTAATAGGTAGCGGCGGTTCACCGAACCGCCATTGTCCTGTGTGTAGCCGCGGGGCCCTCGTGGCGATTGGACTCAATCACCGCTACCCGGACCATCGAGATCCGCTATTCTCAAGAGGTAGGGCCATTCACCTTCGTCCGCGACTGGTCCCGCTCGCACCGGATTTTGCCGAACGTAATCATATTTCCGGGCCACGCTTTCGCTATGGCGAAGCCGGTGATCGAAAAAATTTCTCTGCCATTTCACGCCGGATAATCGCGATGAAATAAATTGCGCCAAATCGTGGTGCAAAATGTTTGGCGTGATCCAAGTGCTTGCGAACAAAGTGAGGCATTGCCGGATAATACAGTTCGGGTCGGTTAACCGGCAGCTTGTTTTTGCGGTGGCGATTGAGGTCAATCGCCGCTACCTCAGCTGGCGCGGTACCGCAGCCATCATCTGTAGATAGCACTTCAATCGGTTTGCGTTTGATTGGGCCTTGCAGTTGACTGCGGTTCGTTCATGAAAGCTTTGCGCGTCGGCGTTGTCGGAGTGGGGCATATCGGCTCCAACCACGCCCGCCTCTACTCTGAACTTTCCTCAGTTCAGTTCACGTCCATTTACGACGCCGACGCGATAAGAGCGAACACCATCGGAAAGAAGTACGGTCTCATTGCAGCAAAATCGCTGGAGCAATTTGCTGAAATGATCGATGCCGCTTCGATCGCCACGCCCACCAGTACTCATCACAAAGTCGCGCATGCTCTTTTAAGCCGCGGCAAACATTTGTTGATCGAAAAGCCGATTACGGAAAACACCAGGGATGCCAGCGAGTTGGCTGAACTGGCCGCACGCGAGCGCCTGGTCTTGCAAGTCGGACATGTGGAGCGTTTCAATCCCGTCCTCAGAGCGCTCGAAGCGCATTTGACGCATCCCCGATTTATTGAGGCGCATCGACTTTCACCTTATCCGGAGCGCAGCACCGATATTGGCGTGGTCCTCGATCTGATGATTCACGATCTTGAAATTATTTTGCATCTGGTGCGGTCGCCCGTGCAAAATATCGAGGCAGTTGGTGTGCCTGTTTTGAGCAAAGGCGAAGATATCGCCAACGCGCGGCTGCGTTTCGAGAGCGGTTGTATTGCCAATATTACTTCTAGCCGCATCAGCCCTGAACGAATGCGCAAGATCCGCGTTTTCCAGGAGGACGCATATCTGTCACTCGATTATCAAAATCAAAGCGGGGAAATTTATCGGCGCGTGGACGGACGCATCACGCGGGACAAAGTCGCGGTCGAACGCGAAGAGCCGTTAAAACGCCAACTTATGTCTTTTGTGGAATGCGCGAGCACGGGCGATGCGCCGCGCGTGTCCGGTTTTCAGGCCACTGCCGCGCTCGAGCTCGCGGTGGAAATTACTAAGCGAATCCACCTTTAGTCGGGATCATGACCGTCGCTCGATTTGGCGGAAAATGACGGTTACAGACATAAACTTCGAGTGACTTAAATTGGCCGATGTCGCGAATTAACATTGAAGGAACGCGCTTAGTGATTGTGTCAAATGCCTGAATGACCTTGAAGACGATCTATCTTGTCGCCGGTGAGGTGAGTGGCGACAATCATGGCGCCGCGTTGATGCGCGCGCTCCGTAAATTACGCTCGGACTTTCACTTTATCGGGCGCGGTGGGCCGGAAATGCAGGCGATCGCTGAAGAAGATTTTCACAACTGGATCGATGACGCGGCTGTCGTTGGACTCTGGGAGGTCGTCAAGAACTACCGTTATTTCCGACAAAAATTTCGCGAGACTCTAAACGAGATTGAAAATCAAAAACCTGACGCGGTTGTTTTGATTGATTATCCCGGTTTCAATTTGCGTCTGGCCGGTGCGCTGCGCCGACTGGCTCCGTCGCGCAAAATAATCTATTACATTAGTCCGCAAGTGTGGGCTTGGAATCGCGGCCGGATCAAGCAGATGGCGCGTTCGTTGGACTTGATGCTTTGTATTTTTCCGTTCGAAGCCGAGCTCTATAATCCGTCGGGTTTGCGCACAATTTTCGTGGGCCATCCCATGGTTGAACGGTTGCATGCTCAGAAAGGCGACGTACCGCGCGATCCAAATCTAATCGCCCTTTTCCCCGGAAGTCGCCAGCGCGAGGTGCGAAAGATTTTCCCTATAATGCTCAGCACTGCGACCGAGCTTCTTCGCACAAAACCGGGTCTGCGCTTCGTTGTCGCGGCATCGTCTCCCGAGCTTGCCGGCGAAATGGAAGAGATGTTGTCGTCACGCAACTCTTTCCTCTCTCCGCCACGAGGGGAGAAGAGCAAGGTCAGCGGTGATCGGCCAGGTTTTGAAATTAAGATCGGCAAAGCAGCGCAAATCATGCAGCAGGCCTCTGTCGGAATCATCGCTTCGGGCAGCGCCACGCTTGAGGCAGCCTATTTTCGCTTGCCTTTCGTTCTCGTTTACAAGGTTTCCTGGCTGACGTATTTGGCGGGACGATTGGTGATAAAAGTTGATTATCTCGGAATGCTTAACGTCATCGCGAACCGGGCCATCGTGCCGGAGTTCGTGCAACATGAGGCGAGACCGCGAAGCATTGCTAAAGCGGTGCTGCGTTTAGTGGATAACCCGGCCGCGCGAGATGCGATGGTTTCAGCCTTTGACGAAATAATCGCTTCGCTTGGGCAGGGTGGGGCCAGTGATCGCGCCGCGCGGGCCATTTTGCAGGAACTCGGCGATGAGCGATCGTGAAAATCGCGTACTCAAGGAGCGCGGTTTTCAACCGGCGGGGCGATCTGGAGATCGCCTTTTTATGCGGGAAGCGCACTGCCTGCCCTGAGCGACAGTCGAACGGGCGTCTCGCGTGTTGGTTGCGGTGTCCCGCCGCAACGAACTTTTCTGTAAGAAGCAGGCATGATGCGCGAATAATTGCGCAAGATCATGGAACAGGCTTGGCCCGATAGTTTGCTTCAGAACAGCCGTACCGTCTGGGCCATAGCCGCGCTTATGATTGTCTTGTTTCTCGCAACAAATTTGCCGTGGAACCTAGACGATTACGATCAAGCCAAACAAGCGTTCACGTCCTTCGAGATGATCAAAGAAGGTCATTGGCTTTATCAGCGAACTCCGCACGAACGCATTGCCACTAAACCGCCGTTAGTCGGCTGGTTCTCGGCTGGTGTTTTCGAACTGACGCGATCATGGGATATCGCCTGGCGTTTGCCATCGCTTTTGGCAGTTGGCGCGTTGTCGATTTTACTTTTTCGCGCCGCCAACTCAGCCTACGGACGGATGGCCGGCGTGATCGCGCTCAGCGCGTTCAGTTTTAACTTGCTCACTCCGCGTCTCGCCACGCTCGTCCGAACGGACATGCCGCTGGCCTTGGTGATTTTCCTGATCGGCCTATTGATTTGGCAAAAGATTCGAAAGAACGAGATCTGGAGTTTTCGCGAGCGTTTGTGGACCTTCGGTCTGCTGACAACTGGGATGCTGATTAAAGGGCCGATCGTTTATGCGTTTCTACTTCCCGGCATGGCCGTATTCCAATGGTGGCGCCGCAAAACTGAAGCGGCTTCGGCGTGGCCCGGCTGGTGGCCATGGATCACATCGCTCGGAGTATTTCTGCTCTGGGTAATCGGCGGTATTCAATCTGTTCCAGGGTTCTATGACCAAGTCGTCGTGCGCGAATTTATGGGTCGATTCGGCACCACCCTGCATCAGCCGAAAGGGTTTTACTTTTATTTGCCACATCTACTCCACAAATTTGCTCCCTGGAGCATTCTTCTAATTTTGCTGGCCGTGACCGCCGTGCTATCGATACGCAGAAATTCCACGAATTCGGCCAGTCAGGTTGATCCTGTATCAAGAAGAAGAGTTTGGGGTCGTTATCTCGAGATCTTAACGAAGATTAGTCCAGACGTCTTCTGGCTGATTTGCTGGAGCGTGGGGGGTCTAATCGTGATGTCGGTGATCCCCTCAAAGCGCGTGGACAGAATTTTCCCGGTTGTAGCACCGCTTTGTCTGCTCCTCGGTGCCCAGATCGGTAAGCCTGCGCTTCGTGGAGAATTGCGGCCCTGGTCTTATCGATGGAGCGCAGCCGCTCTGTTTTTGTCCGTCTTGTTCACCGCGTGCTACACCGGTTCTAAGGTTCTCTCCGGCTATCGCGAGCATCGTGATGCCCTCGTCAAATTTGGACGAGCTGTTTGCGATACCGCAGCGCAGCATCACTGGCGCTACGAAGCAATTTCCGGCGGTGACGAAGGAATGCTGCTCTACCTGCAAAAAACCCATTTTATCAAACCTGCGGGCGCGATTGCGGATTGGGATCGGACAACGCTGGACGCGCTAGTCGTGCCGTCCGACCAAGCCGTGGGTTTCCTCGGAAATCTTCGCAATGCCTCCCTCTCCTCAGTGCAATCGACAGAAAAGAAAGGTAACCCCGGTAAAAGTTACGTTTTACTGATGCGCGATCCAAGGTAGGAGCGATTAATCGAGAAGAGAAAAGCGGAAACACGGCCTCCGGCTCGGCTTCCGGCGCGGAGCCGACAGCGCGGAGCGAAAAGCCTATGGCTCGGAGAGAAACGCCGAAAAGCTGAAAGAAGAAGTTGAGCACGTAAACGGCTTCGCCCACGTGCCGCAGGGACGTAAAAGCTCGCGCCCACGTCCCGGGGATGGCGAGGATAGGTAGCGGCGATTGCGCGCCGTGCCGTAGCCTTGCGCGAAGGCTGGACCTCAACCGCCACAACACTTGGCCGCCAGACAAGCGGCGCCCTCCTGGGAAACGCTGAAAAGCTGATAATCAATGACCAATAACAAATCACTGATAACGGCTCGACTTTCCCGCAACTGATCTTAGTTTCGCAAAAGTAGAAGCGGCTTCTAGCCGCTTTGCCTTGCAGAACGCGACTGGAACGCGTCTACACGCCGGATCGATGGAATTTCCTAAACGCGACATTGAGACGCTCTGGTGCCCATGGCGGGTCGAGTATTTTGAAAAAGAGCCGCGCAACTCGAATTTTCTGCACGAGGCCGCGACCGCGAGCAATGACGCCGAACACTTCGTTATCACGCGACGAAAGACAGCCTTTTTAATGATGAATCGGTATCCGTACGCAGTCGGTCATTTAATGGCAGTCCCGTACAAAAAGACGGCCGAACTTTCGTCCCTCGGTAATAATGAGGTGGTCGAGCTTTGGGAATTGGTCACCCACAGCCAAGCACTGCTTCGGGCGGCAGTGAAAGCACAGGGTTTCAACATCGGTTTGAATCTAGGCGAATGCGCGGGCGCGGGTGTGCCGGACCATTTGCACATTCACATTGTGCCGCGCTGGAATGGCGACACCAATTTTATGCCGATTCTCACCGGCACACGAATGCTTTCGGAGGGACTCCGCAGCCTTTATGACAAGTTGATAAAAGCACAGGAGGAAATCGCTAAGGAGAAAAAATCGTGAGCAACGGCTGGATTCAGCCGCCTCCGCCTCAGCAAAAAGGGATGGGCTGCTTTGCCAAAGGCTGCCTTATTCTCGTCGTCTTCTTGATTTTTCTGGGGATGGCAATCATTGGCGGTACGATTTACGGCGTCCGCTATCTCCGCGGCAATTACTTTCCGACGACGAGTGTTCAGTTGCCGGCCAACAGGTCGACAGAACACGAGCAGCAGTTAGCTCGTGAGAAATGGTATTCCTTCGAAAGAGCTGCGCGTGCACACACGCCGGCACGTATCGAAATGACGGCTGACGAATTGAACGCGCTGATCGCGTCAGAACCCAAGTTGCGCGATCGGGCGTACGTCACGATTAATGATAACATTGGGCACCTGCGCGCGAGCATTCCACTGAACGAGGTGAGTTGGCTCCGAGGTCATTACATAAACGGCGAATGCTCGGTGCAGTCCTCCGTCAGCGGAAATCCGGCCGGGGCGAGGATTACCAGCATCGTGATTAATGGACATGCAGTTAGTGACGATGCCCTAAACTTGCAATATCCGCCGTGGTCGCTGCGGCATTATCTCTCCAATTGGACGGAAAGGAATAATCTGAAGACGTTCGAAATTCGCGACGGCAAAGTAATTTTAGAAACGAAAGGCAGCGATTGAAGAAGTTGAGGTGTTGACAAGCGAAACGGTGAAAAGCTGAAAACCGCGAAGTTATTCGTTATTCGTTATTAGTTAATTGTTAATCGTGTCGGAAAAATAACCCAATAACCAGTAACTGATAACCAACAGCGAAGCTGATCTCTGACCTCTGACCTCTGATCTCTGACTTCTGATCTCTGACTTCAGCTAGCTACTGCATGATTTCGCGCGCGAAGACATTCAGCTGTCCGTCTTCCTGCTTGCGCACTTCGGTGATCTCAAGCGGACGGGCTTCGTCGCGGCTGACAACTGCCCCCTGCGCGGGAGGTGTGTAGCCCGCTGGAAATTCCACAATGATGCGGGTGGATGGGCCACTCCAATTCAACATCGCAGTCGCTAACCTGGTTCGCGGTCGCAGCACCGCGCGATTGGCGTCTGAAAAGTTCACGACAAATTGTCCCTTCAGGTAAACGCGTTCACCTGCGATTCCGCGATCGGCCAAATCTTTCAAATCGGAGGTGGCGATCAATCGGCCCAACGGCATTTTGCCTGGCGCAAAGGTTTTCCAGCTGCCGCCCCCGGCGGTGGAAGCCAAAGCCATGCCGGAAGAATCAGCCGGAGCGGATTGCGTGGGCGCGACCGCCGGCGCGGCCGCTGTCGAGCCGGTAGATCGCGCCGGTATTGGTGATGCCGCTGCAACTGTGATAGGCGCTTTTGTCGCCGCTGGAGCTGGCGGCCGTGGAGTTTCAACCGTTGTTGCGACAGGCGTTGTCGCTGCTACTGGTGGCTGCTGCGCCACGATAGGTGCTTGGGTTGCAGCAACTGAGGCTGCCGGCGTAGCGCTCGGCCGCTGATTCTTGGCCAGCTTCCCGTGTTTGGATGCAGGGGTTGCCTTGGTCCCCTCTTTAGCATTTTTAGGCGCATTCTGCGCTATCGTTATTGGTTCCACTGGTTTTGCTGGCTCGACTCGAACTAATGCATTCTCGGCCGGCGGGGCCGTGCCACTCGGAGCCAGGCCCGTTATTGGCACCTGGCCTTGCGGCCCAGCCGCGCCTCGACGGTATTGGGCGTAATGCATTTCGCTGCGCAACCGGCCCTGCTCTTTGAACAGGGGCCAGCCTGCTTCGAGATTCAGCGTCAGCGGCGGTTCGAGGCTAAAAGTGCCGGTGCCCCGAGTAACCGTGTAAGTTCCGTAAAGTAGCGGCACGGCTGTGATCATGATTCGCCCATCGCTTAATCGTTCCGCGTGAATCGCCGCCGAAAGATCGTGTGTCCGTTCAAGTTTAATTTCGAGACCGGGGGTCAGCGTTTGTTTCATCAACGGCAGCGCTTGTGCATCCGCGGGATAAACATGCTCCATCAGCACCTCGCCGTTATCGACCGCGGCCGTTAACGCCACCATTCCCGAAGTAAAAATATCGCCCGGCCCAAGTTCGCGCGCTTCCATGACAACATATCGGCCAACGAGATATGGCACGAGACCACGCACCTGCTGAAAATTGCGAATGTAGTTTCGGGCCAGTTCAGAATTGGCCTGGGTCAATTCCGCTGAGCCCTTATAGATGTAGCGATCGTAAAGTTGTTTCGGCGACAAAAATTCACCCGCCGGCGCCGCCGTTAG
>Ga0207684_10001294_pt1 | contig 27535 bp, 24 predicted proteins | sample KBSK5501metaG_FD_184342 | JGI IMG/M metagenome (GOLD analysis project Ga0207684, IMG submission 184342) | Corn, switchgrass and miscanthus rhizosphere microbial communities from Kellogg Biological Station, Michigan, USA - KBS K5-50-1 metaG... | ecosystem: Host-associated > Plants > Roots >...
CGATACGGCGAGAATGCAAGAACGACAAGGCGCTGTTCTATTCCGATTCGCCGTCTCGCGTTCCTCAGTTCAGGGCGGTGCCGGCGATGTCGGCGTTGTCGGCGTTAAAGAAACCAATCCCCCCAATAGCGGTCGATCCGAAGCACCTTGATCCGTTCGGCGCACTGAACGAATGCGTCGGCAGTCGCCAGGTAGCGATTCACTACGTCGATTGATCGAACCACTACATCGAAGTTTTCCTGCTGCAAAAGTCCTCTCTCGCGAACTTCTCCTAGACCTTGCAATAGTGATCGCTTCGGCTGGTCGAGCGTCGGGAATTCTTCGCGGCAATCGCCGGTCCGAAAACAATTTTCAAACTTCTCCAGCATTCGCACGAATTCCGCTTCCATCTCTTTAATTCGCGGCCGGATCAGCGCTTCCACTTGTGGTGGCGAATCCTCGCGTCTGCTCACCAACCTCCGCAGTTGAGCACCGACGCCCTGTAAGCCCAGGACCATTCGGGCCAACCTCTCTTTCTCTCGGATGGAATCGTTTTTGATGTGAATCAAGCGAGCAGCCTGCCTTGCTTCGACTGGGATAACGGTCAATCTCGTTTGCGTCTTTTCCGATACGGCGCCACTCGACAAAATCGTTTTTAGTCCGGCGATAATCTCAAGCAAATCGTCGCGCAGGATTTTCTGAGGAAGCACCGGCCAGATCAGACGCCCCACAACCGTTGCTATGGCAATCCCGGTTAATAGCCCAAGAAACGAGTTATAAATGGTTTTTGTTGGGACTGGCACCTGAGGATTCAGTGCCACAAAGATGCTGGTCCCCAATAATGCCAGCTGCATCCAAAAGTTGAGCCCTAGGATCCGAGCGGAACAAAAGCCATAAACGAACAAGATCGTAAACAGCGTTAGATTCATCACGCCGTAGTTCGCGAGAACTGGAGTGAGAAGGACAAGCGCAGCGAACGCCACTGCATACACCAGGCCGGCGATAATGAGACGTTGAAACACTCCTTGGTCAGCCGATGAGCCGGCCCTTAAAGCAATGCGACCCCCAATCGTGAACAACCAAGCGGACAAAGGAAGGGCGGTGGAACCGGGCGGGTGAATCCATCGCATCAGCAAAAAAGCGATTATGACTGAGAGCCCGCCTTTTAAACCAGTCTGTAACCAAAACCGGTCAATCTGAGGCACTAGCTGCCACTCTTTTTTGATCGGAGGAGGTGGATGTCCAACGCGCGGCAAACCCGTCATCATTTCCCGAACGATCTCTAAATCCTCTTTGATTTGCCGCAACGCAGCGAAATGGCCGAGAAAAGAAGTGCCAATATCAATAGGCGCCGAGACGATCGAACCATCTTCCCGCAGTTCAGTATATTTGGACTCCAACGAATCAAACGCTTCCGCCAATCGGCTGTTTGGGATGGGCTGGCCCGGCGAATGAAAGGCCTGGAGCATGCGGAACTCCTCGGAGATTGCGGCGACGAAACCCTCTGTTTCCGTCTTGACTCGATCCAGTAGTGGAGCCTCTGCCGGCAGCCAGCGCTCCAGTACAAGACCAGCCTGAAACAGGTTTACTAGTGCTGTGATTGCCGCGTTATAGTTCGGCAAGTGCAAACGGAAGTAGTTGCCTTCGCGCGCGGCGGATCGAAACAGATTTCGAAGCGCGCCCATCCTTTGCACAAACGTGGCCTTTATCCGTTCAAGGTCAGCTTCCGATGGAACGCGTTGATGCAGATAAGCGTCCATCTCCTTGCTGATGAACTGCTCAAGAGTCTCGAGGACTAAGCCGGTCGCGCCAATGAACTCCTCGCGAGCGTAGCGCGGCCACAGAATTGATCCGACCAGTAAAGAAGCCGCAATGCCGGCCAAGGTTTCGAGCGCCCGACTGATTCCAATCCTCCAGACATTGTTTGGATCAGAAAGCGCGTAAGTAACAACCGCTATCAACGTATTACCAACCAGGAAATACGCATATGGCGTTTGACTCGCCGGGAATTGGCCAAATTTGTAGGTCGCTATAGCGATGACAACGAAAACGATCGGTAGAAAAATCGTGGGCGCCGTCGAATAAGTCCCGACTACCCAGACGCCGAGGAGCGCGCCGGCGACTGTTCCGATAACGCGCATAATGGCCTTAATCGATGTAGCTCCCACATAGTGAGAGTTCATCATGACCATAACCGTCAGGATTGCCCAGTTCGCGTGATCCAGACGTATCAGCTGTGTCAGGTAGAGGGCCAGGATTCCCGCCATACCCAATTTGATTCCATATTGTACTCTCAGGTCAGAAAGAATCTCCCCAACAGCAAAATACTGATTTCGTTTCGACGGCGCAGCCTGGACCTGAGTAACCATCGCTGACAGCCAGCCTATTCCGCCTCGATCCTCCACTGCAATCTGGAACAGCACGGAAACGTTTGAGCAGCAGCCGAGCCTTTGCTAGGCTCGGCATGGCGGTGGCACAATCGCCCAAGATGCTTGCTCTGACTCTCAATCATCCTGAGCTTACGCTTTTCGGGCTGCTGGTTCCTTGGATTTTCGTTACCGGTCTTCTTGGATTTTTTATCGCCTGGCTGATCGTTTATATGATGGAACACACAGGGCTTTCCCGTAGGGTCTGGCATCTGCCGCTCTTTTTTCTTGCATTGATGGTGCTGATCACAAGCCTGATCGGTTTGTTCTTTTCTCCATGAAAGCGCGGCTGCTCAACTACCTCATCACATTGGTCCTTGCCGGGCTGGCAGCATGGGCGGCCTGGACTCTCTACCAGCGCTATGTCGAAAACCCCTGGACTCGTGATTGCCAAGTCCGGGCGAATGTGGTCGGTATCGCGCCTAGGGTCTCCGGTCCGATCATTCGAATTACCGTCCGTGACAATCAACAGGTGAAACACGGCGATCTGCTCTTCGAGATTGATCCTCAGGACTTTAAGGCCGAGGTGGATGTGGCCAATGGCCAACTCCTTACCGCGGATGCAAACTTGAAACAGAGCCGGCAAGATATGGCGCGGCAAACCGATCTGTACACTAAACGCGTCTCATCGCAACAGGACTACCAGAATGCTCAGGACAAGCTCGAAGCCGCCGAAGCCGCTGTGGTTTCGGCCAAGGCAAACCTCGATCTGGCCAAGTTGAAATTGGAATACACGAAAGTGTTTGCGTCTGTCGATGGCTTCGTCACGAACATGAACGTAAGCGTCGGCGCATATGTGAATGCCGGTTCACAGTTGATGGCATTGGTCGATGCAAACTCTTATTGGATCGCGGCCTACTTCAAAGAAACGCTTCTGTCCCGAATCCACAAAGACCAAAAGGCACAGATCACTATCCTGGGCCATGAACAACAACCGTTTCAGGGCATTGTTGATAGCGTAGGCTGGGGAATCTTTGTTCAGGACGGCGCAGCCAGTAACACTACAGGCTTGTTGCCTTCGGTCAGCCAGACAGTCGACTGGATCCGGCTCCCTCAACGGTTCCCGGTGCGAATCCGCGTCGATGGCACCCCACCAGTCCCGTTGCGTATCGGCCAAACTGTATCGGTTGCCATGGAACCGATAGGAAAATCCTCTGAACCGATAACTCAAGTGCGCTAGCGCTTCCTGCGGAAGCGCTAGGGTTTCGGTTTTCAGTTTTCAGTTTTCAGTTGATAGGACCTAGAGGACCAACGGGGCCAATAGGACTGATTTGAGGTCAAGCGCTGGTGGCTGCTGTCTCACCTCTCACCTCTCACCTCTCACCTCTCACTTCTCACGTCTCACGTCTCACCTCTCACTTCTCACCTCTCACGCCCGTTGACGGCGTTCCTTTACGCTTCACCGATCACAGCTTAAGTTCGGCGTTCGAACCCTATGCACACAATTCCGACTCGAGCCGAAATTCCTGCCTCCGATACATGGGATCTGGCGCGTCTTTTCCCGAACGAAAAAGCCTATCGGGCTGCCTTCGAAGAGCTGAAGGCCTCATACCACAAAATGACTGAGTTCAAAGGCCGCCTAGGAAAATCGGCAAAAGATTTGCTCGAATGCCTGGAACAAGAAAAATCGCTCGATCTTCGGGCTGAAAAATTAGGCCATTACGCCTCACTCAAGAATTGCGAAGACAGTTCCAACAACGAAAACCTGGCCCGGCGCGCCGAGCTCACTAACCTTTTCACCAAAGTTCGAGAAGCGACATCTTACATCAATCCCGAGATTCAACAGATACCCGATGACCTCTTTCAGCAGTTCGTCGATGATCCCTTGCTGGCTGAATGGCGAATCTCGCTCCTGAAACTTCGCCGATATAAACCGCATACCTTGTCCGAAGCGGAAGAGCGCCTTTTGACGCTTGGTGCACCAGTCATTCGCGGTCATTCCGACACCTTTAACCAATTGACGAATGTCGACATGAAGTTCGGGACCATCGTCGACGAACAGGGACGCGAGATGGCGCTTTCACAGAGCAGCTACATCTCGTTTCTCCACCGACCGGAACGCACTCTCCGGAAAACGGCGTTTCATCAGTTCTACCAGGAGTTCGACGATCACAAATACAGTCTCGCCTCCACCCTTTCTACGTCTATCCGCGCAGATGTTTTCTCTGCAAAAATCCGTAACTATCCTTCGGCACGGGAAGCTTCCTTGTTTCGTGATGATGTCCCTGTTTCGGTTTACGACAATCTGGTTGCCACCGTCCGAAATCATCTGTCGGTGCTCCACGACTATTACGACCTCCGAGCCGAGGTTCTGCGGCTGGACGAGATCCGCACCTATGACACGTTCGTCCCACTTGTCCCAAAGATTTCGAAGCACGTCAGCTTCGATGAAGCAATGGACAAGGTGATTCATGCGCTTCAGCCTCTGGGCACTGAATACACAGACACATTGCGCAGCGGGTTGAACTCCAGATGGGTCGACCGGTACGAAACCAAAGGGAAACGCAGCGGAGCCTTCTCGTCATCAAGCTACGGTAATCCCCCCTACATCCTGATGAATTACCAGAGCGACGTCTTTTCTGATGTCTTTACGCTGGCGCATGAAGCGGGACACTCAATGCACAGCTGGTTTTCGCAGAAACACCAGTCTTTCCAGGATTACCAATACCCAATCTTCCTCGCTGAGGTCGCGTCAACGTTCAACGAAGAGCTCCTTACTCACGATCTTCTTCAGAAGGCAGATGATCGGAATATGCGAATCTACCTCATCGATCGCCAAGTCGAAGACATTCGGCAGACTCTGTTTCGTCAAACTATGTTCGCCGAGTTCGAGCAAAAAGTGCACGAAATCGAGGAAAACGGTGGCCCGCTAACGCTGGACGTTTTTCGCAGCGTTTACAGCGAGCTATTGCAAAGCTATTTCGGCCCGCGGTTTACGATCGATCCGGAGCTCAGCATCGAATGTTTGCGGATTCCGCATTTCTACTCGGCATTCTACGTATACAAATACGCTACCGGACTTGCGGCTGCCACTTCGCTCGCGCAGCAAGTGCTCAACGGCAGCGCCGAGCCGTACTTGCGATTTCTGAAATCCGGTGGATCAAGATTCCCAATCGAGACACTCCGCGACGCCGGCGTAGACATGGAATCGCCCAAACCGATTGAGCAGGCACTGGCCCTTTTCGCCCATCGTATCCGCGAACTCCGCGAATTGCTGCTCTAGGCGCGAGCCTTCAGCTCGCGGTTGCCGGTTTACCGTTTTCAGTTTTCGGTTTTCAGTTCGATAGGACCAATAAGCCTGCCGCACGGGGTGCAATCGCGACGCCACCCCGGTCACACTTCTCACCTCTCACGCCCGCTGTCGGCGCCTGTCCGCCGGCCTGTCCACCGTAGCCTCGGCGAAGGTGGAAGCCTTGGCCAAGGCGGATGACGGCGTTGTCGGCGTTTCCGGCGTTTCTCCCCTATCCAGCGTTAATCAGTTCCGCAAACCGCGCGAGATCGATATTCCCACCGCTTACCAGAATCCCGACCCGGGCCCCTTTGAACGGGTTATCATTTTGCAAAACAATCGCGGCGGGCAAACAACCTGTTGGTTCTACGATCATCTTCATTCGCTCGGCAAAAAAACGCATTGTCCGAACAAGCGCTTCATCGGTCGCGGTCAGAATATCGTGAACATAACGCTGGATGATCGGGAATGTGTGATCTCCTACACGTGTGGTTTGAGCTCCATCCGCAATGGTCTTCGGTACAGGGATTTCGATCGGTCTCCCCTCTCGGAAGGAAAGTTGTCCATCGTTTCCGGCTGCCGGTTCGACTCCGATCACCTTGCCTTTCGGACTCAGCGCAGCGGCCGAGAGTGAAGTGCCCGCCAGCAACCCCCCTCCGCCCATCGGCGTCAACAGATAATCCAGTTCGCCCACCTCTTCGATCAATTCCTTCGCGGCTGTACCCTGACCTGCGATTACATCCGGATGATCAAACGGCGGAATCAACGTCATCCCACGCTCTTCCAAAATTTTCGCTGCAATCGCTTCCCGGCTTTCTTTGTATCGATCGTATCGGATTATTTCGGCACCATACCCCTGAGTTGCTTGTACCTTCACCGTCGGGGCATCTTCCGGCATCACGATAGTTGCATGTAATCCTTGCAGGCGAGCAGCCATAGCAATCGCCTGCGCATGGTTGCCCGAAGAAAACGCAAGCACACCTTTCTCTCTCTGTTTCAACTTCGAGATCGCGTAATAGGCGCCTCGAAACTTGAAGGCGCCGGCTCGCTGAAAGTTTTCACACTTAAAAAACAGCGTCGCGCCGGCGATTTCATCCGCAGTCTTTGAGGTCAAAACCGGTGTCCTGCGGGCAACATCACGCAAACAGTTCGCAGCCTCTAAAACGTTCCGATAAGTTGGCAAATCCATTAGAGAGTGTGAGTGCGAGTGTGAGTGTGAGTCAAGTGCGCCCGGCTTCGCCGCGCGGTTCACGGTTTTCGGTTTTCAGTTCGCGGCGTTCCCACGCGTTCACGGCGCTCCTTCCCTGTCACCTCTCACTTCTCACTTCTCACTTCTCACGTCTCACGTCTCACTTCTCACTTCTCACGTCTCACTCCCACTAGCACTCACACTCACACTCACACTCACTCACACTCTCTTCAACGCCTCTGTAAACAACAGGTGCGACCGATGCGCCTCCTCCGGTGTGGCGCAATAAAATGGCTGCTGCATTTTTGGCCGGCCGTTTACCAATTCATCACAAAACGCTGCCCACATTTGCAAAACGCTATCCGTGAATCCGAACTCGAAAATGTTGGCAGTGATCGTCGGATACGCGCTTTGATACCCCAAATCAATCTGTTGCCACGCTTGAATACCGCCGGATTGGTATTCCATGACGTGCAATGTCTTGGGATACTTGGTGGAATAGGACATCGATCGCCGCATACCGATCACGCGCAAGAACCAGGTGTTTGATTCCCCAGGAGCAATCCGTTTGGTGTGAAACGTAATTGGAAACCGGTTTCCGGCCGCCTCGACCTCTCCTAAAACAGTGGCGTTGTCCCAGGTACGGCACTCAACTTTCCCTCCTTTTCCGTCTGGTCGCTCTCGGACCAGCTTGGAGAGCTGGGCATGCACATTCTGTGGATACCAACCAAATCGGAACGGAACATGAACTACATGCATTCCCAGATCTCCCATGCACCCGTATTCGCCGTTCAATTCGACCATTCGCTTCCAGTTGATCGGCTTTTCCGGATCGAGATCCGACGAATGCAAAAAACCGTTCTCTACTTCGATGATCGGGCCAAAGTCATCCTTCATGAGAGAGCGAATGATCGCGATTGCACCAGGAAAAAACGGAAACTCAGACGCGCAGCGCACCAGTGGCTTCGGATTCTCCGCCAGCGCTTCCATGATTTGCTGATTTGCATTCAGATCGATGCCGAATGGCTTTTCACCGAGCAGATGTTTCCCGGATCGGATGATATCAGCATATAGCTGTGCATGCAGATTGTGCGGAACCGCGCAATAGATTGCGTCGACATCATCGCGTGCCAAAAGCTCCTGATAATCTTCTGTAGCGAAATTGATCGTTGGCACACTGGCTTTAAACCAGTCAAAGGCCTTCGGATTCGAATCACATATCCCTACCAGCACCGGTCGCGCATTGAGGCTGGTCAAGTGAATCCAGCGCGCCGCCGCGCTAGCAAACTCGCGCCCCATTAGCCCCAACCCAATGATCCCAAAACGAATGTCGGTTGGCATGCTCTATTTTGCCCAAAGACTGATCAAGCGGAAGAAAAAGAAAAAGCCGCCCAAAAGTCACAGCGCGGCCAAGCCGCCACCAAATCGTCCCTCGTCGGTCTCGATGACGTGGACGAGGACGAGGACGAAAACCCGCGATCTCTTCGAAAAGTTGCGTGGATTGATCGCTCTTTCAGACTAGGTTTAAGCTCGTGCCCTCGGCGCAAGTCTTCGGCACGAAAGCTGCTCGTGATTCTTCCCCAATGAACGCAACGGTTATGAGTCCCGTGAACCCTTCTGAACACCATAAACTGTTGAGGCCCATCGACGGGAACAGGTGCAATCCGAAGATTGAGCACAATCCCGCTCCGCGCGTTGTCGACTGGGGCATGCCGGAAGATGTGCACGCGGGAGACTTCACGTTCTCCGTGATCGAATCGGCGCTGTCAGTCGGCGCGTCTGATATTCAACTCACTCCGCTCGATGAATCGAGCGAGGTCAGTGTCCATTTCAAAATCGGAAGCGATTTCATTCTTCAAGCGCCGATGACCCAAATCCAATTCGGATTCATCGCAATCTTATTGGCCCACATCGCCAACCCCTCCGGCGACGACAATCGTTACGTGGCACCCGATGGCACTCCATACTCTCTTCGCTTCTTCAAGATCCGCCTACTGGACAACCACACAGCACTGCGGATCCACCTTAACGTAGCGGACTAGCCGCGCTTACCCCGAATGCTTTCGGGGTTGACCGTCTACGGTCGACCGTCCACCGTCGACCGTTCAGTTCCGGGCGTTCACGCGCGATCTCGAGCACCGCACCCCTCTCACCTCTCACCTCTCACCTCTCACTTCTCACGTCTCACCTCTGACTTCTCACCTCTCACCTCCGACAACTGGCGGGCCCGCACAACCGGTACCCGCCAGCGAGAGCAATAGGTCCTCAGTGAACCTTCTTCAGCGGTCCCTCGATATCGGGGAACTCACTGGTGTTCAGCACTTGGAGACCCGCATCATGCTCTCCATTGAAAGGGGTCACCGTACCCGGGCCACCAGCCTTTACAACATCCTTCGGATTGTTGAACCACAGACCTAGATGATAGGTCTGTACCGGATTTGTCGCTGGATTTTGCTTTGCATCCTGAGTGCGCTCCGGGTCGTGGAATGGATCCGCCGGAGCAGGCGCAACGCCAGGCGCAACGATAAACGTTTCTATGCTGAAACGTCCGATGAACTCGCCATATCCCACACCGTCCTTGTTAGTTTCGATATCCCCTTGGTACCATGACAGACCAAAAGGCTTGTTCGGCACTTGGATCACGAAAAGGTCAAAGTCTGTATTCGGTGGTAGCCCCCAAACCTTTACCTTCATAATTTCCACTGGCCCGACTGACTCGATCCTGACACGCCCATGAGCATGCGGGGCTACCTTTGGAAATGCGGCAAGCCCCGGTGAGCGAACCATGTCGAACGTCACCTCGTTTTCGTCGTTTACACATTCCGTACCGACTCCCTGCCCAAAAGCAACCCCCGACGATAGAAGGCTCAAGGCAAAGAAGCCGCCAATTAATAGCTTCGTCTTGCGTATGTTAGCGATGCTAAATGATTTCATTGTTTCCGTTGTTTGTTAGCCCCCGGGCCAGACAATCGGAGCGAGCGTCGCGCGCACTACTCCTTTCGGGTACTTGCCCGCGCGCACTCAATCAGTAGATAGCCTGATTTCTCAATTTTTGAGGTAATGCCGTTCGAGAGCCTGTTAATTGCGAGGCCCCCATGGCCGCGCTAAGTGCGATGATCGGCGTCCTCTTAAACCAAGGACAATGCCGATGGGGAACCACTTCGATGCCTTTAGCGCATCAAGACTCGAAATCCGCCACCTGCGGTATTTTCTCGCAGTGGCGGAAGAGGGGCATTTCGGGCGGGGTGCCAAAAGAGTCCATGTTGCACAGCCCGCTATCAGCCGGCAGATCCGCCAGTTGGAAGAGGAACTAGGCGTTCAACTTTTTCGACGACTCCAACCCAAGGTGCAGTTAACAGGCGCAGGCCATTGTTTTCTGGAAAAGACTCGGTTGTTCTTGAAAAATCTGGAACTGGCAGTTGAAGAAATCCGTCAGATTAGTCGCCTTAACATAGGCCGAATCCGGGTTGGCTACGTTGACATGGCTTTCTATTCCGGCGACCTGCCTGAGAAAATCAGGCGATTTCAGAATCAAAATCCTGGTATCGACATTGAGCTTGTACCCCACACATCGGTTGAGCAAATCGAGTTACTGCAGACAGGTAGCATTGACCTGGGACTCGTCTACCAGGAGCCGTCTCCGTCTCAAAACCTCAACAGCCGCAAGCTCTCGTCGGAACCTTTGACTGTTGCCGTTCACCACAGCAACGGGCTTGCTTGCCGCTCGTCGGTTTCCCTTTCTGAGCTAAGGGACCAGTCTTTTGTCTGGTTCAACAGAGCCCAGAATCCTGCACTTTTTGATTACATTGATGAGGTCTGCCAGCGTTCCGGACTCCGCCGGCGAATAATCCAGAATGGAGCCAACGATCTGGCACAACTGGCGTTGGTTGCCGCGATGGTAGGAATTACCTTTAGCCCCCTCTCAGCAAGCGTTACGAAACCGGCAAATGTTTGCTTGGTTCCGCTGCGAGACCGGCCTCTTCAAATCAGTCTGTACGCCGCGTGGCGAAAGGACGATCTGATTGCGCCAATCGCTAAAGGCCTGTTACACGCCCTTTTCGAGGCCTGAAGTAATCTACTAACCCTTTCTCGCTGCGTCCGACCCCGTTCGATCCCGTTCGATCCCGCTCGATCCCGTTCGATCCCTTTCGATGCCGCTCGATCCCGCTCGATCCCCTAGCACGGCAGCACCACCGTAAACACCGACCCCTGACCCTCTCCACTCACACTCACACCCGCACTCGCACTCTCCGCACTCGCACTCTCCGCGCTCACCTTCCCTCCATGCGCTTCGACCACCGCTTTCACCAGACTCAACCCTAAACCCAATCCTCGCTGGCTGCGGCTCTTGTCGCCGCGGTACAACCGGTCCCAGATTCTCGGCAGTTCCTCCGGTGTTATCCCCATCCCATTATCTTCAATCGTCACACAAACACTCCCACCTTCGCTAAAGCTACGGTGGGCAAGCCTGGCTTCCGCCTTCGCTAGAGCTTCCGACTTCGCCAAGGCTACGTCGGACAAGACGGCGGACAGGCCTGGCTCCTGACTCCTGGCTCCTACCCGGATCCTGCCTCCTTCTGGCGTGTACTTGACCGCGTTATCGATCAGGTTCGCTAACGCTTGCCGGACCCGGTTCGGATCGATCGTTGCCTCACAAGGGCCCTGAAAGTCGGTTGTGATTTCTATGCGCTTCTCTTCGGCGATCAAACGATAGATCTCCAACACTTCTTCCAGAAGCTTCGAGACAGAAGTCTTAACTCGACGGAGACGCATCATCCCATGTTCCGCTTCAGTGACATCCATTAGCGTGTTCAACATGGTCAAAACTCGCTCCGATTCTTCGACACAATCCGCTAACGCTTCCCTTGGGTTTGCGCCATGCTGCAAAGCTTGTTCCGCAGCGCCTCGGAGGCGAGCCAGCGGCGTTCGTAAATCATGCGCCACATTATCGAGCGCTTCGCGCATTCCGCGGATCAATGACTGATTCTTCTCCAGCACTCGATTGAACTGCCTGGCCAATTCCGCCAACTCGCTCTGCGCCTGCGTCTCTGGCACACGCTCAGCCAGGTTTCCGGTGTTGATAATTGAGCGTGCAGTGGTCAACACCTGGCGCACCGGCGTTGTCGCTCGATGCGCAAAAATTGCGCCACCGACCAGCCCAAGCAGAAGCGTGGGTACAATCACAAAGAGAAACGATGTCAGAAACGGTCCGAGCAACGTTTCGCGCCGATTCATACTTCTTCCAACCTGAAGGACAGAACCGTCGCTCAATTGCATCGACGCAATCATGAAATCGGTTCGATCATCTTTCGGAATCCGCAACCACGGCGCGCGCTGGTTGACCTTTCTATCGAGGGTGTTATCGACCTGACCCCAATCCGGCGGTAACGCCAGTATCAGAGCGCTTCCGCCATCGCCGACCACGCGGACAAAGAACGGCCCTTCGTGCTGCGAAAAATCGGTGCGATGAACCAGGTCGCTCAGTGCCGGCAGCCCGCGACTTTCGTATACTGCCGCGCATTCCTTCAAACGAGCCTGGATAACCTCCTGTTCGCTCTGTTCAAGAAACGAGCTGAGCAGAAAATAGAGAAGCGCAAAAAGAATGATCGCGCTTACGGTGAAAACCGCGGCGAACCAGAGGCTGAGCCGGATCGCGAAGATGTGCCAAAGACCGCCACCGGTCATGATTTTTTCACGAGATAACCCACACCACGAATTGTGTGGATCAGTTTGTTGGGAAACCCTTTGTCGATCTTCGATCGCAACCGGTGCATCAAAACATCCACCACATTCGTTTGCGGATCGAAACTGAAATCCCAGACGTGTTCCATGATCATCGTTTTTGTGACCGGTCGTCCGGCGTGGCGCAACAGCAGCTCCAGTAAAGCAAACTCCCGTGGTTGCAGATCAATTTTCTGATTGCCACGCGTCACTTCCCGGCTGAAAAGATCCATCTTCAGATCACCGACCGAAAGATGCGACGGCTCGGCGGTCTGGGTTGCGCGCCGGATCAACGCCTGCAAACGGGCCAAGAGTTCTGAGAACGCAAATGGTTTAGTCAGATAATCATCGCCACCCGATTGCAAACCGAGCACGCGATCGTCCACGGTCGCCCGCGCGCTCAGAATCAATATTGGTACCGACACTTTCTTCTGCCGAAGCTGCCGAAGCAGGGAGAGTCCATCCAGTTTCGGCAACATCAGGTCCAACACCGCAGCGTCGTAGCTTACCGATAACGCGAGGTCTAGCCCTTGCTCGCCATCCGATGCGCGATCGACCGCAAACCCATTCTGCTTCAGACCATTTACGACAAAAGAAGCAATCTTGTCGTCATCTTCGACCACCAGCACGCGCATCGCCCCAAGATAACAGATCTGATCCGCGTGTGGTAGGTTCCGTATCCCAGCGGGAGCTGAATCCATAAGCCGTACTCCGTTTGCCGGCGTTAACCTGGAGTTTATCCGGGTCCATCACCGATAGGGTGCCGGCTGCCGCGCCCCCGGCACGCCGGCACCATCCCTACAGTTGTCGGCGTTGTTGGCGATGCCGGCGTTAAGGATCGCGCCTTAGCGCGATCCTTCCTGTACCGTCAGATAATGGACCCCACCCTGGCCACCGTTTGGTCCCTTACTCCATACCTTCAGCAACGTTTCGTTTCCCTGGATATGTTTAGTCTTGGCAACCGCTTCTTCCGCATTCTTCACCGGCTCACGATTGATCTCCACGATCACATCACCTTCTCTGAGCCCAGCTTCATAGGCTGCCGAACTTTGATCAAGATCGGTCACTACTGCTCCCTGCACCTCACGCGGGACCTCCAGTTCCTGGCGAATTTTTCCATCCAGGTCCTGCACACCAACACCCGCAAGGGCTTCCTGATTATCGGAAGACTGATCACTATTGTTGTTATTTCGCGCAACGCGCTCCTTCGGGAAGTTCCCAAGCGAAACATTGAGTGTCTGCGTTTGCCCGTCGCGGCTGATCTCCACAGGGACCGAAGAACCAGGAGCTGTTTCGGCAACGTGTAACTTCAACTGGCTAGAGTTTTCGACCGGCTTGCCATCGAACTTCTCGATCACGTCTCCACTCTTGAACCCTGATTTGTCTGCAGGGCTAGACGGTGTGACATCGCCGACCAGCGCTCCGGTTGAATTCTTCAACTTGAAGGCCTGAGCCAGTTCAGGTGTGACATCCTGAATGCTTACTCCTAAGTATCCGCGGTCAACGCGGCCCTTCGTCACCAGACTATCGACGACCCAACGGGTCAGATTTGATGGGACGGCAAAACCAATGCCCATATTACCTCCCGTACGAGAATAGATGGCAGTGTTGATACCGACTAGTCGCCCTTGAGTATCCACCAGCGCACCACCGGAGTTGCCCGGGTTAATCGCAGCATCGGTCTGGATGAAGTCTTCATCCATCTGACCGAAGGCTTGACGATTCTTCGCGCTCACAATGCCTTTGGTCACGGTCTGACCGATCCCAAACGGATTACCGATCGCCAGCACGACATCGCCGACCTCAACCTTATCGCTGTCGGCCAAAGTTACGGCCGGCAGATCGTTGGCATTGATTTTCAACAACGCCACGTCGGTTTTTTCATCCGTCCCGATAACCTTCGCAGGGAATTGGTGGCCATCGTTCAACGCCACACGGATTTGGCCTGCGTTGTTTACCACGTGGTTGTTCGACAGGATATAACCATCAGTCGAAAGAATCACCCCGGAACCGAGCGCATGCTGCGCTTGCCCACCACCAAACGGCATGTTCGGGACCCCGCCATCCTCACCAAAGAATCGCCGAAAGAAATCCAGATCCGACCGCGAAGGCCGGTTATCCGGTTTGGTTGTGACGAAAATTTTAACGACGCTCGGCGCCACTTTTTGGACAATGGGCGCGTAGCTCATCGGTTGTTTTTCGTCCCGGTTTACCGGCGCGTTATCTACCTTGAGATTGAGCGACGTTCGTTGGGAATCCCCATTGGGGGACAGCGCGATGGAGGATCCCACCATTAGCAGGGCCCCAGCAACCAGCGCCGCTCCCGTCGCTATGATTTTTGATCGATGCATTTTCATAGAGAGAAATTGGTTCAAAATTTCTATAGGCAACGTTTACCATTTGCAGTTCGCAGAAAGCTTTCCCCAACATTACAAAAGTGTAATTCTAGGAGGAGACAGGAGACAGAATACAGGAGACAGGAGGATGAGAAGGGGAGCTGAAGAAACGGCGAGACGGCGAAGGATCCCATGCAAGACGCAAAAGTTTTGATTAGAAACAGGCGGCGGCCATCGCTTGGCAGCATCTTCACTAGCACTAGCACTCACACTCATCAGGGTTCCAAGTCAACGTCTTCGAGTTTTGAATACTGGATCTCGACGTCCCCTGATTTATCGAGGTGCGTTGCTTTCGACGGATCGACATAAGTGTAGACTGCAAGCTTGCGATCGGTTAACCATGCTACTCGGATCCGAATCGGCCGTTCGTAAGCAAAAATATTCCCTCTCCCCTCCGGTAACTGCCGATCTATCGGTACAATCGATACATTGGTCGAAATTGGCTGATCTTCTGAGCAGATCCGCCGAAACGCCACCGCTTTATATTTTCCGTTGGGAGAAACCGCCTGCGTATCCAAGACATTATGGCATGGAGGCGGCTTGTAGCATGCGGTCGGCAAGGTCAATGCCAACAATGCCATCAGCGCCGACACTGCCAGCAACCTAAGCCGTGAAATGTGCCCCGTAATCCATCCAAAATGTGCTCGGCGACCTCGCCTCATCCATCCCGACTACAATGAACCCAAACCAACGTCAATTGAGTGCGAGTGTGAGTGCTAGTGCTAGAGGGTCTCCAGTCTCCTGTCTCCTGACTCCTCTCACCTTTCACCCCCCATCGCCGTCTCTCCCTCGTATTTGTCGGTTCTCGGCAATCTCGTCGTTCCCGCTCGCTCCCGGCGTTTCCGCCTCCCGACTCCTTCTCCTATTAAAGAACACCTGACAAATTCCTTTCATCCGAGTCAGAACATAGTAAACCGTCTGGCTCCGGGCCCGAACCAATTCTCCGCCCACGATCTTCGGCACGAAATCGCCAGGCACATTCAGCACCTCCTGAAGCGTCGCTTCCTGCAAGCCGCGACAAAGAATCGATGTCATCGCCTTGGTAAGCGTCTGCACCTGCGGTCCAAGAGCCACCCGAAAACGCACGCGGTCCTCGCCATCAACTTTCAAAAATACGCCAACCGTATCCGTACATTCTTCATCTTTGCGAACATCCTCAAGATCGAACGTTTCGCCATCCCTCGGCCGCCATTTCGGCGCTTGATCGGCATAAGAAATCAGCGCCTCGCGCTTCTCCTGATCGGGCAACGATTCGAATAAAGAAACAATAGTTTGAAGACCATTCGGATACATTGGACGAACACCCTACAACGACGATCCCCCGGAATCAAAGGCTCCAGAGGGGTCTGCGTTTCGCCTTTCGCGACTTCGCTGCATACCAGTTCAATCCCGCCTGGCAAAGATGGAGGCAGGCCCCGAAGAGAAGCTCAGCCACAAAGAACACTGGCTCCTGACTCCTGAATTCCAGCGTCTAGCTCTTTCTCAGGTGCGCCAGTTCTCGAGCTTCAGCCCTTCGATCCGACCGAACTCGCGAACGTTGGCGCTAACAAGTGTGTACGCAGAAGATATCGCCTGCGCCGCGATCAGAAGATCGTAAGGACCAATCGGCATACCTGCGTTCGCCAGCTCGGCTCTCAATCGCGCCGCCTCCTTTGCTGCTGCAAGGTCGAATAGGACCAGATCAAGAACACTCAGGAATCGACTGACTTTGACTGCTTCACGGGCCGGATGCCGGGTGAAGCAGGTGCCTGTGTAGAGCTCAAAAACGGTAACCGACGAAACGCGGCAATCGTCGGGACTCAATGCTTCCATCCTGTTTCGCACAGAAGCAACACCTCGAAGCACATCGACGCAGGTATCAGTATCAAGAAGGAACATCGCCTAATCAATACTCTTGACCGGCGGCATCTTCGGTTGATCAGGTCTGCGAAATGATGGATCGCCGACCCGGATAGCGTGAAAAAAACGTCGCGGCCAGAGCTTCTTCTCTTTCGGAATCAGCACAACCCGAACCCCTTCGCGCGCGACATAAACTTCCGAACCTTTGAATCGAAACTCCTTTGGCAACCGCACCGCTTGCGATCCTCCGCTTTTGAAAAGCTTCGCCACCTTCATGTATCTACAGTAGATACAGCCACTGAGGTGTCAAGCTTCTTCAGCCCGACTCTCCGTATCGCCCCATCGTCTCGCTTTTGGCGCGTTCCGATTCCCCCAACGTCTCCTCTTAACCTCAGCCAAGGAGATCGATTCACACCTCGTTTTTCAATCTGCCAAAGTGCCGATAGCGCTTCCTCGGGAAGCGCTCTTCCGTCCACCGTCTTCAGTTTTGAGTTTTCGGTTTTCTGTTTTCTGTTTTCTGTTTTCAGTCGCCGTTTCGCCGTCTCCTGGCTCCTGAATTCTAGCTTCGAGCTTCCAGCTTCAGCGTTCAGTTTTCCGCCTTCGTTAAACCCGTCGAGTTTCGGCTTCAAGGTTCCACCGTTACCAGCTCGTGAACCGCATCCCCGATCCGACTCATTTTCTCTCCTGCGATTGCGTGGTGTTCGTGCCGAAAAGCTCCCGACGCGGCAATAAATCAAGATTGCTGTAAAAACACTCCAAGCAATCTAACTAACTGTCTCTGCTACACATGGCAACCCCTACTACCATTGGGTACCTGAATAGTAAAAAAATAGTCGTCGGCCAACGCTTGCTAGTTCCGCCGATGATCCAACAACCTGCTACTATCGGGTTATTGGTCAAAAACCCTGTTCTGTTAAATGTAGCTATCACTGACCTGTATCAGATAACGGACAAAACATTCCATGGAAGGGTTTCGAAGGATCAACCATGAAAATAATTCACTCTATTTGCATCTCTGCAGCAGCGCTCCTGCTGTTAACCGTCGTCGGTCATACTCAGACCGTAATCAATTCTGTTCCTTACACAATCACCGCTCCCGGTAACTACGTTCTAGGCGCCAGCCTGACCTACTCCCTGAGCGGCACTGCTATCACCGTTAACGCGCATAACGTCACGATCGATCTCAACGGTCACTACCTATACAATCCGACGTTGGCAAACAGCGCATTCGCCATTCGCTCCGACAACAAAGGAAATATAACAGTCAAAAACGGTCAGATCATCGGCTTCTACGTCGGCGTTTATCTTGATAACACCACCTCTGGCCCCTACAATGCGGGCCATCTGGTCGAATCGGTGCGCTTGACGAATTGTGGATTCGGAATTTTTCTCACGCGAGGGACAACGAGCGTTTTCCAGAATAATCAAATCAGCACGACTCTGGCCAGCGGCACCGAGGGCATAGGATTCTTTAGCGGCGGTGGCACCCAGGTTAGTGGAAATGTAGTCTCCGGTTATTCCACCAATAGCGGAATTTCTTCTAACGGTGGCAATTACATCGATGGAAACACTCTTTCAAACTGCTCTACAGGCATCAGCATGGCCGCTAGCGATAAGTATCGGGCCAACACAACGTTCAATTGTACTACCGCTTTCAATGGCGGAACCGCCCTGTTTGCGGAGAACAACTGATTGACGAAAACATTAGCCACATAGAACACAGAGATCACAAACGCCGGATACCCGTTTTTTGAATAATTCTCTTTTTCTGTGTTCTATGTGATCTCTGTGGCTTTGCGGTCTTCGCGACCAAACATTCGACGCGATCCAAACGACCCGAGTCAGCGCTGCCGCGAAACAATTTGGAATTGAGGCCCCCGGCGCTTGCGTCTCGGCAGGCTAATCGGTGTCCTGGTGGGGAAAGATTACCAGCGCCAATGCTGGAGCCAGGCCACATGGCTAGCGGCGATAAATAGCGGGTCCGATACAACACTGAATTCCACTACGGCATTTAGTGGCGGAACAGCGCTGGAAACCGAGACCAATTGACCTTTGATCATCAGCCAACCACAGGGCGAAGATCCCTTCGAAGCCTCGCCAGAAGTTCTACGCCAATATTGTGAGAAGGAAAATCCTCGCCACGGGCGAGATCGTGGCCTATCTGGTAGCACGTGCTATCTTCGCTCGTTCTCGCGTCCAGCATCATCGGCAAGCACAGTCTTGCCTACTTTCTCGCTGCTGCGACAATTTACTCGGGACTGACACTGCGATCTGTCGTCCGCCACCGCGAAGCGCCAGCAAAGATGCTGGAGCGATATGGCTCAGGCAGGAAGATAACTTTTGTCGCCATAGTGATTTGGATCATTGCTCTCGTCTACACAACCCTTGTTGTTCAGTGGTCCCTCAAAGCTGGGCGCCTGGCGATGGACTCGGTGGCCGACGACGTCGGCTACCTCGCAGATGGACTCGCCCGGCTCACCATTTTACATCGGGACGGCCTCTGGGGAATGCTCCACTCGTACTGGTCCTCTCCGCCGCACAGCCCATGGGCTTCTGTGTCAGCGTGTCTCGGATTCGCCATTTTTGGAGTTCACGATTGGGGTCCATACCTGATTTATGGATTTCTTGTAGTTATTACCCTCTTCGCGGCCAATGAACTCCTGGTGCCGTCAAACTCGGTGAATCGAATTTTAATTTTGATTTCCATTCTCCTGACACCTCTCATGCTTAGAGCCGTGCACGAATTCCGGCCCGACTTTGCCGTTGCTCTGTTTGCCGATTTGTTTGCCTTGGCGACGCTTCGGTTAGCTTGCCTGCAACGAACGGTTGGTCACGAAGCAAGAACCCATTTCCTGGTCGGATTGTTGGCAGGAATAGCTTACCTGGCAAAGCCAACCTTTTTTACCTACACAACAGCCATTTCTATTGTCTCAATAGTTTTAGCGGAAATCTGTTACCGAATTTTTTCGAGTGATCGGCTACAACTTCGACTGACAGCTCAGCGGGTTGGCGGTATCGTTCTGGGGATTCTTGCGATAGCGCTGCCGTACTACTGCGTGCAAGGGAAAGGGGTATTGAACTACTTTTTGCAGAATGCTATAAGCGGCCCGGAAACAGATATCTGGAGGGTATCAGGCGGATTGGCAGAATCATTCCAGCTCTTCATCCTGGGACCCTACATGATTCAAATGCTGGGATTTTTCGGACCACTGCTGATCCTTTGGATCATATTAGGAATCGCATCCTCAATCATTCGAAAGACAGCGAGGCCGCTAGCGTTTATCATCTGCGGAGTAATCCTGACAACTCTGGCCGCATCGATCATTGTTCTCGGGCGTATGTCCAATATCTATTTCGGTCAGACATGGCAGCTCATGCTTTTGTTAGTGGGCGTATTCGCCATTGGGGAGGTTAGCCGTTCGGATCGAGTGAACATATCAGCGGTTGGAGCCTGCGCACTTTCTATCGCGCTCTGTTGTGCCTATCCTCCCACCAAAAATATTTGGGTGGTCTTCTCGGATTGCCGGAGCGAAACCAGTATCAACTACAGAGTCCTGAACACAATAATTGGTGCGGCAAAGTTAGGTTCACCGGTCTCGCACACTCCGTCTGTCTTTGCGACGTTCGCGGGAGATGTCTCCGCATACACACAGACCTGGATAGCCACGAAAGATCACATAGCAATTAAGTTATTTGACCTGCATCGGTCAGGAGTTTTCGAAACACAAATCGCACAGGCCAAAACGGCTGACTTTGTCGAAGTAGCGGACCCGGCATCCGGGTGGCTCTATCGCTGGTTGCCAAGCGGACCGCTCCAAGGATCGATTCTCGCTGCGCTACGGGCCGACCCATCATTTGAGGAACTCAATCCAATCGTAGGAAAGGAAGGCGTCCTCTATTTGTTCCGGAGAAAATAACCCTTCGGCCTAGTTCGACTATCTTTGGAAACCAGCACTAACACTCACACCCACACCCACACTCCCTCACCTTATCCCCGAAATCTCCCACAGCATTTCACGTTCAATCCCCTTAGGCAGAAACCAGAACGGCGGACTCATTAAGTCGGCGCACTCGCTCGCTAACGGCGATGCGAACTTTCGCAGCTCCTGTTCCAATCTCATGCGCTTGTTCAGCCACCATTGGGCAACGGGATGATCGGCGAGAAATTCATAGTGCCTCAAAACGTTGGGCGGCGAGTGACGCCTAACTACTTCCAGCAGTTCTTTCCATCGATTCGTTCCGCCGACACCTGATTTGTGTTCTGCGTGAATCCGATACCGCGAAAGTGTGCGATCAGTCGAAATGAAGCGACATAGTCTAGTCGCTCGCAAGAGCCAATCCCAATCGAACGCATAGTGTAAAGCATCATCAAGCGGGCCAACTTTTTTCCAGGCAGCACGCGTCCAAAAAACGCTGGGTTGATCAAGAAAATCGACGATCTCAAGCCTGGTCCGATCAAACTGCACCGCCGCCCGAACCTCACGCCGTCTGGTTCCGTCCCAGAACAGTTCGCACGAACCGTAACAAACCACCGGCTCCTCGATTTGATGACCCAATACCCGCTCAATCTCCTGAAAGGCGCCGGACACATAAAGGTCGTCGCTATTCAGCCAGCAGAAAATATCGCCGGTCGCTCGCTCAAACCCTTCGTTGATCGCTGCCGCCTGGCCGTTGTCGGGGTGCGAGCGCCAAAACGCCAGCCTGCCCGAATTCCTTTGAATGATCTCCAACGTTTCGTCCGTGCTGCCTCCATCAAGCACCATTACCTCCAGGTCGCCCCAGCCTTGTTCGAACACGCTGTTCAATGTCATTCCCAGAAAGCGGCCCTGATTCAGCGTAGGAATAACAATCGAAATTCTCAATGTAGCGGGTTCATTCTTTGGCGCCCGATTTTGCGCACCCTTCTGACTTTACCATCGGTTTCTTGTAGTCTCCGCGACTAAAGTACTTCTCCAACCAAACGTACAAACAAATAAAAAGATAGCGGCTGCCCATCTCTTTCATTTTCAGTTTGGCTTGTCCGACTCGTCTGTTGCGCCAGGTAATCGGAATTACCGTCCACGAGTAACCCCGAACGATCGCCTTTAATGGTATCTCCACAGTCAGATTGAAGTGCGGGGAGATAAGCGGTTGGCACCCTTCGATCACAGTCTTACGGTACGCTTTGAACGCGTTGGTTGTGTCGTTGAGAGAGATGTTGAAAAGGACCCGGAGGAACGAATTTGCCAATCGATTGACCCGCAGTTTAAGCCAAGGGTAGTCGATTGTTCCCCCTCCTTTCATGAACCGACTACCGAAGACACAGTCCCACCCTTCATTCAATTTCATCCAATATCGGACAACGTCGCGGCAATCGTCCGACTCGTCCGCCATCATGATGACCACCGCATCTCCAGCGACATGATCCAGTCCACAGGTAATGGCTCTGCCAAATCCGGGAGCTCCGCCATTTTGGATGGGTCGAAGCTCCGAAATTCGACCGCGCATTTCTTGAAGGATCTGCCAAGTTCGGTCACTACTGTTATCGTCAACGACTATAATCTCGTGTGGGATTTGACACTGTCGCAATTCCGACTGCAAGTGTTCAACGGTCGAGGCGATGCATCCTTCTTCGTCCCTTGCCGGTATCACCACACTCAAAAGGCACAGCGAGGCGCCATCGCCCGTTTTCAGGTTACACACGTTGTCCATCGTTCATTCCGAAAGGCCTTAAATGCCACAAATTCCAGTCCGGATCGGACCAGTGGAATGAAGTAACAGTGCGCGGAGAGTCAAGGACTGGTTATCCGTCGCGATTCAGGATATGTTCGGGCTCGCGCCTGTCCCCGGGGATGCCTAGAGTCCGTACCAGACAAAATTCCACCCCATAGGGGTACCAACACCGGTGCAATTGTCATAGCCGGCCTTGGCGTTGTAGTGTCCGTTGCCTCCGAAGACAATATCGCGAATGAACCGGTTTCCAGACGCACGAAACCCATTGTAGATTGGTTGATTCACCAGCCCGAGTCTCTGATGGCGTGCGGCCATTGCCTCGATTATGAGTGCGGCAAATTGGGGGCAGGCCCAAGAGGTCCCGTCGATCTCGTAACCTTGATTGGACATGAAATTGCCCTGAAACCATACGCTCGCGTTTTGAGCCGGAAAGGCCACGTCCGGCAGATTACGGTATGTGGTCGATGCCAATCCGGGGGTTCCGCTTTGAAAGCTTGGCAGTCGGTAGATAGAGGAAACTCCGCCCCCAGTAGATCCGACAGGGGGGTTGTTCCAAACTGAGTCGCCGTAGATCGATCCATTCGGATACGGCGTCAGGTTGGTGCCGCCTACAGCAACAACGTACGGGTCAGACGCCGGGCTTTCGACGTCTCCCGCATCACCCGACGAAGCACAAACTGTAATCCCTTCGACGGCAGCCTGTTGAGCAGCCGCATGAAATGTCGGGTCAGAGCTTTCTGATCCACCCAGGCTCAAACTGACAATCGGTGCGTAATTCTGGTACGCCAAGTATTGCATCGCTCTGTCAATGTCGGCGTCTGACATCAATCCGTTGTGACTCGGAATAATGTACAAGATTATGCTCGCTCCTGAAGCAAGCGAACCGATCGTTTCAAGATCTAGTGCGGTTTCGAGGCCCACCTGAGAGTCGACGTGCCCGACAATACCGCCGTTGATTGGAATCCGATAAATCGTGCCCCTCCTCGGGATCTGGTACTTGTAATAAAAGGCGTTTAGATCGCTATCGCTCACATCTGATCCCATAATTACGGCCACATTCCATCCGACCGCGTCGACCCCGTGTTGGACCGGGAAATCAAAAGCCTTCGCGATCACCACCGGGCCGATTCCACCACCCCAATCGAATAGAGGTCCGTTGAGTGCCGCAGGCGCTTTCGACGCCATTGGTCCAAAGGAGCTAGATGCGGAAGCTTCAGCAGTTTGAGACAAGCTTCTTGCCGCATTACGTGCTGCAGCAGTCATTACCTCGCGATGGACCATCGGGTGGTATCCGACAAATAAGTTGTTTAGTCTAAGATTCTTAACAATCGACGCCAGAGGCGCTGGCAAAACAGCAGGTCGGTCGTTTAGATAGCGTTCGCCGTAGCCGGCTTGGTTTACAGTGTGTATTTCTGTTTGAAAGTACCTTTCGATTGCCGCACTAGTCCCAACTGCGCGGACCAACACCTGATTAGGCGTTATATCCCTGATTCGAATTCCAGCTGCCTCCAGATTTGAACGCAATATTGCTACTTGGGCCGCGGTCGGGCCGAATTGTTCGTTGAATTCCTGAGAGGTAAGAAAGTGACGATAGTTGGGCGAGGCAGGGTCGTTCTGCTCTCGGATTAGCTGTTCGAGCCTGTCCTCGTTATTAAACGCTAGCGTGATAGTGATCTCGACTTCTTTGTCCGGCGCTCGCCGCCCCAGGTCTTCTCGCGCTACATCGGGTATCTTTTCGGCCGCCAATGCATGACCGGCACCTCGCGTTGTGAGAGGCTGGCCTGCGCACAGCATGGGAAGCACCACGGCGAGAATTGAGGAGAGTACTAAGGTGCGGGGTTTGGCGGGGTGCGACATCATAGTTTATAGTAATTCTACTATTTAGACGGCCAATACAGCCTTCAATTTAGCATTTTTAACCCGACCGAAACCGCCCCTCTTCTGCAAAGGCAATACCTACTACTTGGGCCCATTAAGTTGAACCCCTCGCACTGCCAAAAAAGCCGCGTACTTTTGGATAGTATAGCTCTTGCGACGTCCTGAGCACGGATAAGAGCGAATCGGGGCAAGCGGGCCAATCATTGACGCTATACGCCTCATGCTTATAGTGGGCGCCGGGGCCGGGCGAAGCTCGGGCTCCCGGCTAAAGTTGACAGGCCGAGCCAGGACGCCTGCGCTAAACAGTTCCGAACTAGAATGAAGATTTCTCTTAAGTCCGTGAAAGAGAGCCTGCTGGCTCGGGCGAGATTATGGATGTCGAACCCCGCCGCACCGGAACCATCGCTGGAGCTCAATCTGAAAGACGCAACCCTGCTAATCACCCATACGCAGGTTTCCAACCGGCACGGCACCGGGTCGCTCCTGAGCAAGATATTCGCGCAGGAACACCCTCTGATTGTTTTCTATTCACGCGATTACTTTCCTCCGAGCGAAATAGGCGACCTCACCCTTCACGTTCCGCATCATGAGACTTCATCGATCGAGGCGGCGAAGCCAAGGGTGGCGGCGCTGCTCGGTAAATCAACGATCCGCCGAATCTTCTGCGTGCCGTTCTATCCGGACGATGTAGTTTCCGCCCTCGCAGTCCATGAACTCACCGGTGCGCCGATCGTCAGCTACGTCATGGATGATCAGAATGTTTTCGCTGAAGGCATTCCCGATCCTCTGATGCAGGCCCTTGCTCAGGCATCGAAGCTGCGCTTTGTCATTTCCGAGACGCTGAGAGAAGCTTACTCGTCGAAATTTGGGGTTCCTTTCTGGATCTTGCCGCCGGTTGCGAGCTCGCAATACTTCGCTCCCGAGAAATCCGAACAACGCCCGAACAACCCTCCGAAGGGCGTAGTGATTGGCAACCTATGGAATCCAGAGATTGTAATGCGATTCCGCCGCACGATTCTGGAATCAGGTCTGGAAGTCGCCTGGTATGGCAACGCAGGCAAACCTTTTTATGAGCTTGATGCCGGCGAGTTAGCCAAAGAAGGCATCATTTTGAATCCACATCTGAGCGATGAACCGTTGGTGCAAGCGCTACGGACGTTTGATTACGCGATTATGCCAAGCGGACCTCTTGATGGGACCGACGCCTCGCACGACTGGCTGTTCAGGGCAAGCTTACCATCGCGGCTTATCTACTTGATGACCACGACGAATCTCCCGATTGTCGTTCTAGGTCATCCAGAGACGGCCGCATCAAAATTCGTTACCGACTTCGGTCTTGGCGCCTGCTGCGGATACGATGGACCTGGCTTTCGGTCGGCTGTACAAACAGTCACTTCGCCGGAAATCTCTTCAAAAATCAGGCGAATAGCGCGCGCGATGGCCCCAAGCTTCGCCAGCGAACCGGTAGCAGCGTGGGTATGGGCGTCACTCGAGAAAGGCACGCCTGCGGATGACCGTTACGAGCGGCTATTTTCGAACGGGGGTGCTCCGTTGGAAATCTGATTTCTCGCTCGCTCCGGAGTTTCTGCGAACATCCTTCTGTTCGGCCAATCTCTGAGGGCGGCCAGGCTCCGTCTCTCTCGAGGCCGGTCCAATTGGACTCCTTCGATTGCGCTGCTTACTCAACCAGGATGCAATCACGTTCCAGACCTTGTGAGCCGCAGTTAAAACAAATGCGCCCAATTCGAACTTATATCGGGATGCATGCCTCGACTCCAAGATCGACTGAATAGCCTCCGCGTTTTCAGTCGACGCTTTTTCGAGCTTTTTCATCTCCTTTTCCGCTTGCTGAGCCTGCCAACGAGCCCAGCCCAATTTCTGGGGAATATCGATCGCCTGATGCAACCACCAGGTATTGTTAAGACATTCCAGGAAACGAAAATACATAACCGCCTGATCAAGTTGATGATCGACTCTGACCGGCAATGTGACCTGGTAGCCGGAGATTTCCTCGGCCCTGTTTTCGCTTAACAAACTTTCGTAAATGGTATGCGTCGCATCCTCCCCGTAGCCCGTGTTTTCGACCAGATTTCGCGTCGGCGCGATGTGCACCTGCGAATGTTTCCAGCAGGTGAACATCAACTGATAGTCCCAAGTATCGATCTGGCCAGATTTGAGTCCTTTGTAGATTTCCAACCAATACTTCGCTTCGAGTTCAACCGGGCAGTGATTGCTAATGATTCGCTCCCAGTCACCGGGCGAACCGGTTAAATCCAACTCATAATTTTGCCAAGTCCGGCGCCAAGTCGCCCAACCCCAGATTTGAACATATTTTGAAAAGAAGTAGGGATCAGCGTGCCGAAGCGATCGAGGAAAAAACGCGTCGCCGGCGATTGTACCAACCTCAGGATTGTCGCGGAATCTGGCTAGCAAATCAGCACAGAACTGGAAGAAACTATCGCTTGGCAGGCAATCGTCTTCCAGGATTATCCCTTCCTCCTCGTTCTCAAAAAACCAGGTTATTGCGCTGCTCACGGCGCGGCCGCAGCCGAGATTCTGGTCTTGGAAACGAGTCTTCAGATCGCAAGGCCAATCGATCTCCTCAATCACTTTTCGAGTTTCGGCGCATCGCTGCCATTCCCCTTTCTTTTCAGGGCGCGGGCCGTCGGCAGCGACGTACAAGCGATTGGGGCGCTGGCGTCGAATCGTTTCAAACGCTTTCCGTGTCAGTTCAGGCCGGTTAAAAATTAAAAACAATATTGGAACATCCAGTCCCATCGGTTTCGTCCTCTCCGTCAGCAACAACTTGAACAAATAGGATATCAATCTTCCGATAGAGTCTAACCCTTTTATCGATCAACGAGTTCAAAGCATTGCGGAATCTCCCCTTGACGCCGCGTCCGGCCAGCGTACCCTGGGCCGCTCAAGGCAAATGGGTGCTTCCGTATAGCGCAAACCTGAACCCATGCAACACACAGAAAAGGTTATTCCGGCAAAGGATTATCACCAGGCTTTTGACTTGCTACTCCAAGTAGCTACAAGAGAGATCTCGGCACGATACCGGGGCGCAATCCTCGGCTTGTTCGCATCGCTGATAAATCCGTTAATGATGCTCGCAACTTACGCGGTCGTGTTTGGGTGGATCTTCAACGGTCATTACTACCTC
>Ga0207684_10001297_pt1 | contig 27504 bp, 23 predicted proteins | sample KBSK5501metaG_FD_184342 | JGI IMG/M metagenome (GOLD analysis project Ga0207684, IMG submission 184342) | Corn, switchgrass and miscanthus rhizosphere microbial communities from Kellogg Biological Station, Michigan, USA - KBS K5-50-1 metaG... | ecosystem: Host-associated > Plants > Roots >...
TAGAGGCTGTTAGGGATACCGTTGGCAAATTCAGGAAGCGGGGGCCAGACGCGCAAAGCGCGAGCGGCGTGTGGTCGAGGCGGGAACTGTGTTGAGCCAGTCGCTCAGGCGTGCGCGGTCGATCGCTGTGGCGGTCGCGACCTGCTGCAGGTGCGTTTTGTGCAGTCCCCGATAGCGCGCGCGCCGCAGTCCGAAGGCCCGCACCCCTTGTGAGAAGGCGCCTTCGATTCCCGCCCGTGGCGCGTAGCGCTGGGCGAACTCCCGCGTCTGCTGACGCGCTCGGCCCGCCAAGAGGACCTCATATTCCTCCCGTGCCTGCAGCGCGAGGCGGCGGGCACGCGTGCCGGTCGTGGAGCGCGTGGAGCGCGTGCAGCGGGGCCGGTCGGGACATGGCAGGCAGTCAGCTGGATCGAATCCGATGGGGATCATGGTGCGGTGACGGGCGCTGCGGGCCACGCGCCAGCTCATGCTGCACCGGCCGCGTGGACAGATGGCGCGGCGCCGATCCCAGTCGAGCTGGAAGCGCGCTGTGACGAAGCCGCCCTCGACACGCGCCTGCCATTGGTGGTCGGTATCGACCGGCCCGACCAGCTCGATTTGGTGCTGGTGCTGACTCTGGATCACGTTGTCTGCTCGGACAGAGCCGGACAGAGCCAGCGTCGACGAGGTGCTCCGCCGGCAGGCGGTGGCGCGCGGCCAGCGCATCCTGGATGGGAAGCAATTGCGCCACATCGGTGGCGGGGGCAATCGTGGTGGTCACCTGGATCACCAGGCGCGGCGCCTCCTCGTCGCACGTCTCGGTTCGGTGCACCTTGTCCCCCGTCCAATGCATCCCCCGCTTCGTGGCGAAGCGTGCCTCCGGCTCAGAGGGCGACTCGAGATGCTCAGTCGCTGCCGGCCCCGTTTTTGGGTCGCGCCACGCCTATTGCCCGTCCGCGTTCACGACCTACTCCTGCGCCCAGAGCTGCTGCAGCAGCGCGACCTCGGTGAGCGAGCGCACCGCCGCCGGGGTCTGTGGCTGGGCCAGCTGGGCGAGCAGCCAGGCGCCATCTGCGCCGACCTGTCGTGCGTACACCTCCCGCTCCGCCTGGCTGCGCGGCAGGCGGTCGTCCTCGCTGCGCCGCCCGTAGCGGTCGTACCAGCCCAGGGGAACACGTTCCTGCAGCCACTCGGGCGCTTCCTGGGCCAGCGCATTCAGCGCAGCGCGCAGCGTCTCCGCCACCCGCTCCAGCCGCGAGAGCACGCGGAGCGCTCCCAGCACATGGGTCGCGTCAGTGCGCTGCCGTCCCCGTGCTTTGAGCAAGCCTTTGGCCTGGCATGCCTGCAGCAGCACATCCAGCAGGCGGTGCTCGGCGGATCCCTGCACCAGCCGCGCGCGGAACTCGCACAGCACGCTGTAGTCGAACCCGGGGTCAGTCAGATCCAGCCCAAGCGCATATTTCCAGTCGATGCGCACGCGCACCGCTTCGGCGGCTTGTCGGTCAGAGAGCCCTTCAGCAACCTGCATGACCGTGACCAACGCCAGCCGCCAGGGCGGGAGCACGGGACGCCCTCGGGTGGCAAACAGATCGGCGAACTGCTCATCGGCGTAGATACTCCCCAGCACAGCGCGCATCTGGAGAGAGATGTTGCCCTTGGGCACTGCGGCGCGCGCAATGCGTATGGTCTCTTCTGGGACCGGGCTTACGGGCGTCGGATGCAGCGTCATGGCATACCCTCCCTCTTGGTACGCCTACTCTACACCCCTCGTTGCCCTCCACTGCTAGCTTGTCATGAATTTGCCAACGGTATCGTCTGTGTAGTCTGGATAGTCTGGATAGTCTGCGTAGTCTGGATGGTCTGGTAGCCTGGGATGAGACTACGCAGACCATAGAGACTACACAGACTATGGAGACTATGCACTTGAGTAGGTCCCGTCTCCGTTGGCGATCAGTTCACCACTCTTTGCCATCGCCATCACGGTGTTTTTGACGGTGTTGTGGTTGCGCCCGACCGCCTGCGCAATCTGTTTCGGCGTCGCCCTGCCGAGTGTTGCGACGGCGGCGAGAATTGACTTGCGCGCCTCGCTGATGGCAAAGTCTTTCGCATCAAACTGAAGCGCCAGACTATGCTCACTGATGCGGCGGCCAGTGGTGTAGAGCACCGCATCGGCGCTGCCACGCTCACGCCGAATCACCAGCCCGGTGTCCATCGAGCCAGCGACGCCGGTCGAGGCGTTGATCTCATCGAACGGGTCATCAGCCTTCGCCTTGCGGTTGTGCGTCACTACAATCAGCGAGCAGTTGCCCTGGTCGGCAATGCCCTTCAACATCGTCCCCACCGCATAGTCCTCGGCGTACGTGTTCGCGTTCGCCCGCGCCGGGGGCCGAATCTTCGCCAGAGTGTCGATGATGATGCAGCCGCCAGGGTGCGCCTTTTGCCACGCGGCCAGCTTCTTCAGGCCGTCCTGGTTCATGTGCCACTCTTGCCAGTTCGTCGCGAACGCCAAGCCCGCTGGAGCCGGATCGCCGCCCAGCACAATCTCCAGGCGTTCCTGTAAGGACTCCTCTGTGTCCTCCATCGCCAAGTAGAGCACCGGCCCGGCCTCTAGCGTGATCTTGTCAAGGAACATGCCGCCACTGGCGCGCGCGATGGCGAGTGCCAGGAGAAGCCAACTCTTGCCCATTTTCGGCTTGCCGCTGAGGACGGTCAGTCCTTGTGGAATAAGGTTCAACACGACCCAGACGACCGGCTCGAAGGTCTTCTCTTGCAAGTCGGCGGCGCTGATCGTGCTGTAGGGTGGTGGTGGCGGCGGTGTATCGCGCGCGCCATTTGAAGAGCTATTTTGGTCCTCTCCTGCCCCCTCTTCAGCCCCTTCTTCTTCTGGCGCTTCCTCCTCTGCGCTTTCCTCGCCTTCTTCGCGCTGCGCATCGTCGCGCAGTGGAGTGTCAGCGCCGCTGTAGCGGTCGTGCGTCATGGTGATTGCCCTGGCGATAGTGCTTGCGCCATACGTTGACGCGCCGCGTCGCCCGTCCCATTTGTCACGCATGAGCGCCGACGCCCGGAACAGGCGATCCATGCGTGGCGCATCCCAGCCCGTCCAGAACGCCAGCAAGCAGCACAAGGCAAAGTCGGCGTCGCTATGATCGTCACCATACGCGCTCAGATCGCCCTGAGCGTAGAGCGCTATGAACTTCCGGCCATTGGCGGCGTCGCGCGCCTTGGCGAGCAGCGCCATATCATCGAGCGAGACAGGTTGCGGCTCGCGCGTGATATGGGGCGCCGATTCGCCGGGCAGGTACATCGCCATGAACGCGTCAAGCTCGCTCTGGCGCGCCATCGCCTCGCACGGCGTGTTGGGCAGGTGATCGCCCGTGACCGTGATGAAGCGCGCGCGGTCGTACACTTCAATGGAGCCAGTCGCATAGTCAACCTTGTGGCGCACGCCATCGGCAAGGCGACCCTGTATGAGAAGGTGAACACCCTCCCCAGATGGCGAGACTTCGGCGTAGCTGTCCATCTGCGTGATGATGTGCATCGCCCATGGGGCAATCTGGCCCGTGTCCGTCTCGCGACAGTGGTCGAGGTCGATCACTGCCTCCTTGTCGCTAACCTTAGGGTAGCCCTTCGGCACAGCCGAGGCGAGCACATAGTCCACGCCACACAGACGGTCATCCTGCGCGCGTTTGGCCGCCTGCTCCAATGCTCCCCACGTCGTTGGGTCGGTCGAGCTTCCACGCCGTTGCGACCGCGCCGCAGACGGGATTTTTGTCGGGTCGCCGCGCTCGTCAGGCTCCTTCTTCCATCCCAGCCAATTGGCGGCGTCGAGCATATTCTGGGGACCGTGCGCGCGGATGTGGTCAGCGAGAGCGCTCACTCTGCCGCCTCCTCTCCGCTAGCTCGACCAGAATGCCGGGCATGAGTTCGGCGGCGACCATGGAACAGGCTTTGATGAGCAAGACATGCAGATCAACGGTAACTTTGTATGCGTGGCCCGCCAAGAGGTCTGACACGTCGGTGCGCTCGTCACTGGCGTAGACGGCCAGCGCTTGGGCAAGGTCGGCGAAGCGGTTGCAGAGGTCGACCAGATCACGTACAATCAACTCAGTGTTGGTGATCTGTCCGTCCTCGCCGCCCTCTCCATTGCCCGTGGATCGAGGGCGGTTGTTCATTGTCTGCCCCCTTCGCGCCTTTCTTGCGCGACACAGGACCCCGCCGCGCGTTGCTGATGGCCGGGCTCATGGAGGGGGTCAGTGAGACGCGTCTCACCGGAGCGTACAGGCTAATCGGCGGCGGGGCGGGATCGCCCTCAAAAAGTGACCGAAGCAACCAGCGATAGCAGGCAAGCTGCACAGGATCAAGCGCGATGGCGGGGCCGATGGCGAGATTAGGCTGCATCGTGCACCCCGCAATCTAAGCCGAGCGCCTGAAGGGCGCGCGCCAATTTGAATTGCGCAAGCTCGCCAGGCGCGCGGCCCTCATTTAAGAGGTTGGAGAGATAGGCGCGGTTCAAACCAGCAGTTGCCGCTAGCTTGGTGGTGCTGATGCGTCGCTCGGCCAGCAGGCCGCGCAGGCGACACATCGGGGGGAAGGTATCGGGAAGTTTATGAGGAGTCGTTGCCATGGAGGTCACCTTTTCTGGTGAGCCTCGCTCGCGCGCAACAAAAAGGCGCGGAGCGGGGACGAAAAAAGGGACAGGAAGTCCCATCATCGTCCGTTCGCTCGACGCCATGACCTCACCCGCCGAGGCCAGTCCTCCCGCCTTTACAGCTTGCTAGCTTATCCAATTCTCCCGCAAGGGGATACGTTGGGGCGAGCAACCGGGGGATTCGCTGGGACGCATCGGGCTGCTTACGGCCTCCAGGTCATCGTTCAGGTGTTCTAGTGCAGGGGATGCGATGCTATTCTGCCCTCTCACCTTTACGGCCTCCGGCGTTGTTCCGTCCTCCCGCAAGGGGATTCGCGGCGCCTTCATCCGGGGGATTCGCAGGCCCTCGCAGAGCCCAGCCCCAACGCAGGCGACCTCTGGTCATCCCGCGTTGGGCAACCTATGGCACCCTGGCTACGGATCAATCGGATTATCCCACCACGAACCCCTGTTCGTCAACTGGACGGATTCTTGGTATGACGTGGCGCACCAGAACGGCCTGCGCGGGGGAGCCTCCAGGGCGCAGGCCGTTTGATTCGCTTATGTCGTCCGCTTGCTCTGGCTGGGCAGAGTCACGGAGAGCAGCGCGCCCCGCAGAATACGCGGCGTTGGCGGGATGGCGCTCGATATGGGTGTGAATCCTGACTCAATCAACAATATCCTCGAACAGCGCCCGCGCACACAGGTCTTCTCGCTGGCGGCGCAGCACGGCGTCGGTATCCTGGCGCGCGTGCCGTTGGCTTCAGGCGCGCTCACGGGCAGGTGGACGCGTGAGACGACGTTCGCGCCGGACGACTGGCGCTCCTTGGTCTTCACCTGCGAACAGTTGGAGCGGACGCTCAGTTATGCTGATGCGGTGCGCTTTCTGGAGGAGCCTGGCCAATCGCTGGCCGAGATGGCGGTGCGTTTTGCCTTCAGCGATCCGGCGGTCTCCGCGGCCATCCCTGGCGCACGCAATCCCCAACAGGCGGAAGCGCTGATGAGCGCCTGGCGCGTCGGACCACTGCCCGAGGACACGTTGAAGCGGCTGGAAGGTCTGTGGCAGACGACCTTCTCTAGGCACATCCAGACCAGCATCCAGGGCGCGACCGTGAATTAGGGAAGACTAGGCGGCGGCGCTTTGGCCTGTCATATAAGCGTCGAGCCCCTTCCGGGCTTCGCGGCGGATCGCCCCGCGCACGGGTGGGAACCAGCCCAATAGCGCGCCGCGCGGTCCCAGCGCCATACGCGACCAGCGCCACAGGTTGAACTTGTCGCGTTGGGCGACGATCTTGCCATCTTTGAAGCGAAACGTCGAATGGATGACATTGTGAACCGTGCGCCGCGCCGGCCCATAGCTATAGGTGGCCTCCCAGTCCGCCTGCCCACGCGCGTCGTCGGCCCGCACGATGCGATAGGTCACGCTGAGGTCACGCGCGCGACTGGTGAGCATGCGCCACATCGCGGGAACCTCCGCGCCCTTTAATCCTTGGAACACTGGGTCTGAGAACGTCGCGTCCGACGCGTAGCAGGCGACCATCGCCTCGGCGTCGCGCCAACGGAAACCCTGATAGAATGCCTGCAGCAACGCTTCGTTTGGATGCACCTGAGCCTCCATTTCTTTGCCTGCGCTCCATCTGCCACGGCGACGTCAGAGATAAGCGAATGATAGCAACGCCCCCTGACAAAGTATACGGCGCCCGGTTGCGCGTCTCCGCCCTGCTGGCGCTGGCCTGCGTCCTGCTTGCGCTCGCAGGCTGCGGACGTACTGGCGCCACGACCAGCGTCAGCCGCGATGTCACAGAGACGCTGGAGTTTGGTGGGCTGACGCGTAGCTACATCCTGCATCGGCCACCATCCACAGGAGCGCCGCCGCCGCTCGTGCTCGCGTTCCATGGCGGAGGCGACACGGCGGCGGACATGGAACGCCTGACACATTTTGACGAGTTGGCCGACAAGGACGGCTTTCTCGTCGTCTATCCGCAGGGCGTCGCGAATCGTTGGGCCGATGCGCGCGATAGCGCCACACCTGATGCGACGAGTGTAGACGATATCGGTTACGTGCGGGCGCTGCTCGACGACCTGAAACGCCTGATCGCGTACGATCCCGCGCGCGTCTACGCCACCGGCGTCTCGATTGGCGGCTTCTTCACTGCGCGGCTGGGCTGCGAGGCGGCGGATCGCATCGCCGCGATCGGCGTTGTCGCCGCGACACTGGCCGCGCCAGAGGCCGAGCGGTGCGCGCCGGCTCGACATGTCTCGGTCGTCACCATGCATGGTACCGATGATACGGTCATCCCGGCGGCTGGCGGCGAGATGACCAAGGGCGACGGCGGCTACATCCTCTCGGTTGCGGACACTGCGCGCACATGGACGCGCGTGGATGGGTGCGCCGCGCAGCCCGACGTGACGTACGAGCCAGACAGCGCCGACGATGGGACACGGGTGCGCCGCGAGACGTATCCCGGCTGTGCGAATGGCGCCGCAGTCGTGTTCTACATCATCGAGGGTGGCGGCCATACCTGGCCGGGTGGGCCGAGCTACGTCAGCGGGACGGTCGTCAACCGTAGCACGCACGACATCGACGGCTCTGCCGTCCTTTGGAGCTTCTTTCAGGCGCATCGGCTGAACGGATCGCTCTGATACATGCGAGATCTTTACGCAGTGGAGGGAGGGCGCGGTATGCGACGCGATGTGTTGTGGGCGCCATGGGATGCGCCAGGACTGGAACATCTGCGCCTGGATGTCGACGATGGGGTGATCCGAGCGGACGGCGCAATCATTGGCCTATCCGAAGGACAGGCGTTCCGCGTTGGCTATCAGGTCTCCTGTGATGCGACATGGCGCGTGCGCGAGGCGCAGATAGTGACGTCGCAGCCGGGCGTGTACAGCCTTCGCCTCCGCGCGGACGGCGTCGGTCGCTGGACGACAGAGTCGGCCGAGCCGCTCCCTGCGCTTGATGGCTGTGTGGACATCGATCTTTCGGCGACCCCCTTCACGAACACGCTCCCGATCCAGCGGCTCGGCCTTCAGCCCGAGGAGTCCGCCGAGATTGCAGTCGTGTATATCGACGCGCCCTCGCTGGAGGTGATCCCAGTGCGGCAACGCTATACCTGCCTTGCGCGCAGTCCCGACGGCGGACGATATCGCTTCGAGTCGTTGCCCTATCCAGCCCTCCCAGAGGGCTTCCTGGCCGAGTTATCCGTGGACGCCGATGGGCTGGTGGAAGACTACCCGCCGCTTTTCCATCGCATGTGGAGAGATGCGTAGCGGATCAAGAGATGCGGCGCGCCAAGAGTGGTGGCGGAGATGTCCAGCAATCCGGGCGATGGATCGCGAGAATCATCAGCAGTGATGCGCAGTTGCGCGCTCCGACAGACGCTGCCAGGAAGGCGCGCGTTGCGCATTACCGCACCACCACCGCGATGGCGGTGACTGGCCCCGTGTTGGCTCCGAGCGTCGGCCCCAGCCACGTCTTTTCGACGACTCCCCGATAGCGCTCCTGGAGCAGTCGCTCCATTTCGTTGATGCGCTCGATGGTGCTCGCACAGATCAGCATGGCCTCCGGCTCTTCGGCGAGCGCAAGGTCTCGCATGTGGAGCAAGGCGCGCTCACGGGGACGCACACTGCCAAGCGGCGTCACCTCACCATCGCGAATCGTGAGGATGGGATGGGCATCTAAGACTGTCCCAAGCAGCTCCCGGGCGCGCCCCATGCGACCGCCTCGGCGCAGGTATTCGAGTGTCTCGACCACGAAATAGAGGCGCGTGCGCGCGAGTATCGAGCGCGCTGTGTCGTATACGTCGCCAATCGGAGCGCCCCTGCTCGCCAGTTGCGCGGCCTTTGTCACCGCCGGCCAGATGCCGATCCCGGCCTGGAGCGAGTCAAGGAGATAGATCGAGGCGTGCGGCATATGCTCGCGCGCGGCGGCGGCGTGCTGAATCACCTGGCTGAGACGGCTCGAGACGTGAATCGAGAGGACATCGGTCGCGCCCTGATTGAAAGCCGCCTGATAGGCGACGTAAAAGTCGCGCGGCGCGGCTGGCACGGTGTAGGGCATGCTCCTGAGATGGGGCAGGCGTGAGAAGAATTGCGTCGAGGTAATCTCAATCCCATCGCGCAAGACCGCCCCATCCATCACGACGAGATTGGGCACGACTACGATGCCCAGCGCTCGCGCATGGTGCGGGAGAATGTCAGTGGAGCTATCGGCGACGATGCGGACTCGCGAGGCGTGTGGCTGATACGCCGCATGGCGACCAGAAGGAGCCGAGGAGGGTCCATACATCGTCTGACGCCCCCTTTCACCAGGCCCTGAGCGTCTCAATTGAGGCGCGTACCGCCTGGCAAAAACAAGAGGCCCCAATTGTATACCCTGTGGCAATCTCTTGCCAGCCACGACGCCAAGATGCGAATCGCCGAGCTCGTTCGCGGATTTGACATGCTACATGGCGAGCGATCTGGGTACGGGCCGCGAGGCTGAAACGTCGTACAGTCCACGCGCGGGCCGCGTGATACAATCCCCTGTGGACCAGAGACCGGCGAGCACTGTGCGCTGTCCTCGGTCCGCCGCGTGCGCGACGATGGGGTCGCGCCGACATCACACGAGTTCCCACCGAGGAGGACGCATACGCTATGGCGACACGTGTAGGCATCAACGGATTTGGCCGCATCGGCCGGCAGAGCCTGAAGGCGATCCTGGAGCGCCACCCCAACGAGATCGAGGTCGTCGCGATCAACGATATCACCGACAGCGCGACCAACGCCCATCTCTTCCGCTACGACAGCACCTACGGTCGCTTCAACGGGACCGTGGAGGTCGTGGACAACGACGATCTCGCCATCGACGGCAAGAAGATTCACGTCTTCGCGCAGAAGGACCCTGCGCAGATTCCGTGGGCCGAGGAAGGCGTCCAGATCGTCATCGAGAGCACCGGCCTCTTCACCGACGCCGACAAGGCCAAGGCGCACCTGCATGACACGGTGAAGAAGGTCATCATCTCGGCGCCGGCCAAGAATGAGGACATCACCGTCGTGCTTGGTGTGAACGAGGACAAATACGACCCGGCGAAGCATCACATTATCTCCAACGCCTCCTGCACGACGAACGGTCTGGCCCCGGTCGCCAAGGTGCTGAACGACCGCTGGGGCATCGAGAAGGGGCTGCTGACCACCATCCACTCTTACACCAACTCGCAGCGGCTGCTGGACGTGGCGACGAAGGACCTGCGCGACGCCCGCGCGGCCGCCTTGAACATCGTCCCCTCGACCACTGGCGCGGCCCGCGCGGTCGGGTTGGTGATCCCCGAGTTGAAGGGCCGCTTCACCGGCATGTCCTTCCGCGTGCCCACGCCGACCGTCTCCGTGGTTGACTTCACCGCCGATCTGGAGCGCGAGGCCAGCGTGGAGGAGATGAACGCCGCCTTCAGGGAGGCTGCTGAGGGTTCATTGAAGGGAATCATGGCCTACACCGAGGAGCCGCTGGTCTCGATGGACCTCAAGGGCGACACGCATTCCACAATCGTGAGCGGGCTAGATACCATCGCCATCGGCAATATGGTGAAGGTCGTTGCGTGGTACGACAATGAGTGGGGCTACTCCTGCCGCGTCGCCGACATCACGAAGTTCATCGCGGAGAAGCTCTAAATGGAGAAGGCCACCGTACGCGATATCGACGTGCGGGGCAAGCGCGCGCTCGTGCGGGTGGACCTCAACGCGCCGCAGGACGCCTCCGGCGCGATCACCGACGACACACGCCTGCGCGCCTCGCTGCCGACGATCCAGTATCTGCTCGACCACGGCGCCGCGGTGATCCTGATGAGTCACCTGGGCCGCCCCAAGGGCAAAGTGGACCCGAAGTACAGCCTCAGGCCCATCGCGGCGCGGCTGAGCGAGCTGCTCGGCATGCCTGTTCCGCTCGCGCCCGATTGCGTCGGGCCGCAGGTCGAGGCGATGGCGCGCGCGCTTCAGCCAGGCGAGGTCCTGCTGCTGGAGAACCTGCGCTTCCATCCCGAGGAGGAGGCGAATGATCCCGGCTTCGCGCGGCAGCTGGCCTCACTTGGCGAGGTCTACGTCAACGACGCCTTCGGCACGGCGCACCGCGCGCACGCCAGCACGGAGGGTGTCGCGCATGACCTGCCCGCTGTCGCCGGGCTGCTGATGGAGAAGGAGCTGACCTTCCTCGGCGGGGCGCTGGAGAACCCGAAGCGACCGTTCATGGCGATCTCTGCTGGGGCGAAGGTCTCGGACAAGATCGCCGTGCTCGACCGCCTGATCGAGATCGCCGATGCGGTCCTCATCGGCGGGGGGATGGCCAACACCTTCTTCAAGGCGCGGGGCCTCTTCATGGGTGATTCGCTCGTCGAAGCCGACAAGTTGGAGGACGCGCGGCGGCTGATGGCGAAGGCCGAGGCCGCCGGCAAGCCATTCATCCTGCCAGTGGATGTCGCGGTGGGCGAGAAGTTCGCCGCCGACGCCGAGGGCACGATCACGACGCCCGACGCCGTGCCGGAAGGCTGGCGCATTCTGGACGTTGGGCCACAGACGATCCTGGCCTTCGGCGAGGCGCTCGTTGACGCCAAAACAGTGATCTGGAACGGCACGCTCGGCGTCGCGGAGTTCCCAGCCTTCGCGCTGGGCACGAGAGCGCTGATCCGCCTGCTGGTGGAACTGACCGACTTGGGCGTCACGACGATTGTCGGCGGCGGCGACTCGGCGGCGGCGGTCGAGGCGATGGGCGCGGCGGACAAGCTCTCGCATGTCTCGACGGGTGGCGGCGCCTCGCTCGAATTCCTGGAGGGACGCGAACTGCCGGGCGTCGCGGCGCTGCGCGACCGTGGAGCCGTCTGAGCAGTAGCGCGCCAGTTGAAAGGATGCTTCCCCTATGGCGACACGGACGCCCATCGTGGCGGGCAACTGGAAGATGAACTACGGGCCGAACCAGGCGCGCGAGTTCGTCCGCGGCATTCTGGGCGACCTCACGACGATTGGCGGCGTCGAGAAGGTCCTCTGTCCACCGGCGATCTCGATCCCCGCCGTGCAGACGCTCGTCGCGGACATGCCGATCACAGTCGGCGCGCAGAACATGTACTTCGAGGAGCAGGGCGCGTTTACCGGCGAGATCTCGCCGCTGATGCTCCAGGGGCTGTGTGAGTACGTGATTCTCGGCCACTCGGAGCGGCGCGCCTACTTCGGCGAGACCGACGAGCTGGTCAATCGTAAGACACTCTCCGCCTTCGCGCACAACCTGCGGCCCATCGTCTGCGTCGGCGAGCGACTGGAGGATCGCGACGCCAACCGCACCGAGCGCGTGCTGACCGAGCAGGTGCGCGGCAGCCTGGCGAACCTGCCCGCCGAGCGCCTCGCCGAGCTGGTGGTGGCGTATGAGCCGGTCTGGGCGATTGGAACGGGGCGCGCCGCCACCCCACAGGACGCCTTCGACGCGGCGACGCTGATCCGCGCGCTGCTGGGGGAGATGTATGGCGCGCAGGCGGCGGAGAGGGTCCGTGTGCAGTATGGCGGCAGTGTGACGGCGTCGAACGTAGCCGACTTCGCGGCGTTGCCGGAGATTGACGGCTCGCTGGTCGGCGGGGCCAGCCTCAAGCCGGAGTTCGTCGAGATCGTGCGCCGGACCGCCGAGGCGAAGCGCTTGTAAGCAGGGAGGAATCATGGATTCCGAGCGCCACCGCGCATTGATCGCGCAGTACAACGATGGCTATCGCGTCGTTCGCGAGGCGCTGGATCAGCTCACGGAGGAAGAGCTTGACGCGCGCCCGGCGGATGGCTGGACTCCCCGCGAGGTCGCGCACCATCTGGCGGATAGCGAGACGACGAGCTACCTGCGGCTGCGGCGCCTGCTCGCAGAGGATCATCCCATTATTCTGGGCTATGACGAGGAAGAGTACGCGCGGCGGCTACATTATGACCGGCCCATCGCGTCGTCGCTGGAGGTCCTGCGCGCTGTCCGCGCCGCCAGCGCCGAGCTCCTAGAAACGCTGAGCGAGGACGAGTGGGCGCGCGAGGGAACACACAGCGAGTCCGGCCGCTACACGATGGACGACTGGCTGGAGATCTACGCTGCCCATGCGCACGACCACGCCGCGCAAATCCTGCGCATGCGGCGCTAATCCCAGTTGGAGATAGCCTGATACGAGACCACTTGGGCAAGCGCCTGCTGTACAAACAGGCGTAGCCGAGAGGTTGACGGGCGCTACCCTTATTCCTTGCCAGTGACAGTCAGGTAGCTAACAAGGATGGCGATCACAATCGCGAGCGCCAGGCTGACCTGTCCCGTCCCTATCCCAACACCACCCAGGCTCTGTGGCCTCCCCAACCAGTCGGCGAACGACGCGCCGAGTGGACGTGTCATGATGTAGGCAAACCAGAAGGCGAAGATCTCGTTCATGTCGAAGAGCCAATAGCCCACAGCAGGCACAGCGAACAACACGGCAAACAGGATCCCTGAGGCGAAGTATCCCAGATGTAGGGTGGTCGCCGTCATATCGCCCACGGCGGTGCCGAGCGCGAACGTAGTGATCACAGTGGTCCAATAAAAGAGTTCGCGGCGGCGCGTATTGATCGTGTGGATGGAGAGCGTTTTCTCGCTCGCATACCAGGCGACAAAGACGATGGTGAGCGCGACCGCGAAGAAGATGCTTGAGACCACGTATGGGACATGGAACACGATGTGGAGCACGTCGGCGACCATCGTGCCGAAGATGGCGACCATGACGACGGCCAACCAGTAGATCCAGGGCACATAGCGGCGCACGACAAGTTGGAGGATCAGCGCGGCGGCAAAGCAGACGCCTCCGAGGATCACCGCGATGATAGGGTCGAGGGTGCGAACGAGGTAGTCCGAACTGGTCTCGCCCATCCCGGTGGAGAGCACCTTGATGATCCAGAAGATGAGGGTCACCTGCGGGACCTTGCGCGCGGCGAAGAGCGCCTGATCGAGCGGGCGAGCGCCTGGGGCGCCAATACCCGGTGTCGTATCCAGTTGATCGCGCAGGATAAAGCTACTCATCTACTCCCTCTCCAGATACCATCGCTGGCTCGGTAGAACTGGCCAGCTTGCGCTTGCGGACGCCCCCGCCCTACTGTAGAGGAAGGTTTGTGTACGTCAAGAGCGCATAGGACTTCGCTGTACCTGACTCAGCGCCAGTGATCCATGCGCATGTCCTGGGAGCTGCCTCCGGAGTGTTGAAGGCTTGCGACAATCAGGCAGGGAAAAGGCCCGGATCATGGTGAATCCGCGCCTTTGAGCAATCGTAGTATTCACCGCGTCAGACCAACGGCCATGGCCGACAGTCCAACGCGCCTCGCCTCACGACGCTACTGCTTCACACGATGGTCGCGGGGCGCTGCGGCAGAAGGATCGCGACCAGCACGGGGACAAGGATCAGCACCGCGCTGGCGCATAGCCCCCAGAGGACCGCGTTGGCCGCGGTCGTCTCGCCTGCCGCGCGCCAGTTACGCGCCTGGCGGAACGCGCGGACGGCCACGAATACATACCCCACCGCCAGCAACAGCAGGCAGATCGTGATCGCGACATTCACGATGGGTAGCTGGGTGAGGAACCCCAGCCCAGGGGTAACGATCCGCACAAGCGAGGTGAGTAAGTAGGCCACTACGGCGCCGAAATAGAGGAACACCGCCGGCGTCAGGCCCACCCCCACTCCCCGGACAATCATCTCCGAACCGGCGCCGGAGGCGCTGGTGGATGACGTAGTATTTTGCATGCTAGATCTCCCCTTTCTTGCCACGCTCACGCGCCCGCCGGATCAGAGCCAAGGCTCTTCGTGAAGAAGTCGACTACGCGCGGTCCATACTCCGGATTGATGATCCCCTCTGGCAGCGACCTGAACGAGCGCGCGTGACCCGCGCCATGGACCGCCCACGTCTGCACGCGCGCCTGGAGGCCGGTCTGTGCGGCGTCGGCGAACTCCTGCATGTCGGCGAACGGCACATACTGATCCTTGTCGCCGTGAATGAAGAAGAGTGGGCGCGGGGCAAGGCTGGCGACCACATCTACCGGGCGAACGGCGTAATAATCCGCACCGTAGAGCGCGCGCAGCGCCAGCAAGACACCCGGCGTGAAAGCGGGTGGCAATCCACTGCGGCCAGCGATCTCGCGCTGCAGAATAGGGATGATGTCAGAGTACGCGCAGTCAGAGATGATCGCCTTGATCGCCGGCTCACGCGCCGCCGCCAGCAGCAGCGTGGCCGCGCCCATCGAGATACCCCAGCCGCCGATGATAGTCGGGCGTCCAAGCGCGGGATAGGGGATCGGGCCACTCTGTAGGAAGTCCACCGCGCCGAGCACATCGCGCTGCTCGAAGTAGCCCACCGTGAGTGGCTCAGGTTGCGACTCCCCAGCCCCGCGCATGTCAAAGCCGAGCACCGCAAAGCCATTGTGCGCGAAGATCGTGCTCAACTGGAGCAGACCGTCGTTGGGCGTCGCGCGATTCTGGCGCGTGCCATGCACCATGATGATCGTGCGGCTGGCGGTAAGGCGCCCGCCGGAGAGCAGGCCGGGGATGAACCAGCCCTTGAGCTTCACGCCGTCCTCACGCGCCGGGAAGCTGACGTCGCGATACTGCAACTGGTACTTCGCCGGCGTCTCCGTAATGGGTTTGGGCGCCTCGTAGACGAGCTGTGTCGCAACGTACACCGAGAGACCCATATACAAGAACATCACTACACCGGCGAGGATAAGGGACGCCGCGACCAGTCGGGTCGCCAGTTTGCCTGCGCTGGGATTTTGCGTCCTCCGGACGTCTTCCGACGTGGCGCCAGACATTGATAGTACCTCCTCGATAGCGCTTAACGCTGATACGGAATGCGCACGCAGGGATGAAGACCGCGATGAACGAGGCGATATACACTCCGAGTACACAGCCGGCGCTCCTTTGGAGCGCGCTGAAACAGAATCGCTTCCTGGAAGCGTCGCATGGCGCAGTCCGCACTACAGGCTGAATCTTCGATTGATTGGGCAGGTCGGCGCTTGAATGGTTGAGCTATTGAGAGGGGAAACTGATCTTCTGCTGGAGGTCATCGAGAGATAGTACATGCAGTATAGCAGGTAAGGGAAGACAATGTTGTGACGCAATGCACAATCGGCAGGCGTGACGAATCACGCGCGGCCTCGGTTGTCTGCGCTGCCTTTTGGCGTGATGTGTGGTACGAATTCCATCTGGGTCGCTGTCGCAAGCGCTCGGCGCTGAAGAGCCGCAGCACGGCGGTGCGCAAACGCCAACGGCCCCGCATGATGCGGTCTCACACAGCGAAAAGGCCCGAACCATACTGGGTCCGAGCCTTCGAGCAATCGCGCGCTTCAGCGCGGCGCCGGCGCTTAGCGGTCGCCCCGTGGGCGCTGGCCACCTCGTCCGCCGAAGCTCCGGCGCGCGAGATATCCGCCACGCGAGGAATCCCCGAATGGGCGTGGCTGCCGTGGCGCGCGGCGCTCATCGGCGAAGTCGCCCCGTGGACGCTCGCGCCGCTCTGGCTGGGCGCCACGCATCTGTGGCTGGGAGGGCGTTGGCGCGGTGTTGGGGTCGGCGGGCGGCAGCGGCATCTGGTCCTGCGGCCAGGCGCGCGCTGGCAGGTTCACGCCCAGGTCGCGCTGCATGCGCTTCCAGGGCGGCAGGTCGCTCGGCGTCACCAGCGTGATCGCCTCGCCCTCACGTTCCATGCGCCCCGTCCGCCCGACGCGATGCGTGAACAAATCCGCCGACTCGGGCAGCTCGTAGTTGATGACCTGCTCGATGCTGAGCACATCCAGCCCACGCGCCGCGACGTTCGTCGCCAGCAGCATCGGCGTGCGCCCAGCGCGGAACTCGGCGATTGCGCGGTCACGCGCGTTCTGGCTCATATTGCCCTGCAGCGCGCCGACGGTGTAGCCACGCGCGACCAGTTGCCGTTGCAGGCGCATCACGCCATGCTTCGTGCGCGCGAAGACGAGCGTATTGCCCTCGGCGCCCTTGCGGCGGTCCAGCAGCGCGCAGAGCGCCTCTAGCCGTCGCCCCTCCGGCACGAGATACACGATCTGCTCGATGGCGGGCGCCGCGGTTCCTTCGGGCGAACCGGCGTCCACGCGCACGGGTTCGCTGAGATAGCGCTGGGCGATCACAGTGGTCCACTCCGGCAGCGTCGCGCTAAAGAGCGCCATCTGCCGGTCGGCGGGCGTCGCGGCGAGGATACGCTCCACGTCCGGCGCGAACCCCTGGTCGAGCATCTGGTCGGCCTCGTCGAGCACACAGAACGTGAGCCCATCCAGGCGCAGGTTGCCCTGGCGCAGATGGTCGAGGACGCGGCCCGGCGCGCCGACCGCGATCTGCGCGCCCGCGTTGAGCGCCGCCTTCTGCGGGCCGAGCGCGCGTCCGCCAATCAGTTGGGCGACACGCAGCCCACGTCCGCCATCCAGCGACTCGATCACCCCGGCGACCTGCGCCGCCAACTCGCGCGTCGGCACGAGCACGAGCGCCTGCAACTGCCGTCGCCGTGGATCAACCCGCTCGACGAGCGGCAGCCCGAAGGCGATGGTCTTGCCCGATCCTGTGCGCGATTGCCCGATGACATCCTGCCCCGCCAGCAGCGGCGGGATCGCGCGCTCCTGAATCAGCGTCGGCTCCTGGATGCCCATGCGCTCCAGCGCGTCCACGGTGCGCCGCCGCGCGCCCAGTCGCGCGAAGGGCCGTGTATCCTCCGGCCACGGCTGCCGGTCGGCCGGTCGGGTATCCCGTTTGTCGTCCTTGTTGTCTTTGGCCTGTAGCCTGTTTCGTTCCTGCACAGTCATCTGTCCTGACACGTCCTATCCTGTCGTTGCGTTCGCGCGCCGCGAAAAATCACCACGGGGCGCTGTCATAGCGTTTGCTGGAATTGGAACGCGTCACACACCACACGACATGAGAGACTGCGCAGCGCACCAAAAAGGCCCACCGAGCTGACGGGCTTCAGTGGACCTGCATACGAGGCGAACTGAGAACACGGTCGATGTGCGTTCAGGACAGCGGCTTCCCGACAGTCCTGCCATTCCCTATCTAGCAATAGTATCCCATCGTCTAGCGTGTTGTTACGCTAGCTATCGGTTCGTCAGACAGAGCCTGACAGGGTGAACTACAACACCCTCTCCCATTGCCAAAGGCGTCTGGGAACCACTTGGACAATCACATTGTATGACCCGTCATCATACCCCTTTAGTGTACGATCTACACCCGCATTTCGTCAACTCAGCCGGACCAGCGCCGCTCCAGGTCGTCGTGACATTACTCCTAGCTGTGCGGTGTGGACGTAGGCGCAGGCGTGCAGAGTGGGGTGTTGTCCTCATGTTCACTGCTGGCCCGCCCGAGCCGCCGGGCGTTCCGGTTGCCCTGGGACCATCATCTCCATGCTCGCCGATCACCTGGGACGTGGTCGCGGCGGTATTGTCCGGGTTGCCAACGCCAATGTCGTATGGAAGGAAGTCGTCGCCGGAGGTGAGTTGCGCCACCACCTGTGTGGTGTCACCGAGACCACATGCCCCGCCGGTCGCTGCCTGACCAGTAAGACAGCGCCACTCTGGAAGCCCGACCCGGTGATCGTCAGCGTCCATACATGCCCATACGGCGTACTGGCGCGCACGCCCGCCACTGTTGTCACCGCCACTACCGACTCTCCCAGCGCGCCCAGCGCACGTGTCGTCGTGATGCGCGTCGACCACCCGATTGAGGGTAGCGCAGCGCGCAGGTCCTGCCGCCCGCGGTTGCGCAGAGCGTCGAGGCTGGCGCTGAGGGTGTCGTGGTCGGCTCCGGCGGGAACCGAACCCAGCGCCTCGTCCGCCTGGCGTAACTCATCGGTGAAGCGACCCAGCGCCTCGCTATAGGCGGTGGGGTCGTCTTGCGCGACGGCGGCGTCCAGCGCATCCAGCGCGTCGGTGGCGTATTGCATGTGTAACTGTGTCCGCTCGGCGTCGCTATTCGTCAGGTTCGTGCGCGCGTCCTCCTGCCAGCGGCGCACAGCGTAGAGCGCGCTTCCCGGGCTGGCGTACGCCGCGACGGCGAATGTCCCGACACTCACCGCCAGGAGAATCGCCGCCGCTAGTGAGGCCCAGATACGCCAGGAGGGGCGCGCGCTCATTCGCCTCGGCGCGCTGTGGCGTGGCGGATCGAGGACGATGAGGGATGGAAGCGTCGGCGCATCGTCCGGTTCGTCTTCGTCGCGCAGAGCGGTTGCCACACCCTGACGACTCGCGCGGGCGAGCAGGCGCGCTTCCAGGTCGTCGGCGAAAGAGGGCGCGGGGAAGATCGACCCGACCGCCGCCAGGTCGTCGGCGATCTCGAGCAGCGGCTCTAGCTCCTCACGCTGGCTCTCAGGGAGCGACCAGCGGCGGCGGGTAGAAGGCCGGGAGGAGAGCAGGGCGTCGAGTCTATCTTGCGGTTCCATGACCCCTCCGCTCCTTTCTCATCTCGCTCCCACGTTCGGCCTGACGTTCAGACGCCTGCAGATGGCGAGAGAGTGAGGCGAGCGCGCGGAACTGTAAGCCGCGCATGGCGTTCTCTGGCTTCCCCAGCATCTCGGCTACCTCTGTGGTCGAGTAGCCGAGCGCGCAGCGATACACCACGACTGTCCGCTGCTCCTCTGTCAGCGACTGCAACGCGTCCACAATCTCCGACCAGCGTTCACGCGCCGTCACCACCGCCTGGGGATCACCCTCCTCCGCGACGGCGACCCGTGCCCCGCTACTGGACAGTTGGTTCACTTGCCGGGTCGTGTCGTCAGTCGTGGGACAACGACGGTTGTGCTCGCGGTGGGGTGCGCCCGTCCAACGATAGCTGTCAATGGCGTTACTTCATGGCCCGGACAAGCGAAACAGATCAGCGATCTCCATTCGGGTTGGATCGCTATCGTAGACGCGACACGGCAGCCCGACGCCACCTACCTCGCCTCCAGTGTGAACGCCACCCCGCCCATCAACAACTAGACATCCCGGTATTGCCGCCGTTGCGACCTTTGGCTCCCGCCAGGCGTTCCCATGAACCGGCGCTGGCTCTCGCCGCCTCTCACGCGCCATACTATCCAGGACAGGGAGTGACGCCGGCTAATTGAGAGAAGCGTCGAACTTGGATAAGCAATCTAAGAACAACCAAGACAACGTCATGTATCTGAGTACTGTGGTTGAAGCCAGCGATTCCCTGCCTCGTTCCCCAGGGGTATATCAACTTACCTGCCTCGCAAACGGAAAAATCTATGTTGGACGCGCTATGGATCTACGCCGCCGATTGGAGGAGCACCGGTGCGGTCTCCGCGGTGGATACCATCATAACCGTCACCTGCAAAGCGCTTGGAACAAATATGGCGAAAGCCAGTTCAGAGTCTCGGTGTTGGAATTGACTGGCGTAGACGATGTGTTACGCGCCGAGCAAATCTGGATCGACAAGACAGGATGCACTGACCGACGTATTGGTTTCAACATTCTTGACGGAGCAGGGTCGCCTGGTCAGGCATTTGCACGGGTATGGGAAGGATTCGTCGATCCTAATGGTAACGAAGTGACCATTACCAACCTGCACGATTTTTGCCGGACTCACGAATTTGATCACGCATCTATGATAAGGCTATCGCAAGGCAGGAGCAAGCTAAAGTCCTACAAGGGCTGGACACACAGGAACAGCGTTCGCAAGCGCGATTATTTCAAGACCTACGAAGGATTCATTGATCCTGAAGGCCATGCAGTGGGATCCATCACCAATCTTGCCGCGTTTTGTCGGGAACGTGGGTTAGACAATATGCATATGGTGGCTGTGGCCCATGGGAGGCTAATCAGCCACCGTGGCTGGACTTATGATACCGGTAGACAGCGCGTCACAAAGGTCCACTTTGGCTTCATTAGTCCTGCCGGTGAGTGCGTTGAAATCGTCAATTTATTGGCCTTCTGCAGAGAAAACGGTCTGAGCGCAATCCACATGCACAATGTGAAAAGCGGCGTACGCAGGAGTCACAAGGGATGGACTTGGAGGGAGCCAGATGACACATCAGCATGATGATAAAACGCCAGCGCACACCAACCGGCTCATCCACGAGTCCAGCCCGTATCTCCTGCAGCACGCGCATAACCCGGTGAATTGGTATCCATGGCGCAGAGAGGCCTTGGAGACTGCACGTGAGCAAGATTTGCCTATTTGCTTGAGTATAGGTTTTAGCGCTTGCCACTGGTGTCATGTCATGGCTCATGAATCCTTCGAGAACGAGGCGACTGCGCAGCTGATGAACGAACTCTTCGTCAACATCAAGGTGGACCGCGAGGAGCGCCCGGACCTCGACGCGCTCTACATGGAGGCGGTGCAGGCGCTGACCGGGTCGGGCGGCTGGCCGATGACGGTCTTCCTCACGCCCGATGGCGCGCCGTTCTACGGTGGCACATACTTCCCGCCGCAGGATCGCTACGGCATGCCGGGCTTTCCCAGGCTGCTGCGTGGCGTCGCCGATCTCTATCGCAACCAGCGCGATGAGGTCGAGCGGCAGGCGGAGGCGTTCCGCGAGCACTACGCCGGGCAGGCGCAAACGGGCCTGAAGCTGCCGGAAGATTTCGATCCGGCGACGGCGACGGTCAGCGCCGAGACGCTGGCTACGGCGGCGAATGTCCTGGCGTCCCAGTTCGATACGGTCGAAGGGGGATTTGGCCCCGCCCCGAAGTTCCCCCATCCAATGGGGCTGGAGTTCCTGCTGCGCGTCGAGGCGCGACGGCGCGCGACGGACGCAAGCGCGTTGCCATCTTCCCAACTTGACGAGCATCTACTGCCGCTGACACTGCTGACGCTCGACAAGATGGCGGACGGCGGGATCTACGATCAGGTGGGCGGCGGCTTCCATCGCTACTCGACCGACAAAATCTGGCTGACGCCGCACTTCGAGAAGATGCTCTACGACAATGCGCTGCTCGCGCCGGCCTACCTGCACGCCTGGCAGCTCACCGGCGAGGCGCGCTACCGCCGGATCGCCGAGGAGACGCTGGATTACGTCCTGCGCGAGATGACCGACCCCAGCGGGGCCTTCTACTCGACACAGGACGCCGATAGCGAGGGCGAGGAGGGCAGGTTCTACGTCTGGTCGGCGGAGGAGTTGCGCGACCTGCTCGGCGAGAATGCGCCGCTGGCGCTGGCGTACTGGGGCGTGAGCGACGGCGGGAACTTCGAGGGCAGGAACATCCTGCATGTGGCGGCGAGACTTGACGACGTCGCGGCGTCGCTGGGATTGTCTCCCGATGAAGCGCGGGCAAGCCTGGAGCGCGCGCGCGCGACGCTCTATGAGGCGCGGTCGCGGCGTATCTGGCCGGGGCGCGACGACAAGGCGCTGGCGGCGTGGAATGGCTGGATGCTGCGCGCCTTCGCCGAGACCGGGCGCATCCTCGACCGCGAGGACTACCTCGTCGCGGCGACCAAGAACGCCGATTTCCTCACGCGTGAGCTGCTGGCGGATGGGCAGCTGAAGCGGGCCTGGCGCAACGGACAGGCCAAGGTCGGCGCGTACCTGGAGGACTACGCCGCGCTCGCCAACGCCTTGCTCAGCCTCTACGAGGCGACCGGGGACGCGAGCCGCTTCAACCTTGCACAGACGCTCGTGGAGACGATGATCGAGCGCTTCTGGGATGAGCCCACCGGCGCCTTCTTCGACACCGCCAGCGACGCCGAGGCGCTGATCGGGCGCCCGCGCGACCTGACGGATAACGCGACGCCGTCGGGGACAAGCCTGGCCTGCGAGGCGCTGCTGCGCTTGACCGCGTTCACTGGCGACCTGCGCTACCGCGAGTACGCCGCACGCATCCTCGTTGCGCTGGCCCCGGCGATGGAGCGCCATCCCTCGTCGTTCGGCCACTTCCTCTGCGCGCTGGATGACCTGATCGGCGCGTACTATGAGGTCGCCATCGTCGGCGATCCCACAGACACGGTGACGGAGGCGCTCGTCCAGGCGGTGAACGGCCACTTCCTTCCGCGTATTGCCCTCGCGGTTGGCGCGCCCAGCGACACAGAGGTCCCGTTGCTGGAAGGGCGCGCGCTGATAGATGGGCAGGCGGCGGCCTACGTCTGCCAGGGTTTCGTCTGCCAGCGTCCGGTCATGACGCCAGCCGACCTGCTCGCCCAACTCGGCGCTTGATCTGCGGGCGCGCCTCGTCGTTCTGTGATCCTTTGCTCACGCATCATGACCCATGGTAGCGGAACCTGGGCCGAATTGTCAGCCGGAACGTAAATATAAACGCCAAAGAGCCTGGCGCGGCGCTTCGCGTGAGCGCGCTCTCGCCCATCCCAGTCGCGCGCATTGCCGCATCCGGCAGCGGCGCAAAGAAAGGCATGTATGGCCCATTCTGGCTTGTCAGGGCGCCAGGCGAACGGTTGAGCGTGAATCCCGACGGCAAGCGGACTCTTTGGTACTACTTCTGCGCGGAGTAGGGGGTAAATGTGGTATTATAAGTAGAGATTTTGGTGTTGGAGCGCGCCTCCAGCGCCCAATTTATCTCATGTTCTGGCAGGAGCGAGATGTCCGCCATCGCGGGTGATTATTCTCCCTTTGCGCATCGCTCCACCGGGCGCGTCATGACTCCGATGCGCGTCCCTCTCCGGTCCACGCCTAGGCGCTTGTGGCGCATCGGGCTGTCCGCGAGAGCATTGTTCAGGAGGTAGGGGATTCATCCATGGCGACAACGGTGCCGAAGTCGAATAGGTCGGATAATCAGTATGACGAGGGCCATATCGAGATCCTCGAAGGCCTTGAACATGTGCGTCTGCGGCCAGGCATGTATATTGGCAGCACCGACATTCGTGGCTTGCACCATCTCGTATTTGAAGTGCTCGACAATAGTGTAGATGAAGCGATGGCAGGCGCAGCTGACCATATCTCGTTGACAATTCAGACCGATGGTTCCATACGCGTCGAGGACAATGGCCGCGGCATTCCCGTCAAACCGCACCCCAAAGTGCCAGCGAAGTCTACACTTGAGATCGTGATGACCACCTTGAACGCTGGCGGTAAGTTCGGTGGCGAGGGCTACAAACAAGGCTCCAGCGGCCTGCACGGCGTCGGCGTCTCGGCAGTGAACGCGCTCTCCGAGTATGCGCGCGTCGAGGTCAAGCGCGACGGCAAGCTGCACGCGCAGGAGTATCGACAGGGCAAGCCTGTCGCGCCTGTACGAGCGATTGGCCCCGCGATCGGCACAGGGACGACGACGATCTTTAAGCCGGATCTCTCCATCATGGAGACCGGCGACTTCCAGTTCGAGGCGCTCTCGCAGCGTATCCGCGAGATGGCGTATCTCAATCGTGGGCTAACCCTTTCACTCGTTGACGAGCGAGAGGGTCGCGAGCAGTCGGTGACGTTCTACTTTGATGGCGGCTTGAAGTCCTTCGTGCGGCATCTGAACAAGAACCGCAACGTCGTGATGGCGAAGCCGGTGCATATCGAGAAGCAGGCCGAGAAGACGTACGTCGAGGTGGCGATCCAGTATAACGACGGCTATAACGAGGCGCTCTTCTCCTTCGCCAATGGCGTCAACACCGTGGATGGCGGCTCGCATGTGACCGGCTTCCGCACTGCGCTGACACGCACACTCAACGAGTATGGCCGCAAGGCGAACTTGCTCAAGGAGGCCGACGCCAACCTGACCGGCGACGACGTGCGCGAGGGGCTGGTGGCGGCGATCAGCGTGAAGCTGCCTAGCGCGCAGTTCGAGGGGCAGACGAAGGGCAAGTTGAATAACGCCGAGGTGCGCACGCAGGTCGAGAACGTCGTCTCCGAGGCGCTGGCGAAGTACCTGGAAGAGACCCCCGGCGAGGCGAAGCGCATCGTCGAGAAGTGTCTGAACTCCGCGCGCGCGCGCGACGCCGCCCGCCGCGCCCGTGAGCTGGTGCGCCGCAAGGACGCGCTGGACACGACGCTGCCGGGCAAGCTCGCCGACTGCTCTGAGCGCATCCCACAGCGTTGCGAGTTGTATCTGGTCGAGGGCGACAGCGCCGGCGGCTGCTTCTCCGGCGATACCGAGATCGCGTTGGCGGATGGCCGTTCGCTTAGTTTCCGTGACCTGATCGCCGAGGAGGCGCAGGGCAAGGAGCACTTTGCTTACACGATTCGCAACGATGGAACGATTGGGCTGGAACGCATCGTCAATGTGCGCATGACGAAGGCGAACGCCACAGTAGTTCGCGTGACGCTGGATAGCGGTGAGGCGATTATCTGCACGCCAGACCATCGCTTCATGCTACGTGATGGCAGCTACAAGGCGGCGGCGGATCTGACGCCAGACGACTCGCTCATGCCACTCTATCGCAGGCTCTCGGACAAGTCGCAGCCGGGCATTACCATTGACGGCTACGAGATGGTCTGGGATCCGCGCTCCGACTCCTGGCTCTTCACGCACATCCTTGCCGATTGGTACAACCGCTGGAAGGGTATGTATGAGCAGAGCGATGGCGACCAGCGCCATCACATGGATTTTGATAAGCGCAACAACAATCCGACGAACATTCGTCGCATGCCATCCGCAGACCATCTGGCGCTTCACCGCGACCACGTAGCGCGCACGCTACATCGGCAAGAAGTCGTTGAGAAAAGCCGCCAAATCCATCAAAGCGACGCTTACCGTGCGGCGATGAGCCAGCGGATGCAGCAGCCGGAGACACGCCAGATTCTCTCGACGCAGGCGAAGGCGCAATGGGAGGATGAAGCCTACAAGATCTACATGGCTGAGAAGTGGCTGGCCTTCTACAATGTAGACGAGGAGTATCGCCAGGCGAATGCTGAGCGCCTAGACCAGGCACAGCGCATTTACTGGAGTGATGAAGCGAACCGCGAGGTTCAGGCTGAGCGTGTGCGCGCATACTTCGAGGCGCATCCTGAGGTGCGAGAAGCTTTCTCTGCCGCCGCGAAAGCGCAGTGGCAGGATGAGGAGCTCCTTGCCTGGCGTCGCGAGAAGACACGTGAGCAGTGGACACTAGAGTTCCGCGAGAAGCGGCTCACCGCGCTGAACGAGACCTATTACCGCAAGACGCTGGCTACGCTGAAGGAGTTTGAGACCGACGGTGGCCTCATTGATGTCGATGGCTATAGCGCCTATCGTCTCCAGACAGGCGATAAGTCGCTGCTGCGCTTTGACAGGTTCGTCCAGCGTTACTTTGCTGGCAGCCAAGAACAGGCGCGCGAGGCGGTAGCGAAGTACAACCATCGTGTCGTCTCGGTCGAGCGGCTCGATGAGGCGATAGCTGTCTACGATCTCGAAGTGCCGGGCACACACAACTTCGCGCTCGCCAGTGGTGTCTTTGTGCACAACAGCGCGAAACAGGGGCGCGACCGCCACTTCCAGGCGATCCTGCCGCTGCGAGGCAAGATCCTCAACGTCGAGCGCGCGCGGCTGGACAAGATGCTCTCCAGCGAGGAGATCAAGAACATCATCACGGCGCTCGGCGCGGGCATCGGTGAGTCGTTCTCGCCAGAGAAGCTGCGCTACTGGCGCATCATCCTGATGACGGACGCCGACGTTGACGGCAGCCATATCCGTACGCTGCTGCTGACGTTCTTCTTCCGCCACATGGAGTGGCTGATCAACGAGGGGCATCTCTTCATCGCGCAGCCGCCGCTCTACCGCATCCAGGTGGGCAAGCAGCGCCACTACGTCTACAGCGATCAGGAGCGCGACGAGTATCTGGCGTCGCTGGGGCCAAACAAGAACGCCGCCGTCAACCGCTATAAGGGTCTGGGCGAGATGGACCCGGAGGAGTTGTGGGAAACCACGATGAATCCGGCCAGCCGCACCATCCTGCAGGTCAACATCGAGGACGCGATGAAGGCCGACGAGACCTTCTCGATGCTCATGGGTGACGATGTCGCGCCGCGCCGCCGCTTCATCGAGTCGCACGCGCGCAACGTCAAGAACCTCGACGTCTAGCGTATAACTCATCACTGTCGGTGTGCGCAATGCATGAGACTGGGCGCATAATTAGTGCAACTATGTGCGCCATTGATGAGACCGGAAAGGTGGACAGCAGAGACGCCGCGCCGTGCGCCTCTCAAAGACGTGGGCGGATGCTCACCTACCTTCCGTCTCTAGAAAGACGGCTTACCTTGTCCGGTGTCGGAAAGCAGGTGACAGGGCACGTTGCTTGGCGTAGCGGCTCGTGTCAAACTGGCGGGAGGAGGTCGAACAATCGCCGTGAACACCTGCGGTTTGAATGTGTGACACCGATACGGGTGTAGGCCGTGGAGCCCCATGTCATACTCGTGAGCGGTGGGGGCTCACTCTCAATGTCGCCGGCGAATTGCGCAAGATTCCTGTGCCCCGTATCTGTCGGCTTGGCATGTCCTCGGCGCTGTGATACCTGAAGTGAGCATTGGGGTGTTGTCAGGCGCTGACAAAATTTGCTTGCCACCGATGCCAATTCGACGGCGTCACCCACGCTCTCAGCTGTTAACCAAGGGCGCCACCTCTTCGGCGAAGGTCTGGAGCGGCTCGAGGTCATATGCCAGACGCGGAAATGACACGATAACATAGTCGATGCCCCGCTCAGCCAATGTGCGGATGCGGTCCGCCAACTCCTCTGCTGTTCCGACGAATCCTGGCCCCATCGCGCTGTGTTCCCGCTCGACCGCCGCCTCTGGCGTCTCACCTGGCTTGAGCAGCACAATGTCCTCCAAACTGGTCGACTTCGTAATCGAGGCGTAGTCACGGCCCACCTGCTCGCAATGCTGGCGTAACACGGCCAGTTTGCGCTCCACCACCGCAGGATCTCCCTCACCTACGTTACAGGCGTCACCAAAGCGCGCCACCAGCTTGAGCGTCACCTGCTCGCCGCTGCCCCCGATCCAGAACGAAGGATGCGGCAGCCGCACGCCCTTGGGCTCGTTGATCGGCTTGTCGATGCGGTACATCTCGCCGCTGT
>Ga0207684_10001298_pt1 | contig 27491 bp, 29 predicted proteins | sample KBSK5501metaG_FD_184342 | JGI IMG/M metagenome (GOLD analysis project Ga0207684, IMG submission 184342) | Corn, switchgrass and miscanthus rhizosphere microbial communities from Kellogg Biological Station, Michigan, USA - KBS K5-50-1 metaG... | ecosystem: Host-associated > Plants > Roots >...
CTTGGGGTACTGCTCGCGGTGATAGCGCTCCGCATCGCCCTTCTTCTTCCAGAAACTGAGCGCCAAGACTCGATTTGACTCCATGTCGGAGGTTAAGACCGTCTCGTCGACGAAGCCGCTCTGTTTCCTCAGAATCGGTAGCACCTTCTCCTGGATAGTGTTTGCCAGTTCGCGTGATTTTCCGGTTTTGGTGGTGATTTCGACGACTCGAGTGAACATACATGTGCTCCTTTCGTTGACTCAGAGTGAAAGGAACCCGTCGCAGACGCAACGGCGGACCAAGGTGCGAGGTATGGGATCTACGGTATGCCTTCTGGGGCTCCCGGTCAATTGCGCGGGATGGCAGCGACTGGTGAGCCATGGTCCGGTCTAAACGTCAACGTACCGCACGGGTGGGATGGGAGCACAGAGAAACGGAAGCAGGAGCTCGCTGCTCTCTCAACTTCGTCCTCTTGCCTTGCTCGCCGCGTGGATCAAGGAACAAGGAAAGGATAGTTCCAAGATCCTGTTCCCCAGCGCGCGTGGTGGCCCACTGAGTTCCGATTCTGTCCAATATCTCGTAACCAAATATGCTGCTGTGGCTCGGAAAAACTGCTCGTCCTTGCTGCAAAAGCGTGTTTCACATCACCTGCACTGCTACTTTTTGTCCTTCGCTCGTTTGCCGAAGAGCAGTGTCGAATCCCCAACACAGGGAAGAGTTACTTCCCAAGAGCATCTGGCAGACCCTTATAGTAACGAAATCCTTCGACAGGTTTCCCATCTTTCATCTGGACGTGTTTGCGACTCTCTTCCTTCATTTGCTTGAGTTCGGCTTCGGAGAGGTTGGCCTTGTAGTTCTTCCAGCCCGGTCCAAACTGGCTAACGTATTTTGTCCTAGCATTTACCTTCTTTTCTACAAAGTCGTTGATGTCAACCCATGTATTCTCGTCTTCGTGATCGTAGTCGTTGTAAAAAAGGTACTCAGGAATCATGTATTCCTTCAGCCCCTCTTGGGTGATCTGACCTTCGAAGAGCAGACGCCACATTGCGGCGCGTGCCGCATCCGCCGCCAAGTAAGAGGCGGCTCGGTGGTCAGACTTGTGCCATCGTTGATAATTCTTTCCCGGGTCCCATGCCATTAATACATCCGGGCGCATTTTTCGAATCAACCGCACCAGATTTTCCACTACAGACTTGCGATCTTCAAATTCGAGAAGCCCGTCATCGTATCCGAGATTGATGTAGTGTTCTCCCGGAATCCCCAACTCCCCTAGTGCAGCCAATTCCTCTTGGCGGCGAATCTGGGCAAGCTGCGTTCGCGATAAATTCGGGTCTTGGGTGCCGACATTTCCGGTCGTCAGGGTCACAACGAAGACCTGATTCCCGTGCGCCTGAAGCATCGCCAATGTGCCATGCGAAAGCATGTCATCGTCGGCATGGGCACCGATGAGCATAATCGCTTTCCCGGTCCACCTCTCGACCGGGGTTTCCGGTTTCTGTTGTTTTCCCTGAGCGAGAGCCACAGATGCGGAGACGCACAGGCCGAATGCTAGCAACAGACGAAGTGGAAAACCCCTGAGGTGAGGCATGTGTGACCTCTTCGAGAACCAACGACTACGGGATTGGACTGATCGGCGGAAGGCAGTGTAACGTACCGTCGACGATGCTGCAATTTGAACGAACGTGGGATGAACGAACGTGGGACTGTCCTAATTCCCAACTACTTCCCGGATAACGCATCGATCCCCCTACGAGTGGTCAAAGGGTATACCCGTGCGCCAGCGACCTCGACCCTTTACCAAATGATAACTGCCGTCGGTCAGGTAATGTTCCAAGTCCCACAGATCCGGCAGCCGAAGCACTCGGCGACGGTAATTCGGCTTAATTCTCTGTTTGCCCAGGGCGACGCCCTCATAAGCGCTAACTTAAGAACGGGAGAAGAGGTGCGAGTCTCCGATCTTAGGACGAAGCAAGTCGCAACCATTTTCTTGGTGACGTTTCTAAGGCGCAAACGATCGCGGGTCTATCGGACCTTGAAAACCGCGAGTGTGCGGGATGCGAGGGTAAGGTGCACTTCGTCGCCGGCCAGACTAGATGCTGCGCTGCCAAACAGCAATTCGAGATGTTGGGTACCTTGGAGCGGAGTATCCGCGAGCGAAATCTGCAGGTCGCGAGAAGTAGGGGAATTGTTGTACACAACCAACAATTTCTCATCCGGCAACTCGCGCAAAAAGGCGTAGTAGCTTTCGTCCCAGCCGATATGCCATTGCTTTCCGGTTCGCAGCGCGGGATGCGCTTGCCGCAGCGCCAACAGAGACTGCACATGGGCGAAGACGTCCTGTTGCTCGGCCGTGCGGCCTCCGGCGGTAAAGGCGTTGCGCAGATCGCCCGGGAAACCGCCTGGAAAATCGCGGCGGTTGTCGGGGTCAGCACCACCGGGCATGCCGATCTCATCGCCAGAATAAATTTGCGGAATTCCCCGCAAGGTGAACACCAGGGAGAATGCAGCTTTCAGTTTGGCTGCGTCACTTCCACTTTCGCTGATAAAGCGGGTCTGGTCATGATTGCCAAAGAACGTGACCAGTGAATCGGGATGCGGATAGAGATCGTCGCGCTGCAGAACATCGATGATCTTCTGCATCGACGCTCCCCCGATCACAATCTCACGCAGGGCGTGTTCCATCGGGAAATCGAAGACGGTAGGCAGGCCGGAATCGATGCCGTCAAACTGCTTACGTCCGCCTTCAAAGAACGATGTGATGGTGGGGTCGGCGTCTGCGACTTCGCCGATGCTATTTATGCGCGGATATGCCTGGCGCAGGCGCTCGTGCCATTCGCTCCAGAACTGCCGCGAAGAATAAGGAAACGAGTCCAGACGGAAGCCGTCGAGTTGCGCGGTTTCCACCCACCACATTGCATTCTGTGCGAGATAGAGGCCAAGCCGCGGATCGTCCGGGTTCAGGTCGGGCAATTTGCCCGCAAGCCAGCCTTCCAGGGTAGCGCGATACTCGCGCGGCGAAGCGTGGGGATCTACGAGACCCGAGAATGTGTAGGCCGGATCGAGATGATGCGCCGGCGTCCCATGGAACCAGGTTGGCGTCGGTGGATCATTCGCCCAAGGATGATGAGGCCCAGTGTGGTTCCCTACAAAATCGATCAGCACCTTCATGCCGAGTTTGTGAGCGTCAGCCACCAGGTCTTGATATTCGCGCATGGACCCCATGTGGTCATCGAGCGCGTAAAAGTCCACAACGTGATAGCCGTGGTAATCAGAATCGGTATTCCTCCAAACCGGCGTTAGCCAGAGAGTTGTAATGCCGAGATCGTGCAGGTATCCCAGATGCTGGCGAATGCCGCGCAGATCTCCGCCATGATGGGCCATCGGATCGCTGCGATCGTATTTGCCCGTGGACTGAGGCGGCTCATCATTTCTCGGAACGCCATCGGCAAAGCGGTCGGGCATGATTAGATAGATCACATCATCGCGAGAAAAACCTTCGAACCGGCCGCTGGTGTGTTCCCGTGCCAGTAACGGCAATTGGACGGTCGTCGATCCTGCCGCGCCGAGCAATCGCAAGCCCACGAGTCCGGCCGGCAGGTCAGGACCCAGCCGCAGGTGAACGAAAAGATAATGTCCGTTTTCAGAAGCTTCCGAGCCCAGCAAAGTGGCACGCGCCGTAGGGCTTTCAGCGTGAACGTCATTCAAGTTTTCGCCGGTCATCAGCAGCGTGAGTTCCGGAGTGAAGTTCGTCCACCAGTTGGGCGGCTCAATCTTACGAACTGCCGGGATACCTGCGTCACTCCCAGCCGCCCGTGGCCACAAAGGCACCGCGGGTACGCAGACCACGATCAACCACAAAGCAATGCTATGCTTATTCCTCATGGCAGTTATCAGAAACCCAGTTTAGATCGGCAATCGAGTAACGAGGCAGAACACGCTTAGAATCTATATGCGAACAATAGCAGAGCGGGAAACGAATGCTCGTTGCCCGCTCTATGCTCGTGGATCAGAACATGAAACGGAAGGCGAACTGCATTTGCCGCTCCTACGAGAAGCGGGTCGACAGATTACCAGTGATTGTCGTAATGCTGTTCGCGATTGTGCCATTGTTGATGTTCGTGTTGAAGCTGCCGTTCTGGAACTGCGGGTGGTTAAACAGGTTGAAAACATCGGCACGAACCTCGAGTGTCAGGCGCTCCTTAACCTTGACGTCCTTCATCATGCCCATATCCCAAGTATGGTAGCCGGGACCGTATAGAAAACCGCGCCCAAGCGTGCCGAGACGGAGGAAGTCCCCAGTTTTAGGATCATTTGGCGGTGTGGTACAGCCGACCGGGAGGAACACTGGTGTTCGACTTCCGTCTAGGCCGGGGACGCGATGGACCGAAGCAGTTTCTGGGACAGTTCGAGGGATTTCTACAGACGGACGGCTATGCGGCCTACGATCAGATTGGCGGGCCGGAGATGGTTCATGCAGCCTGTTGGTCGCATGCGGAAAGATATTTTTCTGAGGCGGTGCAGCTAAATCCCAAAGATCCGGTCGCGACGCCGATCGTGGCGCGGATCGATGAGCTGTTTGCCATCGACGCCCAGGCCCGCCACCAAGGACTGCCCCTGGAGGCACGCCATACTCTGCGTCAGGAAAAATCGAGACCGTTGCTGGATGAGATCCGGAAGCAGATCGCAGCGGCACGCTCCAGTGCACTGCCCACCGATGCGTTGGCCAAGGCCTGCAACTACACGCTCACGCTTTGGCAGAAACTTACCCGCTTCCTAGAATATCCGGAACTGGAGTTGAGCAATAACCTGGCGGAGAACCCGATGCGACCGGTCGCTCTCGGTCGAAAGAATTGGATCCACGTGGGCAGCCCACAAGCGGGTCCGAAGATCGCGGCGATCCTGTCAGTAGTGGAAAGCTGTCGGCGGCTGAAGCTGTCAGTACGCGCCTATCTGGCCGCGAATCTTCCCGGACTCGTCGATCTCCCAATCACGCGTCTCCCAGAACTTACTCCCAGTGTGTGGGTCGCCCAGCATCCGCAGCATTCAGTCATTCAGTCGTCCTAGCATATCCGGTTCAACTCGATTCAGTCCGCTCGCAATCCTCTTGCAACCTTCCATGAGCTGATGACCTCCGTAACGCACGGGCCTCCAGCAAACAGAAGTACCATCCGACTAGCCACAATGCATATTCGTGAGCAGCACTCATGCCCATTAAGAAATCGGAGAAGATCGTCCGGATCGTGTTCGCGGTCATCCTGCTGCTGCTGTTAACGCAGAATGCCTGCGTGCAGGCGAGTTGGGCCAGTCACCGCATCCGACGCGGAATGACCGTGAACCAGGTACTCCAGGTCTCAGGCCAGTGGACTTGGGGCCACGCTTATTCGGAGCGTCCGGCTCCCGAGCCGGGGCTCTCAGTTTCATTTAACTCCTCCTCCATTCACTTAATGGGAAAGGACGAGCCCCAGAAGCTCACTTCCCGGGAAGAACTGGCCCAGGTTCTCGAACAGCAGATGAACGGCCACTCTTGGAGCATGTCGCTTACCTACCTGGGAGCGGTGCGGGCCAGTTTCGCTGTCTTCTTCGATGCCCAGGGCAAGGTACAAAGCGTGTCCGGAATCGTAGGACCACCGTGAGCAGAGAAAAGCTCTAACCTCAATTCCAAACCCATCGGCATCCGTCAACCATGCACTTCGTGTAACGCTTACGCTTAAGTTAGCGCTTATGGGGCGACGCCCCCCATGCCGCAGGATTCAGCTACGGCAGACCGCCGGGGCGATGCAAACATCAGTACCGGCGACAGGTCTAAAGGGCTTTGAGCGCTTCTATTGTGTTCGACAGCGATGGGGCGATTTCGACAGCGATGTGACGAATCTATTGCGGTTGGGAGGCAGCCACGTCTTTGCCCATTGCCGATGAGCAAACTGAGCGAGGGTGAAACCACTCTATTGTCCTGCGCTGTGCTTCTGTAAGCTGGGTTGTATTCATCTTTTTCGTCCCATTCCGCAGTCCGTCAGCATCACCTGCCACAGCGAACCAGAGGTAAACGAAAACGTAGTCTTCTTGGGTTGCGTGTCCTTCCTGATAGAGTTGGGCAACGGAATTTAACCCCACTCCGGCACCACCCAAATCCGGGACGTGGTCAGCGGCTTTACGGTACCAATATGCCGCCAAAAGATAGTCCTGTGGGATGCCTTCGCCATCTTCGTACATCTGACCGAGAGTGACCTGCGCGTCTGGCTGGCCCAGTTTCGCGGCCATTGAGAGCCACTTGAAGGCTTGAAGGTAGTCGCGCTCTACTCCGTTTTGTCCGTGCTCGTAGATCACGCCCAGCCATAACTGAGCGCGGACTTCGCCTTGTTCCGCTGCTTTCGTCCACCAATAAACCAACTGTTGCGGATCTTTCCACCGTCCTTCACGAAACATGTCGCCGTAGATGTACTCAGCAGAAGCGTATCCCTCTCAGCCGAACGCCGGAACCAGGGCATGGCCGCCGCAACTTCGTACTCGGTGGGTGTCGGACCTAACATCGAGCGTCCCACTTCATATTCCGCTACCGCATCACCCGCCTCAGCCATCTCTCGCACGGCACTCATGTTCCTAGGTTTTGGCTCGCAGACAGCGCCACTTTGCGGGTCAATATGTTGGCCTGAAGATAAAGTTGAAGTGAGCAGCCAAAAGGCTGCAAGTAACAGACAGGCGGGAGCCGAGCGCATCTTTCCGCTCCTTAGGGTAGTTATGATAGCACCTGTCCGCGGGGCGGCTCCTTATCAATTGTTGATCGCGGTAGGGACAGCCGTTGCTGGCTGCCCCCCGCACAGACCCGGACGGGCGCTGATTAGCGCATCCGGTTCTTATCTCGGATGACTGGCGACATAGCGAGCGTCAGGAAAGGGATGGAGCGCTCGCGGTAGAGGAAGCCATCGCTGAGCCAATACAAGGAGGCGCGTCCAGTGACTGCTCACTTGCGGTCTGGGCAGGCTCCCTCGGATCGGCTACAATTCGCGCGGAGAATCTCTATTTATGATGACGGACCCAGCCTCCGCTATCAAATAATGAGGTCGATCAATTGATCGAACTGCAGATCCAGACGCTCAGGCGAGGGTCGTCGCTGGAGACTACCGATCTCCTGGACTATAGCGTGCGGGCTGAGAGAATCAGAACTCTGTATCAGGAACTAGACCGGATCACCAGAAGCAGATTCCGGTTGGCGCGAGCATCGTAGATCTCACCCTGGGTCGGTTTGAGAGGGCCAAGCCGCCGTCGGTAGCGTGAATGCTTCCGCTGCGATGGCGGCTTGTTTTCATGTAGGTCTGCTGGTCACGGCACAGGAAAGAGACTTCTGTTCCCTTCCCGATGTGGTTTGTAATCGTTCCCCGCCTGTCCCCGTGCCGTGAACCGGGATTCAACCCCAGAATGTCACAGATCACGTTGAGAGAAGCGGCGAATGGCAATCACAAGCGCGATTGAAAGGTACAGGGCGGCATAGAAGACCATCGCCATGCTCGGAACCGAGAGGGTGCTGAATGGAGAGATGCGCATTGCATTGGCCAGCGGAGACTGCATTTCAAAGGCGGCGCGGCGCCAGAGGGCTTCGCTGGGCATGAGAACACTCGCAATGACGCCGACATTGACGGCGCGCGGCGTCTGGGTGATGGCTCCGAATTGCTCGATCCAACCGCCAAGAAAGGCGAGTCCGTGGAGCCCGAGAGTGAGCACGCCGGTCGCTAACGTCGAAAAGTAAGTCGCAAAAGCAAAGGTTACCGACAGCAGCACGATACTCTCCATCCATATCAGCAAGAAACCGCGAACGAGGTGACGTGCAGTCACGCCCGCCATAACGTACGTTACCGCGTTCACGCCACCGACCATGATCGCAATGTACGTGGTCAGCATGCCGACGAACCCAAACCACTTCCCCACCAGCACTCGCCAACGTGGAACGGGCTTGGTTGCAATCGCCTGAATCGTGCCAGAGGCAATTTCACCGGAAAGCGTGTCAATGGAAGTGAGAATGGTCATGAGCACCGCCAGCAGGTCGACGGCATAGAGGCCCATGGTCAACATCGCGAACGAGATTTCCCGCCGCAGGACCGGGCTCATGCCATGCGCGGCAAAATCTTTGGCCTGGAAATGCAAGCCGGTGCCGAACAGGATGAGGAAAGCGCAGCCGGCAGCGAGCGCCATCCAAAGCATTTTCTTACGGGCGGCTTCGCGGAATGTCACCCCGGCCATGATCCAGATGCCCATCACAGCCCCCCGTCACTGCCGACGATTTCGAGGAAGCGTTCTTCGAGCGAAAACCGCTGGGGAGTGACCTCGTAGACATCGGCTTCCTTTGCGACCAGATAACGCACAATCTCGGGAAGCAACCCGCTGGATGACAGTGTGAGTCTCAGATGCTCACCTTCCCAGCGGACTACGCTCGTCCAGCGTGAGAGGCCGCTCACAACCTCGGCAGTCACATTGCCCACCCTGATCGACACAGTGGTTTGTTGATCCACGTCAGGGTTCAGTTCCCGGGCTTCCACCACCTCGCCATCTTTGATAAAGGCAACGCGGTCGCAGGTAATCTCAACTTCTCCCAGGAGATGGGAGTTGAGCAGCACGGTTGCGCCACGATTACGTTCGGCTTTAATGATGTCGCGAACCAGGCGGCGACCGACTGGATCGAGGCCCGACGTGGGCTCGTCGAGGAAGATCAAGTCGGGTTCATTCAGCAATGCCTGTGCGAGACCGATGCGTTGCAACATTCCCTTGGAAAAATCGCGCAGGCGCTTGTCGCGGTGCGACGTGAGCCCTACCAGATCGAGCAAAACGGGAACGCGCTCGCGAAGCTTCGCGTGCGACATACCATAGAGCCGTCCGTGCAGTTTTAGAAGCTCAATCGGAGTGAGCCAATCGTAGAAGCGGAAATGTTCGGGAAGAAAACCAACTTTGCTGCGGGTCTTGACGTCGCCGGCAGGGTGGCCAAGAATCTCCGCCTCGCCGCTTGTGGGAAATACCAAGCCCAACAACATTTTGACTGAGGTGCTCTTACCCGCGCCGTTCGGACCCAAAAAGCCGAAGACCTCACCCCTTGGAACATCAAGGGTGAGGTTCCGGACTGCCACTTTGCCGCTGAAGACTTTGCGCAGCCTGCGGGTGCGTATGGCAAGGTCCGAAGATCGGCTCATCTCCATCCGTCAGTTGATCAACGCAGCGAAGCGGCCAGACTCAAAGCATCGGACGGACTACCGTGACCTGCCAGGGAATGGATCACTCCGTTCTTGATCCACAACAGACTATACCGATTCCCCTGTGAGAGCGTTTCCGTGATCAGGGTGCCTTCCACTCCGTCAACGGTCACGGTCTCATAGGAGCTCGAATTGCGCGGGATCGGGACCACCAGGGTGGAGGACCAGTCAACCGTCTGGCAGAATGACTGGGCCTCTGCCGGACTCATGCCGGCCAGTTCCAATGCCGCTTCCGCGATGTCCGACATGTTGAGATCGGGTGGGACGCTCACAGTCGGGCTCGGAGCTTGAATAAGATAGGTGCAGTTGGTGTCCTTTATGTTCGCCATGCGTTCCATCTTGCGCTCGGCCAGAGCCTCAGCCTGGGACTGCGGATTGGAACTCACATACCTGTGTCGAACCGGGCAGTCTCCATACATTGAGATGACCGTCTTCGGAATGTGAACGGCGATCAACGCGCCGTTTACCGACTCCGGAATGCGGATGTCCGAACGACCAATCTCGTCCAGCAGGGTCGTAACGCGGGCACGATTGATGGCCATCTGGAAAGCGGTTTCGCCGTTGACCTCGACGCTCTGTGGCGATCCCAGGCTGCCGATGACGCGTATTGGATATCCGGCCAGTTGAGATGCTTTCGTCGTGTTCGAAACGACGTCGGGCTTGCCCGGATCGATTGTGACCACAACGTTGTCGGCGATGAACTGATTGAGCAGCTTGTAAGGACGCGAGTCAGGTTCGGAGCTGGACATCAGCGTAGTGGGATCAATCGTGACCACCTGAATCTTCTGCACCCGCAGCATCGCCAAGATCCGCTGTGCCCAGGTGCGAACCGGGTTGACGGTCACCAAAATCGTGACGGCCACTGCCACCACTGCGAAGCCCCAGGCGGGACGCCAGCGTGGAGCGAAAAGGCGAGTGATCCACGAGGTTCTTGGCTGATCGGCGGTTCCAAATTGGTTGGTGAACTCGGCATAGGCCACCGCGGGATTGATGGTGACGCTGTCCGCAGCCGGGGCCAGAGTCGACAACAAATCCTCCATGCGCGCCGTCTCAGCACGTAGCCTTTCGAAACGAGCGCGGCAGTCCCCGCAGGAAACAAGGTGCTGACTGACCCCTGCCAGCTCGGCGCCGGCCAGTTCGCCGTCCAGATGCGCTCGAAGAATTCCATCATGAATGCAGTTCATATTTCCTCCTCGTTTGGATGAGGCGCAAGGTAACGGTTGCGGAACTCCTCCTCGGCACGGTTCAACATCGTGCCGATGCCGCTCATCTTCACGTCGAGAGCTTCGGCCAGTTCTTTGTAGGACAATCCGGAGGTGCGCAAGATAAGGAGTTGAGCCTGAGCGGGCTGAATCGAGGCCAGCACGGCACGCACTCGCCGGCATTTTTCTTCCAGCAGCAACGAGTCCAGTGGACCGCTGGCCCGGGCTTCCCCCCTGACACTTCCAGCAGCCTCTTCGTATTGACGGCGGCGGCCGGAAGCCCGTAGCGCATCGATCCCGAGGTTTGTCGCAGTGCGATACAGCCAACCACCGACGTTTCCATCGACCTGCAGGGCGGGCTGGCGGTACAAACGCCAGAAGGTATCGTTCGCCACTTCTTCGGCATGCGAGCGATCGCCGAGCAGGCGCACCAATATCGCGACGATCCGGGCATAGTGCTGGAGGAAAGCGGCCCGGAAACCAGCTTCGTCCCAATGCTCCGATGAACGATCGCGAACTGTCATGGAGCGACTCAGTATCTGTGCAGTTCCCACGATAATGCCCGCCTTCCCGGATCCACATACCTAAAACGACGCTCACGGGCAAATTGTGACAACGGAGGTCCCGTTCTCTGTACGAGGTCTGGACATCAGAACTTCTCGCAAAGAAATAACCTCTACTATTCTGCACCTTCTGTCCTTCGCCGCGTGGTTAGACGGTTCGTTGAGTCGAGGCTCGTGGGAATGACACCCACGGCGACACGCAATTAGGGGCGGGCTACCCTTTCGTCCCGATCGCTCTGACGAAGCTGTACCGCAGATGCTCTTCCACAATTTCGGGCCCGGTAACGGCCGCGGTTGCCAGCTCGGGGTATTGATGGCTGTAGATGGTTTTCACTTCTTCCGGCGTGATCCTCGGATCCGGATCCGGAAGCTTCACACCGTTGTAGGTAAAGCTGCGAGAAAGTGCTTTTGCATCGATCATGGCGTAGCTTTCCTTCCTTCTTCTCCGGCCGCCTGAGCTGGCGGGTCGGCGTTTTGCTGCGGAGCGAACAGCTCGGTGTCGTATCGGGTGCCGGCGCCGACAGCCCTGGTGACTCGTCCTTCTTCACGACCGCCGGATCAAGCCTCGGGGCCTGTTGCGTTGTCTTCACCTTCTGGCGTGCAGCCTTGGTAGCCGCGTCCATTTCCGCCTTGGCTTCGGCCAAGGTGCTGCCGAGCGCCAGGTGAGAGTCGACATAAGTAGCGAGATGCTTGCCGAGTTCCGTATCCAGTTCTTCTGGTGAGACTGTGTAGCTCAGGGGAGTCGTGAGCGCCTGTTCCTCTCCTTCCTTCACCTTCGTTGGAATCACGTTCACTTTCACTTTGTCGTCAACGCGAGCGACTGTGATCAGCAGTGTGCGCGGCTTGAGCAATGGCATGAGTTCGACAAACATGTCTCTGCTCTCCTTCAAATGAATCGTTTTGAAGAACTTTTGCGGCGGATTAAGCGGGTAACGGGTACGGGACAAGCAAGATGGGAACTGCTCGGCGTCATCGATGTGAGCCGCGGCCAGGCGGCAAATTCTACAGAGGGATTCTCCGCTTTGGCAGCGGCGGAACCGGCTCGTGATGATAACGCAAGTTCCAATACGTCCAGGAGCGGTGATCGAAGATTCCGGGGTACGGATCGTTTAACGCCTCCTCGAAGTCTTCTTCAGAGAAGTAGCGCAGAGCCGTCCGGATCTCGCGTAGGGTGCCATAAGTCATTAGGTGCGTGAGAAAGAGCTTTGGATCTTTCAGAGTATCGTCGGGTCCCTTGAACCACACCACCCGTCTTGCCACTTCTTGAAGGTCCGAGTCCATGTTTAAGCGGCGCCAGTGACGCCGACTCTCGCCCGCATGAGTGGAATCTGCTGCAGACTAACTTGGCTAGCCAACGTACGAAGTCTGGACTGGATAGCCGGGCTCAGTGTGGGTAGGTCGCCATCGGCGAAAAAGGTCAGTGCTTTCAGGCTCAGGGTCCCGTTAAATGTACTCCCATAAACGGCCTCTGCTGCGGCGAGCATTTCAGAGAGACTCACACCAGCACCGGAAAGCGCTAGAACATCCTCGTAGTCCCTCGCCTGTGCTCGCTGCTGGATGGTCGCTAGCTTGGTCGCAGCAATATCGAGGAGCGACGCCACTTTGATTCCATTATCCGGCATCACATCAGGATCTTGCACACGATTTAGCTTGAGGCCTCCGAAAAAAGATACTTTTACGGGGTCGTCCCGATTAACGATCGCGGTCAACGTATTTTCCTCGAACTGGCGCATTTCCGCGTCTTGCAGATAGCCAATCGTCTTGCGCAGAACATCGGGCAAAAATGGGCGGTTAGAAAAGAAGTCAAAGTCCTCAGAAGTCCTATGGCCCAATCGCAACGCCAGAGCAGTCCCTCCGTATAGAACGAACTCTTGGGGGGTATTTTTCAGTTCGTTCCAAAATCGCCGTTGGGCCTGTGGAAGAGTCTCGAGTCTATGGGCTGACATTGTGCCTCTTGCTTTCTCCTTGACGGTTTCCACCACCTCCGACCAACTATGCTAGAAGCAAAGAAACCTCCGTACTGCCCTTTGAATGCCGTTTCGCAATCGTTTGAGCCCATGTTATCACTGCGTCGGAGGATCTCCTTGCCAATCATCCGTCTTGCGTAGGCCCTGTTCTTGGGGGGAGAGACCCCGGACCAAAAGGCGCCGGGACGGGCACCCGACCGCGGGGATGGGGGTGAGTAGGGAGCGGTGCGCCCGTCCCTGTCTGTGGCTCTACCAAGATGGAGAGGTTTCCACAGATCTCTTCTGTCTTAGAAAGGGATTGTCGTCGTCAGCTACCGCGGGAGCGGGCTCCGGACTAGATCGCCCGCTGGGCATTTCTCCACTGCCTTCCTGCCCGTTATCCCGCGACCCGAGCAGGACAATGTCCCGAGCGACAATCTCTGTTCGATATTTCTTTTCGCCATTCTGCCGGTCTTCCCAGGTCGATGTCTGCAGCTTGCCTTCAACGTAGAGCTTCGATCCCTTGCGGACGTACTCTCCCACGATCCCCGCTAAACGCTGCCAAGCCACAACGCTGTGCCATTCTGTTCTGTCTTGCCATTGATCGTTCCTGTCTTTGAATCGTTCGTTCGTGGCGAGGCTGACTTTAGCGACAGGAACTCCACTGGCCGTGTATTTGACCTCAGGATCCTGGCCTACGTTTCCCACCAGCGGAAGTGGTGGAACTGGCAGACCAAGGATCTTGCGGAACGGACCCCCGCTCAAATCTGGACATGGGAAACGACTACATCGAAAGCGATTTGTTATTGCCCACAACTGAAGCGATCAAGGATGCTCGTCCCTCGCGATGGTCCTACCCGAGGATGTCCTCAACCATGTCGCGCTGATTGCAGCAACCCTATGTGCGGGTACACAAAGTAATCGCTGCATATCGTAACCTTCGATCGCAGGCACCGAAGAATATCGAATATCAACCGCGCGCTTCGTCGCCGTCTTTAGCTACGATGACTCCGATCTTAACCAGCGGCCACTTCTTCCAGCCGCGCGAGGGTATCTGGGTATTTCGGCACGAGAAGAACCAGAGCAGCTGCCTGAGGGTTCGGTTTCGCGCGCCCTTGTTCCCACTTTTCCAGCGTTCGTTCGTTAATGCGCAGCTTGCGTACGAACACCGCTCTTGAACAGCGCAGCCTCTTTCGAGTGTCTCGAATGAGCTTGGAATCTAGCTTCGGGAGCGGTGCCGCATCTACTTTGTAGCTGCGGAGCGTGAGCTTGCCCTCGCGATGGCTCTTCATCGCTGCCACACCTTCCACCAACTCCCCAAAAATGTCTCTCTTTGCCATCACCATATCCTCCGTGCAGTGGTTGAAAGACTGTTGCGGGCCGCCGATTTGAATACGGCACCGCGCAATGCCGGGAGATGCCTCATGGTGCAAGGTGCGCTTGCCTCTGGCGAGAAGGCCGATTCCATCCGGCAGGAACTGACGACCTGCCGCACGGCTGGTGAAGCTGAGCTACGCCGGCGTCGCGAACAGAGAAATCGCTGCTATTTTCTTCAACGTACCCTCCTCGATCTTTTATGCCGCCGCCACTCGATCTTCGGATCTTGCCGGGCTGAAAATTTCGTGACTCCATGTCGTCGATGCTAGTGACATGTTCCGGTGCCTGAATCCTTGAAGCTCTTGCCGGCTTCTGGCACGAATTCCCAGTCGTAACTCGATGCGTGCAGTGTCAGTTTCAACACTCCGAAGGCATCGGCTCGCCGCGCCTCACTATTGGCTTTAGGATCCGCGAAAGTCCGGTGCGAGTTCTTTCCACCGGTACCGACAACGAATTCGCGAATGCCACGCCGCCAGTCGGCGTGCCCATCCGGATCCTGCGGCGCAAAACGCTCATAGTCGTGATCGTGACCGTTGATGACCACATCCACGGCAGCGGCGTACAGCGTCTGCCAAAACGGCTTCATGTCGGGACCGTTGCCGTGCTTGGCTCCCGAACTGAACAGCGGCTTGTGAAAATAGGCGAGAGTACAGGCCGCCGAATGCTGCGCGAGGTCTTGCTTTAGCCACTGTCCCTGAGGTGAAGAAGCATCGCAACCGCCCACCTCGGCGCATTCGCTGTTCAGCGCGACGATATGCCACGCACCCAGGTCGTAGCTGTAATACGCCTTCTTGGGGTCACCGGCTGCGGTTCCGAAGTAGCTTGCGTAAGCCGAGGCTCCGCCACTGTGATACTCGTGATTTCCAGGCGTGGGGCGTGTCCGGTCTTTGAAACGGCCCCACGTGGATCCGTAACAGTTTCCGAACTGCTCAGCGGATCCATCTGGGTAAGCTAGATCTCCCGCGGCGAAGACCGTACCAGGAATCTTGTCAATCAGCTTGGCCGTGGCCTCCGCGCCAGCCAGATCATCGCAACTCGCAATGTCTCCCGCGCCGACCAGGACGGGATCAGAGGCGCTTGCCGCTGGGGACGCGGGAGAAGGATTGTTGCTGGACTTCGTCGGAGCACTCGAAACTCCGATCACTGAAATAAGAGCAGTCAAAATCAGCAGTGCTTGAAATTGACGTTTTGCCATTTACGATCTCCGTTCTCGAGGACTTAAGTCTAAGCTAGGAATCTGAAGGTCTCCTGAATCCTGCGCGGCGGGGTGACCCAGAACTCGTTCTCATTTTGTTGATGAGTCTCCCTCTCGTGTGCGACAGCGATCCAAGATCGACCCGAGTAACCCAGTGCTCCGCACATCAGAACTTGAGGCGAAGCATAAGTTGAATCTGCCGTGGCAGGCCTGTTCCTGTGCTAGGGGAGGCAGCGTTGTCATTGTTATTGTTGAAATTGTTGGTGGAAGTGATCTGACCCAGATTTCCCTTGGGGCTTAAGGACTGCACTGTCTGTATGGTATTCCCTGTCTGAACTCCCACGACGTTGTAGTTGAGGGTGAGGTTATCTGTACTCGGGTCTCCGAATTGGACGTGATTGAAGATGTTGAAGAACTGCACCGCGAATTCCGCGGAGACGCGCTCTGATATTTTGGTCTCTTTGGCAAGTGCGAAGTCGATTTGCCAAGAGCGTAATGCCCGAATGAGACCGTTCGGTGCGCTGCCAAATCGACTTACAAGGCCGCAGGAGAGGCTGCATATTGGGTTACCGCTGTTGTCAAAACCAGTGACCCTGCCCGCCGGGTCGAGCGGCGGCGGTGCAAACGCGGCGGGATTGATCGGGATGGTGTGATTCTGCACTCCTCCCAGCAACAACAGCGGCACGCCGGGCACTAGATCTGGCCTCTGGTTTGTCTGGTCGTTGCCGTCAGGGAGCTGAGTTGGGTTGATATTCAATGTAACGGTGAGCGGGTGGCCCGTGTGCCATATGCCGATGCTGCTGAGACTCCATCCGCCCACGACCTTGCCAAGCGCTCCAGAATCGTTCAGATAAGGCTTGCCGGTGCCTAAGGGAAGCTCATATACCAGGTTCGTCGTGAAATTGTGGCGAATATCGAACACGCTCGGTCCCTTGTCACAGTGAAGGCAATTCACGTTTTCGGGACCGTTCGACTCCCCGCCACCCACAGAACCATCATTGATGGAATGGGACCAAGTGTACCGGCTTTGGAAGGTAAGGCCGCTGGAGAAGCGGCGCTCCAAACTCAGGAGAAGGGCGTGATAGGTGCTCGCGCCGATATCGGACTTGTAATCGACTGAACCATACGGATCACCACCCGGATAGTACTGATCCAGCACTCGGGTGCAGTTCCCATTAAAGTCCGGCTTGGTGAGGCAGAAATTGACACCTCCGCGGGAAAACAAGCGAACGCCGCGTGATCCGAGATACTGGGCAGAGGCCAGAAAATTGGCGGGCAACTCGTGGTCGATGGTGAGGCCCCAATTTTCTGCGTAAAGGTCACGACGCCCGTGGCGCTGTAGCGCGCGAGGTTGCTGAAGGGTTGCAACGTTGTTCCCCAGGCCACTTAGGTCAGGGATTTCCCGCTGATAGGCGGGCAGCAGTGGCGTGCCCGGACCGGCTGGGTCGAGATTGACGAATGCAGTGAACCTGTCACTCTCTAGCCCCGCGTTCAAGTCATCGTTCTGCGCGGCACCGTGATAGATACCAAAACCCGAACGGATGACGGTTTTTCCATGAAAAATACCCGGAGCCCACGCGATGCTAACGCGCGGATCGAAGTTCCTGTAGTTCGGATTGTAAAGGGCGGGGTTTCTCGGGCAAGAGGGCGTATCAATGGGCGTGGGATAAGGGCCGTTGGTCGATCCCGATCCCAGGCAGACTCCGTGAAATTCGTTGACATCGAAAACCGTGGTGCGATTGTCAGCTTCGTGAGCAACACCGTAGTACTCCCAACGAAGCCCGAGGTTCAGAGTGAATCTCGGCGTGACCTTCCACTCATCCTGGAAATAAGGCATATAGAAGGTGCGTCGATATTTATGGCAGCACCACGGAGCGGTAAAGGAGATTTGGTAAAGGCTAGCGCTCACAAAGCCCGCATCATTGGTGCTCCCGTCCTGAAAAGAGAGGATGTTGTCGGCAGTCTTGCCCTGATTCAATCGCACCAGGCGGATCTCCATCCCCGTCTTGAAGGTATGGCGGCCGTGCGCCCAAGTAAGGTTGTCAATTACTCCATACGTCGTACCCACCTCGTGATCCGCGTTGATGTCGTTAATCGTCGCCCAGTTGTTTGTATGGACGGCGTAGTTTAGAGGGCCTGCCTGCGGATTGATGAAGGGGGCACGGTTTACGAAAACTTTGACCTCATTCAGCACACGAGGCGAAACGGTGTTCTGAAGGGCAACGAAGTAATTTGCGGGATGATTGATTGTCTTAACCAGGTCGTAAGGCAGAGCGCCGCTGCCGTTGGTGCCGCTTACCAAGCTGATGTCTCGCTGTGCGCGTCCATACAACGTGTTTTTGTCGTTGACCTTGTAATCAATTCGGAAGAGCCACGTGTCTTCGTGCACCGTGGTCGGCGCGGGGCTGGTGAACAGATCGGAGTCCGGTAGGCCATTAATGGTCTGATCCACAAAGGCCCCATCTGGATAGACGTGAATGGGATTACAGCCCCCAATGGCAGCAGTCGAGGCGCGCCACGGGAAGGTCTGAAGGATGGAACACATCTGCGGTGACGTGGCTAAAGTCGTCTGTTGAATGGATGGAGATGGCACCAGGAGTTGGTTCGTCGTCGCCGCATATTGACGAAGACCCTCGTAGTTCAGGAAGAAGAACAGCTTGTTCTTAACGACCGGACCGCCGACACTCAGTCCGTATTGCCCGAAACGGAATGGAGGTATCGCCGGATTGCCGTTGATATCGAAGTCGTTGAAGTTGCGAGCATCGAAAACAGAATTCCTTATGTAGCCAAAGGCGGTGCCGTGGAAGTCATTGGTGCCCGACTTAGTGACCACGTCGATCTGACCCCCTGCTTGTGTCCCATACTCGGCGTCATACAAGGCACTATTGACCCGATACTCCTCCACTGCATCCTGAGAAATCTGCAGACGAGTCTGTGACTTCTGGGCTTGCTCCTGAATGCCACCCGCATCCACGCCGTCAAAGTTGAAGTTGTTATCATCGCGCGCGCGTCCCGCGAAGCGAATCGTGCGCTGATCGCCTCCACCGTCATCCTGGGCGAAAGGCGCAAGCAGGGTAAGGCTGGCCCAGTCTCGGCCATTGACGGGCAGAAACGCGATCTGATCGCCGCTGATCACCGTGGCCGCCTCGGCGGAGCTACGTTCGGAGGGAGCTGTGGAAGCCTTGACGTCGATCGTTTCTGAAATCGCTCCTACCTCAAGCTCAGCATCCAAGGTCCGCGTTTGGCCGACTTGCAATGTGGCATCTTGGATGACTTTGGTCTTGAAACCCGTATCCGACACCATAACCGTGTAGCGACCCACGGCCAAACCAGGAAACCGGTAATAGCCCTTCGAGTTCGTTCGGTGTTCCTGGCTGATGCCGGTGTCAACCGCCAGAATTTTGACATTGGCCCCAGCGATGGTGGCTCCGCTTGGATCAATGACTGTGCCTTCGAGCACTGCGCGATCGATCTGCGCGGATGCTCCAACCCAGGCGATCGTCAGGAAGAACAAGGCAAGAACAGAGGTTTGGGCGAGAGAGAAGAGTGAGGTTGAGGGAGATGAATGGCGGGGTCGCATAAGCCTCCTGATCCGGGGAAAGACAGGTTTCCCTTCCTACACACTCGTTTTGTTGTGAGGTGAACTAGCCATTCTAGGAAGGCTTTGTGAATGCGGTGTTACGGGAAGATTAATATTCTCAACGTTCAATCGATACGTGCATGGCCTGCGTCCCCGTCGGCCACGGAAATCCTTATTCTCCGTAAAGGCAGATAGGTGAAGATCGGCCTGACCGCCAGTGTGTTGCTCAACGTGTTCCTGGCGCGGCTGAGTCTCGGGTGACGCGCCCATGACAGGCGCGTGTGCTGATGGCGCCACAGGGTTCTTGCTATGATTGCGCAGCAATTAAACGGGGTTCTGTGTCAGATGATGAAAATCCCACTCAAGTCGTTTGCTCTTGTCACGATCTTGCTCGCCTGGCCCGCCGCAACAGCGGGTACGCCGCATGCAGCCGCACCGGCCCCAAGGCTCCGGTTTGCCGTTATCCTGACTCGTCATGGCGTTCGATCCCCCACCTGGACTCTGTCAGAACTCAACGCATATTCCGGTGAACCTTGGCCGGATTGGGGAGTTGCTCCTGGAAACCTCACGCCGCGGGGCAGCAAGTTGATGACGTTTCTCGGTTCATACTACCGACTCTATCTTGCCGCCGCCGGTCTGCTTCACTCCACCGGCTGCGAAGATGTTAGCCATGTCTATATCCGAGCGGACGCTGAATCGCGCACCCGCGAGACGGGCCATGCCTTGGCGGCGGGGATGCTGCCGGGCTGCAGTGTAGACGTGCAGACTGTCAGCAGCGGAGGAGATCCTCTATTCAGTCCGCTGAGCGCCGGTATTGCTAAACCGGACCGCGCATTGGCGGCGGCATCCATATCTGGCCGGATCGGCGCCAACCCGAGTGCCTTGGTGGGGCCATATCGGCAAGCCTTCGGCACGCTACGCGAGGTACTCTTCGGTTGCGCCCCGGCTACGCCATGTCCGGCGGAGGAGAAGCCCGGCAAACGATCTGTTTTGGAGCAGCCTTCTTCGGTTGAAGAGAGCAAAGGTGATCACGCAGCTGATCTGCGAGGTCCGCTCAGGATCGGCTCAACCTTGTCGGAGGATTTCTTGCTGGAATACGTTAACGGGATGGAGGGGAAAGATCTCGGCTGGGGTCGACTGGATGCCGGCAAGGTGCTGGAGGTCATGAGACTCCACGCGGCTTATGCGGACCTGGCACGCCAGACACCGTATGTCGCTCGCCTTCAAGGCTCGAACTTGCTGAACCATGTGCTGCGCTCCATGGAACAGGCAGTTAAAGACAGCGCCGTCACCGGATCGCTGGGAGAACTCGGTGATCGGGTTCTTATCATCGTCGGACACGACACAAACATCTCCAACATCGCGGGAATGCTAGGCATTTCTTGGCTACTCGATGGCTACCAGCGCGATGATACGCCACCAGGGGGTGCGCTAGTATTTGAGCTGTGGCGGCAAGCCGAGGGAGAGATGGCGGTCAGCACTTACTACATCGCACAAAGCCTGGAACAGATGCGGAAAGCAATCCCGTTGACGCTAGACTCGCCACCCCTAAAGTCTCCCATCTTCGTCCCTGGTTGCAGCAGGGCTGACCAGAAGATGACCTGCCCGTGGAAGGCGTTTCAGCACACAGTTGAGAGTGCAACCGCTCCGGCTTTCGTGAAACCCTGATTCGCGGCACTTCCTGTTATCCGGCGCCCTTCGCGTCATCGACTGCCGCAGTGGCTTGCCAGCAGATGATTTTCGATTGATGACATTTGAGACGTTTTTTAGCCAGTTGGATAACTTTGGCGTCCCCAACCACACACTCGTTTGAACTCTGCAATACGGCTCCGCAACTTCTTGCTCCGCTTCAGTTCGAGTGTCGCGGCCTAACCCAAAAGCCTCACTGCCCAGACTCACCTCCCCAACTTCTTAACTTCTTATTTGGCCGAAGTGTCTTGGCTGTCAAGACGGCCAACGACCCTCGCGGGATGCTGGAACGCGAGAGCGAAGAGCTCGGCCTGAGTCCCCATCTCAGGTCCCATCTGCGCAAATCGAGCACCGGAGAGAGGTTCCGAGACCGTTTGACTCAAACCCCTTCTCGCGCTAAACAGAAGCTCATACCGGCCCGGCTCAGAATCGACGGGGCAGGCTCCGCTGTCGCGGCCACCGAGTGCGTACACGGAAGAAAAAGCTGAACGTCGGAGACGAGTGCGGCAAATCGCAGGGACGCGCTAAGACATTGACGGTGGCCCGCGACCACTGGCTCATGTCGAAGCGCTCGGCTGGTAACCGTGCCAGAGCCGGCTTTTCTAGGCTGTGAAACACACTGGCCCGCGATCCGTCCCGCTTACGGAAAGGACGCTCGTTCAATCGCACCAGCAACTCGCGGATCGCCTGATTGAGGTCCGCTAGGCTAAAAAACTTCCGGTTCCGCAACGCCGCAACAATCCAGCGTTCCACTACTTGTACTGCACTTTCCGCCTTAGCCTTATCCCGCGGACGGTACGGACGCGCCGGCACAACTCCCATCCCGTAATGCATCGCGAACTCTTGATAGGTGGGATTCAGATCGGGATCGTAACAGCAGGCTCGGGTAACGGCTGTCTTGGTATTATCCGGCACCGCCAGTTTCGGCACTCCGCCGAAAAATTCCAACGCGTGGATGTGCGCTTGGATCCAGGCTTCCAACTGCTGATCGCTAGTCGCTTCCGCGTAGGTGTAAGAACTGGCCCCCAACACAGATACAAACAATGATGCCGGCCACGCTTGCCCGCTCATGGCGTCATAGACGGGAATCGTTGCCCCCGCCCAGTCCACGAACATGTTCTCGCCGACTTTGTGTTCCTGGCGCAGCACTACATCCAGGTGCCGGCGCCAGTGCTGATAGCGCTCGCAAAACCAACTGTAGCGATATCCTTCGGGACGGACTTGCCGGTATTCTTCCCACACCAACTGCAACGTCAGATGGCGATGCTGTTGCAGTTGCTCATGAATGCTTTTCCAGTCTGGTTGCGGCCGCGGTCTCACCGCTCTCGCCTGGATGGGTTGGTTTCCAAACAGCTTGGCTTCCAGTTCCTCTTCCCTCAGGCCCTCGGGCAACGGCCAACCGATCCCGGCCGCTACCGCCCGTTCCAGATACTGGTGCACCGTCCCGGATTGCCATACGCGCGGCAGCGCCGTCTGCGCCTCCAACACGACCCTTTGTCTCACGGAGGACGCGCATGATCGACTGCCGCTCCTGCTCGTCATGTTCTTTGGCTGCGTTTCTCGCCGCCCCTTTGCTGATTTCGCTGATCGTTTCTCTTATAATCCGGGAAATCTCGTCCTGCGTGCCGTTATGGTTCGGTACCAGGGAGTCGGCTCCCGATTTGCGCAATTCTGGGATCGGCATTTCAAGCACCTTGCCGCGCGTGAGGATTACGGCACGCTCGATGAAATTCTCCGGTTCCCGAATGTTTCCCGGCCACTCCCAATTCGTCAGGGTCTTCATCGCGGCCGCCGGAATCGATTCGATGTGTTTTTTCATTCGCCCTGCGAGCTTCTGGACGAAGAAGCGAACGAGCAGGAGAATATCTTCTTTCCGCTCACGTAACGGCGGGATGCGAATGGGAAACACGTTCAGGCGGTAGTACAGATCGCTGCGAAATTCGCGTGCTGCGATCATCTTTTCCAAGTCCCGGTTGGTTGCGGCCACCAGCCTTACGTTGACCTTCTTCGTGTGGGTGCTGCCCAAGTGCTCGAATTCCCGCTCCTGCAGAGCACGCAACAGCTTTGGTTGGATTTCCGTCGGGATATCACCGACTTCATCGAGAAATAGCGTGCCCTGATGGGCGAGTTCCAGTCGACCGATCTTCTGGCTGATGGCGCCCGTGAACGCCCCTTTTTCATGTCCAAATAATTCGCTTTCGAGTAGACCGGTCGGGATGGCAGCACAGTTGAGTTTGACAAACGTGCGGTCCTTACGCTCGCTGCGGTCGTGAATAGCGCGGGCGATCAACTCCTTTCCCGAACCCGTATCGCCCAGCAGCAGCGCGGTAGAATCGCTTGATGCTACCGTCTCCACCAATTCCAAAACCTGCTTCACTTCCCTTTTGTGCCGCCCTGTTCAGATGGGCACGTCTCAAGTTAGATGTGCCATTTACGCCCACAGGCAGGAGATAGGTACCGCGAACATGCGCTCGCCGAAAGGCACCGTCTGCTCAGCGTCGTAGAGAACGACACCGAGTTTGAAATCCTTGCCGCTGGCCGCGGACAGCTTTCGAAGCCCCTTGAAATCGCCGGCAGTGACGGTAGCTGCCGCTTTGACCTCAATACCGACTACATCGCCACCCTCACCTTCCACAATGATGTCCACTTCGTCCTGATCCTTATCTCGGTAGTGGTAGAGCCTGCACGTCTCGGCCAGCCAATCCACCTGTTTCATGACCTCCGCGAAAGCAAAAGTCTCCAGCACCGGGCCAAAGACCGATCGATCCTTACCGATTCGTTCCCCATCAAACTGCGGTCGTTGAAATCCGCCAGATTGATGATGTAGATCGATAGGCCGAAGTGCGCAGCCAGTGCGGAGACCAGAGAGGTTTTCCCTGTTCTCACTTCGCTGACCAAAGCGGGTACAGGGATTTCGATCCACTCCTGACGAGGCTGTTCCCGAAACGAACTGACCTTCGCTCTAGCGCAAGAGCAATTCGAGAGAAACAAGAGGTTTTCTCCCCGCCGCACCATCGAACCATCCTTGTTGCAAGGGCTGTTGGTCTGCCAGCGTTGTGGTTATGGACTCTACCGAGCTTCCACGCGAACATCCCAGCGCACGATCTACTACTATCGCTGCTTAGGACGGGATGGCTACCGGCATCTGAAGGGCGCGGTTTGCGACAACCAGCCGGTTCGTCAGGATCAGCTCGATGCGGTCGTGTGGCAGGAGATTGTGCGGCTGCTGGAAGATCCCGGCTTACTTCAGGCGGAGTTAGATCGCCGCCTACAAGCAGCTCAAACCACCGATCCCCTGAAGCGGCGCGAAGACGCCTTACGTCGCGACCAAGAGCGCCTGGCGAAGAGCATGGAGCGCCTGCTGACCGGGTACCAGGAGAACCTGATCACGTTAGAGGAACTCCGCTGCCGCATGCCGGAACTGCGCAAGCAGCAGCGGGCGAACGAAGCGGAATTGCAATCACTGGAGATGACGGCTGTCGACCCAACCCGCAATCTACGTCTGGTAGAAACCTTCGCCGAGTTCCGCTCACGACTGCGCGCCAGAGGCAATGTCCTGGAAGTGGCAGAGCGTCAGAGAGTCGTACGGCTGCTGGTGCGGGAGATCCTCGTGGCCGGGGACAACATCACAATCTGCCATTCCATTCCCATGCCGGCTTCTTCGCCCGACTCGAACCCTCGAGTCCGGCCAAGCCGTGAACCGCCCGAGCCCAATACTGGCTCATGTTATCTTTTGCGTTCAAACCGTCAACGCACCAGTGACAATGTTTCCAGATTCGGCTCCCATGAGTATTAGATTTCCGATAAGCCGAGCTCCGGCGAGCCTGGCTCCCCCGTGCTTCAACTTCTGGATTGCTCGTCAACCGGGGAGAGAAGGACTGTGTCTCAAGATGTACGCAGGTAAAGCATGATGTACGCGAGCCCGCCAGCAAACAGAACAATCAGACCGACCCAGATCACGAGAACTGTGTCGGCACGGTCATCGCTTCTTTCGTGACTTGGGGGATGCGGGTCGAGGTACCCAATTGCAGACGTTATTTCCGCGTCCGTAATGTCTTCGACTGGCACTCGTAATTCGTGGTTTTTCTGTATGAGAACTTCCTCTGAATTCAGCTCAGGCCTTATTCCCTTGCGCGGCTCTCGAATCGATCGATGCGCTGGAGACTCCCGAGGCTTGCGCCTCCATCTACGAACAGAGTCTGACCCGTGATGAAAGCAGCTTGCTCTGAAGCAAGAAATGCTATTGCCGCCGCAATCTCCCCGGCTGCAAACCGGCCCATGGGCATTAAAAGGAATGATTCGTTTCGTGACCATCGGCGCGCATTATAGCGGCGCGAGCGTTAGCACGGGCCCCCCGGCGAGTCTCACCGAGCGAAAACAGCAGCGTGATGGGTCGATACTAACGGGAGATGGCAGCACAACAGGGGGCAGGCTCGCCGTCGTGCGGAGGGATCGTCAGGCCCGCGGAGAGCGGGTAAACCACGACTTGTGCTCGGGCAGAATTAGGCAGAAAGCGCCCATCAGGATGATCGGAATCATCTCGTTTACGGACGGCCACTGTTCCAGGACATAGTGGCCAAATTCCAACGTCACAAAATAGAGGCACCAGGTGTGCGTAAAAAAGCGTTTCAGGGGCGTGTACAAGAGACCCAGGCCAATGGCGAGCTCCATATACGGCGTCAAGAAGAGAAACCCATCGACGAAGAAGCTTGGAAGGTGAATGCGGAGCTGCGGTTTTCGGAACAGCTCGCCGTAGTATTGATTGAAAGCGCCGTGGCTGAAGAATTTGCTGATGCCTGCGGTGCAAAGGGTCACGACCATTGCAACGCGTATCAGCCGCTCCGCTTCCTTCAGTCGACCTTCATCCAGTGTCATGTTGGCGGTCCTTTCGTATTATTTAATAGAGCTTGGGAGTTGTAGCGCTGGACGGACATTCAAATCCATCACCGCAGTGAAGACATCGAGCTCAACAGCATCAATCATTTCGTGTTTAGCAATCCCAACATTGTTAACGATTCCCAACACGTTTCTGCGAGCGGCCAAGTCGTTGGCGAGAACTCGTGTCTCATCCAGGTTGGAAAGATCTGTCTGGATAAACTCTCCTGGAAAACTTCCTGGCGAACTATGAGCCAGGCCTATCACTGACCAACTCTGCTGAACTGACACGTCCGCAGCAGCACGGCCAACGCCCTTCGAGGCATCAGTAACGACAATGGACCGGGTCATGGTACACCTACTGATTTGTGACGGGCCCTCGTTTCTGGGTGTCGCATCGTCTAAATCCCGCAGTTCCTTTTTTTTGCTGTGGCGAGCGAGTTCTTGAAGCACACGCCTGGCGATGACGCTGTGTGCACGAACCTTTGCTCCCTCATTTATGAGTTGCAGGAGCACATTCTCCCCCTCTTGACTGATGACAGCGGCGTCCTTTATGTCAACGACTAATGTGCGCCCGTCGAGTTCGGCTCTCAGACGATTGCTCATTGTCCTTAGTTCCTCTAGCCCGACTCCAACCAGTGCTCCTTCAAGAAACAATCGACATTCATTGTCCGTCAGAGCTGCGGAGATCTTCAGCATCTGTTTCCTCTGGTAAAATCGGGTCATGTTCTCGCAATCGAAGATTAACCATCGAACAGTCGAAACTGATCATGAAAGTTCAGGCAACTTGCTCACCGCAAGTTCATGGGGAGTCTTGTTACCTGTTATCCAACTGCCGTCCAGTTGTTCCCCGGACGTTAATGCCCTTACTAGGTCCTGCTTCAGCAAATAGAACGAGACAGCAAACAGAACCAAATCCTTCATTAGGAACGCGACTCTCTCTGTCATAGCGGGAAATCCGCCTGCAGATGCAGCCCAGCCATCGGGCATAAACAGAATAATTGTCACGGTCGCGACAAAGGAGAAGCACGAGCCGAGGGCTCCGAGAATTCCTAGTCTTTTGTTCCAGAAGCCTAAGAGCAAGAGTCCGCCAAATAGCCATTCCGCTGCCCCTAAGAAATAGGTTGCTCCACGCACACCAAAAACCGGATACATCCAGAAGATCAGGGGTCCGTGGCTGATGTAGGGGATCAATGCTTGGGCCTCATATTCAAACCACTTCTGATATCCGAAGAAGGCGAAAATTATCACCATTGATGCGCGAATCAGGTGGTAATCAAGATCGTTCTTGAGAACGCCAATCCTGGATAGCAGACTGTAAGACGATTCATGGTTCGCTCCTGTAATCTCGTTAGGTTGCTGGTGTAGGGCGTCGATCTAAGCTGCAGGACAGATCAGATTCGCTCTGCGCTAGCGAATTTCTTCATACGTTCGTCAGATGTGTGACGGTCGAAAACGTGACGAAAAAAGAGCTAGGCGCAGAGTTGCAGATCGAATAAGCTCGTAACCCACAGCTGGACTGTCGTCTCGCACATTGAATTGGATTGGCGAGTCGAAGCACGGCGGCCCTGCATCTACTTGATGTGTACAACGGCGCGAAATTATCTTGGCTGCAACATGGACGATCTTTACGCGATCAATTCAGCGAAGACAGAATTTCGCGAGGCCTTCAACACGGGCAATCCAGAACGGCTGATCACATTACTCGATCCAGCGTTCGTTTACATGCCAGATGGAGTCAGCTTCGCGATCGGGACTGGCGCCGCAGACGCCATCCGTGCGCAATTTCGAGAACTCACAGCCCGCTATAGCGTGCAATTGCTCCCGATCATCATCGAAATTCGCATCCAG
>Ga0207684_10001299_pt1 | contig 27478 bp, 25 predicted proteins | sample KBSK5501metaG_FD_184342 | JGI IMG/M metagenome (GOLD analysis project Ga0207684, IMG submission 184342) | Corn, switchgrass and miscanthus rhizosphere microbial communities from Kellogg Biological Station, Michigan, USA - KBS K5-50-1 metaG... | ecosystem: Host-associated > Plants > Roots >...
CGCGCTTCGTGACGCGTTAGCTGATCCATTCTCCTGCCGCTCAGCATTGTGCCCATTCAGCACCTCGCTGAACGAGCGAAAATCCGCGCGGCCTATCCGCGTGGTGCGATGACCGTTTGAAACCGCCCGTCCCTGGTCAGTCCATTTGGACAGAGAATGCTCAGGGAGTTTTCATGAATGGTGGGCGCCAGAGGCCCATGGGTCTACGCTCGCGATGAATCGCCGAGCCACCCCCCTCCCCCTCGACCGGGGCAACGCCTACGCAGTCGTGCTCGCGCGGAGCCCGCCGCGCCGAGCCGGTGGATGTAACTTTCTTTCTCCCACAGGGTTTAGACCCAAACCGTGCTACCCAAACGGGGCTCCCCATGAGAAAGATATTCTGTCTCGTTTTGTTCCTGACCGCGTCCGTGCCGTCGAGTTGGGCGGACGACTTGGCGATTACCACAACTTCCGCGCTCTACAACGGCGCCGTAGGCGTGCCCTACCTGTTCCTTCAATTCCAGGCAACAGGAGGTACCGGCGGACCTTCGTACTCCTGGGACACTGCCGACGCGCTGCCAGACGGGTTGACGCTCGATCCTTCCGGAATTCTCTCGGGCACTCCAACCACCACCGGCGCCTACGCGTTTTCTGTCCGCGCAACCGACTCTGACGGCAATCAAGCCACCGGCACGTTCACCCTAAACGTGTACCAGTCGGACAACGCCTACTGCAATCCGGGGAACCTCTTGATCGCCCCCAACGGCGCCATGGATGGCCCGGCGCTGCTTCCACAATCGTGCTTCTTCACTGATTCGTCAGCCACGCCCTCCCCCGGCAATATCGTCTTTCTCACCGAGGGCCAGAGCCTGCAGTCGGCGCTGAACGCCGCTGCCTGCGGCGACGTGATCGAGCTCCAGGCCGGAGCGTCTTTCATTGGAGACAACGTCACCTTCCCCGCCAAGAACTGCGACGACGGGAACTGGATTACCGTTCGCACCTCGACGCCGGACTCGCTTCTCCCTGCCGAGGGAACGCGGATGACGCCCTGTTGGGCTGGCGTCGATTCCTTGCCGGGCCGACCGCCGTACAGCTGCCCGCCGGGAGGTGTTCCGCCGACGAGCTTGTTGCCCCAGATCCTGCTCACCACCAACGCCCGGTTGTCCATCCCGGGCGATCACTACCGCCTGATCGGTCTGGAAATCACGCGGACCGAGGGCGGCGGTCCGGTCACCCTCTACGTCAGCACGGCGGGTGGATCGCAGGTGATCCTCGATCGCCTCTGGGTTCACGGCACTGCCACCGACGAGAGCAACCACGGCATCAATGTCAACAACGCCCATCACGTTGCCCTGGTGGATTCCTACCTCGACGATTTTCACTGCACCGCCGGCACCGGCACCTGCACCGATGCCCAGACCTTCTCCGGCGCGAACGACAGCGTGGACGGCGTGGCTGGGACCTTCAAAATCGTCGGCAACTTCCAGGAGGCCTCCGGCGAGAACATCCTCTTCGGCGGAGGAGCGTCGGTGGATGTCCCCGGAGATATCGAGGTGCGACGCAATTACATGTTCAAGCCGATGATCTGGAATCCCTCCGACCCGACTTTCTTCGGCACGGCCTTCATCGTAAAGAACCACTACGAAATGAAGAACGGCGTCCGAGCGCTGGTGGAGGGCAACGTGATGGAGAACGTCTGGGGTGGATTCACCCAGGTGGGCGCCCATGTCCTGCTGACGCCGAAGAACCAGGCCGCCGGGACGCAGAGCGTTTGCCCGATCTGCGCGATCACCGACGTGACGCTCCGATACAACCACCTGATCAGCGGCGGCCAGGCGTTCCAGATTGCCGATGGCGCAAATGACCGCGGCGATTTTGCCTACGCCGGAAACAGCCATTCTGTCCACGACAACCTGGTGGAGAACCTCCAGTATGCGACCTGCCACGCCTGCGGCAATTACTACAATCAGATCTCCACCGGCGCGAACGCGCCGCCGACGGACATTCTTCACGATCTGACGATCAACCACATCACCATGGTTGTGGCGGCGAGCTCCGAGGGCAGCTCCACTCGAAACTCCGGCTTCCTCACCGTCGGAGGCCCAATCGGCCCGGTGATGTCGAATATCGTCTTCGAGAACAGCGTCTTCGCGGCCGGCTACTACGGGCCGTGGTCAACCGGCGGCACGACGAATTGTGCCTTCGGCCAGAACAGCCCATTGGCGAAGTTCAATGCTTGCTGGAGCTCGTATGTTTTCAGCGGCAACGTCATTTCCGGCGGCGCGGCGATTCACCAGCAGATTGTCTGGCCCGACGGAAATTTGTTCCCGTCGAATCAATCGGCGATCGGTTACGTGAGCTTCAACGATGGATTCGGGGGCGACTACCGTCTCGACCCGAGCAGTCCCTACAAAGGCACGGCAAACGATGGTACCGATCCCGGCGCGAATATCGATCTGGTGAATCAATACACGAGCAACGTGCGGTAGTTTGCCTCGCCTTCGAGACGCCTCGTTTATTCCAACGGGAAATCATGAGCGAAATGCTCAGAATCCGGCTCGTGCCGCCGCCAGAGCCATTGCGCTTGCCGCCAAGCGCGGTGATAGCCGGGCCACGGTGTCAAGCAGAAAATAATCGAGCCCCAAAACAATCCGACCAGGATTGGTCAAGAGTTTGTCAAGACAACGACGGGCAACGCGCTCCAACGGAAGGCCGCGACGGATGAGGAACTGCTCTTCCCTGTTGCGCCGCGATTCGGAGTCGCAGATGCCATTGCGGACCAGGCCAGTGCTGAGTGGGCCAGGATATAGAAGTGTCACGCCAACTCCACTGCTGGCGAGCTCCAGGCGCAGGGACTCGGAAAAGCTGCGAACCGCTCCCTTTGAAGATGCGTACGCCGTCTTGCCGGGGTATCCGAGCCACGCGAAGCAGCTCGCAACGTTGAGAATCTGCCCCTCTGCATGCTTCAGGAGAAATGGCAGGAACGCACGGCAACCATAAACCACACCATAGAAGTTGACTCGCACGACCCGCTCGAACTCCGTGCCGGCCATATCGGCAAAGGGAAAAGAAGCTGATACAGCCGCGTTGTTGATTACCAGATGCACGCTTCCATGGCTGTCTTCGATCTCGGCTGCCGCGTGCCGAATCGCCGGCTCAGAGCCGACATCTGCACAGTGGACCGTTACGGTGACTCCGCTCGGGACCAACTTCTCCCGAACTTTCTCCAGGCCGACTTCATCAGTGTCAACCAATGCCAGATGACATTTCCGGCCGGCGAGCTCTGTCGCCAGTGCCCTGCCGAGACCATTCGCCGCGCCGGTGATCACCGCGATCTTATCACTGTACTCGTTTACCATCTCTACGACTCCTCCAGCTTGCGGATGCCGCCCGCCGCCATACCGTGCGCTTCAGGTGTCGGAGAACTCGCGCCTCCAGATCAGAAGTGGAGTGGCCAAGAGTGTGCCAAAAAATAGGAAGATCAGAACGCTGGGTTTCGTCGGAACCCATAGGTAGCATGCAGCGCCAACGACACCTACGAAGATTCCGATCGCAGTGGCTACGCGGCGAGCTGTGCGGCTGCCCGCGCGGAGCCCTGGCAGCACAAGAAGCACAATGATCCCCAGCAAACTAATTGATACGCCCGAGAACGCCGCATTGAGGAGAATGGACACTTCAAGTCGCGCAGGAATCTCGCCTCGCTCGATCGCGCGCCGCAATCCTGAAACGTTGACGAAGCTGTGGAGGATGCCGATGAGGAGAAGAAACAGGGCGGTGGGGATTGCACAGAAGTTCGTCATGGCTCTTCGACTCATGGTCTCTCCCTGCGCGAGTTACACCGGCAAGGTGTTAGACGTGAAAGTCGTAGAACAGGTGACTCGCCGCCGTCGGCAAGTCAAATTACCAGAGGAGAAATGATTTGGCACGAACAATCGTTCTATTCGCGAGCCTGTTATTTGTCGCTCTGACGTCTGCCGGGGCGTTTGTTGTCCTCTTGGCTTATACCCCCTGCGGCATGTCAGCCGCTTTTTGCGTCGAGACGATGCAGCACGCGATTCGCCAAATATTCGACCTGTCACTGGCCTGCAAGACACCCATTTTGCCCGCTCGAGTTCGGATATCCGGTGTTCGTCGTGTATGCGTTGTTGGACCATTCTCCCTGGATTTTCCACTGCGTTCCGTTGGAGAGGGTGACGAGTGGAGCTCCGAATGTCCAAGCGCATTTGTCGCCGTTCTCCTGGCCGGACGAATCGTACCAGCCGCCATTTCGCGGGTCGGTACGCGCTTCTGACAGCTCGTGGCCGCTGACGTTCGCGAGCGCGGCGAGCCCTTGCGAGTGCAACCCGGAGCTGTCCTGGGGATCGCACGCCGGATCGCCGTCGAGGTTGAAGAAGAACCCGAACTGGATGGGCATTCCGTTCGCACAGTTCCCGTAGCTGTGCCAGGCGCAGTAGCCGGCAGTGCCGCGCGGTCGGTCCGAATACACCGCGTAGTAACCATTCGGATCCGGGTTGGGGAACCACTTGCATGCCTCGTTCAGAATCGTCGACGTCGAAGGGGCGCGCGATGGAGCGGCGGTGCCATCAATGGTGTGACCGACGTAGCTCGTAGATGCGGTCACCTGGCCATTCGTCCCGGTGTATTCGTCGGAGGTCGCTGCGTAATTGCTCCCGTTGAAACCCTGGTACAAGGTGTCCATGCCGGAAACCTTGTCGCCATTGTATTGCGGCCAGCTGGTGCCCCAGAAGATCGCTCCAGTGACTGCGCTGGGCATGATCGCGCCGCTGTGCCAGGTCATCAGCACCGAACCGCCGCCTCCGCCGCTGTGGCCGTGGGCAAAGCCTCGCGCCCAGTGAATGCCCTTCATGGGCGGCTCCGGCCTGCCTCCTTCGTCTTGAGAAGCGAGCTCGCTGGACGAAGCCTCGATCTGCCCAACCTCGTTGCCACCACCACACGCGATCAGAACACCCGAACCCAAGAATCCAAGGACTGCCGAAAGTCTCACGAGATTCTCCTCTTGATTGGCGGCCCCGCCGCTCGATTCCGTTTGTGGTCCACTAGCTTACCGTGGAGGACGATCGAAGCGAACTGTCCTACGTTTACCCAGCTCGTTTTCCCTGGACGCACAATGGGTGCGCCATGACCTCCGTCAATCAATCCTTGGAATCACTCGTTCTCCTTGCCGTGCCATAAGGTTGGATTCGCGTTTCCGATCACGCCCCGGTATCCGCAGTGCCGGCGGTGATGGCCCTGGGAAGATCGCCGACATCCTCGGCGATGAGCGGCGACCGGTCGCACGCGGCCAGCCACAACGCTGGTGCGAGCAAAAAGTACAACCAGGCGCAGAGATGCATCGCGTCCCCTCCGGTCGGACGTGTCGACTTGTCCTTCTCTCAGCAGCTGGCGTGCCAAAGGCAAGGCTCCGCGCTCAATTTCTATGTATCGGAATCCCCTTGCGGCGATTGGCGTCACACAGGCGATCGAAATAATGTTGACGTTGATTCGATGTTCCGTTGCGCCGCGCCGATCCACGTCGAGGAAAATCGGACCCGCGAACCGATCGGGACGCTTCCTTGCCAATCAGGCGAGCGGGAATCTTGATCGAGCTGAAAATCAAGGTATGACCGGGCCGTCAACCGCGTGCTCACGGAGGAAGAATGAAGAACCTGAAGTCGCTTGTGATGCTGGTCGTTGCCGGTCTTGGCTGCGGAATTCCCAAGGAGCAGCTCGACGCAAAAGAGCTCGAGGTTCAACAGCTCAACCAGAAGTACAAGGACGAGCAGGGAAAAGCAGCGGCGCTCGAGGCCAAGGTGAAGCAGCTCCAGGCGAAGAATGAGGAGCTGACCACCTCCACCAAGAAACTCAGCGAAGAAAAGGGCGAGCTCGAGAAAAAATCATCGGAGTACGAGCAGCTCGCCAATAGCCTGCAGGGCGAAATCAAAGCCGGCGCAATCGAGCTTTCGGAGCTGAAGGGAAAGATGACCGTGAAAATGAAGGACAAGATCCTCTTTTCATCGGGTTCGGCGAAGATCGGTAAAGAGGGGCAAGACGCGCTGGCCAAGGTCGCCGATGCACTGGGAAACGTGAAGGGGAAGATCATCCGCGTAGAAGGACATACGGACGACGTCCCGACGGCCAAAGGCCTTTATCGGACGAATTGGGAGCTGTCCGTGGCGCGAGCCCTGGCGGTGGTGACATGCCTTCAAAGCAACAAGGTGGATCCGGCTCTGCTCTCCGCCGCCGGGTACGGCGAGTATCACCCGATCGCGGCCAACGACTCGCCCGAGAACCGCAGCCTGAACAGGCGAATTGAAATCGTGCTCGCCGCCGCCGAGTAATCGCGGCACGAAAAGAGCGCTGCGGGGATAGCCCAAGCCCGGAGAAGCACCGGTCCCTTCCTCTCGATTTCTTGTCTGACGCGCTCGTCTGCTTTTGAGTAAAGCCTACCGCGGCATGGAAGGCGACGGTTGCCGGCCGGCGCGACCGAAGCAAGGCGACCTTTCTGAGGATTCATCTCGAAAACGGCCGCTTTTCCAAGAAAGTTCGGAGTCGAGGTCCACCTGGGCCGGCCGGAAAAGCAGCCCGCAGCTGATCTTTCTGGCGGCCCTGGCGATCTCGGCGGCAGCGCTCGCCTTCGTTCGCGGAGCGCCCGCCTTGGCGGTCTTGGACGGGCGATGCTATTGGGGCTCCATCATGCCCCCCAATCCAGGAACAGCGACGCTGGCCACCTCTGTGCCGCAGAAGTTGATCAGGCGCGCCATGGGTGGTCTCTCGTTCTTCACCATGCTGATGACGATTCCGCAGGTATTGACCATCTGGCTCGGTCACCAGGCGGCGGGAGTTTCGCTCCTGTCGTGGAGCGCCTACCTGATCTCGGCTGTTCTGTGGTTCTGGTACGGGCTGAGAAAGCGTGACCCGAATATCTACCTGGCATGTATCGGGTGGATAACGTTGGATGTCGCCGTGATTGTCGGCGTGTTCATGTACCGGTAGCAGGTTTGTAACATCCCCGCGCCGCTGGCTTGCTCGGAACGCAAGCAGCTCGACCGCGTGAATTCACCACGCCGCTGTCACATGGCAATCGGGAAGTCTCTATCGTTGCGAGCCGACCGTGGGGGTCGGCTTCGCGCGGGCGAGGGTCCTCGAACGCGTGTTTCCAATTCATCCAACACTGACAGGTGACGTATGTTTCGAAACCTCGCTTTGCCATTGTTTGCTGCGATTCTCACGCCCATTCAAAGCCATTATCTGGCTGTCATCCCACCGGGCAGCTCGACCGCTGAAGACGTCGGCACCGCCGTATCCGGCAATGACGTCGTCATCGATCCCTACGAAACAGAGGGTGACGAGTTCACGGTGGACGATCTGGAGGCCATCGACATCGACAGCGATGAATTCTGGGATCGCTTCTACACCACCTACCGGATGCCCGAGGAGTGCCGCGAGGAGGGCGCCGGCTACGTCGAACGGGGAGACGTGGTTTCTGACGACTCGTTGTCGTGCATCGGAGACGGTGGCGAGATTGGGAAGGATCCACAAAACGTGATCCTCGGCAATCAAAAGGCTTTGGCATTTTCCGGCGCTTCTGGAGGCGGCGGGTCTGCGGCCGCTGCCGGCGGTGACCTGTATCGCGGCAGCCGTGTCGTGGAGGACGCGGGTGGAATCTATTGGCTCGAAATGACGACAAATCGCCTGGAGGGAACGACTGGGCGGTATGCGAGACAATATTACCGGCTCGGAACGCGCGCCGAAGTCTTCAACGCCGCTGGGAAGCTGAGGGGTACCGTGGCCCGCCAGATCGTCCGCGTGCTCGAGAACCCCAGGAATTATCGTTTCCTCGGCCGAATTATCCTGCGAGGTCTGGGGACGGGCGGCGTTCTACTGCTCTTCGAGGGCGCCGCGGTCGCCGGTGAGGTCCTGCCGCGCCTGGTATTGCCAAACGTCGTGAGGGCGCTGGAGAACAGCACCGACCTCAGCGTCGAGATCGCGGAGGCCGTCGCCGGCGGAGCCATCCCGGCGCGCGTCACCGAGGCGACCCGTACATGCCGTGGCACGCTCGATGCCATTCTCGCAGTGGTGGGGCAGCCCGGCGGACTGCGCCGCCAGCGAGTCGAGCAGGAGTGCACCGGAACGCTGGACGTGGTCTCGCCAGGAATGTGCCGCACGCTCTGGAACATCGCCAACGAGAGCGTTTGGCGGGCGGCCGCTCGAAGCGGAGGCGCTCTATCCAGGGGCAATCGCGATCCTGCGTGGGCTGTCTACTACCGGGATATCCATCCTTTGAACAGACGCATGGACGGGGATGCGAACAAGATCTGTCCGTTCCCTGCTCGGTAGGTTTCACGGAGAGCGGAGAGGTGTCGTGGCTGCCGCATTGCTTACAAATGCGAGTCTGCGCTCATCCACGACGCCTTGGCCGCCGAAATATGACATTGAAGTCCGGAGCGGCTGAAAACCAGTGATTGACGAATTCAGTTAACCCTTGCGCCGATCCGGTGTTATCACGTGCGCCACGTAGCTCGTGCGACGCCGGATCGGGGGAATGATGCGGTTTGCTCTGCGCTGGTTGTTACCGTTCGTCCTGGGAGGCATTGGCGGCTGCCAGCCCAGTGACTCGCCGTTCTCAGTCAACAACTATCGGCTCTCCCAGAATGCGGCAGCCATCATGCCGAACCCGCATTCGATCGAAGGCTACGCCGATGCGGTCACCGTCTTTCCGGGCTCCACCATTGAATTCAAGGTGCACGCGCCCAACAATCATTTCAGCATCGACTTCAGCCGCTACGGAAGCCTCGGCTCCCCGGAGTTGGTATTGACCGTGAGCGACTTGCCTGGCTCGGCTCAGGACTACCCCGAGGATGCTTACAAGAATGGCGCGCAATGGTGCACCAGCTATAGCTTCGAGGTTCCTTGGGAGTGGCCGAGCGGCTTGTACAACGCCCGACTGTACGACGGCACCGCATCGTTCAATTTGCTCTTCGTCGTCAGGTCGCCTCCCGGATGCGAGGCGCGCATCGCCCTGCTCTCGTCCACCAATACTTGGCAGGCGTACAACGATTGGGGTGGTGCTTCGTTCTACCGATGCGGCATTCCCGTTTGTTCTGGCGGAACGTACAGCACCCTGGTCAGTTTGGACCGGCCGAATCCGGTGGCGAGCAGCGCGATGCACCTGGCCGCGGGCGAACGCTTCATCCTCGGTTGGCTCGAGAACAACTATTATCCGTACTCGATGCTGACGGATTCGGATTTGCACGGTGACCCGAGCGCGTTGCAGCCGTTCAGCACCGTGATTGTCAACACGCACAGCGAATACTGGAGCAAAGAGATGTACGATGCGCTCCAGGCATTCCACGACGGAGGCGGGAACATCCTCTACCTTTCTGGCAACGGTATTTATTGGAAAGTCACCTTGCAGGGGCGGCAGATGGAGGTGCGCAAGGACAGTGGGATCCACGAGCAGACCGGCGAACGCGGCGGGCTGTGGCGAGCGCTCGGGCGACCCGAGGCGGCTTTGCTGGGAGTTCGTTACGACGGCCGGCATTATCCGAACTGCGGACCGTACGTCGTCCGACCGGGCTTTGCATCTCATTGGATCTTCGCCGGCACTGGACTGCAGGACGGCGATGCGTTCGGCGCCTCTGGACTGAACAGGGCGACCTGTGCCAGCGGCGCCGCATCCGGCTGGGAGATGGATGGCGTGGACCCGACTTTTCGGCCGCCGAGCCTTCAGTTGATCGCTGAAGGCGTGGTGGATGGAGGCGCTGGCGCGGACATGACTTATTACGAGACATCCGATCAGCCGCCGTACGGTGGCGTGTTCTCGGTCGGGTCAATCACCTTCGGCGGTAGTCTGGCGATCGATCCAAATCTCTCGCAGATCATCGCCAATGTGCTTGTGCACTACGGCAACTGATCGCAGCGCCCCGCTGGCCCCGAGCGCAGCGAAGCGGAGTCGAGGGGTCGCCCCGCCCCCGCTCACCCCGAGCGTAGCGAAGCGGAGTCGAGGGGTCGCCCCCGAGCCCCTCAAGGATGCTCGGGACAAATCGAATGACAAGGCCGTATCCCTCACCCGTTCGTGGTGATGAGCTCCGAGAAGACGAGCACGTAGCCATTCGGACCCTTCACGACGAACTCAGTATCTCCATATGGCTGCTGCTTGATTGGTTCGAGCATGACGACCTGGGGCTGCTTTCGGACGACCTCGTAGAACGCCTGGACGCCTTCCATTCGGATGTAGACGTGCCAGGTCCCGGCGAAGCGACGTCGACGGGTGTCGAGCTTGTCGTGATCACCCACTCGCTGAAGCATGATCTCGACAGCGTCTCTCGAGAGGATGCAGAAAGAATACGCCATCGCGGCGGCAACGTCGCCTACTTGGAAGATGGGCGCTCCTAGCCCCGCGACACGCGAGGTCCGAGGTTACCCTTCTCAGCTGTGCACGGGATGTCCTTTAACATGGTCGACCCTCTGGGGTAGAGCCCCGTACGGCAGCAATCCTGCTGCGCTTGGGGAATCGCAATGGCCCGCTGGACTCGGTCGTTCTCTACGCTTTCGCTGTTCGCGCGAGCCCTGGTGCTGATCCACTTGTCTCTCCCGGCGGGGGCGCAGCCCGCCCAATCGCTCGACGGCCCATTTCCGATCTACCTCGACCCATCGCAGCCGATCGACGCGCGGGTGGCGGACCTGGTGTCTCGAATGACATTCGAGGAAAAGGCGGCCCAGCTTTTCCACGGCGCCGGCCCCAACCCGCGACTGCAGATCCCAGCCTTCGGAGGCTGGAATCAGTGCCTCCACGGCGTCTGGTCCACGCGGTCGACCACGCTGTTCCCGGTCCCGATCGCGCTGGCCTCCACGTGGGACCCAGATTTGATCCACACCGTCGCGGACGCGATTTCCGACGAGGCCCGAGCGCTCTACAACATCGGAGCCACCGGCCCTCGGGGAAGGCACGGGCTGATCTACCGCGCACCGGTGATCAACATCAGCCGGGATCCCAGATGGGGACGGATTCAGGAATGCTACGGCGAGGACCCCTTCCTGACCAGCCGGATCGGCGTGGCGTACGTTCAGGGCTTGCAAGGCAGCGATCCCAATTACCTGAAGCTGGCCTCGACGCTGAAACACTTTGCTGTCAACAATCAGGAGAACGGCCGGATGAGCCTCTCCGCGTCCGTCTCCGAGCGCTGGTTGCACGAGTATTGGCTGCCTCATTTCAAAGCATGCGTCACCGAGGGCCAGGCGCAATCGCTGATGGCAGCGTACAACGCGATCAACGGCGCTCCCTGCGCGATCAACCGGCTGCTGCTCACCGACATCCTGCGCGACAGCTGGGGCTTCAACGGATTCGTGGTCTCGGACCTGGGCGGAATCGGATTTCTGGTGACGAGCCACCATGCATTCCCGACCAACGAACAGGCGGTTGCCGCGGCGATCTCCGCTGGATGCGATCTGGATGACAACGAATACACCAATGGATTGCCCGGTGCTGTCCAGCAAGGTTTGCTCTCCGAAGATGCGGTCGATCTCGCGCTCGCGCGATACCTGCGGGTAGCCTTTCGATTGGGCGCATTCGATCCACCCGAAATGGTGCCGTACTCGGCGATCCCGGAGAGCGTGATCCACTCCCCCGAGCACCGTCAGTTGTCTCTACAGACCGCCCGAGCATCGATCGTTCTGTTGAGCAACCGCGACAACTTCCTTCCGCTGGACGGGACCACGCTCAACTCCGTCGCGGTGATCGGTCCGATGGCCAACCACTTCGAGGCAGGCAGTTATTTCGGGACGCCTTCAGGTCCGGTCAATCCACTGCAAGGTATCCAGAATCGCGCCGACCCGACCACTCAAGTCTTGTACGCCAAGGGATGCGAGATCACCGCGGCATGCAATCCGGCCGACCTGGCCCAGGCGATCCAATTCGCCGGGCAAGCAGACGTGGCGGTTTTGTATCTCGGCACCAACAATCAAGTGGAAGCGGAGGGCCGCGACCGGACTCAGCTCGGGTTGCCGGGGGGACAGGAGCAGCTTCTTCAAGCGGTGTATCAGGCGAACCCGCGGACCGCGGTGGTCCTGATCAACGGCGGGCCACTGTCCGTTCGGTGGGCCCGCGACAACGTCCCGGCGATCGTGGAGGCATACTATGCCGGCGAGGAGGGCGGCAACGCGATCGCCGATGTTTTGTTTGGGAATAGCAACCCGGGCGCCAAGCTGGCGTATACGGTTTACGAGTCGACCGCGCAAATTCCTCCCCAGAGCGAATACGACATCAGCAGAGGCTTCACCTATATGTATTTCCAGGGCGAGCCGGTGTTCCCCTTCGGCCATGGATTGAGTTACACGCAATTCGAGTATGGGCGCGTTCATCTGTCGCATCGCCATGTTTCAACAGACGGCCGGCTGCGCGTCCGGATCGACGTGCGCAACGTCGGTCAACGCAGCGGAGCCGAGGTGGTCCAGCTGTACGCGCATCGAACAAGCCCGATCGGCGTGCCCGTCCCGATCAAGAAGCTGGTCGGCTTCCGGAAGATACAGCTCGAGGCCGGAGAGCAGGCCACCGTGCGCTTCGAGCTGCCCGCGGATCAGCTGGCCATCTACGACGAAGCACGGCACGACTTCGTCGTCGAGCCCGGCGTTTTCCAGGCCCTGGTGGGCAGCTCCTCGGAAGACATCCGGGCGAGGGCGCATTTCCTGGTCACCGCTTCGCGCAATCAGAAGCGGTGAGTCCGCGCGCGCTGAAGAGGCGTCGAGATCAGCCGCAGCTTGAAGGCTCGGGCTAATCCACGGGCTCGTTGTTTTCGAGGTTGAAGAGGCGGCAGATGGCGGCGCGTCGCTGCGCGCTCTTCGTTCACGCCGAGCTTGACTCCCGATTGGCGACCGAATAGTCACTCCGGCCACTCGATGATGGCGGGACCGGGGGCCATCGAGAGCGCAGCCATCAACACCGGGATGGGAGCCCACCAATGAAAAAGAGTGCTGTTTCGCTTTGGATGCTGCCGGGATTCGCAATCAGTCTGTCCTTGACCTGTTCGCTGAGCGCATGGGCCCAGATCGGTCCCACGCCTGATGCGGAGGTCGAAGCAATCATTCTCGATCCCTATTCGCCAACGACGATCTACGCCGGGACCGACGACGGCATGTGGAAGACGACGGACGGAGGACAGAGGTGGTCTTTGATCAACGATGGAATCATCGGCACCACCTACTCCAACCTGGCGATCGATCCCACCGATACAAATATCGTCTATATGGGAACCCAGGGCGATGGCCTGTTCAAAACAATCAATGGTGGAGAAAGCTGGAGTTACAGTGCCGGGGCATATCATCCCGTGGTGAAGTCGATCTCCATCGATCCCACCTATCCCAACGTCGTGTACATGGGAGCGTTCCGGGGGATCTATCGCAGCTACGACCGCGGCGGTTCCTGGACCGAGCTTCCATATCAATACGGGATCTCCGAGGGCGTTCTCGCCATCCTCAACGATCCGACTTCATTCTCCACGATCTACATCGGCACGAACCGGGACGGCGTATTGAAGTCCACCAGCTCTGGATCCTCGTGGTTCAGCACCAACCTGCCGGACTGGATCGTGGGAGCGCTGGCGATGGATCCGAGAAACCATAACACCATCTTCGCCAGCACCGGGGTGGGCGGCATCGCTCACATCTTCAAGAGCACCAACGGCGGCTCGTCCTGGACCCAGGTGCTGGAGATCGACCCCGGTGGGGGCACTTCGATCGTCTTCGACTCGGCGAATCCCGATACGATGTACGCCGGCTTCTACTACGGCGGCGTGTACAAGAGTACCGATGGCGGGAACAGCTGGTCCGCCTCGAGCACCGGCCTGCTCAATCCCAATGTCACCTCCATGGGCGTGGACGCGGTGAACGGAATCGTCTACGCCGCCACCTACGGGAATGGCATTTTCGTCAGCTACGACGGCGGACAGACCTGGTTTTGAGCCCAGACCTCGTTTCACTCATGCTGATGACGTGAGCTCACGCCTCTGGCCAACCGGCGCTTGCCGGATGCCAGGTCGCACCGGCTAGGGTCGAGCGGCGCTTGGGAAGTGCAGCGGTTGAGCCGTGCAACGGTCGAAGCGTGGATATGAGCGCCGCGAGCGCCGCCTGCATGAAGCAACAGCCACTTGCAGAGCGAATTCTACTGGTCTGTATACTCAGGCGCCTGCCTTCGGCAGCAGTCAGAAGCGCCCGCACAGTGGTGAACCCCATCCGCTAAATATTTAATTTGTGTTTCATGAGCTATTTCAGTGACCTAACGAGCTCGGTTGCTGCGGCAAAGGCCTTCACGACTGTGAGCCGCTTGCGAACAAAAGCCCGTCGCGCATCGCTACGGTGTGTTTGCGCCATAGCAGGGTGTTGAACAAGTAAGGATTGGGCTTTGGTTTTTCCTTTTCGCCCGGCGATTCTTGTTTTTCATCTTTGCTTGCTCCGGCGGAACTGTCGCCGTTTTTCCCTCACGTCGCGGGCTGTAGCTTCGCTATCCTTATCAGGTTGTATGCCGCTCCGACGAAGTACGCCGCCAGCTGGGTTCGTGCTCGCCCGCGGTAGCGCGTCCGTCGAAGACCGCCGACGGTCTTGACCCAGCCGAAAATCTCTTCGACACGCTTGCGTACCCGTTGGCTAATCCGATACCCAGGTGTCGCACCGTTCGGCCGTCCAAGGCTGAACTCCGCCCTGGATACTCATTCTGTGCGACGTGAGGCGTAGCATTCAGCTGGCGACAGTCTTCAACGAAGTCCCGCGTGTCACCCTTGTCGCCAGCAACGGTAATGCGTTTTTTCCCCGGAACGGACTCGTACAACATCCGCACCGCCAACCGCCGTTCCGCTTCTCCATCCGCCGAATCGATTCGGAAGTCCACCAACAGCCCGTGCCGATTCTCCATCAACGCATTCGCCGAATAGCTCAGCTTCGCTTCCTTGCCGGCGCCCTTCCGAGCTAACCGCGCATCCGGGTCTGTCTTCGACTCGTGCGTCTCATTGCAGCGTTTCTCTCCTTTGAAAGTAACGGTCGGATTCCCTGGGTCATCCGGCGGAGGTCGCTTCTTTTCCTCCTTCGGTCGAAAGCTCTTCAGCGAGGCCCAGGCCTCAATCAGCGTGCCGTCCACGGTGAAGTGCTCGTTGCTCATCAACCCGGCCTTACGGGCTTGCTCCACGATGGCGACAAAGAATTGCTTGGCGACGTCATGCTCCTACAGTCGCTGCCGATTGGCGGAGAACGTGCGGTGGTCGAAGCTTGGCTCCTCGATGCCCATGTCTAAAAACCACCGGAAGAGCAGGTTGTAGTCGAGTTGCTCGCAAAACAGACGCTCGCTGCGCACTGAGTAGAGAGCCATCAGCAAGCTCGACTTGAGCAGTTGCTCCGGTGGAATGGAGGGTCGGCCCATCCCGCTGTACATTTTCTCGAACGTCGGTGAGCGTCGCCAGCGCTGCATCTGCCATGTCCTTTATCCGCCGCAGCGGGTGATCCCCAGGAATCCGCTGCTCTGGTGTCCGCAGACTCAGCATCGTCGATTGCTTCGTTGGCTTTCCGCGCATTCATCCTCCCTGGCGCGGAAGAGATCACAGGTTTGTGCGGGTGTCGATCCTCTGCCCTTACTTTTTCAACACCCTGATAGTGAGTGATGTCCAGATGACGGCGTCCTCGATCGCAAGCGGGTGCACGCCATCAGGGAATTAGCCGCACCGGACGTCGGCCGGGGAGATGTGGCGTGGATCCAACCTGGTTTGCCGCTGTGGTTGGCTGAGCTCTTAACCGGACGGTCGCGGGGTCAGTTCTCCTGTTCGCGGCCGTGATCATCCTCGTGGTCCCCGTGGTGGGACGGGGCCGGACCGAACGAGATGCCCACGACCAGCGGAACGTGATTGACGCCTCGCCTGGACCAATTGCAAACGCCGCTCGGGAAAATGCGGCGCAGCCGTTGCAGCTCGTCCGGCGTGAACGTGACGGCATAGTCCGAGGCCCGGATTGGTTTGAGCTGGCACTTGAGGACATTGCCCGCCAGCGGCCCTCCGGCGATCTGTCGCGGAAAGGAATATGACGGCCAAAGCGTATTGCACTGCGAATCAGGCTGACTGCTGAACGTCTGCGTTTCGGCGATGAACTCCGGTGGCGTCGCCGTGTTGAAGCACCCGTCAATCGCTTCGGGCGGCTTATTTCGAATCACCTTCCTGCGCAGCGGGATGGTGGAGTGGTCAGCCTTGATCGCTGCTACCCATTGAGTCATTACCGAGAAGGCTCGCGTCAGGGGTACCGTCGTTGCGTTATTCCCACGCCACAAGATGTGATTGTCCGCATTGCGGTTGGCGTCGATCAGCCGCTCGCGCACGGCGAAATGGTGCCACTGGTAGTGATAGCCACCAGCTTCGTTGTAACTTCCGAAATCAATGATCGGAATGGAGGACAGTCCGCCATTGCCGCCCAGGTTGACACCGGACTGATAGGCCCGCCTGATCGCCCCCAGATTTCCCTGCGTGCGCAATGAAACGTAGTTGGCATCCTGGTCATACCCGCCGATGTCTTCGTTCAAGTCGAGGAATTGAGTCGCGGAGATGACCCCCTGATTGAGCGCCTGAAGGCCATACTGTACACCGACGTTATCGAACGCCCGGTAGGCGAATCCGGTGCTCGGATCAACGCCATAGATATTCCTGGAAACGTCAAAGATGGTGGGTCGCGCCCCTCCGGGGTTGGTTACCGGATGATAACGGAGCTCCACAGGGACGACGGCGTTCCAGACCGCGGGATTATACCCTGGCACGTCGACGCGGCCGGGGACTGGGTCAGTGCGTTGGGCCTGGTTTGCGGCATCGTACCAAGCCTGTAGACCCGCGTAGCCGCTGACCGCCACTTGCTGGGCCTCGCTGAAACCGCTTGGATTGGTGACGGTGAAATAATGGGTCAACAGGTGCCCATCCAGACCGCTGTAGGCGATCTCGCCTGCATCGGGGAAAGTGGCGCTGATGAATGCGCCATCAATCAGGCCGGGAAACGCATCGGCCACTTGCAGACTGGTATAGGCACCGCCCGAGCCTCCCGTGCTCACTGTGAAAACTGGCACGCCGAAGGTCTTGATGAAGTGCTCCTTGCCCATCATCGCGCTTTCGCCCGCGACGAACGGGTTGCAACTGTTGGACGGATTCTGGAGCGTATTGATGAACAGAGCGTAGCCCTGTGACAAATACATGTTATTGAGAGGATTGACCCCTTCCGCGGCACCCTGCGTGTACCAACCGCCGGGGCAGCCGGCTCCGTGTATCGCCACCAGGCGCTTGTTCCAGCCCCTCGGCGGGGAGAACGGCGTGGGCTCCGGGTCGGACGTCGGATCGTGCAGGATGGTGTTCTGATAAATGCCGCGATTGATGGTTCCCGTTTCGAGGCGAACGATGTAATTGACGGTGAGGCCGTCGCTGGTGGTCGTCTGCGTCAAATCGCTGGGCAACACAGACGGGTCTGCCAGCGGCTTGAAGGTGCCATCACTGGACATGTAGACGTAGCCCACCCTGGTCTCGGCAGAACAATCCGCATCGAGCGGCGCTCCCAGCGTCGTGCCATCGGGCAGATTGAAGCTCTGCGTCTGGCAGATGAAGGGTTGAATCTGGGGTCCGGAGACGATCGGCCCTTTGATCGAATAGTTGGTCAACTCGAGCGACTTCCGCCCTTCCCTGCCCTGGACCATCAGCCGGTTTCTGCCGAGGGCCAGCCCGTTCACCAAACCGACGAGCAAATTGGGCCTCTCGCCTGGGCGGAATGAGCCGGTGATATCATGGCCATTCAGCGTGATCGTGACGCGGCGCTCGCGACGTGGAACGCTGACTTCCACCAGCGCGTTGCCGCCGCTGACGCGGTCCGGCTGACCCGAGAGCGTGGTGATGGTGAACCTGTTCTCTCTTTCGTCTGACCGATCATCCGCCACTGCGGAATTCGGAAGACTGGCGGCGAACGCGATCAATCCAATCATCGATGCAGCTGGCAAACGAACAGTCATGGTGTGCCGCCTTTCTGGTTGGGGGCTTGCGTTGGACCGGGCCGTGGCGGGCCGGGGTTACTTCGTCTTCCGCGCCTTGTCGCCGACGTTCCTGAGGCGTAGTTCAGAATCGGTCAGTGATGCCTGGCGAGATGGGACCGCGTGACGGGAGCAAGCGCTCCAACCGCAGAGGGCCTACGAAGCCGCGGCGCTGCGGCCACCGGACTGGGCGGGTCATCCGCGCCGGCTCGCCAGCTAACTGGCCGCCGAGCGCGCTTTGGACTCGACGTATGTCTTCACGTATTCGGAAAGAACGCTGGCAAGTCGCTCGGTGATCGGCCCGGGCGCATTGGGCAAGCTCTTATCGGCAATCCGACTGATCGCCTGCACGTTCCGCGTGGTGGAAGTGATGAAGACCTCGTCCGCAGCGTAGAGCTCTGGCATCGAGAGCGCTCGCTCGATGACGTTGACGCCTGCCCGGGGCGCCAGCTCCAGGAGGATCTCCCGCGTCACGCCGAGCAGGCACCCGGAATTGGTGGGTGGGGTGATCACCGTTCGCTCGCGCACGCAATAAATATTTGCCGCCGTGCATTCGACCACTTCTCCGCGCTCGTTGAGCAGGATCACATCATCGAAGCCGCGCCGATGAGCTTGCTCGAGATGCCAGGCATTGTTCAGCCACGAGGTTACCTTGGTGCCCGTCAGCGGATTGGCAGCGTGCCGGCCGTGAGGCATTACATCCAGTTGCGTCGGGCCAACGCGATTGGGCAGGTCGACCGAATAGACGATCAGATCCACCGGCGGAAAGGGCTCGTCGCTGCTCCAGAGCGAGCCTTTGTTCAAGATGAAATAGACCCGGATGCATCCCTGCTGTACGCGATTCGCGGCGATCACGCGACGAATGCAGTCCTGCAGCGCCGCGGCATCCTGAGCGAGCGTCAGGTTGACCCGATCGGCATCCCGCTTCAGCCGATTCCAGTGCATTTCGAATGCAAACGGCACTCCATGGTAGACGCGCAGCGTGGTGAATACGCCCCAACCGTTGAACAAACCGACCTGGCCGGGGCTCAATCGGACTTGATCGAGCGGCAACACGCGATCGTTGTGAAATACGAACCGATGCATCCTCTGCTCCGTTCAGCCTGGAAGGTGCTGTGCCGAACTTAACCCACTCGCTTCCACTTTCGAAGCCTGCTATTGCCGAGATGTCAATCTCACTCTGCAAACAGAATCGTCAGGTCGCGGCTGTCGTGATTGGCGATGATGATTTCGCGCTTCCCGTCGCCGTTGACGTCGGCGATCGCCGCGCCTTGCGGGCTCGATCCGGCTCGAAATGGAGAGCCTGGCGCGAGGGAGATGCCGTTGCGACCGCCGAGCAGCACCGTCACGTTGTTGCTCGCCAGATTCAGCACCACCGCATCGTCGATCCCATCGCCGTTCACGTCTCCCACCACGACTCGGGTCGGAGCCTTGCCGGATTTGAAGGGCGAGCCCGGCGCAGCGCTGAATCCGCCGCGGGCATCGCCGAGCAGCACGGTCATCCCCTCTCGCACAGCGGGAGGTCCAGCCGCGCCGGCCATCCCCATCCGCGCCGGCACGACGATGTCCAACTTTCCATCGCCATTCACGTCGGCAAGACGAAGGTTCTCGTAGGGAACGGGCGGCACCGAAATCGATGTACCGGGTGAAGCGAAGCCCCCGCTTCCATCGCCAAACAACAGAGTCACATTTCCCCTACCCCAATCATCTACAATCAACTCGATTTTGTTATCGCCATTCACGTCTCCCAATGCCACCGCGTGTGGATGTGGAAAGCTTTTGACGGTCACCGGCGATTTCGGGGAGGGCGCGAAGCCGCCGCGACCATCTCCGAGCAAAATTGTCACGAACGTCGCTTCGTGGTTGGCAATCGCCAGATCCAGCTTCCCATCTCGGTTGATATCGGCGATCGCAATGTCGTTCGGATTCTTCCCGGCCGCAAACGGCGAGCCTTTGGCAGGGGCAAAGCGACCCTTGCCGTCGCCGAGCAGAACAGCGACAGTGCCCTCATCGGGGTTGGCCACGATCAAGTCGGCCTTGCCATCGCCATTCAAATCGGCCGCCGCCAGCACCCCCGGGGCGGATTGAAGCTCGACTCGTTCGCTTCTCTTGATGCTGAACGGGGCTGCGGCCTCCGCCATCAGCAATAGAAACACCGCCAGCGTATTCATCCGACGCTCCCGCTAATGTCTCTCGGCGCGCCGAGCTCAGGCGTGTGACGGTGAGGCGAATGCGTACAAATAATCCACGAAGGAGTGAATCGCCCCTGCCATCCCCTGCACTTTCGGTTTGGCGGATTCGATGACGTAGAACTCGTCCTTGCTGTGGGCCCCGTGGCCATAGCCGAGGCCAAAATGTATCGCCGGCAGCTGGAGCGGCTTTTCCGTGAAGTAGAACCCGGGCCAGGAACCTCCGCTGCGCGGCCACAGCAGAGGCTCGATGCCCGATTTTCGATACACCGCCACCGCGGTCTGAACGGGGCCCGCGTCTTTCGAGGTGGTATTGGGGTCGTAGCCACCCAGCTGCCGGACCTCGATGTCGCCGTACCCGCGCTTGGCCAGATGGCCGCGAACGGCCGCCAGCACCTCTTTGGCCTTCATTTCAGGAACCAGCCGGATGTCTACCTTGGCGAGCGCACGGTGAGGAAGGATCGTTTTGCCTCCCGGTCCGGTGTATCCGCCGACGATGCCCTCGATGTTCACGGTGGGCCGCGAGACCAGCCGCTCCAGCGTGGTTCGGAAGTCGAGGTCGCGCGCCCAATGCTGGATGGACAGCTCCTTCATCATCAGCTTCTCGTCGAGCCGTCGCGCCAGCTCGTCCACCATCCGCTTCTCGTCGGCGCTGAGCGGCCTGACGGCGGACTCGATGCCATCGATCGCCGGATCGTTGCCGTCCGGTGCAACCAACGTGGAGAGCGCCTGCACCAGGTGCCACACCGGGCTGTCCACCGCCGGCTTTTGTCCAGAGTGGATGTCGCGGGTCGGACCGCGCCCCCATTTCTCGCCGCTCGACTCCAGCTCCAGCTCCAGCACTCCCTTGGCTCCCAGCGTGACGTTGATCTCGCCGGCCACGTTCTGCGCCGCCGAGGGGAGCATGATCCCCGAGCACCGCCGCAGCGCCGCTTGAACCTCCGGGCGCTGGACTATCTGTGAGAAGTGCGGCGAGCCCAGCTCCTCCTCTCCCTCGGCGACCAGCACGAGATTCACGGGCAGCTTCTGCCCGGCGGCCCGGATGGCATGCAGCGCGGCGAGGAACGAGGCCTCGGGGCCTTTTTGGTTCACCGCCCCGCGCCCCATCAGCACCTTGCCCACTTCCGGGCGGTCCACCAGCTGGGCGGCGAACGGTGGAACGGACCACTCCTTCTCCTCCACCTGTTTCACGTCGTACATGAAGTAGACGGCCAGCGTTCGCTTCGCGCCGGCCTCATAGGTGGCGAGAATGCCTGGATGGCCCTCGGTCGGAATCTTTGAAGCGCTGCCGAAGCCGGCATCGCGCAGCAGCCGCATGGTGAGGTCGCAGCATTCCTGGATTCCGATGTTCTGGGCTGAGATCGACGGCTGGCGGATCCACTCTTGAAGCCGCGCCACCGATTCACCCATCTGCTTGTCCACCTGCGCGTGGACGCTCGAGAGATCACCTGCCGCTCGGGCTGAGCGCGGCAAGGCAAACAGCGCCGCGCCGGCCGCGGCTCCGATCAGCACGTCCCGGCGATCCAAATCGAGCTGCCGGGGACTGACGCGCACCTCCGAGTCACGGGCCGCGCCACTCGTCCACGCGTCGGGTCGATCTGTTCGGTTCATGGCTCCTCCGGGGGCCGCAAGATGCCTCACGGGAGAGCACAAGTCTCGCCTTTTCTCACAGCTGGATCGGGCGACCCTCAATCACGGAATCAGCATCGAGAGGATCGCCGCAGGCTTGCTCCTCAGCTCTCGCGCGGCGTCGAGCTCTTCAGCTCGTTCCAAGCGCTTTCCAGGCCGGCCTTCAAAGCTTCCCACCGGTCCTCTCCGGCTTTCTTCAGCTCTTCCAGCTTCTGCCGCACCGCCTGACGCTTCGCCTCGGATGCCTCCAGTTGCTTCTGATACTCGATTCTTCCCTGGGCGGCTGCCTTCTGCGCGCGGGCCTTGAGCTTGCTCAGCTCGGCTTCCCACTCCTTCAGCTGCGCCTCCATCTTCGACACGTATGCGTCCTTGAGTGACATTTCCGCTCCTTGGTGAACTCCTTGGCCTTCAGATAAGCACCCCCGCCGCGAAGAGGAAGCTTGCGTGCGATCAGAGAGGCGAGAGGCTCACACTGAAACGTCAAGCAGCGAGGGAGGAGATGACTCACACTCTCGCTCGCTGACCAGACGGTCGTGAATTGTTACAGAATGCTTGTTTGACTAAGTGACTTATCAAAAGTTATCAATGCGACTGTATTGAAACTCAGCGCAGCAAGTTATCCGAGAGTCTCAATCAACCAGTAAGGGGGTAGCGTGAATAAATACATGATTGTAGCAGGCGGAGCTTTGCTCGGCGTCAGTTTTGCAGCGTTTGCCGCGGATGAGTGCTCACAGGTGACTGACAACCTGGTCAAGAACTGTGGTTTTGAGACGGGTTGTTTCGCCGATTGGGCCGCAACCTACACCACCGTTGTGGATGCCGGTGAAATTGCTCACAGCGGCGAATTCGGCGTGCAATTCCTCGCGCGTGATACGGTAGCCTGGATTGGCCAGGGCCTCTCCACCACCGCGGGGCAAGCCTACACCGTCAGCTTCTGGCTGCGGAACGTGCAAGCGTCCAATCACCTTGAGCTTTGGTGGGATGACGTCCTCATCTACGACACGGCCGATCTGCCGGCTACCCCTTACCAACAAGTGGTGATCGAAGGCGTGGTCGCGTCAAGCGACTCCGCCATGTTTTGGTTGGGCATCACCAACCCCAACGGCGATGTCTACGTCGATGACGTGGTGGTAGTGCCGCAGTGAACGGCGGGACGGAAGTCCGCGCTCACCTCAAATTCACGTCGAGCACCCGGAGCCCCGGGAATACCGTATAAGGAGGCCGGAGCAACGACATTCGGTTCGACGAGCAGGCAGAGACCTTCGACCAGCGCGCTGGATTGCCGCGACAGGCTTGCCGAGACATTGCCAGCAAGCTAGTCGAGCTGACCGGGTTGGAACCCGGCGGTCTGTTGCTAGACATCGGCGCGGGCACGGGTGAGATCGGCTCGGAAATCGTCCGGCTCGGTGCTCGCTACGTGGGGCTCGATCTCTCCCTGCCGATGCTCAGGGTGTTCCAGCGCGGCCAGGGGAGCATTTCTTCTCCGGTCAGCCTGGTTGTCGCGGATGCCAACGCGCCATGGCCGATCGCGGATCGCTGCGTGAAGGCGATCTTCGGATCGCGCAGCTTGCACCTGCTGTCCCTGGAGCGGCTGATCGAAGAAGCCTTTCGGGTGCTCGGCAGTGATGGTGCGATGCTGGTCGTCGGGCGAGTGCGCCGGGATTCGCAAGGCGTCAAGGCGAAGATGCGCCGCGAGATGCTTCGGCTGCTCGGCGCCAGCAGAGCAGCGTCCAGCGGCGGCGACCCATCACGACAGCTGATCGAAGCTCTGGTGCAGCGAGGAGCCGCAGCCTTCGCTCCGCTGGTGGCCGCGCGATGGACGACGGCGCACAGCCCGGCTGATTCGCTGACGAGCTGGAGATCGAAGCCCGGCCTCGCGGGAGCGACCGTGCCCGAGCCGTTCAAGGCCGAGGTTCTCTCCAAGCTCGAGCAATGGGCGGTGGATCAGTTCAAGAGCCTCGACAGCAGGTTTCAATCTACCGAAGAATATGTCCTGGAAGGCGCGCGGCTTTCTGCGCCGTGATACATGTCGCACCGGACAATGAAGACCGAGATACTGACACAACTGGGAAAGGCGCTGGTATCGGGCTCATTGACCGACGATGCACTGTTGTCTCAAACCCGATCCGGCCGAGGCGTGTCGATCCTGCCCGACGCGAACGTCGTCAAGGTGGGCGGGCAAAGCGTGATCGACCGTGGCCGATCGGCGGTATTCCCGATCATCGACGAGATCCTCGCCAACTTGAGCCGGCACAAGATGATCATCGGAACCGGCGCGGGCACGCGCGCTCGCCACGCGTACAGCGTGGGCCTCGATCTGGGAATGCCCACCGGGGTGCTCAGCGTGCTCGGCACGTTCGTAAGCATGCAGAACGCGCGCATGCTGCACTATCTGCTCGCCAAGCACGGCATCCCGTTCATCGAGCCGGCCCAGTTCGCCCAGCTGCCTTTGTATCTCGAGGAGCGGCGCGCGGCGGTCTTCTTCGGAATGCCACCGTACACCTATTGGCACCAGAACCCGGCGATCGGACGAATTCCGCCGCATCGCACGGACACCGGAGCGTACCTGGTGAGCGAAGTGTTCGGAGCGCGCTCGATGATCTACGTCAAGGACGAGGATGGCTTGTACACTGCCGACCCGAAGAAGGACGAACGGGCCAAGCTGATCTCCCAGATAACCGTGTCCGAGCTCGAGCAACTTCACCTGAAGGATCTGGTGGTCGAGCGCGCGGTGCTGGACTTGATGCGCAACGCCGAGCACCGGCGGTCGATTCAGGTGATCAACGGATTGAAGGAGGGAAACCTTACCCGCGCGCTGGAGGGAGAGCAGGTCGGCACGTTGATTACCGCCGATTGACGAGCCAACCTCGCATGCCGAGGACACCATGACCCAGCGCCCTGACCATCGGCATCACGTCCAGTCGCAATTGATGCGGGAGAGCCTGGTGGACATGGATCTGCTCGCCTCGACCGAGGCGCCGGTAGTCCGGATGCTTCCCGATGTGCACGTGGTGAAAATCGGCGCCACCAGCATTCTCGACCGCGGGCAAAAGCTGGTCTACCCGCTGGTGGCAGCGCTTCGCCACGCCTTGAAGAGCAAGCGCCTGGTGATCGGGACCGGCGGCGGCGTTCGAAGCCGGCACGTGTTTTCGATCGGCATCGACCTCGGCCTTCCCACCGGCGTGCTGGCGCAGTTGTGCGCGGCAGATGCGCTGGGCAACGCTCACATCCTCGGAACCCTGCTTGCCCCCGACGGAGTGGTGGCGATTCCGCCGGAGATGTTCGGGCACCTGCTGCCGCTGTTCATCCGCGCGGCCCCCGGCGTGATTTTCAATGGCGTGCCGCCGTACTCGCTGTGGGAGCATCCTCCCTCGCTGGGCCGAATTCCTCCGCATCGAACGGACGCCGGTTGCTTCCTGCTGTGCGAGACCTTTGGTTGCCGAACGCTCACCCTGGTCAAGGACGTAGACGGCCTCTTCGACGAGGATCCGAAGGTCAATCCGTCCGCGAATCTGATCCGCGAGATCGGCGTGGCCGAGCTGCGCCGGCGAGCGATCCCCACCCTGCCCTTCGACCGCGTGCTGATTGACTTGCTCGAACGGGCACGCCTGGTGGATCGTTTTCAGGTGATCAATGGCACTCGCCCCGAGCTCTTGGAAGCAGCGCTCAACGGCGAGCACGTCGGCACCATCGTCCATGCCGACCGATAGCGGCCCGGTTGCTGCCGTTCGCTCGCTTCGCAAAGTTTATCCTGGCGGAATGGTCGCCCTGGACGGCATCGATCTCGAGCTCGGCGCCAACTCGATCACCGCGCTGACCGGGCCCAATGGATCGGGCAAGACCACGGTGCTGCGAATCCTCGCCGGCAGCCTGGCTCCCAGCTCGGGCACCGTTGTGGTGCTCGGCGCAGATCCCGCGGCCAATTCCACCTGGCTGAGGCGCCGCGTGGGCTTCATTTCTCAGGAGGTCGCGCTCGATCCGGAGATGACCGGAGCGCAAACCCTGCGCCTCTTCGCAGTGCTCTACGGGCTTGCCGGCCGGAAGATGTCGGCCAAGATCGAGGAGCTGGCCCAATCGCTCGAGCTGACGCGTCACCTTGCGATGCGCGTCCAGGCGTATTCCGGAGGGCTGCGCCGAAGGCTGCACCTCGCGCTCGGTTTGCTCCACGAGCCGCAGCTGTTGCTGCTCGACGAACCGACCGCCGGCCTCGACCCGACGGGTCGCGCATTCCTCTGGGTGCTGCTCAAAGGGCTAACCGAGCGCGCGAGCTCGATCGGGGTGATCACCCACGATCTGGATGAAGTGGAGCGCCACTGTCATCGCGTGGCGTTGATCGGCGGCGGTAAGCTCTTGGCATTCGGCTCGCCTGAGAGCGTGGTGCGCGATCACGCGCGGCGGATCCTCAAGGTAGCGCTGGCCAGGGATGTTGCTCCGCCCGATCCTCCGCTGGCGGAGCTCGGGCAGCTTGCTGGGGTGAAGGCTCTTCAGGTCCGAGGACCGGAGCTGTCGATGGAGATCCTCGATGAACACTCCGCTCTGGAGCGGGTCCTCTCGATGCTCTCCTCGAGGAAAATCGACGTGCGCAGCTTCCACGTTCAAGAGCCCGATCTCGCCAGCGCCTACTTCAGATTGACCGGCGTGACCGCCCAGGAACAACCCCGGGGCGCGGGAGCGGGCGCGGGACGCCGACGTGCTCACGATCGCGAGGCGGCATCATGAGCGCCGCGGCGCTGCGGATCGTTTCGTCTGTCTGCGGCCGAACGTGGATGAAGGCGCTGCGCCGCCCGGTGGTGCTCAGCTTCTCGCTGGTGCAACCGATGATCTGGATGCTGTTCTTCGGCTTCCTGTTTCAGCGCTATCGGGTCGAGCGCCCGGGCGGCGAGATCCGCTATCTCGACTTCCTCCTTCCGGGCATCTGCGCGATGACCGTGCTCTTCGGCGCCTCTCAGTCCGGTATCGAGTTGATCCGGGACATGCAGACGCATTTTCTCGAGCGCTTGCTGAACACTCCCGCGGACCGCCGGTTGCTCCTGGTGGGCAAGCTGACCGCCGATGTTACCCGGCTGCTCGCCCAGGCGACGCTGGTGTTTCTGCTGGGGCTCGTGGTGGGCGCCCGAATTTCTCCCTCGCTTCCCGGCCTGGCGTTGAGCGCGGTCGCGCTCGGGCTGTTCGGCTTTGCCTTCTCCGCGCTCTCCTGCACCATTGCCCTGCTGACGCGCGCGCCGGAGAGCATGGCGGTGTTCGTTCACGTGGTGAACATGCCGCTGCTCTTCACCAGCACCGCTTTCGTGCCGAGCCGGCAGATGCCCGCCTTTCTCTCCTCGGTTTCGGAGATCAATCCGCTGACGCTCGCGGTCGGGGCACTGCGCGGCTCGCTGCTCTTCCAGGAGGTACCCTCGGTCAGCCGCTGCGTGCTGCCGCTGGCTCTGCTCGCGCTGGCGTTGTTTGGCATTGCCTCGGCTGCGTTGACTCGAGCAGCGCGCGACTGACACCGGTCAGCCCGAGCGTAGCGCCGAAGGCGCGTAGTCTCCGTTCAGGCATCTTGAATGGATGGCGGCTCGGGGCTCTGACGACAGGCAGATGAGCAAAAAACGGGTGTCCTGCCCCGAATCAACGAGGCTGGAAGGGTCCGAGCGGACTCAACCGCCTATCGAGGAGG
>Ga0207684_10001301_pt1 | contig 27465 bp, 34 predicted proteins | sample KBSK5501metaG_FD_184342 | JGI IMG/M metagenome (GOLD analysis project Ga0207684, IMG submission 184342) | Corn, switchgrass and miscanthus rhizosphere microbial communities from Kellogg Biological Station, Michigan, USA - KBS K5-50-1 metaG... | ecosystem: Host-associated > Plants > Roots >...
GCTCGAGGGCGGACTTGATATTCCGCAAGCACTGCTCCGTCTGCTCGAGCAAGTTATCCGAGATCGTCATCGACTGGTAATCGAAGCCGGTCGTCCCCGAGACGAAGATCCAGTCTCCGTCGACGACCGCGCGGGAATAGCCGATCTCTCGTTCGTACGTCGAGCCAGAGCTGATGAGCCGACGATTCACGTGTTTCTCCTTTCTAAGTGCGGTGCGTGGCCGTTCGGCGGACCAGGGCCGCGACACCGGGAGCGACGAACGCCACCACGGCCGCCGCCAGCATCACCGCCGCGGGGCCGGACGCCCACAAGCCGCTGATCTCGCCGCGCGCGATCGTGAGCGCCTGCAAGAGCGAGCGCTCGAGCACGGGACCGAGCACGAGGCCGAGCACGAGCGGCGCGGGACCGAAGTCGAGCGCGCGCATCGCCCAGCCGGCGATGCCCGCGACCACCATGACCCACACGTCGAAGATGTTGTTGTTGTCCGAGTACGCGGCCACCGCGCAGAGCACGAGCACGCCGGGCATCAGATAGCGCGGCGGAATCGTGGCGACGCGCGCGAAGACGCCGACGAGCGGCAAGTTCAGCAGGAGCAGCATGACGTTACCGACGTAGAACGAGCCGATCACGCCCCAGAACACGCTCGGATGGTCGCGCAGGAGAAACGGACCGGGCGTCACGCTCATCAGCATCATGCCGCTCAGCAGCACCGCGGTGGACGGCGTGAACGGCAGGCCGAGGGAGAGCAGCGGGATCATCCCGCCGCCGGCGGCCGCGTTGTTGGCGGCCTCGGGACCGGCGACGCCCTCGATGGCGCCGGTGCCGAGCTCCGCGCGGTGCTTGCCGACTTTCTTTTCGACGCCGTACGAGACGAACGACGCGATCGTGGCCGAGGGACCGGGGACGAGGCCCACGAGAAAGCCGAGCACGGTGCCGCGCAGCATGGGCGGCACGGAGCGACGCAGCTCCTCGCGGCTCGGATAGAGCTCGCGGAATTTCACGTGCGGGACGGCGCCGGCAGGCACGGGCTCGGCCATGCTCGCCAGCACCTCGGCCACGCCGAAGAGCCCGGTCGTGACGGCGACGAAGCTGAGGCCGGCCTGGGCGCCCGCGAGATCGAACGTGAACCGCACGGTGCCGCCCAGCGGATCCATCCCGACCGTGGAGAGCATGACGCCGACGAGCACCATCGCGAGCGATTTCGCGCGCGAGCCGCCGGTCAGATTCGCCAGCAGCACGAGACCGAGCAGCGCGAAGGCGAAGTATTCCGCCGGACCGAAGGCGAGCGCCGCGCGGGCGACCATCGGTGCGGCGAGCTGCAGCGCGACGACACTGAACGTGCCGGCGACGAACGACGCGATCGCTGCCACCGCGAGCGCCGCGCCGGCGCGACCCTTTCGGGCGAGGCGATATCCGTCGATCGTGGTCACGACGCTCGCCGCCTCGCCGGGAACGTTGATGAGGATCGAGGTCGTCGAGCCGCCGTACATCGCGCCGTAATAGATCCCGGCCAGCATGATCAGCCCCGCCGTCGGCCCGAGCTTGATCGTCAGCGGCAGCACCAGCGCCATCGCCCCGGCCGGGCCGAGCCCGGGCAGCACGCCGACGATCGTGCCGAGCACCGTGCCGACGAAGCACGCGAGCAGATTCGCGGGCGTCAGCGCGACGAAGAGCTCGCTCACGGCAGCGGGACGCCGAGCCAGCGCGCGAACAGGAGATACCCGATTGCCGCGACGCCGGCCGCCAGCGCGGCGGGTCGCCACCAGCCGGATGCTCCCATGAGCCGCGAGGCGATGACGACAAGCGCGAACGAGGACGCGATGAAGCCGAGCCGCGGAAGCAACGCCGCGTAGAGCACCAGCGCGACGGCGAGCACGATCGGCGATCGGCGGACGCGCTGCGGGGTCGGGTCGGTCGGGCGTATCGGAGCCACGCCCGTCTCATGTGTTGTAGCGGGGTCCGCGAGGCCGGCTCGTGACGTGGGTGGCCCGAACGAGACGGCCGGAGCTCCGACACGCCCCGTCTTCACGAAGAGCGATATCGCGACGCCGAGTAGCGCCACACCTGCAACCAACGGCACGATCCCGGGGCCCGGTGTGGCGAGCGTGTCGAGCGGATAGCGACGGGCGGCGAGCAGATAGGCGAGGGCCAGCAGGGCGAGAGCGGCCGCGCTCCAGCGCTCGCGCCGCACGGCTACTGTTTCCTGAGCCCGATCTGCTCCATCAACGCGGCGATGTCGCGGTCGTCGCGCGTGATGAACGCGTCGAAGTCCGTCGCGCCGCGCACGTCGACGACGGCGCCCATCCGCGCGGCGAACTCGCGGAACTCGGAGCTCTGCGCCGCCTGCGTGAACGCGCGCTCGAGCCGCGCGATGGCGGCCTGAGGTGTCCCCTTCGGCACCGCGACGCCCCGCCACAGCGTCATCGCCAGATCGACGCCCGACTCTTTGAGCGTGGGCACGTCGGGCAGGGAAGCCAGACGCTTGTCGCCGCTCACGGCGAGCACACGCACCTGGCGGCCCGTGATCTGCGCCATGATCTCGGCCGGCAGCTGCACGCTCGCCTCGATCTTGTCGCCGAGCACGGTCGTCACCGCCAGCTCGCGGCCGAACGGCACGTGAGTCAGCTTGACGCCCGCGCGGTTTTCCAGCGCGACGGCGACGAGATGCGTGAAGCTGCCGCGTCCCGAGTTGCCGACGCGCACCTGGCCCGGATGCGCTTTTGCGTGCGCCAACAGCTCCCGAACGTCCTTCCACGGCGCGTCGGCCTTGACGGCCAGCGAGACCGGCTCGCTGGTGAGCGCGGCCACGCCCGCGAACGCGCTGTAGTCGAGCTTCATGTTGCCGGCGTGATAGGCGGTGCTGACGCTGTTGCTGTTCCACACCAGCGCGTGGCCGTCGGCCGGCTGGCTCTTCACATACGTGTAGCCGAGCGCGCCGCCGGCGCCGGTGCGATTGACGACGGCCACCGGCTGGCCGAGGTCACGCCCGGCGAGATCGGCGAGCTTGCGCGCGAGCAGATCGGCGGCGCTGCCGGCGCCGAAGAGAACCGTCAGCTCGAGCGGCTTGTCGGGAAACGCCGTCGCCGGCGCGGCTGCCACGAGCAGCACGAGCGCGGCGAGCGCGAGGGCGCGCCTCACGGATTGAGCACGACCTTCAGCGGATCGCCGATCCGTTTCTCGAGCACGTCGAACGCCTCGTGCACGCGCGAGAGCGGGAACTGATGCGTGATCAACGGCTTGGCGGTGAGCCGGCCCGCCGCCAGCAGCGCGAGCGCGCGCCCCACGCTGGTGCCGCCCTCGCCGCGCTCGGTGTAGATCGTCACGTTGCGCCGCACGGCGTGGCTGACGTCCGCCGTCACCGGCCCGTGATAGAAGGCGACGAGCAGCACTTTGCCGCCCGACTTCGTCATCTTCAGCGACTGATCGAACGTCTCGTCGGCGCCGGCGCAGTCGATGACGAGGTCGGCGCCCTTGCCGCCGGTCGCCTTCATCACCGCCTCGACCGGATCCTGCTCGCGGCTGTTCACGAGCACGTCGGCGCCGAGCTGGCGTCCCATGGCCAGCCGCGAGGCGCGCGTGCCCGTGAGGATCACACGCGTCGCGCCGAGCGCCTTCACCAGCTGGACCGCCATCAGGCCGATCGGTCCCGGGCCGAGGACGGCGACGGTCTCGCCAGCAAAGTAACCGCCGGCGTTCTCGAGGCCGAACAGCGGGCTGCCGGAGGTCATCACCACCGTCGCTTCTTCGTACGAGACGCCGTCAGGAATCCGGTAGAGCGTGTTGACGTGGTTCACCGCATACTCGGCGAGCCCGCCGTTGGTGGTGAAACCATTCGCGCGGTGGCCACGCTTGGCGTTGCCGTAGTTCAGGCACGCGGTGTAGTGGCCGCGGATGCAGTTCTCACAGCGGCGGCAGCCCATGTGCGCCTCGACGACCACCCGGTCGCCGACCTGAAACTCGTCCACGGTCCGGCCCACGGCCACGACGTCGCCCGCGTACTCGTGCCCGAAGATGAACTCGCCGTACGGCGGCATCTGGGGCATGCCGGTGTGGATGATTTTCAGATCTGTGCCTCAGACGCCGCAGGCGCGCACGCGAACGAGCACGTCTTCGTCGCCGGGCACCGGCACCGGCCGCTCCTGCAGCTCGAACCGGTGCGGCGCGACGAGGACGGTCGCCTTCATCGTGCGTGGAATGTCCATGAGGACTCCTTTCAGGCGCTGAGAATAGCACCCGACCCGCGGTTGACGACGGGCGGGCGGGCCCGTAGGCTTGCGCCGAACCGTTCGGAGCCGAAAGGAGAGCGCATGATCTACGAGATCCGCACGTACGGTATCGCGCCTGGCAGCCTGGCCGAGGTCGAGAAGCGGTACGGCGAGGCGTACGAGTACCGCAAGAAGTACTCTGCGCTGACGGCCTTCCTGCACACCGAGATCGGGCCGCTCAACGAGATCATCCACATCTGGAGCTACGCGGATCTCGCCGAGCGCGCGCGCATCCGTGGCGAGGCCGCCAAGGATCCGAACTGGCCGCCGAAGATCCAGGAGTTCATCCGCACCATGAGCGTGGAGATCGTCAATCCGTTCGACTTCGTCCCGGCGCCGCAGCCCGGGCGCATGGGGCCGATCTTCGAGATCCGCTACTACACCCTCAAGGGGGGCACGCTCCCGGCGGTGGCGAAGGGCTGGAGCGAGAAGGTGCCCGATCGCATCAAGCTCTCGCCGGTGGTGTTCGCGGGCGGTGTGGAGCTCGGGCGCGCCAACGGCTTCGTGCACATCTGGGCGTACCAGAGCCTCGATCAGCGCATGCAGATCCGGGACGAGGCGCGCAAGAAGGGCGTGTGGCCGCCGCCGGGCGGCGGCGATCGGCTGATCACGCAGGAGACGAAGATCTGCCTGCCGTCCTCGTTCTCGCCGCTTCAGTAACGCGACGACCCGATCAGGTGGCCGGCGGCTCCCAGTAGGGGCTGCCGCCGGTCACCTCGCGCAGCCGCGCGAAGAACGCCGCGCCGTAACTCGACGCCGACGAGACGTAGCGGCCGTCGAATCGGTTGCGGTGGCGCGGCGTGCTCATGATGGCCATCGCTTGCTCGAGCGTGACGACGCCCGCCTCGCTGCCCGGCACCCACTCCGCCCAGCGCCGCGCGTCCTCTTCCGACCGGAAGAGGTTCATGTGGCTTCAGGTATAGGTGATGTTCGCCCGCCAGTCGCGCACGGGCACCGAGACGTAGAACCGGATCGTGGCGGGAGCGGCGCGCTCGATCCGGCCGTCCTGCACGGTGACCTCGATGGACTTGCCGCAGTCGAGACACGGCGCTTCGATGTCCACGGCTCGTCCGGGGAACGCCCAGCATGCGGCAAGCGCTTCGAGGCCGCACTGCGCGAACCACTTCCATTCGCCGTCGACGCCGAGCCGATACTGGGTTGGCAGATTGTTGAACGGCGGGAAGGAGGCGATCAGGTCGGTGTGCGGATGCAACCAGTTCGGCAGGCCGACGGCCATGAGATCACGCAGCAGTCCGAGTCCGACGTCCGGCGCGACGCGTAGCTCCGAGGCGATCTCCGTGTAATGCGGCGCGCGCCCGTCGGCGATGAGGCGCCGCATGATGACGTCGTACGTTCGGTCGAGCATCGCGACATCAGCCATGAACCGTCTCCGCTGCGCGGAATCTAGCCGACCCGGTAGCGCTTTACCATCGCCTCGTCCAGCACGATGCCGAACCCGGGACCGCTCGAGACCGTCATGATGCCGTTCTTGATGGGCGGGCGGTTGGCCCACACGGTCTGCCACATGGGGTCACGCTCGGGATCGGCGAAGCACTCGACGTACGTGCCGTGCGGCACGCCGGCCAGCAGATGCTGCGCGATCTGTGGCTCTTCGTGATGCGCCATCTGCACGCCGGCGGCGTGGCAGAGCCCGGCCGCACGGCGCCAGTCCGTGACGCCACCGCCTTCCGAGGCGTCGTAGTTGACGAAGTCCACCGCGCGCGCGTCGATCAGGCGGCGAATCGCGTGGCTCGTGATCTCGCTCTGCCCGGCGGTGACCGGAATCCTGCCCGCGCTCCGCACGCGCGCCATCATCGCCGCGTCGTCGTACCAGTGACACGGCTCCTCGAACCAGCGAATGTCGTGCGGCTCGACGAGATGGGCGAAGCGAATCGCGTCGGGCGCATTCCAGCCGCGATTGGCGTCGACGGCGAGGACGAAATCGGGGCCGGCCGCGCGGCGTGCCGCCTCCACGCGCCGGGCGTCGTCCTCGGGCGTGAGGCCGCCGACCTTGAACTTGCAGCCGGCCATGCCCGCGCGCCGATAGGCCTCGATCTCAGGCCCGATGTCCGCGAGCGTCTTGCCCTCCATGTAGTAGCCACCGATGGAGATGATCGGCAGCTCGGCGCGATAGCCGCCGAGCATCTCGCGCACGCTGCGGCCGGTGGCCTTGCCGACCAGATCCCAGATCGCGCAGTCGAGACAGGCGATCGCTTCGAGCAGCGTCTTGCGGTCGCGCTGGGCATGGCTGAGCGCGAACATCTCGTCCCAGAGGCGTTCCCCCTCGAAGATGCTGGCGCCGCGGACGCGCGGAGCGAGCTCGTCCTGGATGGTCCGGACGATCTCGCGGCCCTGGCTGCGGTTGTCGCCGTTGTAGACCTCGCTCACCAGCCCCTCGTGCGTGCGCATGCGCGTAATCACCGTGCTGCGCTTGAGCACGTGATAGGTGCTGCCGCCGAAGTCCTTCGTCAGCGGGATGTCGAGGGCGATCGCCTCGACGGAATGGATGCGCATAGGTTCAGCGCGCCAGCCACGAATTCCAGAAGTACAGCCGCGGGGCCGTGCGGAAGTCGCCGCGCAGCTCCTTGCGAGCGACGTCCAGCGTATTGTAGTCGCCGAGCTTCACCTGGCCGACGTCCTCGTAGTAGATCGTCTGGATGCGCTCGACCAGCGTCTTGCGCTTCTTCGCGTCGCTCTCCTGCCGCAGCTCGGCGAGTACGCGCTCTTTCTCCTCGTTGCACCACCAGCCCTGGAACGAGCACCGGAACGCCACGTGCAGCGCGGGGTCGGGATTCAGCGGATAGCCGGTGACGTACGCGTCCCACAGCTCGGGCTTCTGCACGCGCTGGTTGAGCGCCGCCCAGTCGAGAACCTGAAGGTCGATGACGAAGCCGATGGCCTCGAGCTGTTGCTTGGCCACCAGCGAGGACTTGTACATGAACTCGTATTCGCGCGTGCTGATCCAGCGCACGGTCTGGCCGGTATAGCCGGCTTCCTTCATCAGGCGCTTGGCGCGGTCGCGGTCGTGCTGGTTGTAGGCGTGACCGCCGGCGGTCACATACCACGCCGGCTGCTCTGGGAAGAACAGCGCCGGGCTCAGCCGATAGAAATCCTTGTGACCGAAGGCGGCGATCATGATCGGCTCCATGTCGAGCGCCGCCTGTACGGCCTGACGCAGGGGCCGGCTCGTCATGAGGCCGGCCTTGTGATTCATCGAGACGAGCGTCCATCCGCGCGGCTTGACGATCCGTGACTCGAGCTGGGGCAGGGACTTGATCCGGTCCCAGTTGTCCTGCTTCATGAACATCGCGTGGTGATACTCACCGGTTTCCACGCCGGCCTGGCGCACGGCGGTGTCAGGCACGGGGATGAAGAGGATCTCGTCGAGCCACGCCGTGCGCTTGCCGCCGAAGCCGTTCGGCGGCTCCGCGCGCGCCACGTAGTCCTTGAAGCGCACGAACTTGATGTGGCGATCCGGTTTGTGCTCGACGAAGCGATACGGCCCGGTGCCGATGTACTCGGCGATCGGGCCCGTTCCGGCCGCGTCGACGACCTCCTTGGTGTAGATCATCGCCGAGGGCTCCGACAGCGCGTACAGCAGCGAGCCCGACGGCTGCTTGAGGCCGATCACGACGGTGTAGGGATCCTTGGCCTCGACGCTCTCGACGACGGGCCAGATCGTCTTCCCGACGCTCGCCACCTGGCTCCAGCGCTTGAGCGATGCCACGACGTCGGCGGCCGTCATCTCCTTACCGTTGTGGAACTTCACGCCCCGCCGCAGCGTGATCGTATGGCGAAGACCGCGGTCGCTCACCACGTCGCCTTCGGCGAGCATCGGAATGACGTTCCACGCGCGATCGTGGGTGAACAATGGCTCGTAGACGTGCCACATGATCTCGTACGTGAGCACGGTGGTCGTCGCCTGGATATCGAGCGTCGGCGGTTCGCCGATGGATGCGACCTTCAGCACGCCGCCCATGCGCGGTGTCTCCTGCGCGGCGGCGGCCGAAGCCATGGCGAGGACGAGAACCGTCAGGATGGCGATGGCCGGAGCGCGGCGGGCGAGTCTCATGAGCGATCCTCCTCTCACGGCGCGTATGAGCTGAAATATTTGAGCGTCACGATCCTTGTCTTCGCCGACACCGTCCGCATCTCCTTGACCCAAAGATCCAAGTTGGCGGGGTCGCCGTAGATGGCGCGCAGATCCTGGGGCGGCTCGGCGAGCGGCGCCTCGAAGTTGTCCCAGTGCGTGGGCAGCACCAGGCGCGGATAGTTGAGCGCCTTCATCAGGCGCGGCGTGAACGCGTGCGTGTTGTTGGAGAAGAGCGGCGCTACCAGGGCGACGTCGGGTTTCAGCCCGGCGATGGCGCGCTCGACGTAGTTCCCGGAGCTCATGAGAAACACGCTGTACTTGCCGCCGATGGTGAGGACGTAGATCAGCGTGTCGCCCTCAGGCAGGTCGCCGACTCTCGTCGGTGGCGCCGACGGCGGCGCGACCAGATGCCCCGGTACCGCATATTTCTTCGTCCCACCCATCGAGTGCACGCTCGGGAACACCTCGATGGTGTAGCCGTCGAACTGCATGTACTCACCGCCCTTGACCTGCACGATCTTGGCCTCGGGAACACCGGCGGCGCGCAGCAGATTCGCATGCGTCTCGGAGCCGATCACCATCGCGTTCGTCTTCGTCGCGATGTACGGGATGTCCGCGAAGTGGTCCCAGTGGCCGTGGCCGATCAGGATCTGGTCGGCCCTTGTCACGTGCGCATCGATCAGCGTCGTGTCCGTCGGCAGGACCGCGTTGTGATCGAGCTTGTTCTGGAGAAACCCGGACGTGAAGCGGTTGAACCACGGATCGAACAGGATCGTCTTGCCGCCGAAGCTGATCTCCCAGCCGTTGGTGCCGAACCATGTGAAGTTCACGCCCGCGGCGCCCGGGCCGCCGCCGGAGGGTGGGGTCTCAGCGCCCTCGGCCACGCCGGGCAGCAGCAGTGAGCGACCGCCGGCGGCCAGCGCGGCGCCGAGGGCGAGCCCCCCGCCGAGCACGCCGCGGCGCGAGACCAGCGATGCGTCGTCGACGAAGCACATGGCGCGCCTCCTCCGATGCGCGCGGATGATACCATCCACGCCCGTGCTGAATGTTCTCGTCACGATGCCGTTCGGCGAGGCACGACTGGATCGGCTGCGCGCCGTCTCGCCCGACCTTGCGGTATCCGCCGCCGAGCCGGCGCACGCCGACTACACGGACGTCGACGTGCTCTACGCCGGCGAGCCGCCGCGCCAGCTGGCTCGGGCGCCGCGCCTGCAGTGGGTCCAGGTCCACATGGCCGGCATCAACGCGCTGCACGACCATCCGCTCTACACGAAGAGCTCGATTGCCATCACGACGACCAGCGGCGTGCACGCGGCGACGATTGCCGAGTACGCGCTCACGGTGATCCTGGCGCTCGCGCACCGCGTTCCCCGGATGGTGGACTGGCGGATGAAGGGGCGCTGGCCGCCCGACGGGCAGCGCTGGCCGCTTTTCGTCCCGACCGAATTGCGTGGCGCCACGCTGGGCGTGATCGGTTACGGCAGCATCGGGCGCGAGCTGGCGCGCATGGCCACCACGGCGCTCGGCATGCGCGTGCTCGCGTGCAAGCGCGATCCGTCGCGTCGTGCCGACGACGGCTATCGCCTTCCCGGAACCGGCGATCCGGACGGGGCGCTGCCGGAAGCCTGGTTTTCACCGGCTCGGCTACGCGATGTGCTCGCGCGCTCAGACGTGGTGGTGATGTCCGCGCCGCTGACGGCGCAGACGCGCGCGATGATCGGAGCCGCCGAGTTCGCGGTCATGAAGCCCTCGGCGTTTTTCGTCAACGTGGGGCGCGGCGCCACCGTGGATGAGGCCGCGCTGGCGTCGGCGCTGAAGTCCGGGCAGCTGGCCGGGGCGGCGATCGACGTGTTCAACGAGGAGCCGCCGACGGCGAGCCATCCTCTCTATATGCTCGAGAACGTGATTGTCTCGCCGCACGTGTCCGGCTTTCTCGCCTCGTACGACGACCGCTGCACCGATCTGTTCGCGGAGAACCTCAGACGCTTTCAGGCAGGGACACCGCTCCTGAACCTCGTGGACCGCGCGCGCGGCTATTAGCCGCGCGCGATCGCACGCGGCTACTTCTCGCTGCTTCCCAGCTCGTCCGCTGCCGTGCGTAGCCGAATGAGCCGCGTGTCGCCGTTCGGTTGTGGCTCCAGGCGTACGATGTCACCGGGGTGCAGTCCCCGAAGATCGGACTTCACGACGGGGTACCAGCTCCGATGCTCGACGCACTGGAACCGGCCCGCGGAGAGATCCGTCTTGAGAATCGTCATGCGCTCACCGTCGATGCGCTCGCTGAGGTTGCTCGCGGCGACGACTGTCGCCGAGATGGCAGCGATGGCGGACAGGACGAACAGACCGCCGACAAGCACTCGGTTGAACATAGCCGTCTCCTCCCTTGCGAGCCCGTAAGTGCGACCTGCGTGCCAGACCCGCGGCACCTACCGGTGGGGTTCACCGGCGGCGGCCGCCGCCACGTCTCGTGCGGAGGGTTGGTCGAGGGTGGCTAGTGTCGAGCCACTGGAGAGGTTTCGTCCGCCGAATGATGGACCGCCCGCGGGTAGGAGCCGCGCGCGCGGTCCCAACCGCTATTTCTCGGGGCTCTCGAGCTCGTCGGCCGCCGTGCGTAGCAGGACGAGGTGCGCACGGCCGCCCGCTTGCGGTTTCACGCGCACGATGTCACCCGGCTGCAATCCCCGAAGATCGGACTTCAGCGCGGGGGTCCAGTGCCGATGCTCGACGCACAGGAACCGCCCGGTGGCGAGATCCGTCTTGAGGACGGTCATGCGCTGGTTTTCGAGGCGTTCGGTGAGACCGCTCGCGGCGACGACGGTCGCCGAAATGGCCGCGGTGGCGGACAGGACGAAGAGACCACCGAAGAGCACTCGCTTGAACATTGCTGCCTCCTCTCGCTCGCGGTGTACGCCAAGCCGCTATCCGTCGCGTTCGAAAGGCAAGTGGAGTGCCACACCGAAAATTCGCGCCGGTCGCGAGATTCACGTGTGCGCGCCGGGTGATTCGCCCGGAACTGCCTCGCGCGCGTGGCGCCGCGCCCGACGTCGTGTGCGGTACCATGGCCCACCATGCGCGACTTTCTCGACGTGCCGTTCGGCGCCTGGCACGCACGCGAGGTCCCGGCCGCCGATCCGCTGCTGACCCGCACCGACCCCGGCACGCCCTGTGGCGAGTATCTGCGGCGATTCTGGCAGCCGGTCGCATTCGTGCGCGACCTCGGCGATGTGCCGCGGCGGATCCGGATCATGGGCGAGGATCTCGTGGTCTTCCGCGATCGGTCGGGGCGCATCGGGCTGCTGCAGCTGCATTGTACGCATCGCGGGACGTCGCTCGAGTTCGGCGTCCCACAACCGCGCGGCATTCGCTGCTGCTATCACGGCTGGGTGTTCGACGTGGACGGCCGCATCCTCGAGACGCCCGGGGAGCCGGCGGACAGCACGCTGCGGCATCGGCTCTGCCAGGGCGCGTATCCCACGCTCGAATTCTGCGGCCTCGTCTTCGCCTACATGGGGCCGCCGGAGGCGAAGCCGGTGTTTGCCATGTACGACACGTTCGACGTGCCCGGGCTCGAGCTGCATCCGGCCGCGCAGTTCTCGATGCCGTGCAACTGGCTCCAGGTGAAGGACAACGCGATGGATCCCGTTCACACGTCGTTCCTGCACGCGATCAGCAGCGGCTATCACTTCACGCCGGCCTTCGTCGAGCTCGCGGAGCTCGAGTGGCAGGAGACGCCCTACGGCATGATCTACATCGCCACACGGCGGGTCGGCGACTTCGTCTGGGCGCGGATCTGCGACTTCATGGCGCCCAACGTCCACCAGTTCACGCGCGAGATCGAAGAGGCGGCGTCCGAGCGGATCGCCTCGCGGCCGGTCGTCATCCGCTGGGCGGTGCCCGTCGACGATACGCGCACGCTGAACTTCGAGCTGGCGCAGGTCGACCCGGCCTGGGGCCTGACGCCCGCGCAGATCGCGCAGCCGGGCTTCGGCCAGTCCGCGGACCGTCCCTACGAGGAGCGGCAGCGCCGTCCCGGCGACTACGACGCGCAGTCGAGCCAGCGGACGATCGCGGTGCACGACCTCGAACACCTCGCGTCGACCGACCGGGGCGTGATCATGCTCCGCAAGATCCTGCGCGATGGGATCCGCGCCGTGCAGGCAGGTGAGACGCCGCGCGGGCTCGGTCTCAAGTCCGGTGAAACCGTGACGACCGCGTGCCAGGACACCGTGCTGCGGATTCCCGCGGCCGGCTCGGCGGGCGAAGACCGCGCGCAGCTCCGGCAGATCGGTCGTCGCGTCATCGCGGGAGACTATCGCCTGCCATAGCCGGCGCTGTCATTTTTTCCAGCCCTGCCGCCTCGCCGCGTCAGAAGTAACGCGCTGCGCGCGACCTCAGGACGCCGGCTTCTTCTTTTCGCGTTGAGCGACGGGGAGGCCGGCGTTCTTCCACGCGGTGAAGCCGCCCTCCATCTCGACCACGCGGGGCAGCCCCATCTGCTGGGCGACGTCGGCGGCGAGCGCCGAGCGCCAGGCGCCGTTGCAGTAGAAGACGAACTCCTTGCCCGAGGCGAACACGTCCTTGTGGTACGGGCTCTCCGGATCGATCCAGAACTCGAGCATGCCGCGCGGGCAGTGGAAGGCGCCGGGGATGAGCCCCTCGCGCTCCAGCTCGCGCACGTCGCGCAGATCGACGAAGACGACCTCGTCACGGCCGTGACGGCGCTTGGCCTCGTCCAGGCTGATCGTCGTGATGCGCGCTTTCGCCTCGTCGACGAGCTGGCGGAATCCCTTCTTCAGCTTCATCGCCATGCCTATTCCGTGGCGAGCGCCGCGCGGCGGCCACGATGATAGTCGGCCAGCGCGGCGTTCGCCTTCGCGATCGTCTCCGTCTCCTCGGCGACCCGCGAGATGTCGCGGCCCGGGACGGCGACGTACAGCTCGTCATCGCCGGCGCCCGTGTACACGCGATTGCCGATACACCCGGTACTCGCCACCGTGCCGCCGGCCAGCGCGGCCGGCAGCGCCATACACGTGGGACGACCGAGGAACGGGACGCGCGCCGCGACGCCGGCGCGCAGCGCGGCCTCCTGTAACAGCATGAGGCGGCCGGGCGGCCCGATGAAGAGCACGACGTCGGGCTCGACCGGCGTGTCGCCGAGTGGCGCGTAGACGATGGCGCCGGGCGTTTTGGGCAGGCGCGCGATCCCGGGCACTTCGTCCATCTTGAGATATCCCAGCCCCGTCATCACCTCGAGCACCTGTGGCAGCTCGCCCGCGCGCTCGCTCGGGAGCGGGATGTTGTGTGTATGGGCGCCGACCGGACAGTTGTAGTGATCGGCCGGCACCGTGTAGAAGGTGCGTCCCTCCATGGCGAGCCGCCAGAATGAGCAGCCCGAGGGTTCGGCCCCTGAGAATTGCTTCACGCCCGGCGGCGGCGTGTCACGGAACGCGATGGCCACGGGACGGCGCGTCAGACCGAGCCGCTCGCGCAGTCCTCGCTCGATCGAGCCGTAGTCGGTCATGCGCCACCTCCGCGCACCACGTCCCACACCTGTTCGGGATGCTTCGCGGCGTCGGCCACCTTCTTCCAGTGCTTTCGCACGACCCCGTCGGCGCCGATCCACACCGTCGAGCGGATCACGCCCTTCGTCTTCTTGCCGTACATCATCTTGTCGCCGTAGGCGCCCCATGCGGTCATGACCTTCCGGTCGGGATCTGACAGCAGCGTGAAGGGCAGCCGGTATTTCTGCGCGAACTTCGTATGCGATTCGCCCGAGTCCGCCGAGACGCCGAGCACCACGACGCCGGCCTTCTGGAGATCTTTGTTCAGATCGCGGAACCCGCAGGCCTCCTTGGTGCAGCCCGGCGTGTCGTCCTTGGGATAGAAATAGACGACGACGTCCCTGCCTTTGAAGTCGGCGAGCGAGACCTTCTTGCCCGCCGCGTCCGCGAGCGTGAAGTCGGGCGCCTTCTTGCCCTCGACGATGGCCATCACAGATCCTTCAGCATGGTCTCCGCGTCGCTGACCTCGAACTTGCCCGGGGCCTCGACGTGAAGCGCCTTGACCACGCCATTGTCGACGAGCATCGAGTAGCGCTGCGAGCGCACGCCCATGCCGCGGCCCACGAGATCCAGGTCGAGCCCGAGCTGCTTCGTGTAGGTCGCGCTGCCGTCGGCCAGCATCCGGACCTTGCCACCGGCCTTCTGATCGCGCCCCCAGGCGCCCATGACGAACGCGTCGTTGACCGCGATGCACCAGATCTCGTCCACGCCCTTGGCCCGCAGCTTGTCGAAGTTTTGCACGTAGCTCGGCACGTGCTTGGCCGAGCACGTCGGCGTGAAGGCGCCGGGCACCGCGAAGACCGCGACTTTCTTGCCTTTGACCAGGTCGCTCACCTTGAAGGCATTGGGACCGAGCGTGCAGCCCTCGCGCTCGGTGTCGATCATCTCCGTCAGCGTGCCCTCGGGCAGCCGATCGCCCACCTTGATCGCCATGTGTTCCTCCTATGGATGTTGACGCTATGGATGTTGACGCGTGCCGCGCGTGCCGAAGCGCCGGATAGGGTACGGGCGCGCGCGCGCGTCGGCAAGTCGTCGTCAGCGAGGATGGTCAGAGCACCTCGAAGCGCCAGGTCTCGCCGTGGCGGACGATGCGCCCGGCGGTGGGAGCGTGGAAGTGGGTGCCGAGGACGGCGACGGCGCCGCCCGCGTAACGCTCGCAGAACGCACGCCGCGTCTTGCGGGCCGTCTGGGGGTCGACGTCGAAGTGGCTGCACCACTGCGGCTCGGCCATCTGGATCGGGTGGTGCATGAGGTCACCGGTGATGACCGCGTCGCGTCCCTCCGAGCGCAGCCGCACGCTCGCGTGGCCGGGCGTGTGGCCCGGCGTCGGCTCCAGCGCGATCTCGGCGGAGAGCCGATGATCCATGTCGACGAGGTCCGCGAGGCCGGCGTCGAGCACGGGCTGCACGCTGTCCGCCATGATGCGGCGCGTGTCGTCGTCGCGCTCGTTCGACCAGTGCTCCCACTCGCGCCGCGCGAACAGGTGGCGGGCGCGCGGGAACGTCGGCACCCAGCGGCCGCCCTCGAGCCGTGTGTTCCAGCCGACGTGGTCGACGTGCAGATGCGTGCAGATCACCACGTCCACCGACTCCGGCGCCACGCCGGCGGCCTTCAGGTCGTCCAGGAACGCCGTGCGCATCATGTGAAACGGCGCGCGCCCGCCGCGGTCCTTGTCGTTGCCGACGCAGGTGTCCACGAGGACGGTGAGCCCAGGCGCGCGCACCACGAAGGTGTGGATGCTTTGTAAGAATCGGCCCTTGTCGTCGAGGAAGTGTGGAGCGAGCCACCCGCGATGGCGCTCGACGGCGTCGGCCGTGGCGTCGGGCAGCAGCCACGTCGGCCGCGTCGGCCCCGCGCGCTCGACGACGGCATCGATGCTGAGACGGCCGAGCGTGAGCGTGCGCATCAGGGAGCGAGCCGCGCGCGAATGCGGTCGACCGCCTCCTCGGTCTGCTCGCGCGAGCCGAAGGCGGTCAGCCGGAAGTAGCCTTCGCCGCTCGGACCGAAGCCCGCGCCCGGCGCGCCGACGATCTGCACGTCCGTCAACAGGCGATCGAAGAAGTCCCACGACGACACACCCGACGGCGTGCGAAACCAGATGTACGGGGCATTCCGGCCGCCGTACACGCTGAAGCCGGCGGCGACGAGCCCGTCGCGGATCACGCGCGCGTTCGCCATGTAGAAGTCCACGAGCCCCTGTACCTGCTTCTCGCCGTCGGGCGTATAGATGGCCGCCGCGGCTTTCTGGATCACGTAGGGCGGCCCGTTGGACTTCATGTTCACGCGCCGCGCCCAGAGCGCGTTGAGGCTGTGCGTGCGGCCGTCGGCGCTGCGGCCCATCGTCTGCTTGGGCACGACGGTATACGCCAGGCGCATGCCGGTGAACCCGGCGTTCTTCGAGAAGGAGCGACACTCGATCGCGACCTCGCGCGCGCCCGGGATCTCATAGATCGAGTGGGGCACGTCCTCGTCGGCGATATACGCCTCGTACGCGGCGTCGTAGAAGATCACGGCCTGCTGCGCGCGCGCGTACTCGACCCAGCGCGCCAGGCCCTCGCGCGTGGCCACCGCACCGGTGGGGTTGTTCGGATAACACAGATAGATGAGGTCGACACGGCGATCGGGCAGCGCAGGCTGGAACGCGTTCTCGGCGATGCAGGGCAGGTAGACCATGCCCGCGTAGCGGCCGCTCGCGTCGGCGGCGCCGGAGCGGCCGGCTACGACATTGGCGTCCGCGTATACGGGATAGACGGGATCCATCACGCCGACGACGCTGTCGTGCGCGAAGATCTCTTGAAGGTTCGCGCTGTCGCTCTTGCCGCCGTCGCTGACGAAGATCTCGTCCGGGGTCAGCGTGACGCCGCGTGGGCCGAAGTCATGCGCGGCGACGTCGGCGCGAAGCCACTCGTAGCCGACGTACGGGCCGTAGCCCTTGAAGCTCTCCGGCCGGGCCATGTCGTCCGCGGCCTCGTGAAGCGCGCGCACGACGGCGGGCGGCAGCGGCCGCGTGACGTCACCGACGCCGAGGTCGATGACGCGCGCGGCCGGGTGCGCAGTGGTGAAGGCCGCCTGCCGTCGCCGGATCTCGGCGAAGAGGTAGGCGGCGCGCAGGTTCAGGTAGTGCTCATTGATCCGAGGCACGCCGGAAGTATAAGTCGCCGCTCCGCTCAGCGCCCGGTCTTGGCGCGCATGGGAGCGCGGCAATCATTGCAATGAGAGCCGTAGACGCCGGCCAGGCGCTCTCGGTGGCATGCCGTTCGCTTCTGAATGGCGCCCTGGATCTCGACGCGGAAGGAGGACGCATCATGGCCAAACGCCAGGCGCGATCGGCGCGAAAAGTGCGGGACATCATGGTTGAAGAGGTCGTCAGCATCGAACCGGCGGCGTCCCTCACGGACGCGGCACGTGCGATGGAGGACGCCAATGTCGGAATGCTGCCGGTGGTGCAAGACGGCAGAATCCTCGGCGTCATCACGGACCGTGACATCGTGGTTCGCGCCGTTGCGCGCGAGGCGGATCCTGCCAGCACCGCCGTCGGCGACTGTCTCTCGATCAACGCCATCGTCGCTCACCCCGACTGGAGCACCGAGAAGGCGATGCAGACGATGGCCCAGGCGCAGGTCGGTCGGCTGCCGGTCCTGGACGACGCCGATCAGCTCGTGGGCGTGGTGACCCTCAGCTCGCTGGCGTTTCGAGCGCCGGAAAAGAACGAGGCACTCGAAGCGGCGCAGGAAGTCTCACGTCGCTCGGCGAAGCGCTCAGCGTAGGGTGGCCGTCGCTCTTTCCGTCGCCTCGTCGGCGGGGAAGAAGCTCTCGACACGCACCTCCTGCAGCGTGATGTCGTGGGGCGTGCCGAGCATCGTCAGCGTCGTGAAGTATCGCAGCACGAGATCGTCCTTGCGGAATTCGATGGGCAAGAAGGGCGCGGGCGAGGCGTCCAGGTCCAGCGCGCGCCACTGCCGTGGCGTGTCCGGATACGACAGCAGCTCTTCGAGCAGCGCCCGCGTCTCGGCGTCCGCGAAGCCCGTGGCCACGTCGCGGTGCAGCCACTGGATGAGCGACGCCGCCGTCGGCTCCCAGTTCACGATCCAGGGCCGGAACGCCTTTGGATGGAACATGAGGCGCATCGCGTTGGGCGGCCCCAGCCCGGCGACGCTGGCGGGGTCGAGAAAGACGGCCTGCACACGCGCGCTTCCCTCGTTGACCTTCAGCACGTTCCAGTGGCGGTCGAGCACGAGCGCCGGGTACGGCTCCTGCTGGCGCAGGATGTAGTCGAGCGCCCGGCGCGCCTGCGCCAGCGCGGGCGCCTCGAGGCTCGTGGCGCGATAGATCGCCGCATACCCCGCGGCCGTGAGCAGATCATTGCGATCGCGGAAGGGCACGTCGAGCGCGCGGGCGAGCAGCACGACCATCTCGCGGCTGGGTGATGCGCGGCCGGTCTCGACGAAACTCAGGTGGCGTGACGACACGCCCGCCTCCACGGCGAGGTCGAGCTGGCTCATGCCGCGGCGCGTGCGCCACTCGCGCAGCAGCCGGCCGAACCCGCCTTCCTGGATCGTCTTCTCCACGACGCGGATGCTAGCATCCCGGCATCGGCGGGGACATTACCCGCGAGGTAATTGAGCGCAGGGCGCGGCGCGGCGATGCTGCGCACGGAGGTGGACTCGTGGATCTTCACAGTGTGCACAAGGGGACGCTGGCGGAGCATCTCGGCATCCGCTTCGTGGAGGCCACGCCCGAGCGCGTGGTGGCCGAGCTGGATCATCGCCCCGCGCTGACCACCGTGGGCGGGGCGCTGCACGGCGGGACGCTGATGGCGCTGGCGGACACGGTGGGCGCGGCGGCGACCTTTCTCAACCTGCCCGCGGGCGCCGGCACGACGACGCTCGAGTCCAAGACCAACTTCTTCGCGGCCGGGAAGTCGGGGACCGTGCGCGCCGAGACGACGCCGCTGCATCGCGGCCGGCGCACGCAGGTCTGGCAGACGCGCGTGACCGACGAGTCGGGTCGTCTGCTGTCGCTCACCATCCAGACGCAGATGGTGCTGACGACTTAACGGGGGCGCGGCGCACTGCCGAGCCGGAAGAGCGTCCAGCCGACCGCCAGCGACAGCACGGCGAACGCGAACGACGGCGTATACGAGCCCGTCACGTCGTGCACGAATCCCGCGAGGGCGGGGCCGATGCCGGCCCCGCTGCGCCAGCCGAGGCCGACGACGCTCATGATCGTGGCCAGCGCCGCCAGACCGAACACGTCGGAGACGGCTTTGACGAACGTGTTGTCGGCGCCCGAGGCCCCGAGCCCGAACAGGAGCAGCGTTGCGACGACCGTCCACGTGGGCAGTCCGAGCAGGAGCGCGCCGAGGGCGCCGCATTGGATCAGCAGACACACGCGCATGGTGGGCACGGCCCCGAAGCGGTCGACGGCGGCGCCGGCCAGCAGTCGCCCCGATACTGCGCCGATCCCGAACGCGGACAGGGCGAGCGAGGCCTGCTCGAGCGGCAAGCCGCGATCGCGCGCGTACGACACGCTGTGCACGGTCACCATCATGAAGACGAGCCCGAGGAAGCACCACGCGGTCACGAAGAACCAGAGCCGGGTGTCGCCGAACGCCGCGCGGCGGGCGACGGCGGGCGCGCCGGGGCTGACGATGCGCGGCTGCGTGGCGCGGGGATAGCGCACCGACAGGCTGGCGGGCACGCCGATGACGGCCACCAGCGCGCCGAGCGCGACGTAGGCGGCGCGCCAGCCCCAGTGCCCGATGAGGAAGGCCGCCAATGGTCCGCCGGTGAGCCAGCCGAGGTTGAAGCCACTGAGCACGATGGCCAGTGCGATGCCGCGACGCGCGTCGAACCAGCGGGCCACGGTGGCGGCCGTGAGCACGTAGATCGACGACATTCCGACGCCGACGAGCACGCCGTACGAGAGATAGAGCTGCCAGAGCGTGTCGATGCACGCGCTGAGGACGAATCCGATGGCGCCGATGGCCACGGTGATGGCCAGCACCGCGCGCGGACCGTGCCGATCGGCGATGCGGCCGACGGGGAAGGCGGCGACGCCGCCGAGCACGAGGCTGATCGAGAGGACGACCGACACGGCGCCGCGGCTCCAGCCGAACGTCTCCGAGAGCACCGGAAGAAAGACGCCGAACGTCGACACCGCGGTGGCGATGCACCAAGTGACGATGAAGAGCGCGACGACGACCCGCCAGCGCGGCGCGAGCATGCCCGGTCATCGTACGATACCGCCATGAGCAAACCCTACGTGCTCGAGTTCGGGATGGGTGTGGACGTGCACGGCGCGGACGCGACGACGGCGGCGCGGCGCGCGGTCTCCGATGCGATCCGCCACTCCAGTCTGCCGTTCTTCGCCGACGTCCGTGCGCGCGGCGGGCGCATGCTGGTGGACGTCACCGTCGGCGTGCCGGATCCGAAGGCCGTCGACGTGGCCGCCGTCAAGCGCGAGTTGCCGCACGGCGAGGTCACGGTGCGGGCGGTCGAGGGCGGGCTGCGCGTGCCGGTCGGCGACACGATCATCGCGTGCGTTGCCATCACCGTCAGCATCGACGGGTGACGCGCGCCCTCGCGCTGGTCGTCATCGCGCTGTGGAGCAGCGTCGCCGCCGCCTCGAACACCGCGCTGACCGGCGCCGACGGCCACCCGCGCGCGCGGCTGCCGTTGCGAGTGCATCTCGCCGCGTTCGGTGACGCCGCGCTGGACGAGGCGGCTGCGCGAGCGGTCGACGACTGGAACGCGCTCGCGCGCGACGTGCTGGGCGTGACCGTCTTCATGCGCGTTGTCCGCGCCGACGATGCGCAGGTGCGCGTGAGCGTGGAGCCGCCCGGCGCCTCGCGACTCATGGGGGTCACCGAGCTCGAGAGCGACGCCGGCCTCATCCGCCTGCCCGTCCGCATCGCGATCACGGCGCCCCAGGCACGCGGTCAGGTGAGCCGCGACGTCGTGCTCTACCAGGTCCTCGCGCACGAGCTCGGTCACGCGCTGGGCCTGGCACACGTGAGCGACCCGCGCTCGCTGATGTGCTGCATCGCCGGCGAGGTCGATTTCGACGACGCGACCACCCGCGAGGCCTATGTGGCGGCGCGGCGGCATCCCGACGTGCGCTCGACGGCCACGCAGCTCGCCGAGCACTACCAGCGCTTCTGGGGGCCGCGATGAGGCGCGGCGCCGAAGTCGAGTGGTGACGCTATACTGTCGAGCCATGACAACCCCAGCCGGCGCGATCAAGCATCTGTGGACGCACAAGACGCAGGACCACCCGTGGCTCTCCGACGGAGAGCTCGTCATCGACCGCGCCGAGGGCGTGTGGGTGTGGACGGAGAGCGGCAAGAAGCTGATGGACGGCTTCGCCGGTCTCGCCGTCGTCAACGTGGGCCACGGCCGGCGCGAGATCGCCGAGGCCATCGCCGAGCAGACGGTGCGCCTCGCGTATTACCCGACGACCCGCCAGTTCTCCAATCGGCCCGCCGCCGAGCTGGCGGCGAAGCTGGCCACGCTCACGCCCGGCGATCTCGACTACACGTTGTTCGCGACGAGCGGCTCGGAGGCCAACGAGCGCGCCATGCAGATCGCGCGGCATTACTGGATCGCGCGCGGCCAGGTGGGCAAGCACAAGGTCATCTCGCTGCAGGGTGGGTACCACGGCGCCACCATGGGCACCTTCGCGGTGTGTGGCCTGCCGCACATGACGGCCGCCTACTCGGCGCTGCAGCCGGCCGGCTTCACGAAGGTCGCGCCGCCGTACCCGTTCCGCGACCGCGGCACGGGCACCGACGCGCAGCTCGTGCAGCGCCGCGCCACGGAATTGCGCGACGCCATCGTCCGCGAGGGCGCCGAGACCGTTTCCGCCGTGATCATGGAGCCCGTGCTGTCCTCCGGCGGCTTCATCATTCCGCCGATCGGCTGGCTGCGCGCCGTGCGCGCGATCTGCGACGAGCTGGACGTGTTGATGATCGCCGACGAGGTGATCACCGGCTTCGGGCGCACCGGACGCTGGTTCGGCGTCGAGCACGAGGGCGTCGTGCCGGATCTGATGACGGTGGCCAAGGGCATCACATCCGGCTACCTGCCGCTGTCCGGCACGATCGCGCGCAGTCGGCTGGCCGACGCGTTTCCCGAGAACGCGACGCAAGAAGTGGTTCATCCCAACACCTACGCGGCCCACCCGGTGGCGTGCGCGGCGGCGCTCGCGAATCTGCAGATCATGGAGAAGGACGGACTCGTCGCCAACGCGGAGGTCATGGGCCGGCGACTGCTCGAGGGGCTCCACGACGCCGTCGGCAAGATGCGCATCGTCGGCGAGGTGCGCGGCCGCGGCTTGCTCGTCTGCGCCGAGCTGGTGGCGCCCGACGGCTCCGGCAAGCCGCTGGACGCCGCCGAGGTCGCCAAGCTCGACCGCAAAGCCTGGGAGCGCGGCGCCATCGTCTACGCGCGCGGCCAGGTCCTGCGCCTGGCGCCCCCGCTGTGCATCAGCGCGACGGAGGTCGACCGGCTGGTGGAGGCCGTCGCCGACAGCATCGGCGAGCTGGACCGCGAGCTGACGCGCTGACGGCGGTGCCCGCCGCCGATCTCGCGCGCGAGCGCTACGTGAGCCTCGCGACGTTTCGTCGCAACGGGACGGAGGTCCGCACGCCGATCTGGTTCGCGATCGTCGGTGGCGGCCTCTGGGTCGTGACCGGCGGCGACACGGGCAAGGTCAAGCGCCTGCGCCACGACTCCCACGTGCGCGTGGCGGCGTGCGACGTCCGCGGCATCGTGCACGGCCCGTGGCAGGAGGGGACGGCCCGGATCGCCCAGGACCCGCGCGAGATCGCCGACGCCCACGCGATGCTGCGCGCCAAGTACGGCTGGCAGGTGACGCTGCTGGACCTGTTCTCGCGCCTGAGCGGCCGGGCCAAGCGGCGGGTGTGGCTCGAGGTAATATTAAAGTAGTAATCTACTACCAGCGGGTAGCATGAGGCTACTCGCGGGGAGGGGCCATGCCCGCACCGGTGAAGATCTCGGACCGGCTGCTTGCCCGCGCCAAGGAGGAGGCGAAGGGAACCCACCGCTCGGTCACCGCCCAGATCGAGCACTGGGCGACGCTTGGCCGCGCCGTCGAGGTGATCACGGGCCATCGCGAAGTGCTCATGCTCAAGCGCGCCGGCGATCGGCTCGCGATGCCCACCTGGGTTCGCCGCGACGAGGTCGAAGCGGCGCTCACCCATCTCATGCACGACTCCGACCGCGAGCCGGCCAAGGCGAGGATCCGGGCTGGAGGCGGGCCCCTCTACGAAGCTGACCCGGAGGATGCCGAGGGTGTGATCCAGATCGCGCCCGATGGCCGCCGGACGCGCGGTCGCTTCGAGGGGCGCACCTTCGTGCCCGACGAGCGTGAGCGTTCCCCCATTCGCATCGCTGCGCGCCGCCGCCGCTGACGAGCGGCCGGTTCTGATCGTGCTTGCCGGTCCCAACGGCGCCGGCAAGTCGACGTTCTTTGCCGAATACCTGCACGGCCTCGGGCTCCTGTTCGTCAACGCGGATCACATCGCCCGCATGCTTCGTGAGGCCGAGCCGCACCTGCCCACCCCACGGCTCGAGCGGCGCGCCTTCGAGGAAGCGGAGCGGCTTCGCGCGGACCTGATCGATCTGCGCTTCGGCTTCTGCACCGAGACCGTGTTTTCGGATCCCGCCGGCGCCAAGCTCGATTTCATCGAGCGCGCGCGGGCGGCAGGGTTCGTCGTGCTGCTCGTCTTCATCGGCCTGGCCGGTCCGGTCCTCTCCGTCGCCCGCGTGGCGACGCGTGTCACGCACGGCGGCCACGACGTGTCGAACGAGAAGCTCTTCGCGCGGTTTCCGCGGACGCTGAAGAATTTGCGAGCCGCGGTCGGCGTCGTCGACAAGGCGTTTGTCTTCGACAACAGCGCCGTCGACGTGCCCTTCCGACCGGTCGCCGTCTACGCCGCCGGTCGACTCGCCGAAGCGTTTCCGCCGCTGCCGCGCTGGACGGCTGGGCTGCCGGGACTGTCGGCGGCGCGAGCGCGCGGCCGCTAGGTCAGCTCCGCGAGGAAGCGCGCCAGCACGGTGGCGGGGAGCAGCGCCGGCGCACCCGTCACGTCGCGCACGACCTTCTTCATCGCGCCGGTGAACCCCTGGCACTCCATCACCACGAGGCTCACGCCGCCGCGCCGCAGCTCCTCCGACGCGGCGATCAGGCGGGCGGGATCGTCGTACGGCGAGGCCACCGTGACGAGCACACGCGGGTCCACGCGCGCCCAGCGCTTGGCCGAGGATTCGAGCTGATGCGGGATCGGGACCAGCACCCCGAGCCGGCGACCGTCGAAGGCCGCGGCCACGACGGCCGCGAGACATTGCTCGGGCAGCAGCACGGGGCGCGGGCTCGTGAAGGCGGGGAACACGCCGGCGCAGAGGATCGCGAAGGCGTCGACCTCGTCCGCGAGACGATCGAGGCACGCCTGCAGGCGCGGCACGATTCGACGCTTGGCAACGAGGACGTTGGCGCCGTCGCGCAGGTGCGTGATCAGCGCGTCGGCGTCGTGTGGCCCCGGAGCGAGCGCGTCGATCTCGCCTCGCGACAGTCCATCGAGCGCGCCGGCCTGGACGATCTGCACGTCCGCGCCCAGCACCTTCTCCATCTCGCCGACGATGTCGTCGCGCGGCGTCTGGCCGATGGTGATCGCGCCGACGCGCTTCACGCGAGCCGTCCCGCCAGCGGCGGCACCGGGGGCGCCTCGGACAGGTAGTGGCCGAAGCCCGGCTTCTGCTCCAGCTCGCCGGCCGGGTTGAGCACGACCTGGCCGCGCACCAGCGTCGTCCAGGCGCGCCCACGCATCGTCCATCCTTCGTACGGCGTGTAGCCGGCCATGCTCAGGTGATCGCGCTGGCGGATCGTCCATTCCGCGCCGGGATCCCAGATCGTCAGGTCGGCATCGGCGCCGACGCGAATCGTGCCCTTGCGAGGAAACAGGCCGAAGATCCGGGCGGGGTTCTCGGACAACGCGCGCGCCATCCAGCTGGGCGGCAGTCCGCGCTTGACGACGCCCTCGTTCCACACGAGCGGCGCCAGCGTCTCGAGTGACGGCGCGCCGAACGGAATCGGCACGCCCTGCGCGTCGACGAAGATGTTCGTGCGGCCGGGCTCCTTGAACTTCGGCAGTCGCGGCGCGTGATCGCTCGCGATGGTGTGGATCGCGCCGGCCGCGGAACCCGCCCACATCGCCTCGCGGTCGCGGCCGTGCGCCGGCCGCAGCGGCGGGCCGATCTTGGCGAAGGGACCGAGCTTCGCCATCTCTTCGTCGCTCAACAGCAGATACTGCGGGCACGTCTCCGTCCACACGCGCTGGCCCTCCGCCTGCGCGCGCTGGATCCGCTCGAGCCCGAGCCGCGTGGAGAGGTGGACGATGTACACGGGGCAGTTGGTGAGGCGTCCGATGAGGATGGCGCGGTTGATCGCCTCCTCCTCCGCCCAGTCGGGACACGTCGCGGGGAAGTCCGTCGGCTTCGTGCGTCCCTCTGCGATCGCCTTGTCTTCGAGATAGCAGAGGATGTCGCCGTTCTCGGCGTGGATCTGGCACACGCTGTCGAGCGCGGCGATCCGCTCCATGGCCTTGCACAGGAACTCGTCGGAGACCATGCGCTTGCCGCGCTTCTTGTACGTCATGAACATCTTGAACGAGCGCACGCCCAGCTGCACCGCTTCGGCCAATCCGTCGAGGATCGCGGGCTCGTGCTCGAGAATGAAGTGGAAGCCGAAGTCGACGACGGACTCGCTCTCCGCCTGCTCGCGCAGCCGCCGCGTGGCCTGCGGCAGCGTCTCGCCCGCCGTGTAGTTCACGAAGGGCACGACGCTGGTGAGTCCTGTGCGCGCGGCGGCTTCGGCGGCGACCTTCCAGTCGTCGTACTCCGGACCCACGTGCAGGTGGCAGTCGATCAAGCCGGGAAACACGAGCTTGCCGGTGGCATCGATGACGCGATCGGCGGGCGGCAGCCACTCGTCGGGCGCCAGCGCGACGATGCGCCCGCCCTTGATCGCGACGCCGGCGTCGACGGCGTCGGTCGCCGTCACCACACGTCCACCCTTGACGACGAGGTCGACGGCGCGCGCGGTCATTGGAGCGAGAGCCGCGAGCGCGGCTCGAGCCGTGGGTGGCCTGCACGAGACGGTCGTGGCGTCAATTGGAGCGAACGCCGCGAGCGCGGCTCGAGCCGTGGGTGGCCTGCACGAGACGGTCGTGGCGTCATCGGTTCGGCTCCTTGTCGGTCACCGGCTGCAACAGGACGTTGTAGTGCTGCGGTTGGCGCCGCCCCAGGAAGTTCCAGCGCTTGCGGACCGGCGTCATCTGGTCGAGATCGATGCGAGCAACGACCAGCTCGTCGCCCGTGGTCCCCGCCTTCGCGACGATCTGCCCGAGCGGATTGATCACGCTGGATCCGCCGATCAGCTCGACGCCGTCCTCGACGCCCGCCTTCGCCACGCCCACCACGAAGCACGCGTTGGCGTACGCGCCCGCTCGCATGCAGAGGTCGTTGAGGTCGAGCGCCAGCGCGGAGATCGGCGTGTTGTAACCGATCAGGATGATCTCGGCGCCCTGCAGGGCCAGCGCGCGATAGCTCTCGGGATAGCGCCGATCCTGGCAGATCGCGACGCCGACTCGCGCGCCCGCGCAGTCCCAGACTCGATAGCCGGTGTCTCCGTGGGCGAAGTAGTAGGGCTCGTAGACCTGCGCGAACCCGTCGGCCGCCTTCGTGCCCGGCAGATGGATCTTGCGAAAGGTGCCGCACATCCGGCCGTCGCGATCGGTGAGCAGCGCCGTGTTGAAATACTTGCCGTCCGCTTTTTCACAGAAGCCGACGTGCACGGCGATCCGCGCCTGCGCCGCGCGGCGGAGCAGCGGCTCCAGCGCCTTCGGCGGCACCTCGGTCTCGAAGAACTGGTCGAAGTCCCGGCGGATCTTCTTGGGGAAGTAGGTGGTGAGCGCCATCTCGGGGTACACGATCAACTCGACGCCGTCGCGCGCCGCGGCCTCGAGCAGCACCAGCATGCGCTCGACGATCTCCTCGCGCGGCGTGCCTTCGTTGTTCGGCCCCATCTGAGCGGCGGCGACTTTGATATAGCGCGGCATGCGGGCTCCTCGGTTCAGGCTTATTCGGTTCGTTCGCCCCGGACATGGCCGGAGCGGCCTCATGCTGAGCCCGTGTCCTATCGCTCGTCAAGTGTGGGGATGCGGATGTGCGCGGCGCGCCTCATAGCCGAGATGCCGACCATGCTCGAGCCGTATTGGCGTCGCGCGTCGGCGCACCGCCGCCGTCGCGGTCATTTCCCAACGGCCAGCGGATGCAAGACGCTCATCGCATAGCCCACGTCGAGACGCTCTCCGAGCCAGCCCGGCATCGCCGTGCGCGCATGAATGTCGAGCGCGTCGTGCCGGGTCCTTAACGCTTCACACGGCGTGGCCGGCACTGCCGGCGTCGCCGGGACTTCAGGCAGTAGCCGCCCGTCCGGCCGCCGGAAGCAGAGCTCACCATCGAGC
>Ga0207684_10001305_pt1 | contig 27398 bp, 22 predicted proteins | sample KBSK5501metaG_FD_184342 | JGI IMG/M metagenome (GOLD analysis project Ga0207684, IMG submission 184342) | Corn, switchgrass and miscanthus rhizosphere microbial communities from Kellogg Biological Station, Michigan, USA - KBS K5-50-1 metaG... | ecosystem: Host-associated > Plants > Roots >...
TTTCCTCGGATAAAAACCAGCTTACTACAGCTCTCCAGCGCGCGAAAGTCACAAACCAGGATGCTGATCTCGAACAGGCTCTCTCACTGGCCTCTTCACTGGACGCTGGTCACACAGACGCGCAGGTTTTAGTCATCGGCGATGGGCATGTTCTGCCACCCAATCAAACACTTGTAGCTCCTTTCCCGGTGCATTACTTGCAAATCGGCACCGATGCTCCTAACGCCGCCCTACTAGCTCTTGCCTCACACACAATCCAGGGTCAACTTGTCGCACTGGCTCAAATTGCAAACTATAGCCACCAGCAGCGATCCATACCGGTCGAGTTGTACGCTGATGGTAAACTAGCGGGAGTTCAAACAGCCATCCTACCGGCTGGAGCCAGTGGAGCGCTCCAATGGGGTCCATTGCCACCAACGACTCGCTTCTTGCACGCGCACATCATCTCTCAGGATGTTATGACAATCGACCACGAGGCATGGGCCATCGCAGGAGGATCAATGCATGGTCGGGTGCTGCTCGTAGCTAAAGGCAATAGTTTTCTAGAAGCATCGTTACGTCTGCAGCCGGATATAGACCTCTTCGAGACTACTCCCGACAAATATGCTAACGCTGGCAATTTTGACTTAACGGTGTTCGACGCTTTCGTACCCTCGATCCTACCATCAGGCGATATATTTTTCGTCGATCCGCCAACCGGTTCATACATCTTCGGCAAGTCAGGTGCTGAGATAATTATTGGCCATATCAGCGCAGGTAGTGACAGTCAGAATCTGCTGAGCCAGGTCGATCTCAGCAGCATTCATGTAGTACGCAAGAGTCATCAACTTACCGCAGCACCGTGGATGCAATCGGTCATTGTTACTCCTGAAACTCCACTGCTGATTGCTGGAGAGCAAAATAACAGGCGTATAGCTGTGCTGAGTTTTAATTTGCACGATTCTGATCTGCCTCTACAACCAACCTTCCCCATCCTCATCTATAACCTGGTCAACTGGTTTCTGCCCAATCCTTTGCCAGGCAATGGTCAAGTTGCGCCCGATACGCCGGTTACAATTCAAGCATGGCCAGGCGCGGAACGCATAACGATCACCGGACCGGGTCAGCAATCTGTTTCCGTCGCTCCACCATTCCCAGTGACGGCCTTCAATCAAACTGATAAGATCGGCATCTACTCTGTGACCCAATACACGCAGAATCAGGAACTACATGGCGCTTTTGCTATTAACCTGTTCGACCCGTTGCAATCGCGCCTGACACCGGCGGCCCAGCTCCCGATAGCTCAAAGCATACCTTTTGACTCTGGAGGCCCCGCCATACCACGAGTGTTACGCGAGATCTGGCCATGGATCGCAGCCTTTCTACTGCTGGTTCTTTGCGCCGAATGGTGGCTTTTCAGCCGCAGCTATACGATACGCGGCGTTTCAAACCTGGAACGGCCAAATCCACTACAACAATCACATCCTGGTAATCGTACCCAAAAACGCGATGTGGTTTCCACTTTACAGAACCAGGTAGAAACTCAATTTAAAGCCGTACGGAAGCGCATAAGCAGGGCAAGAAAACGTTTAAAGGGTAGGCAACCGTCGAAGGGGAAGCGCAATGTTAACGTTTGAGCAGCCACTGCTACTATTGCTCTTAATTCCTATTGGCATTCTGGTGCTTCTCACCTGGCGACGTATGTCCCTGCCATTTCCCAGGTCACAGCGCTACTTGATATTAGCTTCCCGGCTAGCACTTTTCACGTTGATCATCACAGCCCTGGCTGGTGCAACATTGTCAGTGCCTATCTCACGGCAGGCAGTTGTTTTTGTCGGTGATATCTCTGCCAGCACTACGCCTCAACGAGCTTTTATTGAACAATGGATTAACCAGGCCATTCACCATAAAAGACCCGATGACCAGGTTGGCATTGTGGCCGTTGGGCGTAACGCGCTGGTTGAGCAATCGGTCAGGGCACAGATTGACTTCTCTCAGTTTGAATCCACGCCTGACACAAACTATACTGACCTGGCAGCCGGACTGAGACTCGCAGCAGCCATACTCCCACAGAACAGCGAGAGGCGCATTGTACTCTTAAGTGATGGTCAGCAGAATCTGGAAGACGCGTTACAGGAAGCGCAACTTTTGCAACAGGAAGGCATCCGACTCGATATTGTTCCCCTCCCTACATTTGATGGCCCCGAGGCACGCATTGACGGCCTCAATGCTCCATCCATTTTGCATACCAACGAGCACTTCCTTTTACACGCCCGCTTCTTCAGTTCTGTAGCTCAGCGCGTTACGCTTCATTTGTACCTTGACCAGACATTGCTATTACAGCAATCACTTCAACTCAACGGCGGAGAACAAGAGGTCACTTTCACGCTAAACTCGCCTCCAGCAGGCTCCCACACGTATCGTATCACTATGGATGCCCCTCAGGACACAATCAGCCAGAATAATGAAGCAGCGGTCTTCGTTAATGTGCAAGGGCCACCACACGTGCTTGTCATCGAGGGCAGACCAGGAGAAGGTCAAAACATCACTACAGCACTCCAGGCCACGCATTTCGATGTCAGAGTTGGTGTCCCAATTGATGTGCCAACGACTCTAGAAGGATTAGTGAACTACGATGCAGTCGTGCTGGCAGATGTCCCCGCAGTTGACCTGGGCCCTGCGCGCATGCAGGTACTACAGTCATATGTGCGTGACCTTGGTCGCGGCCTTGTCGTTAGTGGCGGTGAGAACAGTTATGGTGTTGGCGGCTATGCCAACACCCCCCTTGAAGAAACTTTACCGGTGAGAATGGAGATTCCGCAACACAAAGACACTCCTACTATCGCTGTCGTTTTGATCATCGAGAGTTTAGAGAACGAACCAGGAGTAAATATTTCTAAAGAGGCGGGTAAGGGAGTTGTTAGTCTCTTAACTCCACGCGATTACATAGGTGTTTCGGCTGCATTTGGAAACCTGGTTATTCCTCTGGAACATGTCACCGATAAATCCGCAATCAATCAGACTATCGACAAAATGAATCCAAATGATCCCCCTAGTTATCTGCCAGATCTGATGGCCGCGGAAACAGCATTGCTGCATACAAATGCAAAGATCAAACATGTAATTCTATTAGGTGATGGTGATGCTACAGATAGCTATGCTAAACAGGTGCTCAAAATGGCGAGCGAGCACATCTCTGTATCGGTGGTGGGTACCAATATATCATCGTACGAGGATTTAACGATGATGCAACAGATCGCTGCCTGGGGGAAAGGCCGCTTCTACAGTGCTGATAACCCCAACGCCATCCCGCAGATTTTGCTCAACGAAACACAACAGGCCGCTAGAAGAGCGTTCATCGAAGAACCTTTTGTGCCAGCCATTATCACTCCTCATCCTATTTTGACAGGCTTAGGTTCACTTCCACAACTGACAGGCTACGTCGCGACCACACCCAAACCAGCCGCTCAAATAGTGCTCACCAGTCACCTGGATGATCCTGTCCTTGCTGTCTGGCAGTATGGTCTTGGCCGCGTTGTTGCCTGGACAAGCGATGCTCTTGGACTCTGGACTGCAAACTGGCTACAATGGAGTGATGCCGCTCGTTGGTGGGCCAATCTTGTTACCTGGACAGTATCAATACCAGATAGCCAACTCATCGTGAACGGTGAAATAAGTGGAGGAAACGGGCATATCATTGTCGATATTCCTCCCGAAACTTCAACCACATCTGGATCAGTAAATCAGCAGCAAGTACAGGTCAAAATCATCGCTCCTGATCTATCACAGCAAACCGTTACGTTGCAACCCACCGCGCCTGAAAGGTGGGAGGGCACCTTCCCTACTACGCAGTTGGGTGCATACTTGTTGCGAGTAACATGGCAGGCACGAAGCAGCGCTAATTCTGGCTCACCCAGCCAGTTGACTACAACCACCGGGCTGGTAGTGCCCTACTCACCTGAATTTTCTAGTTCGGGCACCGATATGCCCTTCCTCAATCAACTCGCTCATGCGGATGGCGGAAGCGTTCTTAACCCAAACAATACCGCCTCAGCCTTCTCTGCAAACCTACACCCAGTATATAAATCTCTCTCAATAATATTCTGGCTATTTGCTATAGCAGCACTCCTACTGCCCATTGATATCGCGATACGTCGTCTTTCTAGTCTGGAGTTCATCGTCGTTGGCTATCATTGGCTGCTCTCCAACCTCGGATTGCACAAAGCAGCACAATCGAAAAAGAGCACAGACAATCTCGTCCTTGATACCATACGTTCCCGCCGCGAGGAACGTAGAAGCCGTGCTTCAAACCGCAAGCCAAAGGTTTCCACTACATCGGCAAGGCCAACTACCAGTGCGGCTCAACCTGACAAATTCGCAACTCTAGACTCAAACAAACAGCAGGAAGTCTCGATGACGGAACAGCTATTGGAGGCAAAACGCAAACGATCGAACACAAAGTCAGGTAAAGAGTAGGATTTAAGTCAGTGAACTTCAAATCACATCTATGATTTTCTGCTTGCTTCTGAATTTAGAAAATTCCAGGCAAATCCTTGAGGTTTTCAATAGTAATATCAGGCTTGATATCGTCTTGTACAAGGTGAAGTTTCTGACCATCACGATTGTGCACATATGCAAGCAAGTAGTCATCTGTCAAGCCAGCTTCGTCCTCATCAACAAATGCTTCTGGAGGCGCATTATCAGACACCGTTCCTCTAGTTTGCCCAACACTGCTATGCATTTGATGTTCCCGAGATGCTACATACGACGACATCCATGCCAACTTTGCTTCCTCACGCAATGAAGCTTTCGGTTTCCAGATAGCTAGCATATTCAGCATTTTTGCCCCTAGAATGTCGGCTTTGAGTGAATCTCCTACCATAGCAGCTTCTTCTGGTGGAACGTACAACTTATTCAGGGCATACATGAAAATATCGGAATTCGGTTTACGAATGCCTAAATCTGCGGAAATAGCCATATGCTCGTAATCAAAGTAGTCGAGCAAACCCATAGTCTGGAGATCTTCATGAAAAGGTCGTCCACCATAGTGACGGTTTGTTACCACACCCAGTATATAACCACGCTGTTTCAATACTGTTAATGTAGAAAGCGTGTCCTCAAAGAGCAAACGCGACTCGGAATTTCGCATTCGTAACGCTTCATAAATGTCTTCTCCAAGCGTACGGTTCGCTTTCGCTATGCCTAATTGCCGTAGTGCTTCCATTGTCGCATGTACAAAATCCGGTTCGTACCCAGGATTCTGCCGCGTCTCAAAACGTATCTGCTTTTCGACAGCTCTCCGAAGAAGTGTGCCCAGTGTACGTGATTCCTTTGAGGAAAGCTCTTTATCCCCTGTAAAGCGACGAAGAGCTTTCACCGCCTTTAGATTAGAAGTATGCTCAATTCTAAGCAAAACAGCTTTATCTTTGCTGGTCCAGAGTGTACTTCCCAGATCAAAGAGGATACAGCGGATTTGATGTCCCTTTATCATTATGGATTTCCCAATAGCTGACATTAATCAAATTATACCCGCGCACGGCGTAACATGCAAAAGAACAGTAGAGATGTCAATGGGCAGCCACCGTGACCACGCCGCCTCCCTGGGGGAAGCGATGGGTAACCTCCGCATATTTCAGCGTGAGGAGCACGAAGACCGACATCGTCAGCATCACAAAGAAGCCTGCCAGGTTCCCAACTGTTCCATATAAGATGCCCGGAACATAGTAAATCGAGGTCCCAACATCGGCAAACACGACTGCCCAGCAGAGGAGGGGGCCGAGCCGGATCCCATCATGACGCTGTTCTTTCCCTCGTTTGTGAAACGATGCTTCTTGCGGCGTCGTTACCTGTTTCATACTCCCTTTTGCCGGATAATTGGCATAGTGTGACAGAAAACGAAGCTTCCCCACCATGCCAAAACATCTTCCAGGCGGTATACCTCATCGCGTCTCACACTTGAAAACAGCTAGGAAGACGTACGTTCAAGGCACATTCGTCTACACGCCACCATGGTACAGTGATGCAATGACAGGGCGAGGGCGGCCACCTCGTTACCAGGTGCCTTGTTCATACGCCTCTCGTTCCTGGTCCACCTCCTAGATCGCCTGCACGTATCGCTGCCGTTCGTTCAAATCAGCCAAGGGCAGGATGAGCTAGACCTTTCTTACCCCAATCGCACTTTCATACCAGTGCATAAGCTGTGCATGTTGCCGCCACTATTAATGAAATAGTAGCCGCTATACACGCGCTGCGGCGCTTGCTCAATGATGTTGAGGTTCGCAGCGTGTACACTGCTTCCCTCTATCCACTGCCCATTGAGCAGGAGAGCGAGAGAATCGCCGCTAGTTACAGTGTGGCCAGACCGCGGATCATCAAGTGCGTAGCGGTCACTATTGCGAGAGGGTACCAGCGTGTACGTGGTAGCGGCTGTTGTGATTACTGCTATTTGCTCTTGGGCTCATCCTCAATGAATTGATAACCAGCTATCCAGTTATCGTGATACAGTTGCCAGTGTTGAAAATCGAGGCCTGTGTACGTAAACGCTTCCATTGCCCGATGTTCTACTACCTCATGCGCTCTTTGTATCCCGTTTACTTTGCGGAACTCCTGTCCATCCTGATAGGCTTGTTCTGCGATATTCATGTGAGCTAGACCTCTCTTTTTTCTGTTCGCTGCACGTTCGACTCATGTGCTGTTCGTGGAAGTATGCCCTACTCTTCAAGCGGGCAAGGCTCAAAACGGTCATCGTAATAGTGACTCAAAGATGAACGCGACTACAAACATACTGTAGAGAAAGAAACCTCGAGTTTGTCTCGAATGTGTTCCTGGAGACTTCAAGAGACACGTGAGTGATGGCTATAGCGTGCCGCCCACCAGCTGAATACTAGCATGGCTGCTGCTAGCACATACATGACGGTCTCGATCCCCAGCGTGTCTCCAATGACGCCTGCAAAGAGCAGGACCGGAATAGAACCAGCATTATAAAACGCCGATTGGAAAGAGAACACTCGACCTCGTTCTTCCACGGGCGCTTGCTCCAGCATGACTGTCTGTGCGGGGATATTCACCATTTCCAGCGCTACACCGATGACAAAGGTGATCGCACCCACAAACAAGAGGATTCCCAGGGTAGGCAAAGCCAACAGCGTCAAGAGGAAGCGACCGAGAGGGAGAAGTATCAAACCGCCAGCAGTACACAGGCTGCCCAAAGCGATGGTGCGGCTCTTGCCTAACTTTCGGGTCAGATAGGGCATGAGCACACCACCAAGCACCAAACCAAGACCGGCAGGAGCTAAAATGAGGGGCATAGCCTGGACGGGTAGGTGCAAGACATTGACGACGAATGGACCCGCTAGCTCGCCGATCACCAGCAGCAAGATGCTGACATACGAGACCCGCAATAAGGAGAGCAGCAAAAGGCGATCCTTGCGGATGTAAGCCCATGCCTCTCTCACGTCGTGCCGTATGATCTTCCACGTCTGCTTCCCAAGCGAGAGCGATCCAGGCGACACTGATTCTGTACGCTGCTGTTGCTGTAATGCGCGTGCGGGAATCGCCAGGATCAGCAAGGCACAGATGACATAGACAATGGCAACTATCGTGAAGAGTATATCAAAGGATTGGACCTGCACATTCATAAAACCGAGTGAAAGATGAAAGGGAGGAAAGAGCGCTGTGATCAGCCCACCGAGGAGCAAAAAACCGAGGGCTTGCGCGATGGTGAGGGTGATGTTGAACAGCGAGAGCGCAGGCCCCAGGTCATTCTTGCTCACAAGCAAGGGGATGGCAGATGCCTCGGCCGGTGTAAAGAACTGGCTAATCAATGAGATGGCAAATGCCAACACGTAGAGTGGAATGACTGTATGAGGGTTCCAGAGCAGCGCAACCACCATGAGACCTGTGGCCACCGCTCGCAGGGCATTGCTTACCCAGAGTACGAGCCGCTTGTTCAAGTAATCAACATAGACTCCTGCAAGTAAGCTAAATGGCACGGCGGGTAGCGTAAACGAGATGATAGCAATTCCTACCAGCACCGTTGAGTGGGTGACTGCCGTCACAATGGCAATGACGCCATAATTGCCCGCATTAAAGACGATCTGTGAAAGCAGTTGTGCTAACCAGAGCAGTAAAAACGAGCGATTCTGCAACACACGGCGAAAGGACCCGACTGATCTGCCTTTTACAGGAGAGAGAGAAGTAGCAGGGAGGTTATCGTCCCTCAATTCTGTCTTTATATAGCTCATCCTAGATTTCTCTTTTAATTCATCAATTATGGGAGGACCTTGTCGTGATCAACTGGCCTGTACCGACTTCCCCATTGACATGATGTGGAATGGGATGTACCATTTCCACATCATGTGTGAGCTACAGGTAGCTCTAAGATTCGTGCAAACAGTTCCTCTCACGTTGATCTCCTCTCGAGCCTTTCAGGTTGCAGTCGCGCTCTCTTTTCGAAGCGTAGCAAAATCCAGGGAGCTAACGTGTTCGTGCGATCATGTTTGAACGCAGGTCGCAAGGTGGCCAGTGTTGCCTTTGTGTTCTCCGTGGGTGGGGGTGACCCGTTCGAGCGTCAATCGGGCGGGGGATGTCTGGTCGCTAATGGGCAAGGCCACCATCAGCACGCCATTGCCATAGGTGACGTTGGCACACACTGCATTGACCGGGACTGGGAGCGCGACTTCGCGGTGATAGACGCCAACGCTCCATTCATCGACCAGCAGTTCTTTGACCTCCTTCAGCATGGCACGCTGGTCTCCATGGAGGATGAGGCGACCCTCGTTGGTGACTTCAACCAGAATGTTCTCGGGTTCCAGCCCAGCCATCGGAGCTGCGATCATCAAGCGCTTGTCTGTTCGGTAGATCTTGACCGGAATATGCTGCTGCTTCACTTGTTCTTGCATGTGTTGTCCCTTTCGATTCAACTAGTCAGATCCTGTTACGACTATCAATGTTATGCGTTGCTTTAGGAGACATCGAAGCGAAGTCAAATCTCCGCTCCTCTGCCCTAAAATATGGTCTCCTCGCGCGGTCCACTTCGCCCGTCGGCAAGAGTTTGTTACGCAGTAATGAGTTCAATTGATGGAGTGACTGAGACGTAACCAGAGTGGAAATCCGAGGCTACTCAGAACGATATGCATCATTGTCTATGTTGCCGATCCCGGACTCGTGTCTTTAACCCTCCGCACATCACGATAACACTCCCTCTGCACTTAAGAGTATCTACCGAGCGTTAAACCAAGCGTTATACCAGCGTTAAATGAACCATCGGTGTCCGACCTTTCCGCTTCTGCCGAGCAGGAGATTAGGAAAAACGTGGCTGTTTTGGCTAGCCTGTTGCAAAGCAGACGCGATGAAGAGGGCGACCAAACAGTAAGACTTCCCTGTGAAGAATCCTTTTCCATCATCAAAGAATCTCTTTATTGTCCAATGGCCCAGAGTTAAGAGAGTTGTCATGAAATGCGAGGTGGTGGGAATCTTATGGCAGCTCCCACGATTCTGGGCCTTGCAGGTGCTGTGCCAGCAAGCGTTCCTTCAAGAGATGCCTGGCCCGAAAGAGATGGGACTTGATTGTGCCAATAGGCATGGTGAGGATATCAGCCATCTCTTCATACGTCATCACCTGAAGGTGGCGTAGGATCAAGACAATGCGATACTTGGTCGGCAGTTTCTCCAACTGCTCACGCACGATGGCTTGCCGGGCGCGTAGCTCCAGAATGTCTTCCGCCTGCTTCTGCTTGTTCACCTCCTCCAGGATCTGTTCCGCTTCTATGGCCGCCCGCAGGGATCGCTCCCGCTTGCGCCGTTCAAGCTGTTTCAAGGCGCAATGGTAGGCGATACGATAAAGCCAGGTAGCAAAACGCGCCTCACCACGGAATGATGGCAGCCCCATCCATGCAGCCAGGAAAGCCTCCTGGGTAATCTCGCTGGCCTCTTCGTAGTCCTGCAGCATGCGCAAAACCAGATTGAAGACGCGGCGCTGGTGTCTTTGCATCAGGGAGGCAAAGGCATCCTGGTTCCCCTGTTGACTGGCTGTCACGAGTTGCATGTCATCTTGCTCGGATTGTGAAGAGACGACGCCTGGGAGAGCAATCTCCGGGCTGTTTGCCATGTGAATGAGCTCCTCTAACTGCCATGAGGTTATCCCTTGTGTGCATCGATCCCGTTTCAAAAGTCTCATAATCATGAGGCAAGGAAAGATATGAGGAAGACCGTGGCATTTCTCCCGCGGTCTAAAGCTTATGCAATACTACCCGAACATCATCAACTAGTTCAGGAGTAAGAGTATTCTGTAGACGAGCAACGTTAGCTACTCTCCATACTTTATTCCACTCCGCCCTATAAAATTTATCTTTTTTGACTTTCTTTCCTGTATAATCGCTCAAATATATATCTAAGCGCATTGAAAGTCGCTTTTGAGTTATGATATCACTCATCGTTTTCCCTCCCTCATAAGATTTCTAGCAGTATTCATACTATCTCTCTCTGCACCAAAAGGTTAGCCATGCTTGTGCATACAAGGAATGTTCTGTGTTTTTTCCCAGGATCAATACAATCCAGGATCCATACCAAGACGTTTGCTTTGAATGCCTCTGCTCTTCAGTGTAGCTACGGAGCGTTATATCAAGCGTTAAATGAACGAACTGCGTCTGACCTTTCCGCTTCTGCCGGGCAGGAGATCAGGAAGGACGTGGCTGTTTTGGCTAGCTTGGAAGGGTCTCCTCATAGAAAAGTGGCGAGTCCTCACATTCCTCACATACTCCAGTTCGCACAGAGGGAGCCTCAGGTTTTGCAACCTGAGGCTCCCTCTGTGTCGTAGCTCCCTCGTTGGTGCTACTTTCTAGCAGTTCCCATGTTTGAATGGTTGGCCTGCTCAAAGCTCTCGAAGCTCTGTTTCGTGGCTTTCTCCACCCCCTCGAACATCTGTCTTGAAGTGGATTCCACTCCCTCGAGCATCTGCTGATAGGCAGTGAACGGAGCGCTGAAGAGGTTCATGTAGGACTCGGAGACCTTGGGATCCCCTTGCTGTCCCCACTGTTCCAACAGGGAGCGTGTATCCTCCATGTGGCTCTTGAGCAACGCAATCGTACTCTCAAAGATACGTTGGGTGTACTTTAGATTGCGCTCCTGGGCGTCAGCGAGATGCTTTGCCATCGTCTGGGCAGTGTGGACGTACTGTTCTTGTACATCACCTGCGGTGTTTGTCGTAGTTTTTGCTGTCGTTGTCATCGTGTAATGATCCTTTATAGGTGGTAAGTCAGGGCATTTCGTGCGGTCTCTGAAATGTCAGATCACCGTGTTCGTCTGCCTGGCTCCTCGTCAAATCGTCCGAGGGGATGTTGTGTGGCATTGCTGAGAAAGTACAGAAGCAGAGAAGTGCCGAAGCTGTTCCTGGAAGAAGTAAGAGCGATGTCGGTGTTCTTTCCTCTTATTGTAAGTATAACACAATAATCACTATTTGTCAAGTATATAAAAAGTTGTTCTTTACATTATAAATGAGAAGATAGGTAAAGGGGGGACTGATAACGATCCTTGGATGCTATGGCGCAGCACAAAAAGACACTTACAGGCCATTAGAGCGTTTATAATCAGAGATTACCATTCATACCTCTACGCTAGGGTAAACGTGCAACCACTTGCATCGCTATGCTCGTCCCAGTTCCAATACACGTTGTACTGCAGGTGCGGCGAGGAAGTTCGTGCGCAAATCCTCATCCTCCATCTTCTCCGCAAGCCCCTGCACCATCGCAACCGCTCGGGCAAATGCCTGGTGTGCCTGCTCCATCTCTCCACGGGATGTGTACACTTCTCCGCGTATTACCTCGATCTGCCACAGCTCGCCTGGCAGTCCGATCTCTTTTGCTAGCATCGCCGCCTCTTGTAAAGACGCCAGTGCCTCCCTCGTCTCTCCATCCCACTGCGCCAGGGTCGCCAGCGCCCGCAGATAGGCGAGGCGCTGCCTCCGATTGGGAGTGATGCGCACACCCAGGCGCCGCACATCCTCCCTGGCCCACTCCTCGTCGCCTCCCCGCAGCAGCGCCTCCGTCTCATAGTAGCCGATGAAGTCGATGAAGAGCAACGACGTTTCGATGTCTTTCCGTACTGCTCCTGTCTCCAATGCGTAGGTGTGCGCGGTCTTCCAGTCACCAGCGAGGGCACGGTTCGCGCACAGCCTGGAGGTTGCAAGCACTTGATACGACCGGACTGCGATAGTCGAGCTTATGGCCAGCGACTCTCTGAGCACCTCGTGTGCTTCCTCCAGCCGCAACATCGCTTGATGCACTGCACCTGAGACCGTGAGCATGAAGAAGAGCAGGGTCGGATTGGGAAGCGTACGCGCCATCTCCACCCCTTGCTTAGTGACCCGCAGCGCCTCCTCATACTCCCCCATCTCCAGCAAGGCGCGATTCAGGTTCAGCACGCTGTACACCTGTGCCCATATGTTGTTGATCTGCTGGCTGATGTCGAGCGCGGCTCGTCCGGCGTTCACGCCTGCCTGTGGTTCGCCGCGATTGACGTGGCCGAGAGCCAGCAGACACAGGCAGAGCACTTCCATCGCCCGCTTCGTCAACTGCTCTGATGGTGGGGAGCCAGCATAGAGCAACTGGGCTGACAAACCCGAGGCCTCACCTGCTTGATCCCCGATCACCGCGTACAGGGTTCGGGCCTCTTCGGCATACGCCACAGCCTCCTCCCAGCGGTTACCCAGGGCATAGCTCAGACCAAGCGTGTACAGGCTGCGTGCGGTCAATTCTTTCAGACCGGTCATACGTGCCCGCTCGAGGGCATGCTCGGCATGGAGCAAGGCTCGCTCCGACTTCCAGGCATAGATCGCCATCTGAGCCATGTTCCACTCCGTCTCTGCCAGCATCACCAGGTCGCCGCTCGCTTCGGCAACCCGCCATGCCTCCTCCAGCAGCGTCTGTGCTGTGGCCAGGTCGAAGGACTGCTGGGCGGCCAGGATCGCCAGGCGATTGAGGATGGTACTCTCCATTACCAACTCACCTGCCTCCCGTGCGTACACGAGCATCGAGGTATAGGCCGTCCGAGCCTTCTCCCACTCAGCATTCAGTTCATACGCCCGCCCCAGGTGGATGTAGAGATGCTCAATCTCCGGCGCAGGAAGCATGGTCAAGAGGCCAAGCCCATGCACTCGCTCAGCCAGCAGATGCCGTGCCTGCTCGTAGAAGGTGAGGGCATCGCGCACGGCAAACACCTGCATGGCCCCATCGCCTGCGGTGAGACTCCAGTGAAAGGCTGGTTCTGCAAGTCCGGCAGCCAGGGCATGATAGGCCAGTTCCACCGCAGTCGCAGCCGCCGCTTGCAACGCTTGCAACGCACGGCGATGAAAGATGGAGCGCCTCGCCTCACCTGCCTCGGCGTAGACGACCGCACGAATCTTCGGATGAGCGAACACGTAGCTCCCAGCGGCCCTGTGTCCTGCCCCTCCCCCCTCTCGCTCCAACTCATGCAGCAGACCGCTGTGCAGGACCTCGTCCAGGGCAGCGAGTCCGACTGCTTCTTGGAGATCGGCCACCTGGCACAGGTGCTCAAAGGTGATTCCCCGGTCGAGGACGGCTCCTGCCACCAGCAGTGCAATGGCATGCGGCGTGAGTCGATCCAAGCGGGCGCAGATGACTTCGCGCACACTGGGGGGGAAGAACCCACGCACCACCGTCTCATGCTCCATGGCTGTCGTAAAGTCAAGTGTCCACCCTCCCTCTTCGTTCGGGCGCGAAGCGAGCGCGCCACGCTCGAGCAAGACCTTGAGTGTTTCCATCAGATAAAAGGGTTGTCCCTCCGTTTCCGCAAACAGCCACTGCCCAAAGCGTTCCAGATTCGCCGCTTGCCTTCTGTTTTTACTTCCTTCCCTCCCTAATACTTGCAGCAGGCGCAGGATGTCTTCGGTGGTGAGCGGGCCGAGCTGCAGGCGAGTCAATGGCACGGCAAGTTCCATACCAGCTCGCCACTCGTCAAATTCTGGCAGCAGACCTCTTGATCCCATAGGTAATGTCAGGAGGAGGAACGCAGGCGTCGCGCTCTCCGACCAGCTTCGTGCAAGGTAATGCAACACATCGAGCGAGGCGGCATCCGCCCACTGCACATCATCGATGAACAAGACGAGTGGCGTCCGTGCTGCCAGGGCCTGTCCCAGGCGTGCTACCGCTTCAAACAACCGATTGCGTGCCACGGACTTGTCGCCTTGTGGGGCAGGCAGGTCGGGATAGCGGTCGCTCAGTTCGGGGAGCAGGCGCGCGAGTTCCGCCAGCCAGATGTCTGCAAGCAGGTCGTCTGGGGCGTTCTCCCGCTCGATGCGCGGACGCAAGGCCTCGATCACGGGCTGATAGGGCAGGTGACCACCGGTTTCAAAGGCTCGGCCCTGCAAGACGTCAGCCCCCTCCACTTCAGCCCAGGCCAGAAACTCGGTCGCCAACCGCGTCTTGCCAATGCCGGCCTCCCCTTCCAGGAACACGACCTGCGTCTGACCACATTGCGCAGTATGATAGACCTTGATCAAGGTACTCAACGCTGCTGTCCGCCCCAGGAGCGGGCCCTCGTTGAGTGTAGCTGGAGAAAGTGCTCGAGAGGCCTTGGGTGCCTCCTTGCGATGGTGAGGGGCAACGGCTCGCATGCGGCTGGCCAGCGCCATGGTTTCTTGGGTTGGCTCAGTCTGCATGCCTGTGGAAAGCCTCGCCCGGCACACGTCATAGGCGTGCAAGGCCGCGGCCCGGTCACCGGCAGCGAAGTGCAGGCGCATCAGACGCCGGTAGGCCTCCTCCTGCAGCGGGGTGAGAACGAGCCAGCGGTTGACTGTTTCAAGAGCGGCTTCAAGCTCTCCTGCTTCGAATTGCAGCTGGGAGAGCCGGTCGAAGACCTCACTCGTGCGCAGGTGCCAGTATTCGCGTTGGAACCGAGCCCAGTCGTCGAAAGCCGGGGCATCGCGGAGCGAGAAGCCCTCCAGGAACTCACCACGAGCGAGGCTGGTCGCCCGTTGGAGCTGATCAAACAAGCTGCGATGGACGTCTTCTGGCATAGTCAGTATCGTGTGTGTCGAGGCACGCGCCAACCTCCAGGCCTCGTGGAGGGTGTGCAGATCGAGTTCTATAGCGGAGGTGAGATCAAGACCGAGGGTATCGCGTGTGATGGCGAGGTGAGACACATGCTCAACACCAGCACCCTCGCCCAGCAGATGACGGAGATGGAGCAGGGTAATGCGCAGGGCTGCCCGGCCATGCATCGCGTCCCCTTCTGGCCAGAAGAGCTCAGAGAGGTTTTTGCGCGAATGGACGCGGCCTTCTACCGCCAGATAGAGAAGGAGCGCGAGTTCCTTGCGCGTGGAGAACAGCAGTACCTGATCGGCATGGCGCACTTCTGGTGGACCCAGGAAGGTGAATCGTACGTCGCCCATTTAACGCTCCTTATAACGTTCTGCTGTTAGTATGAAGACGAGAGATGAATATATATATGAGAACTGACTCCATAGACAGGAACACGAGAAGGTCTGAGAGTTATCAATCGACCACACGAGAGAACCTATTCATTATCGCACATAACACTACTCGAGTGAAAGGAGCGCTCCCATGTCCAGGCAACACAAAGCCCTGCCCGAAGAGCAGCAGGCCAAACTGATCGAGCTGTTGAACCGTCGTTTAGCCGACGCCATCGATCTACAACTACAAAGCAGGCAGGCCTACTGGAATGTCAAGGGGCCGCATTTCATGGCCCTGCGTGAACTGTTCGACAAGGTCACTAAAGGAGTGGAGGAGTATACGAACCTGATTGCCGAGCACATTGTGCAGCTCGGTGGCATGGCTGAGGGAACGGCGCAGGCGGTCGCCAGGAGAACTTCGCTCGACGAGTATTGGCTTGCAACTGCCAATGGGCAAGGCCATAGCAATGCCCTTTCGATGACGCTCATCGCATTTGGCAAGCATGTACGCTATGCAAGCGAGCAGGCGACTCTCCTTCGGGACACCGATACGGCTGACATCTTCACCGAGATCGCACGAGGCATCGACAAATGGCTCTGGTTCGTGGAGACGAGTCAGCAAGCAGGCAGTTGAGCGCAGATGGTTCATTTAACGCTGGTATAACGCTTTCTATAACGCTTGGTAGATACACTAAAGAATAGAGGATGGCTTTCCTCCAAACCCCAACAGAGAGGCAGAAAGTTTGGAGAGCGAACATCCCTATCTCAGCACCTATCCGTCCTGCCAACGCACTGCGTGCTAGTGCTGCGCACTCAGGCAGGACGGAAGGAGAAGGAAAGGACAAAATCATGACACTTGCAACACTTATCAACGGAACCAATCTTGAGCCAGGAGGGCTTCTGGCGTGGCTGATTGTTGGATTGGTCGCCGGCTTTCTCGCGAGCCGGGTGATGCGTGGGGCAGGCTATGGGCTGATCGGCGACATTGTTGTCGGCATTGTCGGAGCTTTCATTGGTGGCTTCCTGGCTGGTCTCGTTGGCCTTGGGACCTCCTATGGCCTGATCGGGACTATTGTGGTTGCCTTTATCGGAGCCTGTATTCTTCTTGCCATCTTCCGCGCTGTCACTCGCGGATCATCCAGGAGGAGACTCTGGGGACGCTAGTGGCAGTGGAGGAGAAGTGAGGGCTGGAGGGAGGTGTCGATGGTGTCTACCCACATGATGCACCATCGACACAGGTCATGAAGTGGACAGAGAAAAGCCTCTGAGGCCTCTTTCATTGATGTTCAGGCAAATGGCCTGAGTGAATACTACTCCGATTAGCTGTCTTTCAGCAGGGAGGTATCAATGACAATCTCGTTCACGCAAGTGCTCATTTGGATCCTAATTGCAGCCATAGTCGGTATTGTTGGTGAACTGCTCGCTCGTCGACGTGCGCCCGACGGCATCGTGGGTGCGATCATTGTCGGGTTACTCGCCATTTTTCTGATCGTTGGGGTCTTCCACTTTCACATTGCTGGTGAACCATTGATGGGCGGTGTCCCGTTGATGAGTTCGATCATTGTCGCAGCAATCCTCGTGTTCGTCTGGAGCGGTTTTGCGTACCACCGTGTCCAACCCTACTATGCACGCTACTACCGGCGTGGAAGCTTTGTTCGCCGCCCACGACGTCGACGCTGGTTCTAGCGCTACTGATTGACAGGGTACTTGAGAGAAGCAATGGTTTCCCTTTACTCTTTCAATCTCTCGCTTGTGTGGTATTATAGCACCTTGCGGTGACATCCACTTTGACATCAATTCCTTAGAAGGAGGAAGAGATGCTCGCTTTACAACTGATACTGGCAGATGGCGTCACCATTCAACTGGGTGACAATGTTTGGACGTTCGGTACGAACTTAATCATTTACCTGATCGTCGCGGCGGTCGTCGGCTTAGTCGCCGAGTTTATTGTTGGTTGGCTACTGCCATTAGGCTTCATCGGTGCTATCATCGCGGCGCTCGTTGGTGTCTGGTTGCTGACAAAAGTCATCATCATCACTGGGATTAGTGATATCAACGTGTATGGTGTCCCCATTTTCAGAGCTCTGGTTGGCGCGATTATCCTGGTGGCACTATGGCATCTCCTGACGTCCATCCTGTGGCGAGGCCACAGCCGTAGGGCTTATCGTCGGGGATAGTGAACTGCGACGTGGCCTCCTCGGAGGCTTACCGTGACCTCCCATTCCCGGCACTTCTGTGCTGTCCCTACAGCAGAACAACACAGGGATGAGGAATGTAAAGAAGTGATTTGTCTTGCACCATCGATTGGCATGTTCATATCCTCGATGTTCTCTAACAACTTCTATGTAGGTAGAGGTCAACCCTGCCCTGACGAGGTCTGGTATCTCTTAAAGGGTAGTTGAAAGGAAACAGGAATGGGTAAATCTAGCCCGACCATCTCGAGAAACGTCCTGCATGCAGAACGTGGGGCGCGCAACGCTGCGACTGGCAGGTGGAAGGTGTAGTCACTGAAGGGTGTGCCTTGTAGCAAGGCGAGAATAATCATGATGTGGTTCAAAGGAGAGCTTTTGTGGGCCGCAGTGAGCCATCATGGCGCTTCGACGGCTCGCACCATCCACACAGGGGAGCCATCTTTCGAACCTTTCACTACATTGGAGAGCACTCGTTCCACTTCCCGCTCGAAACGCCTTCTCATCAGGGGTAATGCTTACGAACTGCCGAGAACATGAGCGAACCGTGAGTAAACAGTCTTACCATACTCTGTTGTAATATGCGCTGATTCAGTAAAACTTTTTCTGAAAGCATTTGGCAAGTGAGGACGAAATGTATGCTGTAAAAGAACGTGAGTTTGTAGCGAGTGCATGTAGTAGTGCAAGTAAAACCTCTCGAATCTCACTTCGTGGACAATTGGTTCTCAATACCCTCTGGTTTGGTCTCAATGCGCAATCGTCGGCATTGTTAGCTCTTGTTATACCAACGCAGATTGTGTTATTTGTATCTTCAAATCAGGTGGGGAGCGTGCAACAGGTACTCTTTCTAAGCTGGCTTCTGGTAGCAGCCTCAATCATTACACTTTTTATACCGCCTCTTGTAGGTGCGCTTTCTGATCGGACTCCCAGTCATTTTGGACGCCGCCGTCCGTATATTGTGATTGGTGGTCTGCTACTCGTGTTGAGTACACCGCTGCTGGCAAATTCCGGTAGCATGGCTATTTTTGTTTCTGGACTTGCGCTCTTACTCGTGGGGAAAAATATCTTGGTCCCAGCATATCAAAGCCTGATGCCTGATCGTGTGCCTGTGGAGCAACGAGGAGTGACTGCTGGCTTCGTGGGCGGAATGACTATTCTGGGAAATGTAGTAGGGTTAGGTTTGGCTGCATGGCTCCTTGGTGGTATAAATCAACATGCCTTTAGTCTGAGCATGATCCGATCTCATGCAGGCATCTATTATATGGTGACTGCGTTTCTCGTACTCGCGGGTGTGTTGGTCACAGTGTTCGGTGTGCATGAAATTCCTCTCTTGATACAGGGGCATAAATTGAGCAGTAAAAGGGAGAAAACACTGCTTGAGCTTGCACAGCGATATATGGAGGATTGGGCAGAACCCTGGCGTAGTTCTAATTTTAGCATGGTGTTTCTGACCCGTGCGTCTCTTATGCTTGGGTTGATGCTGTTCATGACATTCATTGAGTATTATTTTGCCCGAGTGCAACACATTGCGAACTTTGTGCTTGCTACGGGAATCGTGGCTATACTGGCATTGGGTGGTGCAGTCGTGAGTGGTTTCGTATCCGGTATCCTATCAGACCGCTTCAAACGGCGAGCTCCAGTCGTATGTGTGGCAACATTGTGCATGAGTCTAGCTTCACTGGCGTTTGTTCTCTTTCCAAACAATCTTATCAACTGGCTCTGGCTCTTAGGCGTGCTGTTCGGAATAGGGTATGGAGCCTATACAAGCGTAAGCTGGGCTTTGTCTATCGATGTATTGCCATCACTAGCGAATGCAGGGAAAGACCTTGGTGTGTGGAATGCATCGACAACTTTGCCGACGCTTCTAGCTCCACTGCTGGGAAGTATGATTATCAATAGTGCTGCTGGCGCGGGGCAAACGGCTGTAGGTTACAGGTTGGTTTTTGCATCAGCAGCACTTTTCTTTTTCCTCGCCGCAGTAGGGATGTTGTTTGTGAAGAAGTAACATAGAGCTACATTCCTCACCGTTCGCTCATTTGGTTCTCTCGCAAATAAACATTTTCATCCTCTTGGATGTCGGCACGACCGCGCAGTCAGGTAGTGCGGTTTTTTGTTGAGGGGATGGCTTATAATGGTTATCATTTGATAAAGCTATTTTTAACAGATTGGAGAGCATTTCCTCACTCGCCAAAAGGGGGTAAACTTACTCCCAGTCGCGGCTAGCTGCCTCGTCAAGAAGACCAGTCGTGGTGCATATGAAACGGTGTGTTGAAAAACCCAAAACCGCAGAGTAACATACATGCCATGCGCTCAAGGCTCTATTTTTCGTTCCTACAGAGAGACCTGTCTTCAAAGACAACGTTGAACGGGCATTTGCTGGAACACAGAACGACCGACTATCAAAGGAGAAAAGGGAACCATGACAGAAATTGAACTCAGTGCAAGCACCTTGATTGTCCACGTCAGAGGCACAGATAATTTCTGGTCATTCAAGAGCCAACTTGAGATTCCGCTCATGCACGTAGTAGGTGCCGAAGTAGATCCAGCCGTAGGAGAGCATTGGGACGACCTGGTCGAAGATAGCAGATTCCCAGGGACTCATGTGCCAGGGGCTGCGGGCGGGTATTATCTCTCTGGAGGATGGGTATTTTGGAATGTCCAAGATCCCCACAAAGCTCTCACCATCAATCTCGCTCATGAGCACTATACCAAGTTAGTCATAGAGGTCAGAGATCCCGCCACCGTCATCCCTATGAGGAAGTGTTTGTGGTCTATGAAGGCCAAGCTACCTATACAGTGGGCGAGACCACGCTGGAGGTGATAGCTGGGCAGATCGTCCTGGTGCCTGCTTGCATGCCCCACAAGTTCATCAATTCAGGCAACGGACGACTGCGACAAACGAGTATCCATCCCACTTCGCATATGATCGAGGAACGGCTTGAAAGTTGATGGGAGTGTGCATGTGCCTTACACAGCGAAACGCCGCCAACCAAAGGCCGCCCTCTATGGGCGGGAACACCTGGCGCCCTACTCCTATTCCGAAGCAGATGATACTGTTTTCTTTCTGCTACCAAGCAAATCGATTCCAAACCACAAGGTCCAGATGGGTATAACGAGGAGCACTCCAGCCAGTCCAATAGTGTAGATGAGCTGCATATTCAGTATTCGCCCAAGCGCATCGAGGAGCGCAAAGATGCCCAGTTCAGTAGTGAAAAGACCGAGAACAGGTTGTTCACGTCGCAGCAAGAGGCCGATGCCCAACCACCAGATAACGCCGAGGCTTGACTCGAGGAGGTTCCAGAGACCGACATAGACGACATTGAGAAAACCGCTAAAGACCACTTCATAGACCTGGCGCTGCTGGACACTCGCCTGCCCATACCCTTCGATGAGCGGCGGGCTGATAGCGGCTAGCGTAGCTGCACCTATTGCTCCGATAAGTATGTAGGCCAGACCACCTAAGGTAGAGAGGGTGATCACGTTCATACCTTTCGGCTTGAGCCTGTTCCACAAAAGCAAGACCAATGGGGCGAGCAGGAGGTAGTAGCCGAACATATCGAGGATCATCCCCCATCGAAACAGGTTTGCACCATTGGCTCCACTCCCCAGTATGGAGGCAGGATGGGAGAAAGGATCGGCAGTCACGCCTAAGACTACCGCTTGCAAGCCGATGCTGCCGCATGCCACCAGCGTGGCGAGGAGGGATGTGACAGCCGCCAGGCGTTGAAATGATGCCTCGTTGTTCATACGGGCTCATTGTGTTTGAGGTGTTCGCTCGTCTGGTGTTCGGGCTGCCGCAGCCAGAGCGAGATATGGGAGGGCTGCATGGTCTCGTTCACTACCGCTACCAGTTGCTCACCTAACTCAGTCAGATCGACTTCTCCTCGCAAGGTCGCGCTGAAGGCGGCAAGGGTCTTCGCAGCATCATACTTCTGACGATAAAAACGACGGTCGATCGCTTGTTGGATGCGATGACGGAATGGTCGGAAGAGGGCAGCGATAGCGAGCGTCGAGACGACAATGATCAGTGGAGAGGCTGCTGCTTGCCCGGTCAGTGCGTGAAAAAGCGATTGCAGTCCGAACACGCAGCCAAAGTAGATCAAGGCTAAGAGCGTGCTCAGTGAACCATAGACCAGGGTTCGATTGATGAGGACATCGATGTCCCACAAACGATAGCGCAGGATAGCGACCCCGACCGAGAGCGGGAAGAGGAGAAAGACCAGCGGGGTGAGCGTGGTAGCAAATAGGTCGTAGAGGATATTGAGTGGCCGGAAGACCAGCGTGGGAACATCTACCCCAAAGCTGACCAGTATCAAGCCCAGGAGGCAGAAAACGATCCACTTGGTTTGCTGGCGTTGGACGGGACTGGAAACGCGCCTGTAGCGGTAGACCTGGGCGATCCCCAGACTCAAGGTGACCACGAACCAGAAGAGCAATAAGAGGAGAGGATAGCGATTTTGAGCAGCTGACGAGTCGGAAAGCAGTGTAGAGATGCGCCAGAGCTCAACTCCAATATATCCAACGACGAGCCAGCGCGTCCATCGAGGGACGAAGTGCCCATCGGGAAACAGAGAGGCGATCAAGTAGAGCAAGACAAAGGTAAGCTCGTTTAAGAGCAATGCTGGCGAGCTCCAGACTGAGTGACTCGCAGCCACCGTTTCCGTGACAAAACCAGTGCCGCCCAGCACCAGGCAAAGCGCGAAAAGTAATGCCATCCAGTCAGAGGATTTGCGCCAGAAGATCACACCGCTCACAGCAACGCATACCACTTCCACAATGATGGAGAGAACAACAGTGTATGCAGCGTACCCTCCAAGAGAAAAACCGAGTGCACCCAGTGCTATTGCCTGCTCAGAGGAGAGTTGCCTGTAAGCACATGCTTTGCCGGAACAGATGGTTTGAAGTTGTGCAACGTAGACCGGTATGCTGGCGAAGAAGACTGTCAGCGTCAAGACGACACATACCACCCACCCGATGCGAGCAGCGATGAGCCAAAAGCCCTTCAGCAGTGTGTTCGCCTCGCTTCTCACATCAGTATGCGCAACTGCCTGTATTGGTGCAGAGGTACGGTTCATATATCTTCCCCACTCGGGTCCGGGTGCTCACCCGGGACATGCCACCATCCCAGATATTCCTGGTGCCTGACTGCATGCTGTATGTTCATTCCTAAGTTCCTTCTGTTCCTATGAAAACCACAGGTCAGGTTCTCAAACGCAGAAAAGTACGATGGTCAAGAGAAGCTTCAGCCTTCCACAATAGCATATTACCATATGATCGTCTCCTAAGCGTTAAGGCAAGGGTTACGAACCGCCGGACTTCAGTTACGTTCGGAAGTGATGCGGTCTTCTTTGCACCCGCCGTTGGGCATCATTCAACAGATGGCCAGCATGCAAAGAAAGAGCCTTGGCATGGTGAAATGGGTTGTAGGTAAGCGGGCACGATTAAAGTGGAGGGATCAAAAACAAACAGCTATAAACACAGCAGTTTTATTGTGGTTTCACCACTGTTTGATAGTAGTCACACAGGTCCGTTATAGGACATTTGTTGCAGCGCGGGCGTTCGAATGCGCAGATGCGCTGCCCGTGACGCACCAAGGACTTGTGGAAATTGTAGATGGTTCTGGCATCCTGAGGCAGTAAAGCCTGTAGCAGATCGTGCGCTGCATCGGCCGTCACCTTCTTACCGATCATGCCAAGACGGATGCTCGTACGCCAGACGTGGGTATCTACCCACTGACCTGGTTAGGACTTCTGACAGGATATGAAAGAGCTGCTTCTCGCTCTTCAGAAGATACTCCACAAAGTAGCCTGACAAGCTTGTCAGGTTGACATCTTTATCGAGGTTTCACCAGGGTATTATAGTAGTGGCTTACATCGGTTATCGGGCATCTATTTCAGCGTGGACGCTCAAAAACACAAATGCGTTGCCCATGCCGTAATAATCCCTTATGGAAATTGTAAATAACACGAGCGTTCTGTGGAAGCAGGGCTTGCAAAAGATCATGAGCAGCATTGGCTGAGACTTTCTTTCCGATGAGTCCCAAGCGGCCCGAGACACGATGCACATGCACATTGACACATGATCGCATTTAGTAACTATCGAGTTCGCTTGCAGGGAGCCATTCTCGCTCTGCTAAATCGAAGCAGGCGATTATCCCTACCGACTTAGGGTAGAGGTTAGTCCGCCAGCCTTGGCGCGCTTTCATGAAAAGTAGGGATATGGGTGTGCTTGTGAAGGTAAGCTATTCCCTTTGTGAGTACTTCAATAGTATCTTTAACGGCTCCTAAAACTGTTATTTGACATGATTATAGGTTCTCCGGCCCGTTTGGTTCATGTTCAACAGTGAGCCCTGGTGCTCTCCTCCAGCGGTGCTCAGAAACCTTGAGCCATTTTGCTAGAACCTTGAGAAGGTTTCTGAAGTATAATGAAGGGCGGTACGTTCGTCTGGACTTGAAGGAATGTTTAGCAGAGAAGGAGACGCTGATGGCGACAACTGAGGACTCGATGCGCACTGAGTCAGCACGACCAATAGAAACACCATCTGCTGCACCGACAGGAGAGCTTCCCGCGCTGGGAGGATTGCGTTTTGACTGGATTGCAACGGTTTTATTCGCTCTCCTTATTGGCGGTGCCTACCTCGATGGGTGGGCGCATAATCACGGGGAAGTGGATAACAGCTTCTTCACGCCGTGGCACGCGGTGCTCTATTCCGGCCTCACCTTGGTGGGCATTTTTCTCGTCGTGAACCTGCTCCTTAACCATCGTAAAGGCTATCCATGGTTGGAGGCCCTGCCGCCTGGTTACGGTGTCTCGCTGCTCGGTGTAATCGTCTTCGGCGTCGGAGGAGTGCTTGACTTGATCTGGCACATTTTGTTCGGCATCGAGGTAAGCGTTCAAGCACTGCTCAGTCCCACACACCTGATGCTCGGACTCGGCACCGTACTGATAGTAACGGGCGCACTCCGTTCGGCATGGCTGCGCCTTCCTGAGCACAAGAACTATGGCTGGGCGCACTTGATGCCAGCAGTCATCTGTATAGCACTATTGGTGTCCTTGTTCGCATTCTTGACGCAATACGCCCATCCACAGGTCAGCACCTACTCGAGCAGTGATGCTCGTTCCACGGCTCCTAATCTGCCAAGCAGCCTCTATCTGATGAATGCCGATGGCACTCTCCAAACTCGCCTCGTCAGTGATGGTTTGTACCACTATGATCCAGCGTGGTCTCATCATGGCAAGAAGATGGCCTTTGACGCGGGTCCCTATACGGGCAAGAACTCCCATTCCCAGATTTATGTCGCTAACCCCGATGGCAGCCACCAGGTGCGCCTCACAAACAACGCCTTCGATGATTGGCGACCAGCATGGTCGCCCGATGATAGCCAGATCGTCTTCACATCGAATCGCGGTGGTCAGTATAACCTGTATGTGATGAACGTCGACGGAAGCAATGTAACGCGCTTAACATCCTCCACCGGATTTGTGGCATCCTGGTCGCCTGATGGCAAACACATTGTCTTTGACTCGTATCGTGATGGCCTCGCCCAGCTTTATGTCATGAATGCCGATGGCAGCAATGTGGTCCGCCTGACACAGACCAACAGCGACGAGTTTGATCCTGCCTGGTCGCCCGACGGCAGCAAGATCACCTTCGTCTCGGCCCGCGATGGCAATCACCAGGTCTACATCATGAACCCTGATGGCAGCCAACAGCACGCTCTTACAAGCGGCAAAGACAACTGGAGACCAACCTGGTCGCCCGACAGCAGCAAGATCGCCTACGCCTCGGTACGGAATGGGACCGCCGAAGTGTATGAGATGAAAGCCGATGGCAGCCACCAGGTGAATGTGAGTAATAACCCGGGGGCAGATAATGGCACCGGAGGGATAAGCTGGTCGCAGGATGGCAAGCTGCTCTATATAGTTCAAGAGCATCCACCGGTCAACTTGTTCTTCAGTCAAAGCCTGGGCATTATCAGCATTCTGTTCCAGGCTGCGGTCTTGATGGGCCTGGTGCTGTTTTTGCTGCGGCGCTGGCTCTTACCTTTCGGCTCCATGACCATTGTCTTCACACTCAGTAGTGTGGCGATTAGCTTTATGAACGACCAGTACGTGTTCATTGCTGCCGCTTTTGTCGCAGGTCTCATCGCCGATATGTTGATCTGGCGGCTCAAGCCCTCGAGGGCGCGCCCGCTGGAGTTCCGCATCTTCGCTTTTGCCGCACCTGTCGTGTACTACAGCCTCTACTTTTTGGTTATTCAATTGACCGGCGGTATTGGCTGGACGATCCACCTCTGGATGGGCTCTATCTTCCTGGCCGGTGTCATCAGCGTACTGCTCAGCTATCTGCTGATACCACCATTGACAGTTGCTACTGAGGGGCAATAGCGTGTGACGCGTATGGACAAAGCAACACTGTTGAACATGCTTTATGCCAATCGAGAACTAATCAAGCGTGACGTTTCTCATGTCGGTGAATTTCGCATGCTCGAGCCCATAGGGAAAGAGCACCAAACGGGCAAAGATACCCTTAATGTGTCATGTCTCTTTCCTGAGGATATTCTTCATCTACAGGAGCAGAGAACGTGAAGCACTCATCGACTTCTGCCATATACAAAGACACAAAGTATCAAAGGGCCTTTTCCAGTCGTCTTCTCACGTGGTTCGCTGCGATTTGAGAAAGTTCCTCAAGGCGCCCAAGTAACTCTTTCCCATCAATTCCATCTCCCGATCTTGCTTAAACCACTGGAACTCTGGCTCACGCGACAAGGCAAAATGAAAGTCAATAAGCTGTAAGGAAACTAAAAGGGCTCGTGGAAAAGGAAGAAAAGTAAGCTGGAGAAACACGAGATGTACTTCCTCGAAGAAGGCTTTCGCCAAACGAGAGTCACATTAAGACAGAGCGGTTTTGACGCATTTATCTGTCAAACAACAAAAACGGTACTGCATTGGTGCCAAAACAACATTCTTACTTTTGTTAATTGTCGAATAACTTGGCTCTTTGTCAATTCTGGTGATCCGGGGAATTGATGTGCTTTTCAAAGTGACTCCTTTCAGGTTCATTTCAAACTGATTTCAGCCGCTTTTCAGAAAAGGGAGCTAGACTTGCTGTGAAACCGTCTTGTTACCTTAAGGAGACCAACCACGATGCACACAAAGGCATTTCATGACCTTAACGAGGGCACAGCATCCATTCAAAGTGGTCTGCTGTCAGTCTGCCCCCTGGCTCCGCATCCTGTTCGATCGGCGCAGTTCCTCGACTGCATGGCACGATATCACGTTCCTGGAGCCAGTATCGCCGTCATTGCTGACTATCGGCTCGCATGGGCCGGTGGCTACGGTGTATGCGAGGTTGGACGATCCAAACTGGTCACTCCCAACACTCTCTTTCAAGCCTGCTCGGTGAGCAAGCCGGTCACAGCCATAGCCGTCCTCAGACTGGTGCAGGAAGGCGTTCTCGATCTGGACGAAGATCTCAATTCCTATCTCGTCTCGTGGAAAGTGCCCACCAACCGAACGGGACAGTCACTGGTGACCCTGCGTCACCTCCTGAGCCACACGGCTGGCTTGACCCTTTGCTGGTATCTTGGCTTCCGTCGGGGAAGCAATATACCGACTTTGCTGCATGTGCTCAATGGTGAGCCACCCGCTAAGACGCGACCTGTCCGCGTACAGATTCCCCCAGGAACACGCTTTCGTTACTCAGAAAGCCATTTCGCCCTCCTCCAACAACTGCTGACAGATGTCACACGCACCCCCTTTCCTGACCTGATGCACGCCCTGGTCTTCGAGCCATTGCGTAT
>Ga0207684_10001306_pt1 | contig 27383 bp, 25 predicted proteins | sample KBSK5501metaG_FD_184342 | JGI IMG/M metagenome (GOLD analysis project Ga0207684, IMG submission 184342) | Corn, switchgrass and miscanthus rhizosphere microbial communities from Kellogg Biological Station, Michigan, USA - KBS K5-50-1 metaG... | ecosystem: Host-associated > Plants > Roots >...
TGACTTCGGATCATAGGGTTGCAGGTTCGAGCTCTGCCGGGTACATGCCTCATCCTGAGGCACTTACGTCCAACCCTATCAACGCCATGAATTTTGCTTGTGCTTTGCTTGTGCTTTTCTACGATTCCGCCGGAGTAGCTCGAAAGCGCGTGGACAGCGACACCGGTAACACGGGTTCGAATCCCGTTAGGGTCGCTGTTCTAATAAGCTACTTATAATTAGGAGGTTGTGTTACGCTTTTCCCATCTGAATGGAGATTACTGGTAACTTGCCATGGTAACGCCTCCAACGACTTCCACTGAGTTCTAACAGTTCACCTTGCGCGTCTCGAAAGTAACACTGCCGGGTGAGCGTCACCCCATGCGGTCCCTGATATTCTCGCGATGTTCAAGGAGTTTCAGGCGGCGGTAGACCGTCGCGAGAAAACTGGATATAAGGATGGGTTGGCGCGTTCTAACGGTAGATCCTAGACCTGGTGAAAATGAACTTTGAGCGAAGCGACATGCTTCTTCCGATTCTGGACAAATTGGCAGCGAACGATGAGCTAAAATTCTACGGCCGAATTCAAGGGATTCTCGGCGAAGCCTCTTCGCGTGGAATGGCGAGCAGTACTCCGACAGTGATGGTCATATTCGACGGTTTGCGTGGTGATCTGGAAGGGAGATCTAGTCAGATACTATCTGAGATTAGCCGAGTTCTAAACGACGCGCCGATCGAGGACTTCGACAATCTAGTTGCGCGCTTAAAAGAAGAATGGTGCTCACGGATGCAAGCAGCTGCGGCGATCGCCTCGAAAGAGTACGCCCGCCAGACAGCCTTCATCGTAGGACAGTTTCCTTCGGCGCAGCTGCCCAGTGGCAAAGATGTTTCCGACCTAGTTGAAAAAATCCGGCCAACCGCGTTCGCTGAAATTGATCTGTTTTGTACAAAGTTACAGGACAGCCAACGTCCACACCTTTTCTTAAAGGCTGGCGAAGTTTTCGCTGGCAATCGAGCGGCACGAGGGATCTTTACCTCGGCAAAAAAATCGCTCGACCTTGTCGACGCCTATATTGGTCCAGAAGTGTTCGATATGCTGGAGGTGACGGATCCAGCTGTTCGAATTCGAATAATCGGAGAGCAGAACTCGCAACCACCCAAAAAGGTCATACCCAGCGCCGCGACCAAGCAAGCCTTTCATCTCTTTAATCGAGAATATGGGAACCGCGTCGAGTTTCGGACGCTTACCAACACACTCCACGATCGATTCATTATCATCGACGGAACTGTCGCCCTCTCCGTTGGACACTCGATCAAAGACCTAGGAAAAAAGCAATCGTTAATCAACGCTGTTGATCCAGTGTCAGCCATACGAGATTTTGAGCAGCTCTGGAGGAGTGCGAATCGCATTTGACTAACAGGACATTTTACTCACCGCCGCCTTTCCGGCGGAAAGCTTGGAGCGTCAGGCACCCGTTAGATTCGACTTGTGCCACTTCTAGTGGCTTCGGTAGTGGTTTCCAGTGTTCGCGTTCTCGTAGTGACTTCCTTTGCGACTGGATCCGGTGCCCCCGACGTAGTGGCCGTCCTCGCTTCCAGGTACGTCGGATTTTCCACCGCTTCTTCTTGATCCAGAAGAGCTGTGACTGATAGCACCCCCGCTGGTGTCAGCTGGTGCCGAAGCGGCCAACGCCGCAGCATCCTTAGCGTCCTGTTCTGCGGTAATCGGTTCTGTGTAGCCCACAATCTTTCCGCCTCGGAAGTAAACAGCGATGTGTTTGAGAACGAAGACGCCATCAAAACCACGCTCGCTATAGTGATAATCGATCTCCCATACCTTTTGCTGCTTGTACTCGCCAGGCCAAACCTCGTACTTCAGAAACCTGTACTTTGGGTCGGCTTTGAAAGCTGCGACGACTTGTTCGATCTTCGCGTCAGGATTTTGAGCATCCGGTTTGACGCCTGGGTCATCGTCAACGACCGGGGCGATCGCTTGGGCTTTTGGCGGAGAGGGAGTCTCTTTCGAGTGAAAGACCAAGGCAAAAAGGACAAACGGGGCAAACACAATCCCGACTAGGGTGTAAAACATCCGAGCCAAGCGAGTCTTTGTGCGCCGCATAATTTCGCCTCGCTAAACCAGAACCTATCTCGCTGACGATTGAAAATCGTCATTGCCGTTTGATTCGGCGGCTTCAGGTTGACTGGTGCGTCTTGGATTAGCCCAATCCTCGTCTGGATCATCCATCTGTACTTGCTGGACCCTCTCAGGGAACCGCGCTTGGAGCAGTTTATACTGGGCGATGAGATCCTCGTCGCCTTTGGGATTCCAGTCGTCCAGATAGTAAATCGTGGAGATTTTTGCCTGTAGGAGCGCTTTCGTGCAATCAAAGCAAGGTCGCAGAGTCGAATATACGACAGCGCCTTCAACTGCTATCCCGAATCTTGCAGCGGTGATGAGTGCGTTTTGCTCGGCGTGGACGCAGATGCAAACGTCGTACCCCGTACCGGCGGCAGTACCTTTTTTGCAACGGACACAGCCACCTTCGGTGCAGTTCTCTACGCCTTCGGGCGTTCCGTTGTAGCCTGTGGAAATAATTCGGTTCTCCTTCACCATAACCGCCCCGACTCTTCGCCCCATGCAGTCCGCCTTTTTGCGAACCGCCATGGCGATGTTCATGTAGTACCTGTCGGAACAGATGCCTGGAGGCGAGAAAAGGTTCTTCATAAAAACCGTAATTCGGATAATATCTAAGAATCTTTAGCTCAGAGGCCGGACGCTCTAAAGTGCATCCCATGTCCGCTCTTCGAATCGATCTGCCATGGATAGGCCCATTCAAAAAAGGGCCCTATGCGCGCTCAGAGCGACCGTTAGACGAAGTCTGGAATTGGGTTTCCCGGTTCGGAGCAACGAGTTGGTTGCAGAAAAATACCTCGGGCTCCGTTCCCTGGGAAGAATGGGGTCCTTACGCTGTCGCTCGGCTGCGCCAGGCTGTCGAGTTCAGGGCTGCTGCGCGTCAGGGCTCTATCCTAACCAGGCCGCTTCCTCTCTATTACGCGCTACTTAATCTCCTGCGCGGGTTCTACGCACTGAAAAATGACGCCAAACCTAAAGCAGGACATGGACTCAGGTTTGAAGGGATAAATGAGCCAGACATTTTCCAGACGGCGGCTGAGATAACCGACGGCACGTTTACCAACTATCTTGCGGTGTTAAGTGCGCCGAACCAGAGAGGAACACTGATCACGCTGCATGATGCTTTTTCGAGAATCATCGAGACAGCTGACTATTACGTGACTACTCCGTTGGGCCAAGCTGAGGTTTTCGCGGTCCAGATAGAAGCCTACCGTTCCGGAAAACTGTTGCTGAATTTTAACGGCCCTGGTCCAGAAGCCGATTTCCGAACCTCCTGGCAGCAGTGGTTTCCGAAGCTTAAGGACTGCTGTTCGCTGGAGCCAACCGGTAGAATTTTGCTGGTCGACAGCATCAAAGTTGACGCCAGCACCTACGAGGCGGTTTGCGATTTTTGCCATCAGCATCTTGAAGTGAACCTCAAATCGTATGAAGACCCCACCTGGTTCGCCATACGGCATTCAAGGCCCGAGTTGGATCTGCCGCGACCAGCGTTCTACTATATAGCGGCTTTCATACTTTCCTCTGTCGTCCGTTATGAGCCCGAATTACTGGTGGACGTCTCCAATCCCGATTCTGAGCAAGGTTGGTTGATCGCGCGATTCTTGGACGCAGCGGAGCGTTATTTCCCTCAATTGTTACTTCATTGGTGGTTCGGACCTATTTTCTTCTAACGGCGCTCCGGGCTTGCCTTGGTTTCGCTTTTTATAAGATTGCCTTGTGCCGTGGCATACTACCGAGGGGCGGGGCTTCCGGCTTAGGTCGTGGCCCTTCGCAAACCAGGTAGTTCATGCGCGGGGTCGAACATCTCAGGGCGAATCCTTTTCAAATGCAGAAGCGCATCCTCAAAAGTGGTCCCGCGATTGTACTCGGCGAGCTTCTGCGCAAATTTCGTTCGTTTGTCGCCAGGCAGCGAATCCACATCGAACTCCTTTTCCACTCTATCCGCTGCGTCGTCGGGCAAAAACAAACCAGGCCGCTGAGTTTGAAGCATGGAATGAGCGGTCGCATACCGTATCCCAGGATGCCGCTGCTGAATCTTAGTTATCTCATCATTGATCGTCTGCTTTAGGCGCTCATCGGCCAGCGACTTCATTTCCTTTAAGTCCGCCTGGCGTTCAGCGCTAACGGCCTTGAACGTTCGCAGCTTTTCGCTTTGCTGCCGCTGGCTCATTATCCGATCCTGCAGGTCAGCTGCCCAAATGGGCGTGAACAATAGGAATCGGGATAAAGGGGCGAGACTTGGAGCCGATCATGCCGCTCTACCGATCGTGAGGAAGATAGCGTCCTCCCACATAACCGCGAAAGCCGCGCCACTCGATCGGGTACCACCATGTATCGCCATCCCAAACGGCATCTTTGTCAAACGCAACGATGTCGGTCGCGTCAGCGGGTATCTCCGTGATAGGCCTAAATTTCGTTCCGGGCCCGCTTCGCAACTTTAGTGTGTCACCGCGCGCAACGTTAACCACCGAAGTCGGAACTGCGCGTTCTGGATGCTGAATAATTCTCCCGTCGGGCCAATCTATACGCACCAAATTCGGCGTGGAAATCGGCGTTGGCTGCGGGATCGGCTCCGGAGATGGAGTCGCGTTACTATCCAGAGAGGGCGTCAGGTTATTAGGGCTTAAAGATAGGGCCGGAAATGCTCGTTCCACGGTGGCACCAGCACTTTGTGTTGCCCGAGGCGAAAAAGGGGAAGTAGGAGACGAAAAGGGCACAGTCGCGGATGGAGTCGATTGCCGTAGTGCCGGAGCTTGAGCGTCGCCTTGCCTCGAAGGCTTGACGCCGTCGAGAATTGGCCGCGAAAGGCGTTGCGTTTCCTCGGGCGGCGACGTCGACTGTTTACCTTGCTGCTTTTCGAGAGAATAATTCAGCATGACCCAGAGGCATACGGCGACGACTAACAATTTCGCGCCTGTGCTCATGCTATCGACCTTTGCGAAAATGCTCATGGCGTCTTTCCGATAGGCTGGCCAGCACTTATGGGTTGCAGACTCGACAGGATCTGTAGCCCTTCGTTCGGGCCTCCGAAGGAGAAACGAACGAGGTTCGATTGCGGCGCGATATCTTTCTCGCCCACTCACAATCAGGTCTGTGGAATACCATACTTATCCTGTTTCCGACGAATCGTTCGGGCTGCGAACCTTGAGCGAAATAGGGAGGTTTCAAGGTAGTTGGCGGGGCCAAAGGTGGAGCCGTGCCGAATGCTGGCGACGGGCGAATGGTATTAGGCGGAGCGGAAGATGAAACCGTAACGATTGGCGGTGATGGTCGTACAGGCTGGGGAGGGCTAACAGCGACGGCTCTCCTGTGCCCCAACCACAAGCATGCGCTTAGAAAAATTCCGATGCTCAGCACCCGTGCGACATCTGGAGGTACTTGGCCTGCTAAAAAAACTCTACATAAGAGTGGAAACCACAGCCAGGCCCAAAAAATGTTGATGAATGCGTAGTCTAGTGCGTAGCGGAGGGTTTTCTGAAACGCTTCGCCCGGCGATTGTAATCTCCGGTGGGCGGCAATTACAGGCGGAGTGTGGCTCGGTGTCGACGGTGGCCATTGAGTCGCGCCCGCCCGTAGCGGTGTACCCGTCAATGGCGGCACAGCTGGCGCCGCCTTAGCCTCGCGCGTAAGTGTCTTGATCCGGACGTCCGGAGCCTTATCCATCCAGCCCGGCAGCTTTGAAGGAGGCGCTACCAGATCCAAAAGGTATGGGCACTCCAGCGGCCCTTGATTGCAAGCCGTAACTAATGTGTCGACGAGGCGCTTGACGCTGGCGACCTTCTGGAGCCTGGCAAAAAGCGGCGAAGCACTTGGCACCTGAAAGTCTTGCTTCTTGAATATGAGATTTTCGTCATGGAACTCAACCCAAAGCTGAGGGTGCTCAGCGATCGCAAGAAGCGAGACGTAAATGACGAGTGCGGAAAAATTATCCAACTCGGAAGAGAAATGTTGTGACGTCCGGCCAGGGTGCTGGTAGTGCTGGTGACCTAGCTCCGCTGCCTTCGAGCCGGCCATTGCAGGTACAAACATCCCATCCAGGTCAACGAAACGGATTAGCTCCTTTTGAATGAGTATGTTCCCGTGTTGAAGATCCCCATGGGCGATACCAGCGTCTTTTAGTGATCGGATCGTCTTCAGCCAAATTCCGGCGAGGAACTTCACGACGTCGCTGCGCTGAAAAACTTCTGCCAAGTAAACGTCGAGGGGCAAACCGTCGATCCATTCCATTACGAGCATAGGGTATTTCCGCCCTGCGACCGTTATGCCATCCGCATCGTATTCGAAACTGGCGAGCCTCGGGATAGATACTCTTTCTAGGCAATCGTCGATTACTTGGTACCGCTGCTCGCGGTCGCCAAGAAATCCACGAAAGCACCGCAGAGCCTGTGCCTTGGAACCGTTTGCTGCGTTGAGCTTGAAGACGTAAGCGAATTGGCCGGCCGTGACCAGGGGCATGCCAAGACGGTCCCTAGCAGGCGTTGCAGCCTTCATTTCGGGATCAGCAAACGATGTGGATGGGTTCTGGATTGCCTCCACGAAATCCCTCGAAGTTGGCCATTGTATCGCCGCCATCTAAGCCTCGATTCTCATGGAGCCACGCGGACTATGCACACGTCGTCGTTGCGGAGAGAGCCTTTCGACCGCGCACATTCAATGAATTCTGTAAGCTCGTCCCGGTTCCGGCACTGGAGCATCTGTTCAAGCTTAGTGATTTCTCCGGGAGTGGATTTCGCAGCGTGTAAAAACCAAGCCGCAACAGCATCGGTTAACAGAAAGAAAGAATCACCGGGCTCGACAAGACCACTTCGCACCTCAATCTTATCAAGTACGGTTTGTTGAGCGCATTGGTTTGAAGGCAGCAGGACTGGTCTGAAGCGGAATTTTTCAGGATCGTCCAAAGGAAACGATATTCTGATCACGTCCTTGTTGCGAATGATGAGGCAAGCGTCTCCAATTGCGATAGCTTTCCAGTAGCACTCGTGACCGGACTCGCGAAAGCTCAGTCCAACAAATGCAGCATAGCCGCCTGAGCGGGCTTTTTCTTCGGCAAACCAAGGCAGCGGTCGGCGTTGCCATCGTCGCTCGAAGCGCAAACCAAGCGCGGCCGACCATTTCATAAGTTGCTCCCGCGCAATGATCAGTTCATTGGAACGAGTCCAGTGCTTTACAATGAGCCGCGCCCAATAGCGCGATCCAAAGCCTTCTGTCGCCCCGTCCGCGATGCAGAAACGCTTCCGTCCTTCGTTGGCAGAGAAGACATCTTCGCAGTCAATGACTTCAGAACCGCGCTTTTGGATCAGAAATGTGTTGATCGAAAGCAAAGCATTTCGCAGGCATATTATCGCAAATTGGCTGGGCGGGTACCAATGTCGAAAAACTGCGCCACAGCAACGGGATCGCCATTAAACACAAACCCACGGGCCCCCTCACCTCCGATATTTATTCCCATTTCGCTCGCTGCCCTTCCGAACGGCTCGGGTAGACGGCTTTTGCTTATCCGGTTGTTTCAGCAAGACTCATTATATAGGGTTGCCGCGATAGGGACGCGTCGTAACATTGGAAAATTGGGCTTCGGCAGCAGCGCAGAGTCTTGCTCATGAGGAGCCGATTGCCTGGAACTAGCTCACGTGCTCTCGGTTAGGAATACTCTTATCTCCTCCGCTATTTGCTCGCCTACATCTTCTTGCAGAAAATGCGAGGCGTTGGCGAGCTTGACCGTCTTATGCCTTGGGAAAACGCGCTCGAAGCGCACGCGCTCGGCATCCCGGAAGGCGAAGTCTTTCATACCCCAGACGATCAAGACAGGTCGACCTGCGAGCTTAGGCAGATTTTGTTCGACCGTTCGGAGATAAGGAGAGGCAGCGATCAGCTGTCGCGGAGCGGTAACTGCCGCAACCCGGCGCTTGGGATCTTGCCAGGGAAGAAAATACATCGCCAGGACCTCCGGAGATGGCCGCCTAGCCAGCCCATGGGCAAAGAAGAACCTGGGCACGAAGTTGAAGGCCAAGGTGAGCACTTGTCCTATGGGGCCGCCCATCACCCAGCTGAAGATCTGAATGCGGCGTTCGCCATCGAGAGACCATGCGAAGGTATTGCCGATAATCAAACGGTGCACGAGGTCCGGACGCCGTCCGGCGAACCCAAGACCGATCGGTCCGCCCCAGTCATGTACCATGAGGGTGAGGTGCTGAAGGCCAAGCCAATCAACAAACCCCTCGAGCACCGCGGCGTGCTCTTGCGGGGTGTAGCCATAGCCAAGGGGCGCACCTGACATCCCGTAACCGGGAAAATCAAGCGCAACACACCGGTACGAGGGCTTGAGGCTAGCGATAATTTTTCGGTAGAGGAAACACCAGGAAGGATTGCCGTGCAGAAACAGCAGTGTCTCGCCCGTTCCTTCATCGATGTAGTGGATCCATTTCCCATCGAGATCGATAAAGCGATGCTCGACCGGGAAAAGCTCTGGCGGTACCTGGAAGGGCACGCTTTGCACACACCAGTGTAGATAACTTTTGCTTATGTGGACAGCGTTGAAAGATCCGCGCCGCCCCGTATGCGCTCGTAAGACGTGGGTTTGCGTCGGGTTCCAAGACCGAGCAAGGTTTGGAACGCAGCTATGGGTTGTCTGCGCCGATTGTGGCGAAAGACGAATTCATCAAGATAAACCTGGAGTTGATCGCGGCTCACGCCGTGATGGGTTCCGATCAGCCATTGCTGGAGGTTGCCAATCGCGCGGTCTGCCAAAGGAAGCACGGACTTTGCACCTTTGCGCAGGTCGATTCGCAGAGGTTGAGGGCGAGCCACATGCTCAAATCCCGCTTCCTGGAGCCCAGCAAAGCTTTTGAGGCCGTCGGTGTATATGGTGGAACCCGGTACCACATTTTGTTTCAAGAAACTCACGAGCGTTGTGCTCTTGAAATCCGGGATCAGAGCCATCCGAGCGCGCCCGGTCGCCCGACCGCGTTTTTCCACGGCCACGAGGACCAGCGCAGCCTTCCGGCCTTTCAGTTGTCGACTTCCGCGCAGCCCGGCTTGAGTTCCGCCAATCCAGGTCTCGTCCACTTCCACTTGGCCACGCAGCGGCTGGCGTTCCAGATTGACCATGGCTCTGCGGAACTTGTGGAGCATCGTCCATGCTGGTTCGTAGCGGCGCAGACCAAGCTGGCGCTGCAAAAGAAGCGCCGAGATGCCGCGTTTATCGGTAGTCATCAAGTAGGCAGCCCAAAACCAGACCGTCAGCGGCATTTTGGTGTTATGCAGGATTGTTTGTGCAGTCACCGAAATTTGGTGCCGGCAACCGGCGCACTGCCAGCGCTTTAGTTTCATCAGTTCATAAGCACTCCGATGCCCGCATCGAGGACACATAAAACCATCCGGCCAGCGGCAGGCGGCCAGATATTTTTGACAAGCTTCTTCGGTGGCGAAATGCGACTGAAATTCACGCAACGTTTTTGGAAATGTTGGGCGTGCCACCCCATCACACTAGGTCTTGTGGGTAGCTGAAACAACCGGATAAGCAAAAGACGGCTAGAGATATTGAAAAGCATTTTTGCGAAGTCGTCGGGTAATCCAGAATCATCCGACGGATATTCAATCTTCAGGGAGTGCCGCGAAGATACGTGGCAATTAAAAAGTAACACTTCGCCGTCGTTCGAGCGCCGCGATAGAATCTCGTGTCCTATCTGGCTAGGATCCCCGTCTGTGGATTCGCCGTCGGTGAGATGCAAAACTGTCGGCGGAAATCCGTGCTTATGTTCTGGCAACCACTGGTCGAGGAGATCGCGAACAACGCCAAAGGCCTGACACATCGGCGTGCCGCCGCCTGAGAGAGCATCCATCCAGATAGGAAACCGAACCTGTGTCTCGACTAGGCCGCCGGCGCCATCCGGAACTTTTTTGGTTCGATCTTCGAGCCGCGCTGGCGTTTCTCCAACTTCTGAAATCGGAATAAGTGTTCTTCCGGAGAGACCGCCGCCAAATCCTGGGCCAACAGTGCCACCATAGCCAATAACGGAAACGTAGTAATAGTTTCGGATCTCTTCGGTCCGCGTACAGCGGATCACAAGGTCATGGACGGCGCGATTCACAACATCGGCGGCAAAATCAGCTTTTCGAAGCGCATTTTCAGTACCGAATGCGTCGTTCATCGAACCAGATTGGTCGATCATGAAAACGAAGCATGTCGGATTGCCGCGGCTGATCTCAGCGGTGTAAGGCATGAAGTTCTCCACAGTTTATTTTTGTTGAAGCGTTTTTTACTAAACGCCTCAAGGACTAGGCCACGGGAAACTGGTTCCACTATAGCTCTGATGGAATTGCATCGTCGCAGCGTCTGAAACATCCGAGCCAGGCGAGTCTTGACACGCATGCTAACAGTTATTCGGCTAATTATGGAATTTTTAAAGTGGCTTTCACTAATTATCGGTGCAGCTGATTGAGATAATCCAAAGAGACGAGGCCTGCGCCCGATCAGGCAAGAATTGACTATCCCCCGTTTTTAACGCCGCGTTGATCGACGAATAGAGATCGCTTTGATTTTGATTGCGGACCACGAGTGCATTCCCAACCTTTGTTCCGCCGATGATGGTCTAACGGCGCGAAAGAGCCTTTCGATGATCCTAACTGGATTTCGAGCCAAAGTTAGACGGTTATCGGGCGATCGTCGTGATTGACAAGCGCGGCAGTCCGCGTCTCTGGTCCAGGAATCGGTACGCACTCGATTGTCAAGTTGTTGTCGCCGTCGCCAACCTGTCTCGGATCCGGTACTGTTCTCGAATCCTCTCAATTTCGTCGCGGCTCTGCTCCCAAATCTTGCGGCGAATCTCGCGAAGTGAAAGGCCGGTCCGCTCGGCGCATTCTCCGATCGTTAGCAGCTCCGGTGGACCGATCAATTTGCCATCCACATACAAATGAAGCCAGATTCGGTCTGGACCGTTCAGGGCTTGACGCCGTTCCTGCAAATAGGTGCGGATCGTGCGGGGGGTGACTTTTAATCGTTCGACCAGTTCCATCGTGCCTGGAATCCGGCGATCCTCAAACAATGATTCACACGGCCGCCGGACGGTGCAATTATTTCGTTCCGTTCAACGGGCGGCGGAGTCCAAGAGCCATCGACGATTTTTGCCTTAGGCCATTGATCGACGATCCAAACTCCGCCGAGTAATAAGTACAAAGCCGCTGTCGCCAAATCGAAACCACTTCTCGAAGAAACGTACAACGATCGAAACCCAAATCGCTTCTCAGAATCGCGGAAGCAGCCTTCTCTTCGAGACGAAGGGAATTGATATTTATCGTGTCGGTTGCACCTCAAAGGAGGATCGCATGAAACTCCGGCCTTTACCTCGCTCAGCGGATACGACGGTCTGACGGCGGGGCATGGCGTCATTGTTCGCTTGGACTGCACGAGAAATCTTCGGCTGCTGACACACGAATTCGTTCATGTAGCCCAGTACGAGCGACTGGGAAGAGAAGGATTTCTTCAAGAATACATTCAACAAATCGCCGCACACGGATACCTAAATGCCCCTTTTGAACAAGAGGCGGAAGCCAAGGCTACTATGGCATGCCGGGACGCAGGAGTTCATCCTTTTTGAACTTACCCGATCCTCTAAAAAGACGCCCGATCTCCGGGACCGTGCGCCGACCTCGCTCCAGCGACACGCGCTCATCGCCGGATAGCCAGTAGCGAAGTAGTGTTGCGGTCGGCTCGAAAGACGGACCACTCTGGAGCGATGCTTCGTAGAGACGATAATCGACGCCGTTGTAGATTTACCTTCAACGTTTGTATTCCTCGCTACGGCGCCGAAATGAGCGGTACACCCATCATACCTTGGCACCACCACTTCCAAACGTTAGGCTCGATTGTTTTCACGCCGGGACGGTTGAAACCGTAGAACACCATGGAGCTTGAGAGGCCGCCTAATTGTCATGTCTCCGGACAAGCAGAAATGCTTGTACTTGGCAGACCGCCAGCGTGCTTCAGCAACACTGGCGGCCCTCCCGCGGCAGTCTTGCATTCGGCCATCAGGTGTGTGACGATAAAGACATCGGCAAGCCGCCGCACCTCACTCAAGACATAGCAACAGGGCGGGCAGGTGACGAACCGAACACAAGGAGGAATGAAATGGGCGAGCACCTCACTAACGTTGAACATTTTGTGAGCCGTCCGCGCGAGATCCGGAGAGAGCCGGAGCTAAAAGAGCGCTGGGTGCGCGAAGCTCCTGGAAATCGAAGGCTGAGCGATTTTGAGGAATTCAAGAAAAGCGATGCCTGGGAAACCTGGAGAAAGAGGGAAATGGGCCGGATGGAGAACGAGGAGACTTCGATCCGGATGATGAATGAGGAAGTCTCACGACTACGAAAACTCGAGTCGACTCCAGAGCCGCCATGGGCTTTGAAGGGAATTATGGACAAGCTCCCGGATTTTCTGGTCAAAGAAGGCGACCCTGCCGCAGAGAACCGCTGGGAATTGCTGAGAAAGGATTGCCTGGGGGAGATCGCCCGAAACTCTAGAGATCTTGCAGAAGCTTGGGAACAAGTCATAAGAACGGCTCTTGCGGAACTGGAAGCCGATGGGAAACTGTCGCAGTCCGATATTGAGTATTTCGGGAAAGAAACGGCCGAGATCACGACACTACTTCGCGATTGGGATAAGGCCCTGTTCCTTAACGAGTTCCCTAATCTACAACTGGCGTTTGCCAAAAACCTTATTCCTAGGCTCGAAAATTTCTTAAAGTGTCATAGCACTCTCTTTGACAAAATGGACGGAGCCACAACCCCCACGGCTAAATATAAAGTACTCGCCAGTGTTCAGGCGGTCTATGAAATGTTAGTACGTCAAAGAGATAACCGGTTGCCGCCGCCAAGTTACTCAAAAATGTTGGACCGCATCAACGAGATTCCGGGCCGCCAGCCTGTTCCCGACGAAATAGCCAATACTTTCAACAAAAGCAGCTGGTATTCGGAAAATCCCCATATGGTCTGGCAGGAACTGATCACCGGTGCAAAAGCAAATTTATACGATCGGGCGAAACAAGAGGGCGGGGAATTTTTCAATCGGTTCCGGATGCTGACGGGTATAGACGATCCACGCGATGACCGGCATGCGATTAACTATCGGATCTTTGAGAAGCGTTTATCGAAGGCGCTTGAAGACTGGTCAAAGATGAAGATCACCTGGCCGGCCAATAAACAGGCGTTCGACACCGCGCACGAAATCTCCTACGCCATCGGCGCGATGAAGACTTGCGTCGACGGCGCCTTAGGTGGCCCCAACCCCGGGGAACGCGCGATTCGCGAGCGATTTCAGGCCATCCTCGACGGGACGGCCCAACATGTTGCTAACCAACTGGAGCTACTTAAATAGCAATAACCAATGTCAGACGAGATTATCGTCAGCCAGACATTCAATCGCCACGAAGTTACAAAAGAGATCACAAGCGGCACGACTAAAAAAACGGTAACTACCGCAATTGTTGAGACCGCTCAAGAGATAACGCTGACGCAGGATGCCGCCCGGGTGAACACCGATAGCTGCGTCATAGTCAGCGAAACTCAGAATCTTTCTGTCTTCGGAGACGTCGTTAAGATCGAGGGAAAGCTCTCGCTTCCGGGGAAAGACCTGATCATCATAGCGCGCCGGATCGTTTTGGAAAACGATTCCGCCGGCAAGCCACCGTCCATTGTCGTGGATGGCCCACCACTCAAGGAAGAAGTGCGAACGCGCGCGGCCTTGGAGAAAGGGGCTCAACCGGACAACTTCCCTTGGACCAAAGTGAAATACGGAAGTAACGGCGCTCCGGCGGTCTACGAGTTTAATGTCGTGAGGAATGCCGAGGACGGACAGTCAGCCCATCGATATCCCCATGAGATGAATGGTGAGGACGGCAGAGAAGGTAACCCAGGCAACGCAGGCGGCAATGTAAAAATCCTGTGCGAGAAGATCAGTCAACTCCAGAGATTGTTCGAACATCTCATCCTGGGCTTGAAAGGAAAGACCCGTCCCGATGGCCCTCTGTCCGGGCCCAGCCTAAGCTTCGCGACAGTTGGCTCGCTTGCTGAGTTGCCAAAAGATGGCCTCAATCTGGTCATTGTCGCCTTTGTTGGTCCTGACCTGCACATCCGCATCTTCGATGGCGCCAGGAACAAGCTGGTGGATAAGAAGGAGAGCGAGTTAGTCGGTGGAGAGAGGCTGAACGCTCTCAAAACATCGTTTGGAATATCGATCCCGGACGCTCTCGAGGCAGGCGGTTGGGCTACTCCCAACCAACTGGGCACCATGTCGGTTCAGGACCAGCGTAAGACTCTGGTTGAACAGATGAGCCGGATTACCAGCCTTCCGAACGCGCTGTTCAACACCCTGAACGATCGCGATTTGGCTGGGCGGGCCGCCGTAATCGCATTCCTTTTGCAAACGGGCATCCGCGACGAAACCGGCCTTAAGGTTGATGTGAAAGATCTTCACAACATTCTGGTCGAAGAGGTCGCCCGCAACTGCGGTCGCGATCGGGCATTTCTTCAGAGCCTCGACAATCAACAACTGGTCGGGCTTGCACTGGAACCAGGCTCCAGCAACCAATTCGTCGTCCGCGGCGGCATGCTTCCCATTCAAGATCGGCAATGCGGCAGGCTCTCGCTCGCCGAGGTCCTGCTGGCTGGCCGTTGGGCTAGCCCGAATCAACTGTCTATAATGTCGACGGAACGGCAGCGACAGTCTTTGATCGGCCAACTAAGCCGCATCACCACTCTGCCCTATGAAGTGTTCGACGCGCTGAACGATCGCGAACTGGCTGCGCGCGGTACCGTAATCGCATTCCTGCTCAATGGGGTATTCGTCATGAAGCGGACCTAAAAATTACTCAGGATGGCGATCGCAACACTTTAATCGTAGAGGTCGCAGGCAAATGCGGCTACGGATTTTTGCAAGGGGTCGACAATTATGAGCTCGTTCGGCTAGCCCTTGAATCGAAGCCCGAAAACAAATTCGTCCTCCGCGGGGGCATGGTTCGTCTTCGAGATAAACCGTTGACCCTAACCAGTATCCTCGAGGCCGCGGGCTGGCGTAACCAGGATGAACTGGGACGGATGACAGAGCAACAGAAGCGCCAGGCTCTGGCCGACGAACTCAGCCGCATCACCACTCTGCCGAAAGGCGTGTTCTACACTTGGCGACTTGTATCTCATGGTGAAGAAGAACCATCGCGCGTTCTCGTTACCAAGCTCACCGACCGCGAATTGATTGGACGCGGCGCCGTAATCGCATTTCTATTGCAAATGGGCATTCGTGACGAAGCAGGCCTTAAGGTTGATTGTGACCTGGAGAGCTTTCGCAAGACCTACATCGCGGAAGTTATGCGGCATGTCTCAGTGACCGATGTGCTGCAAGCTGGAAAGTGGCGTACATCGGTTCAACTCCAAACCATATCCGAACCAGCCCAGCGCCAGATTTTAGTCGACGAACTCAGCCGGATCAGCGGTCTGCCGAAAGAATTGTTCAACACTCTTGACGACTACACCTTGATTGGACGGGGCCTCGCGACCGCGTTCCTATTGCAAATGGGTCTGCGGGACGAAGCAAGTCTCGGGGTTACCCTTGATAACGATCGCAACACTTTAATCGTGGAGGTCGCGGGCAAATGTTCCTACCCGTTTTTGCAAGGCTGCCACAATCAACAACTCGTGGGGTTGGCGTTAGAGGGGGCAGAGGGCAATTGGGTGCTTGGCAGCAAGCTGTCGACTTTGCGTGACCGGTTGCGGAACCGGTGGTCGAGTTTGGCGGAGAAAGAGCAGGAACAAGTTGTTGGACATCTGGCATCGGTCCTGGGTGTTGCTGTTCTGCCGCAGTTTGCGATTTCGGCGCGGGGCGGCGTCGGCGGTGAGGGGCAGACGGGACAGGAGGGCGCCGACGGCGGTAATGGAGGCGATGCGTTGAATTACGCCGTTAACAGGTCTCTGGCTACGCCGGGAGCCGGTGGCGTCGGCGGCAAAGGGGGTAAAGGGGGCAAAGGTGGTCCGGGCGGACCGGGAGGATCGGTCATTGTGCATCTCATCAGGGGAGGAACAAAGCCGTCTGTTGAGCTGAAAGGCGGAGACCCTGGTGATCCCGGAAGCGGCGGGTTATGCGGCCAGCCAGGCAAAGCCGGACGGGGTGGCACCTATGACGAGGGCACTGGGGCCGAACCGGAGCGGGGTGGCTCGGTTACTGCCCCGCAACATAAGTGGGTCACCGTACCGGGTGGAGGGTTTGCCGGCCCTAGCGTCGACGGACTCAAAGGCGATAAGGGTTCTGCCGGCACGGACGGCAGCGCCCATTTGACGGATGGAACGGAGCTTTACCTGACGCCCGCCGATCTGCTTGCCAATACCCGTGTCAACCAGCTTGTCATGATGTGGCAGCGGCTCCGCGCCGAATGGGTGGCAATCGACCCTGAAAGCAATCCAGCGGCTGTGGCCGAATTGAAAGCGCGCATGGAGTGGGTGGAGAAACTCCTTAAGGCGGTTCCTCAATCGTCACCAGTGGATTTCTCCCTGGCGGCGGCAGTGTTGCCGGGGCTACTCAGCGTTAAGGTCAACACGTCTGCGGGCAGGAACTACTTCGGGTTTGGACCCTACGATGTGCCTGCGGTCTCGGTGAGTGTTTACCGTGGATACCTCAAGACGACGCTCGCCGAGGGCGGTCCTCTTGAAAAACTCGAGAAGAATTTCAACAACTACTTCGACGCGCTTCGCAAGCAAACGGATGCGCTGGCATCCTTCGATTTGGTCCGGAAGGAAGGGTCCGATCGGAAAACCAGCGTAGACACGTACCGGGGAAAGTTGATAACCCATATTAGGAATGAAAAAAACGACATCGCCCGTCTCGAACGCCAACGGAAAACTGACCAACAGAGACTAGTGCCGAAACTGGCCGCTTTCGGCCAGGATGTCGTTAAACGTCATTTGTATCTTAGCCCGGAAACATTCTTCAACTGTCTATCTCAGCTTTCGTTCGTTCAAGAGGAGCACCCCGTCGGCGGAAGACTTATGGTGGCCAGCCAGGTTGGGACCATGATCAACGATGCCCTCACGAAGGTTGAGACTGACGCGGGCGAGCTTGTCAGCAAATCCTACTTATTACAAAATATTAAGGCCTTTAGCAGCCCTGATCTGAAGAGTGACTTCAGAACATACGAAAGCGGGTTTATGGATCCCAAGGAGTCGTATCAAGCGCTCGCCAGTTATGACAAGTTGAAGAAGCTTCTCGCGGAGTTTGTGGATACTGTGCCGGGTGCCCTTGAAGTCACGCGCAACATTCAGGCTCATATCGAGCTGATCGACAATCGCAACCACCACATCGACCTTTACAATGACCTTCTCCGGCAACTGACCGAAATCGCGAGCGAACTGCGCCGGTTAGAGATACAGATACAAATCGCTTCCGACGGGGAAGCAAGAAAGCAGCCCGGCCTTGCTGCAATGACCAACTTTGTTTATGGTCTGTATGAAAGCGTCAAGACGGACTGCCTTGAGGCGCTACATCTGCTCTATCGTGCTCAGTGCTTCTGGTTACTCAAACCTCCTTCCGAATTTCACGAGGTCATCGGTAGCAGCCCGGAGGCGATTACCTTTAGCCAGTTGAGTAAGGCTAATAACAAGCTCACGTTCAGCCTTGTGAGTGACCTCAGTAAACTTGAAAATCGTCCGTCGCACTTCGCCGGTATTCTCGTTGTGCTGACGCCTGAGAAACACCCGGAGATTTTCAGTCGCCTCAAAATCTTTCTGGAAGCCAAATTTCATCTCGCGCCGGCAACTAAGAAATCGGTGGGCCCCGCCACGATCCTGACGCCGACCGCGGCTGCATTCACCGGAGATACTCTTCCAGATCCGGACGTTCCCAACCCGTTCTACGGCAAGGCTAATGTCAGGCTGAAGAAAGTTCGCGCCTGGATGGTCGGCATGTACACGACGAACGGGGAGCATCTGGTGAACATCGAGCATGACGGGAATGAGATGTTCTGGTGCGCTGATAATACAGCGTATCCGCCGCGCCCGTTGGACCTGGAAAGCCTGAATGAACAGCCCATGAAGATCCAAGACGTTCCTATGGTGTCGCATGCAAAGGTCCGGAAGGAGTTTGTCTACCGTTCAGAAGGGTTAAAGCTGGATTTAGCGGCCCGGACTTTTCAACGCGGCGAACATATAGAGACGGATGGCGATTTGGGTTACTCGCCGGAAGCCGAACTCGGCCTTCCCGGTAAGGAAGGATTTGCGGCTATCGGTCCGTTCACTACCTGGAAGATTGAGGTTCCGAGCTCTAACCCAGGGCTCGATCTTTCGAAACTGAGCGCCATTGTGATGGAGTTTGACGGCACCAACCAAGGCTTTTAAGTTTTTACACGTATCAGGGCACGACTTCAGTCGGGCCCATCGAACATTGAATCAATCCATAAATGCGACCGGATCCTTTTTCTCCTGATCGTTGAGCCTATCGGGGTATTGCCCGCCATGCTATCTTGCCCCGTGCTATTCACATGGGTTGGGTGCAACTGAAATCCGAGAAAAAAATCGCCTCGGTGGATCGAGGACGCGTAACAGTGCGGTGGTGCCAGTCACAGTCGCGCCATTGTTCAGAGTGATATCCGTGACTCCATTCAGCAACTGAAAAGCGTCTCCGAAGACCGTCCTCAGACTCCCCCCGCTGACGAGAATGGAATTAGGCGTGTTCAAAGTGCCGCCGGCGGCACCGGCTACGCGCTCGCTGCCGTCCACCGATTAACGGGCTCGGAGGTGTGGCTGCAGCGCGCGCGGGCGGTCGCACGTCGTGCGGCAGCCGACAGTTCCAAGCACTTCTTTCGCGACGCGCTGTACAAGGGTGCGGTCGGGGTGGCGCTCCTGGCCGAGGATCTCAAGCAGCCCGAGACAGCGGCGATGCCACTCTTCGAGCCGACCCGGTAAGGGGCTACGGGATATCAGCTGCGATAAACCCTCATGTTGTCGATTTCAGTTTATTCGTAGATGTTCTCAGTCCGCTACACCTAGCTATTGCAAGCTTGTCGGCGAGTTAAACCCAAATTTCTTTTGGTCAAATCAGGGGTTCGCGCACGGGCCCATTAGAACCGAATAAAGGGTACTGGGCAGATTCGTGTAATTTTATACGCTAAGGAAGCGTCTTTTCGTGCCTCGGCGTTCGGGGTATCACGGCGGTATGTTTTCCCGCGACCAGCTCAAGCGGGCCGCCACCTTGACCGAGGAAGATTACGTGCAGCTCGGCAGGTGTCGGCGCCCTCATAACCGGCTTGGGTTTGCCTATCAGGTCGCGTTCGTGCGGCTCTTTGATCGCTTCCCGCAGCAGCAACCCTTCGAGCTGTTCGAGGAACTGGTTTGCTTCAGCGCGGCGCAGTTGGGGCTTGATGCAGGGTTGATCGAACTCTACCGCAAACGGCAGCCGACGATCTCCGAGCATCAACAAACCATCACGGCTTATCTGAGACTCCGCCCCTTCGATGATGCCGCGGCAGTGCAGCTTGAGCAATTCCTCTTTGAGGAGTCCTGTCGTCTGGAACAATCCGCCGCCCTTATGGGCCTAGCGCGGGAGTTTCTTAAGGAGCAGTGCGTGCTCGAGCCCGCCGAGTTCCGGATCGCCCGGATCGTCGGTGAGCAGCGGGTCCGGGCACGCGAGCATATCTTTAGGCGAGTCGCCGCGTTAGTTCCGAGCGGCTTGGCGGGCACTGTCCTCCAGATGGAGATTGAGTGGCCTACCTAACAATCCGCCCTTGGAGTTGATATCGTCGACCACCATCTTCGCGATGTTCGCGTTGGCGACCCCGAGGAGTGAGAGTGGACCGGTCATATCTGTGATCACGCCGACCCTGATGGATGCAGTGCTAGATGAGTTCATTGGAAATTTCTCCTCTCGATTCCAGTGTAAAGCCACACCCCTGGCAAGGATAAAACCGGGCGAGCTAGACCAACAGCCCTTCAGGCTGCCAGCACCCGGCGCGCGGCTGCGGACTTCCTAATCATCATCCTCAAAGCTTACCGTTTCGCCCCCGAATAGCCTTCGAGCGCCGCCAAACCGTATCCCGGCTAGTTCACGCTCACCGATCGCACCGCTCTGCCCAGGCCGGTTCAGCATCACCGCCCCAACCAGCGCATCCGCACGGTCCGGACTCTCTAGCCCACGGCTGCGCATGTCCGCCTTAGACTCTAACTTCTCCCGGCCCTTGCTGTCATACAGCTTCTGCCGGCTCGTTAACTGCGCCACTAACTTCTCGTCCGCATCTAATAATACTATCTTACGGTGTTCTATTAACTCCCCGACCACGCTCCACCATTCCGCCGAAAGGTTAGCATACAAGTTAGGCTTGCTAGCCGGACTCCCGTTGTTAACTCGCTTCAGGTAAAATCCCACCTCCGCCATCCGATCCATCAGCTGATGCCCGTAGCCCTCGTCCCCGCCTATCTGATAGCTGCTCAAACCCAGTTTTCGAAACAACGACAGAAACTTCCCCACCGAATGCATCGTGTCCCGGTGACGCCAACTGTCTACTATCCGAACAGCGTTGCCTTCGCATAAAGCCAGCACCGACTGATCCCCAGGCCCGGCAAAATCACAGAACGCGCTCACCTTCCCACTCACAACCTTCGGCGGATCCGCTAACAACGCCCGCACCGCCTCCAGGCTGATCATGCTCTCCCCAGCGTCGTAGAGCCATTCCGCCCCGTGCTTGATCCGAAACACGCTGTCTTTGAGGTTCTCGCGGTCCGCCTCGATCTCAGCCTTCGACACATGCCCGCATTCGCTCGACGGCACTCGAAACGTCCGCCACAAGTGCGCCTGTGCCGTACAGATCCGATAGAAACCCCCGCTCGCAGGCCCCGTCGAGCTCGCATATAACCGGAACGTCACGTGACAGCGGCTAAGCGTCTCAAGCACGCCCTCCTCGATACTTTTCGCCTCGTCAACCAGTAACGCGGCTGGACTCGCCACCTGGTCGTGTATCCCTTCCACAAACCCCGCTACGTCGCTCGACCGGCCAAACAGAAATCCGCCAACCGGCGTCCTGACCTCGCTCTCCAGCCATTGCCAGCCGGTAAACATCGGATGTTCTCTAAAGCGCTCCAGGCTCGCAAAAAACTGGTTCACCACCTGTAGCCAGGTCGCCGACATGTACATCAGCCGCGCCGTCGGAAAATTGTGCAAAGTCCAGAGCGCGGCGATCGGAAAGATCACGCTCGTCTTGCCCGTGTAATTGGCGCAGGCCGCCGCCACCGGCTCCCCGGCCTCATAACAAAGCAGAATCCTGGATTGCCAGTCGTACAGGTCCCGGTACCCAAGCCGGTAAGCAAACTCTAAGATCGGGACGAGTTTCCGCACGTTCCTTATCTTAGCAGGAGCCAGAATCGACTTCTACGCGGAAGCTGGCCACTTCGAAAACCGGCTCGGTTGCGGCGGTGTTTGGAAGCGGAGACAATCGAGCAACTCGCACACTACATGTATGTAGTGCAACGACGCACTCAGTTTGCATCGGGGTTCAAACCAATACATGCAAAAAAGTGGATCCGTCTTTGCGACGGATCCACTTTTTAGAGTTGCTGAATTGGCCCAAAAAACGGGTTTATGGGACTACATGCATGTAGTCCCGCGCGTTGCTGATCGTAAAAGGTGGGAACATGGAACATTCGCCCCCCGACGTGCTCCGCGCATAAACGATTTCGTGCCGCGGCAAGGGTGGGACATAGCGGATGGGGTGCGTTAAGCGACACCTTATCGCTTCCTGAGCGCGGCGCGGGGCATTCCTGTAGCAGCCTGGCGAACGCTGACATTGCCCGCACATAAACGGTATCGAGCCCCGGCAAGGGTGATATAGCGGACGCCTAGAAAAGTCTCGCGAACCGCCGCGCGTCGACCGCGCAGTACCGAATCGTCGAATTAACGCTGGCGTGACCCATGAACGATTGGATCAGGCGCAGGTCCCGGCCCTGGTTCGTTAAATGGTAGCCGCTGCTATGTCTCAACGAATGCGGATGGGTTCCCTCCAGACCAGCTTCTTTAGCCAGGCCTTTGATAAGGTGCCAGACGGTTTCCCTCCGCAACGGACGGCGCTGTTCGGAAACAAACAATGTGTCGACTTGCTCGGGCACACGCATCTCGGCCCGCACAGCAAGCCAGCTCTTAATCGCTTGAGTTTCACCATTGAAAAGCGGATGGGCACCAGAGATGCTTCCTTTGCACCGGCGCACGAAGAGCTCGCCCAGATCGAGGTTCACGTCAGAAAGTTTTAAACCGCAAAGCTCCGAGACTCGCAAGGCATGCCTAAAAGCCACCAAACAAATGGCATAATCTCTTTCTGGGTTCCTGGTTTTCCCGGCCGCGGACAAGAGCCGCTCGAGTTCGTCCGGGCGCAAATAATCACGTTTCTTCATGCTGTTTTATAACGGCAGAAATACAGAAACGTTAAATGTTTTCTGTTAAATGTTTAAGAATGTCTATCGTCTGCGAATCGGCTATTTAAGCGGGTCGGCGGTCGATTGCCAAAACGGTTCAGCGCGCAACTTTTAACAAAGTAATCACTTCGTTAAAGGTTAGGCCTCCAGGGCTTTCCGCTGCTCGTCTTCACGCGCCAGCTGCAACATCAAATGACGGTGATGCTCGAGAACCTGGCTTGGGATTTCTTCTTCCGCTTCGTCGGTCGATTCATCTGGATCAGGCCGAGGAACATTTCGGAGCGCATATCGAGCTGGCAGATTTCGCTCAAGCCACCAGGCGGCAGCCAGCCAAGAACGAGGTGCGTGCGACAGGATGATAGCCATGCATTCTTCATGCCTCAGATTGAAACGAACATCTTCGGCTTCCTTTAAACGCTGCTGCAACCGAAGGCTTCTTTGAACGCGGAATCGGAACCGCTGATAAGAAATGCACTCAGCTTCACAAGCTCGCGAAGTGGCGAAGCCTTGCTCGATTAAGTGACAAATCCGCAAAAACTTCCGGACGGTCAAGGTTGTCGGACGCCAGGGGTTTCGGCGTGGTGGCTCCTCGGTGACGACCTCCCATTCGAGGTTTTTTGCATCGTGGGATTCAGGCTCGGCGCTCATTAAAGGTCAGTTTATCAAGAAACTAATGGAAGTCAGGGTTCAAGTGGGCTGAGATTTGATGAAGTCCTGGAGTGCGTGGACGAGCCAGAGCTGCTGCACTACGGACGTATCGGACGGGTCAACCCGCACTTCGGGGGGACGAGCCCGGCCGGGTCAACCCTCACTTCGCCGGGGCGGAGAAGTCAGCAGCGAGGCTTACTTCTGAATCACCCCTCGGCGACAAGTCCGCGGTGAACCGTTGTGATCGACCAAAGGGACACTCCAGGCCAGGTACTTGTACCGGCCATTGGCTTGACGTTCCAGGCGAACGTAATCCAATCCCAGCTCTTTTAAGAGATTGACTGCCAGATTGTGCTGTTTCTTAGACCGGTTCACCAACATGAGATACCTCAATAACATACCTTCATAAGGTAATAATCTCTTTAAGAACATAAGAACAACAGAAAAGAACGGTGACCGGGTGCACGTTGAACTGGACTTTTGACATATCAACGTGCACGTCGGGCGTGCACCTACCTGCACGTCGGGCGTGCACCCGGGGGTTGAGCGAATAGGGCTAGCTAGCCCACTAAAGGCTCCCATTTCAGTGTGACCCACGGGTTTTGACCTCGGCCACGATACTGGAGGGAGATTATTCCAGCTTTTTCGAACAGTTTTAAGGCCCGGAGTTTCTGTCCTCGAGAAACTCCGAATCTCTTTAAATACGCGGAGGTCAATTTTACCGGGTTTCGATACCGACGGTCCCAGCGGCCGCTGGTGTACCACAATTCAAAAAGGGCCATTAGGACGGCTAAAACCGGTCGAAGCCGGGTTCTATTGTCTGACACCGCATAAATCGCGTTCAGCGCCGACGGCGGGAACCGATAATCTTTGATCCATTCATAGTCTTTGGTTTCCTTCCTGGGGCCATTAGGTAGGTGCGCTTTGAGGAAATCTTCCGGCAATCGGAATTCGGCCAGAGGATCAGATTCGGTACTCATGAACTAGTGGAAGTATCGCTCGAGAGATTTCGGTAATTCCTTGTTTAAAATCGTGATAACTTCGTTCTCGAGCCAATCAGGATCAGGTAAATCATCAAAGGTGCGATTCATGCCGTCTGAACGGATTTGCTCTATGTCGCCTGCATATCCCTTACCCGTGATTGAAACGATGATATCTGCGCACCAATAAGGTGGAAGAATGGGAACAATTTTGGTTTTTCCTCTAGTTCTCATAAAAGGCTCATCACTTTGGCGAGCATGGTTTCACCGCGGGCATCCCGATAGTGATCGGGGTGGAACACTGGCTTTGCCTCTGTGCGCAACTCGAAGCCCGCCAGGACCGTCCTGGAAGCCTCTGCCATATAGTCGCGCATGCGCTCGATATCGCTCACGAGCTCCCCGGCTGGCGCCGTAATCAAGACCGCATCGTGAATCGGAGCACAGATTCGAATTGCGTTCTCTGTTCCCAGACAGCACGCCAGGCGCAGCATCTCCGCTCCATTAGCTTGCATGTGAAAGTTACGAATGGATCGCGGATTGGGATCCTCGAAAACTCGGTTTATCCAGCCGAAAACCGTTGCTTGCCAGCCATAGAACATGGCGTGATCGAGCGTGTTTTCGCTCCACTGCCAAAACTGGCGATAAAGCTCATGGTGTAACCCCAGCAAATGACGAGCGACAATCGGCAATTGGCCGATGCGGACAGCCAGAGACACGTCACCGATCCCGTACTGGACGCCCAGAACACATTGCTTGAACTGATCGCGGATCGCTTCGTGCGTTTCCTTGGTGGCATCCTCGGGTATAGCGTGAGCCTGCTTGGCAAAGGCCAGGTAAGAATCGCCCGAAAGGTATGCGGCTAGCATGTTAGGATCCCCCGAAAGAGCTGCTGCTATTCCGAATTCTTGTTGTACCCAATCAAGATAGGCCACGCCCCAGCCTGGCGGAGGTTGGATTAAAGAACGCAACCAAACACTAGGTCCGAAAATGAATTTCGTGTTTGAAGGTTGGTTGCGTGAAGTCTTTGAGCGGAACGGCGAAAGCAGGCAACGGTTGCGCCCGTCATGACCGACAGCCAGCTCGTTCAACCGCATTTCGCTTAAGGCGTGTCGCAGTTCGCGCAAGGGGGAGATTTCCGGCCGGATCTTGGCCATGTCTCGAAACGTGCTCCTGCTCAAATCGAGTTGTCCGCTGTCCAACGTTGGCCAAGGAATTTGCTGCTGCACAAGCCATTGCTCGAAGCGATCGAGCTTGAATGTGCGTCCGTCGTAAATGTGATAGTCCGCATCAATAGCGGCAATCAAGCGATCTTGAACCCTGGTCCAGTTTGCTCGGAGTTTAGCCAAGAGCTCGGTGTCAAGAGGGACTCCTTCGAATTCCATCCGTGCGACGGCCGCCATGTATCGGCCGCGGTAGAGTGCCCGTGGCAGATCGATTTGCCAGAGCATACGGGGAAGCAGTCGCGCCAGGGCCTCTACGTCCGATTCGCAATAGTCCAGAATGGCCGTCTGTTCTTCCGGCGTCCAAGGACCGCCGCGCAAGACCAGTTCCCGCATTTCCTCTTTTTCCGCACTTCCGATATTGTCTAACCCATAATAGGTTAGAGCGCCTAAGAGCGAGTTTCCCGCCGGTGTCTCCCAGCCATTGGTCAGGCACCGGAACTCAACGAAAAGGTCAAGAATCCGGGCCGGTATAGGCCAACCCAAAGACAGGTGACAGCCCAGCTCGGCCGACGCGTAATAGGCGACAAAGAGCGAGTCGGCTTTTATCGAGTAGGGCGGGAAGGCACCAAAGTCATCACGCCACAACCGCAGCTTGCGACCAGAGCGTAATTCGAAAGCAACCAAGCAAACCGGGACCGGACGTTCCCCTGGCGCAGATTGGAACTCGAAGTCTACCACCCACACTTCGCGGAAAGCGTCGGGGAGAACGCCCACTCTCTACACTCCACCTAAATTGCTCCCCGTAACTTTTGCATCACCGGATGGTCATGACCCCTGATGATGCGATCCTTAAAAGCGATTTGTATCAGGTCCCGCAAGGGGAGGGAGGGCCATTCGGGATCGGACAAAGCGCTCTCGGCCACGAAAAATTCGTAAGCACCCAGGCTCATATTGGGTACAACCCGAATCCATTGGGACATGGCCTTTTCCGCGCCCTCCACTGCGCTAGAGTGCCAGCCGCTTATCCGGCCTCCTGGCTCTGGCAATTTGGCTGGCCACAAGAAAAGCACTTTTTGCCGATTGATTGCCAGATAAAGATTGCAGCAATGGAACAGGTGAGAGTCTAGTACCTGAGCATAGGAGGGCAACAGGAGGTAGGTTTCCCGGTCCTCCCGCAACTCGATCATAGCGATCCCGCAAAGCCGATATTCCGGGTCGGGATGCACCCGGATAAAGTCTTGTTTGTTAGGTTTACGAACGGGGACAGTAGTTAGGAGTTTCCTAACTCCGCCGCTTTTTAGATACTCCGGGTCTAAGCGCAGACTGGCTGGATCAAATGGATCCGGTTCCATCGATTCCAGGCCGTTAACATTGTGACCATCGGACGAGAAGATTTCACGAACTTGAGGTTGAGCCATAAGGAGACTTTAAGTTTTAGGAGTTAGTCGAATTTCTTGACGAAGTCCTCCAGGCGCCGGTGAGTAATAAGAGCGTCTTCACTGAAATCGTTCTTACTGGCAGTAAAGGGCTCAATTAGGATACGCAGCTGATAGAGCACATCGATCGGCTGGATCCAGGCGGCGAATTTGAACTCCCGGCCGTTCAACTTCTCCCTAGTTTTGAAATGCGGGTCGGCACTAGTCTGCCGCTTCTGTTTTTCCCAAAGAAAAATGTTAACCTTCTGACTAACATTGCCTTTGCTGGTTAACTGGAGCCCGATATAGGGACGGCCCTGGTTGATTTCCCCAAACCAATCCGCGACGTCATAAAGAGTGCTACCGATGTTAGCCTCCCCCACAGAATCGGGGGCCTTGTCATTGGGTTTTTCGGCAGCCTGGGAGAGAATAAGCTCCCATCGTTCAACCTGATCATTCATGGGGCACAACGCGAGTTTTCCGCATCGGAGCCAGTGGTTTTAACCACGAGGGGAGTCGGTCAGCATAACAAGAGCCTGTAGGATGCGAGTTTTGTGACGGTAGTTCAAAGCAACACGATTTGCGGGCCAGGATTCCTGGTGAGTAAGTACACTCGGCGGCAAAATCGAAAATCATCTGC